>Ga0315903_10000685_pt1 | contig 50958 bp, 32 predicted proteins | sample LakEriMetagenome_7_FD_203524 | JGI IMG/M metagenome (GOLD analysis project Ga0315903, IMG submission 203524) | Freshwater fungal communities from buoy surface, Lake Erie, Ohio, United States - Buoy 2 MA119 | ecosystem: Environmental > Aquatic > Freshwater > Lake | place: USA: Lake Erie, Ohio... | reverse complement strand
GGTTGAGGGCGACCGTGACGATGTCGAGGTTCCCTGTGCGTTCTCCGTTGCCGAAGAGAGTGCCTTCCACGCGGTCGCCTCCCGCGAGCAGGCCGAGTTCCGTGGCGGCCACGCCGGTGCCGCGGTCGTTGTGGGTATGGAGGCTGACGATGAGGCTGTCTCGGCTGCGGATGTTCCGGCAGATCCATTCGATCTGGTCGGCGTAGACATTGGGCATGGCGACTTCGACGGTATCCGGGAGGTTGAGGATCATGGGGCGTTCCGGGGTCGGTTCCCAGACGGACATGACGGCCTCCGAGATTTCGCGGGCGAAATCCGGTTCTGTGGCGCTGAAGCTTTCCGGGGAATACTGGAGCCGGACGTCCGTACCGGTCAGGCGGCCGAGGCGTGCGCGGATCATTTCGGCTCCGCGGATGGCCATGTCGCGGATTTCCGTTTTGGTTTTTCCGAAGACGACGCGGCGCTGGGCAGGCGAGGTGGAATTGTAGAGGTGGATGATGACCTTGCGGGCCCCCATGAGGGATTCCACGGTTTTCTCGATGAGGTCCTCGCGGGCCTGGACGAGGACCTGGATGGTGACGTCGTCGGGGATGTGATTCTTCTCGATGAGGGTGCGGTTGAAGGCGAATTCCGTATTGGAGGCCGAGGGGAAGCCGACTTCGATTTCCTTGAAGCCGCACTGCACGAGGGCGTCGAACAATTCGAGCTTCTGGGAAACGTTCATGGGCACGGCGAGGGCCTGATTGCCGTCGCGGAGGTCGACGCTGCACCAGATGGGAGGCTGGCTGAGCGTGCGGGACGGCCATTGGCGGTCCGGCAGGTTGATGGGCGGGAACGGGCGGTACTTCTGGGAAGGCTGGGAAAGCATGGACGTGAGAAGGATTCGGGAATGGCACCGGGGCTGCAGGCAGAGGCTCCGCCGCGGGATGCCAGCGCGGCTGTGGTCCGGGAGTGCGCCTGCGGAGGGACCACGCAATGACGACGCTCTCCGACCGAATCCGTCCGTCAGGTGAGCGGAGCAGACGGGAATCAGGCGGAGAGCCTGGTAAGTCGCAGGGGCGTCAGGCCATTCATGTCCGCTATTACTGAATGCGGAGTCCTCCCGTGCAAGCACGATTCGGCAGCCCGAGCACGGCGGGGGGTGGTGGCCGTGCCCGCGGGAGGTGGGACGGTGGGTCTGCGGGAAGGGATGTGCTTCAGGGAATCGAGGCGAGGCCCCATTTGGCTCCGATGGCCTCGAGTTCCGGGCGCATGGCCCATTCGTCCGGGCGTTCGCTCGTTTCGTGGCGTCGGCTGGCTCCCTTGAGTGCCATGCAGCCCGTGTTGTCGCCGATGCGTCGGATGGTTTCGATTTCCTCCGCGGTGAATGGCGCGGAGTCGGGGAGGGCGGCGAAGTCTCGGATTTTGTCCTCGATGGGGCGGGCGTTTTCGCCGGCTTCCTGGATGAACGTGGGGACGAGGCTGGCGACGGCTGGCTGGGCGAGGTTCCAGAGGCTGGCGAGTTGGAGCGTGGAAAGTCTGTGCTTTTCGGCGATGGGGCGCATCTGATCGATTCTGGCGCAGCCTTCTTCGACCCAGCCTGCGGGGCGGTAGGTGCGGTGGTCGCCAGGGCGGAAGACGTGGCCGGGGCGGACATCGCCGTGGAAGAGACCGCCGTAATCGACGACGCGGGCGAGCACCTTCACGCCATATTCCTCGGCGGCGGGGAGGACGAGACCGCCTGGCCATGGTTCCAGCGGATTGAGGATGAGCATGGCCCAGTCGATCAGTTCGCAGTAGCGTTCGAAGCAGTGGATGAGGTCGTAGGCGAAGCCGTTGGCGGGGCCGGGAGCGACGCCCAGCATTTTCGTGAGGCCGGCATCCTTGAGGGAGGCCATGCCTTTCCAGACTGCTTCGTGGGTGTAGCCACGTTCGTCGGGATTGTGGAGCATGACGAGGTCGAAATGGTCCGTGCGGCAGCGTTCGAGGGACTTTTCCGTGGCCATGCGCAGGTAGTCTGCATAGCCTTCGGGACCGCGCAGCGAGGGTTCCGTGAAGCGGGGGTAGCCCTTCGATCCCTCGCGGATTCCATTGTAGATATCGTGTCCCACGGTGCCCACGAGGCAGTAAGTCGAGCGGTCGATGCCGGAGAGGGCTTCGCCGAGCATTTCGTCCGCGCGGCCCACGCCATAGACATCGGCGGTGACGAAAGTGCGGATGCCCTGCTGGTAGGCGAGGCGGATGACGTCCGCGAAGCGCCGGTCGTCGAGTTGCTCGCCGAAGTGCATGAAGCGGCCTCCGCTCCATGTGCCGTATGCTGTTTTGGTCAGGTCCATAGGGATGATTTTCCGGGAGGTGTATCGGTTGGCCCGGCAGTCATGCAAACGGGAAGCGGGACGGCGGCGTTTCAAGCCGGCAAGAAGCGCCGCACTTTGGCCAGGATCTGCGGAACCGGGTGCGGAAAAGGGGGATCAGGCGCCCGGGAGCGCCGCCGCGGGAAACGGTGATCCGGCTGATTCCATTGTTTTCCAATGATTTCCCGTATTTCCGCGTGTCCGTAGCTTGCCACGCGGCCGGGCGATCTGGCAGAAATACAGGTTCGGGGAATAATCTTTTTCCCGAGTGGGGACCCGCTGTGGTTCCCCTCCCCCCCAACCAAATCAAAATCCCATGACGAACCGAATCAGGGCAGTATTGACCGCGGCAGCGGTTGCGGCAGGCGCCGGGCCTGCGCTCGGCGGAGGCTTCTCCGCCAATTTCGATGATGGAGCCTTGCCTGCGGGAACGCAGATCTTCGGCAATGGCACGTCTTCCGGTGTGATCGAGCTGAATGGCGGCGTGAGCAATTCAGGCTGCCTCAAGCTCACGAAGAACGCGAATGGCCTGCAGGGCACCTTCCTGCTGGACGACCTTGACGGCGGGAATCCGGTGAATGGCTTCACGGCGCGCTTCAAGCTGCGGCTGGGGGGTGGCTCGGCGGTGCCGGCCGACGGCTGCAGTTTCTGTGTCGGCAATGACATCGGGACGTCGTTTGGCGAAGCGGGATCCGGTTCCGGACTGCGGATTGGCTTTGATATCTACGACAATACCGATGGGAATCCGAACAATGACGGAGGGGAAGCCCCGGCCTTCAATGTCTACTGGAACAACGCGCTGATTGCGCGCACGCGGGTGACGCTCGCTTCGCTGGTGACGAACACCTTTGCGGACGTGCTCGTGCGCATCAACAACAATGGGACGCTCGACCTTTCCTACAACGGGACGGCGATTCACACCGCGCTGCCGATCGGCTATCAACCGATCTCCGGAGCGCGCTATGGCTGGGGAGCGCGCACCGGCGGGCTCAACACGAATCAGTTCGTCGACGACATCGAGATCAACTCGACCACGGGAGCGCTCGCTCCCTTCATCACGCGTCAGCCGATTTCCCTGCGGGTGGCGGCTGGATATCCGGCGCGCTTCAATGTGCTCGACAACGGAGCCGCGGGCATCAGCTACCAATGGGAACGCAAGCGTCCCGCCGACGCCACCTTTGCGCCGGTGGGCGATCCTGCTCCGGCCTATGTGACGCCGAACCTGACGGTGGCGGAATCCGGCACCCAGTACCGGGTGACGCTGAGCAGTCCGGAAGGCATCATCGTTTCCAATCCGGCGACCGTGGAAGTGGTGAGTCTCGACCGCGGGGCACCGACGGCTGCCTTCAATTTCAATGAAGGCGTGGTTCCGGCGGGATCTGGTGCGTTCGGCAGCGCCGTGGCGCTGGCCAGCGACGGCTTTGCGGGCACTGGATGCATGAATCTGACCGATGCGGTCAATGGCGTCGCAGGCACGTGGACCGTGAACGATCTGAATGGCGGGCAGCCCGTGGAGAGCATTGAAGTCTTCTTCAAGCTCAACATGTCGAATGGCACGTTGCCACCGGCTGACGGCTTTGGATTCCACTGGGCTCCGGACCTTCCGGATGCGGGCTTCCCGGTGGCTGAAGAACCGGTGGGCAATGGGCTTTCGGTGACCTTTGATGTGTATGACAGCACGGATGGCAATCCCTTCAATGGAGTGGGTGAAGCGCCCGCCATCGATGTGTTCTGGCTGCGCAACCGGGTCGGTGGCATCGCCGTGCCGCTCGAGTTCCTGAATACCCAGGGCGAATTCCAGGACGTCTTCCTGCGCCTCTCCAGCACGGGCAAAATCGATGTCATGTTCAATGGCATTGTGCTCGTGTACCAGCTGCAGGTGCCCAACTGGACCGCCTTCTCGCAGGCCCGTTACGGCTTCTCCGCGCGGACCGGCGGCCTCAATCAGCGCCATGCCATCGACGAAGTGGAAATCCGTTCCACGCTTTATGCCGGACCGATTGCGGTGATTGCCCAGCCGCAGGACACCCTCGCGGTGGTGAACCGGACCGCCACGTTCGCTGTTACCTCGAACGATCCGACCAATGCGCTCTATCAATGGCAATGGAAGGGTGCGGGCGCTGCGGATTTCAGCGACATTCCTGGCGCGACCTCGGCCACTTACACCACGCCGCTGCTGGTGGCTGCGGACAATGCCTCGCAGTACCGCTGCCGGGTGTACCGCACGACCAGCCCGAGCAGTGTCTTCTCGAATGCCGCCACGCTCACCGTCGTCGATGTGGCCCGCCCCACGGCCCCGGATATCAACGACACCTTCAATGATGGATTCACCGTGACCAACACGGGAGCCTTCCCGGCTGCGGTGCAGACTCTCAGCGGCAATGCCATCGTTCTTCCGGACGGCGGCACCGGTGCTTCCGGCAGTCTGCTGCTGACCGAAGCAGTGAACAGCCAGTTCGGAACGCTCGTGATCGACGACTTCAAGCCCGGCGTGGCCATCGGAGAATTCACGGCCGCCATCAACACGCAGATCGTCGGTGGAAATCCGGCCGACGGATGGTCCTTCAGCTGGAGCGACAACATCAATCCGGTCCAGGCCTACGGTGGACTCGAAAGCGGGATCGGCGATGACCTGCGCGTCGGTTTCATCACCTATGGCGGCAGCGGAGTAGGTGTACTTGTCAACTGGCGCGGCACGCAACTCATCAAGGTGCCGGTTCCGCTGGCCCTGCTGCAGTCGGACTTCGGTGTCTTTGAAGAAACCGTGATCCGGCTCCGCCAGGATGTTTCCGGTACAGGAGCAACGCTGACCGTGGTGCATGATGGCACCGTGATCATCCGCGATCTCGTGCTGCCGGGCTTCCAGGGCCTTGCCAATGGCCGATTCGCCGTCGCCGCCCGCACCGGCGGCCTCAATGAGGAACACCGCTACGACGACATCGCCATCAGCACTAAGCCGTACACGGGCCCCATCGCGATCACCCAGCAGCCGCAGTCGGTCCGTCTGCGCGCCGGACTGACCACCACACTGACCGTCGGTGTCAATGACCCGGGCCGCACGGTCTTCCAATGGCAGTCGCGCGCTCCAGGAGCCGGAACCTTCAGCAACATTCCAGGAGCCACCACGTCCAGCTACACAACGCCGCTGCTGACCACAGCCATGTCCGGCACGACCTACCGCTGCGTCTGCACGGCCCCGAGCAATACGCTCACCTCCAGCGAAGCCGTGGTCACCGTGATCGAGCCCGACTATCCGACCGCATGGAACCGGATCATTGACTTCAATGACGGACAGATTCCGGCTGGAGGTGCGTTGCTGGGATCGGCAGTAGTCTTCCCGACGGGTGGCGTGGCCGACACCGGAATGGTGCAACTGACCCCGGCGGCCAACGGACTGACGGGCAGCTTCACGCTCGCCGATCAGAACTCGGGCGTCCGCGTACTCGGCTTCGCAACCCGTTTCCGCCTGCGGATCGGTGACGGCACGAACCCTCCGGCCGACGGAACGAGCTTCGTGTGGTCCCCGGAAGCGATCGATCAGCCATTCGGCGAGGATGGATCGGGCGGCGGTCTCGTCGTTTCGTTCGATATCTACGACAATGAAGACGGCAATCCGGACAATGAGGCGGGCGAGGCTCCGGCCATTGAGGCCCGCTGGGCTGGCGTTTCCATGGGGAACATCCGCGTCCCCCGCAGCGTCCTCGAAACCGGTTCGCAGTACACCGACGTGTTCATCCGCGTGAATCCGGAAGGTACGCTCGATGTGGTCGTCGGCAACACCATTGCCTACTGGAAGGCTCCAATCCCGGGCTTCACTCCCCTGGCTGGTGCAACCTTCGGCTGGGGTGCCCGCACGGGTGGTCTCAATGCCATTCAGGAAGTCGACGAAATCGCGCTGTCGACCACGCCGGAGAGCCTCCCCGGGCTGTCCATCGCAGTCGAAGGCAGCGACATCGTCGTTACCTTCCAGGGTATTCTGCAGACGACCACGGGATCGGCCGCCGGACTTGATGGCTGGACGGACGTCCCCGGTGCCACCAGCCCGTACCGCGTGCCGCTAAGTTCGGCTACCGGGCGCCGCTTCTGGCGCGTCCGCTAATCCAGCAACCAGCCGACACCGGTAAACTCAAGGGGCGCGCCTCCCATCAACGGGGGGCGCGCCCTCTTCTTTTGAAAAGGCCGACAGTTGGACAGACCTCTTCTGCGAGGTGGGGGCCACCGACAGGCACTCCGACAGATGGACAGACCTTTTGGCAGGCACTCTTCTTTTGAAAAGGCCGACAGTTGGACAGACCTTCTGGGAGCCTACAGATGGACAGACCTTTTGGCAGGCACTGCGAGGTGGGGGCCACCGACAGTTGGACGGCCGCCGCTAGATGAGCCTACAGATGGACAGACCTTTTGGCAGGCACTCTTCTTTTGAAAAGGCCGACAGTTGGACAGACCTTCTGTGCGAGGGAGCCTACAGATGGACAGACCTTTTGGCAGGCACTGCGAGGTGGGGGCCACCGACAGTTGGACAGACCTTTTGGCACGACAGATGGACAGACCTTCTGTGCGAGGGGGCCTACAGATGGACAGACCTTCTGTCTCTTTGGGCCTACAGATGGACAGACCTTCTGTCTCTTTGGCAGGCACTGCGAGGTGTGAAAGGCCGACAGATGGACAGACCTTTTGGCAGGCACTGCGAGGTGGGGGCCACCGACAGTTGGACGGCCGCCGCTAGATGGACAGACCTTCTGTCTCATAAACCCACAACGAAAACGATGAATCCCGGCGGATGAATGGACTGATTCCGACAGTTGGACAGACCTTCTGTGCGAGGGGCCGACAATTGGACAGACCTTTTCTGCGAGGTGGTGGGCCGCCGGCAGTTAGGCAGACTTTCCTGCAGCCGGGTGGAGTCTGGATCGGCTTGGCGGGTCGGGGAGTGCCGATTCCCGGAGTTATTTCTGGCCGATGCAGTAGAGGAATTTGCCGGATCGGATGACGAGGCGGTTTCCGTCGACGGCGGGGGTGGCGTTGAAGTTGCCGCGGCCGTTTTCGAGTTTTGCGCTGGAGAGGACTTTGAATTCCGGGGCTGCCTTGATCACGACGGTTTGTCCGCCGCGGCCGAGGTAATAGATTTTGCCATCGGCGAGGATGGGAGAGGCATAGATCTGTCCGGGGTCTGGCTCCATTTTTTCGGAGTAGACGAAATCGCCGGTTTTGAGGTCGACGCAGTGAGCGATCCCGAGGTTTTCGTGAGCGAAGTAGAGGTGGTCGCCGTGGATGAGGGGGCTGGGGACGTTAGTGCCTTTGCGGAGAGTCCAGAGCCGATGGGATTCGGTCACATTGCCGGAGCCGCCGAGTTTGATGGCGAGGCCGCCGGTGCCGCTGCGGCCCCCGACGGCGTAGACGGTGCCATCCTTGACCAGTGGCTGCGGGCACATGTACCAACCGATGCCTGATTTGCATTGCCAGAGTGGGGTGCCGGCGTCTGCGGAAAAGGATTTCACTTCACCGGCCATGGCCATGATGACTTCGGGACCGGAGGGACCGGTGGTGATGACTGGGGCGTGCCATGATTCCTGGATGCCTTTGACCTTCCAGAGTTCCTTGCCGGTTTCCTGATCGAGGGCGACGAGTGATTCGCTTTCGACACTGGCGTTCACGTAGACGGCGGATCCGTGAAGAGAAAGCGAGGCTGCGGATCCCCAGCCATGGAGTCCGGCTCCGACTTTGGTGTTCCAGATTTCGCGGCCTCCGTGATCGAAGCAGAAGACGCCTGACTTTCCGAAGAAGACGAAGAGGCGTTTGGAGGTGGCCACGGGAGTGGCGGAAGCGTAGCCGTGGTCTTCGCGGATTTTCTTCTGTTCCGGGAGGGCGGATTTCACGGGACGGTCCCAGAGGAGGGTGCCGGTGGCGGCGTCGAAGCAGAGCACGTGGCGGTCCGGGCCATCGGCATCTCCGTTGGCCGTGGTGAGAAAGATCCTGCCTGCGGCGATCACCGGGCTGGAGGAACCGCTGCCTGGCAATTCCTTTTTCCAGAGGACGTTGGTGGTATCGCTCCATGAGTCGACGAGGGGAGCTGTGGAGATTCCGGCGCCGTCCGGTCCGCGGAACTGGGGCCAGTCGGCCAGCGCACAGGCACCGCCGCACAGAGTCAGTGAGAGGATGAAAACACGCATGGGGTTGAGGCTAGCGCAGCAGTTAGCCGGCTAGCAAGGCCTTACTTGCGGGTGGGGGATGTCATTCAGTTTCCGCGAGCTGTGTGGGACCCGGGACGATTCTGCTGAGTTCTGCGTCGACGGCATCGCGGATCTGGCGGAGGACGTCCGGTTTTTCGTTGGCGAGGTTCCATTGTTCACCGGGGTCTTCGCCGAGGTGGAAGAGGAGTGGGGGGTTGTGGGGCACGGGGGCATCTGGTCCGTAGCTGCTGCGGGTGATGAAGTGAGCCTTCCACGGACCGAGTCGGGCCGCGTAGAGGTCTGGGCCGCGGTAATACAGGAAGACCTCGGCGGGTCTGGTGCCGTTGCCGAAGAGAAGCGGGGCGAGATCGCGTCCGTCGAGGGGGACGTCCGGGAGAGGGGTGCCCGCCAGTTTGGCGCAGGTGGGCAGCAGGTCCATGGTCGAAGCGGGTTCGCGCTGGATGGATCCGGCGGGGATGCGGCTGGGCCACCATGCGATGCCCGGGACGCGCATGCCGCCTTCCCATGTGGAGCCTTTGCCTTCGTGGAGGGGGCCGGCGCTGCCGCCGTGCGAGCGGAAGACCTTCCATGGTCCGTTGTCGCTGCTGAAGAAGACGAAGGTGCGGCGTTCCAGTCCTTCCGTTCTGACGGTGGCGAGAATCTGACCGACGCTCCAGTCGAGTTCCTCGACGACATCGCCGTAGAGACCGGCTGGGCTTTTCCCGCGGAAGGGTTCCGAGGCAAAGAGGGGGACGTGGGGGAAGGTGTGGGCGAGGTAGAGCAGGAAGGGTCGGTCCTTTCTGGTGCGGATGAACTGTTGGGCTTCCTCGGTGTAGCGGCGGGTGAGCTGGCGTTGGTCGGGATGTTCCTCCACAGTGGAGGTGCCGCGGATGAGAGGAGTCTTCCAGTATTCGTTCTGTTCCGTGAAGAACTTGTCGCGTCCCTTGGGAGCATCGGGGGACGGCATCATGTCGTTGGAGAAAGGAAGGCCGAAGTATTCGTCGAATCCGTGCTGGGTGGGCAGGTGTTCCGGGCGGTGGCCGAGGTGCCATTTACCGATCATGCCTGTGGCGTAGCCGGAGCCGCGCAGGAGTTCGGCCAGGGTGATTTCCTCCTTCGGCAGGCCGCCGCGGGCATTGGCGCGCAGGACGCGGAACTGGGCGTGGCACATGCCGCTGCGGATGGGGTAGCGGGCGGTGAGGAGGGCAGCGCGGCTGGGTGTGCAGACTTCGGCCGCGGAATAGAAGTCGGTGAAGCGCATGCCTTCGGCGGCCATGCGGTCGAGGTGCGGCGTCCGTACGGCTGGTGCGCCGTAGCAGCCGAGGTCGCCCCAGCCGAGGTCATCGGCGTAGATGATGATGACGTTGGGCTGGTCGGCGGCGTGCAGCAGCGAGGTGGCGGCTGCGAAGAGCAGAAGCGACAGACATTTCATGGATGCACCGATTCGCGGCGGCCGGGGAAGGCAAGCCGTGTGGGGCGACGCATGAGCGGAGGGCGGGTGGTCAGCGCCATTTACCGGCGGTGAACTCGCGTTCCGAGAAGACCCAGATGACGAGTTTGCGGTCCTTCCAGTAGTCCGGGTTGGACAATTCGCGCTGGCGCAGGAGACGACGTGCGCCATCGCCGCCGGAATTCTGGTTGGAAATCTGGGCGAGGTTTGCGCCGAGGCGGGCTTCGAGGTGTTCGCGGAGGCCGGCACCTTCGCAGTGCATGCCGAGGTCTTCGCCATCGGTGAAGACCATGGTATGGCTGTCGCCGAGCAGCAGGATGGGAGCGGCAGGGTCTGCTTTCGATCCCTTTCCGGCGGTGCCCAGCGGCCACGTTACGGGGAGGGATTCGGCTGGGGTTGTCTTGAGTGATGCGGCGGCTGTGAGGTCGCCTTTGATCTTGAGCTGGCCGGTGGTGTCGGCTGGGCCTTTGCCCTTGAGCAGGGGGGCGAGGGCGGGGTCGGATTTGATGGCGCTGGTGATTGCGTCGGCGGCCATGGCGATGCCTGCCGGGGACCAGTGGGCATCGGTCGCGCAGTAGAGCGGATCCTTCGATTGGGGCTTGGCGGTGCGGAAGGCGGCGTCGAGGTCGACCGTCTTCAGTCCGGCCTCTGTGAGTTGTGCGAGGAACGGAGCGAGCGGGCGGACGTCACTGGTGCCAGCCATCAGTTTTTCCGGATAGATGGCAGCCTTGGCGGGGACTGGCACCACGAGGATCTGGACACCTTTTTCTGCGAGTTGCTTCTGGAAGGAGAGCATCGAATTGGCTGCCGGGACCGGCGACTTCCAGAACTCGTCCTTCCCGAGATGCGCCAGTTCCGCAGTGAGGAAAAGCCACGGACTTTCCGCGCCCTTGAGAGCGAAATCGTCCGATTTCCCGGCGAGGGCAGCGCATTGCGCGGGGAAGTCATCCGCCATCGCGGGACGGGGCACGGCGCAGGCGAGCAGCGAAGCAAGAAAGAGCGGACGGGTCATGGCGGCGGGAAATCAGGGGGCTGGAAACGGGGGTTTGTGGCGACCGGGCACGGTGGCATCGATCCACACTGGCAAGTCTCCGGGCGAGACTGCATTATGCAAGCGCGCCTCCCCGGTTTCCGGGTGGTCCGAGGCTGGTTCGAGTGAGAATTCCATGCTTTGGCCGACCTTGATGTCTGGCCGCGGGACAGGTTTGCCATCGAGCACGGCCCAGTGGAGGCGGGTGATGCGTTTGTCGGTCATGGCACCTGTGTAGACCTGTTCGACTTCCCAGACGGTGGCCTGGAGCCATGCTGGTGCTGCTGCGAGTTGGGCCGCGTCCGGGAGGTCTGGCCATTCGAGGAGTTTTGCCTTCACGAGGTTGCGTGTTGGGCGGGTGCGGCTGGCGAGCTGGGCGGACGTCTGCTGCCATGCTTCCTCGACTTCTTCCTTGCCGAGTTCGCGGGAATAGAAGGCGACGCGTTCCATGCTGCCGCTCCATGGACTGCCGTAGGGTTGGTTGTCGCCGAGGTGGAAGCGACCGGCTTTCCATGCATCGCAGCCGGCTGCGTCCGTGGTGAATTCGCGCATGAGCTGGCCATCGACGTAGCAGGCGATGCGTTTATTCCGGCTGGTGATGACGAGGGAGAACGGGCGGTCGTCCTCGATGAACATGGAAGTGAGGATGAAGCGTTCCTGGGTGGCGGGCGATCCATTGCGGCCGCCGGTGAGGGTACGGAGGACGAGTTTGCCATCGACCCGGTAGAGGGCGGCGGCGTCGCTGCCGTCTTCATTGCGGAGCGAGAGGAGACGGACACTGAGCGGGGGAATGGACCGTCGTTCCGTGACGAGGCATTCGAGGGACCACGACCCTGATTTCTGGACTGCCTCGAAAACCGGGGCCGTGGCTGCGGCTGGAAAATCCGCGAGGCCCGCCGAGACGTTGACGGCACCGCCGGGGCCGTAGAAAGCCATGCCCTTGAGAGCGGGATCGTGCGGGCTGCCGCGGCGGTCCCATGCAAAGGTCAGGCCCTCGCGGGGTGTCGGCCATGCGGCTGCGGCCGATGCCGGTTTCTCCTCCGGCTGCGGGGTCTGCGGGAGCGACGTGAGTGAGGTGGCCGTTCCGCTTATCCAGAGGTCGGGCGAATCTGGATTTCCGGCTGTGACGGCGGCCACGTGGACGGCCTCGAGCGATTTCAGATCCGGGCGGAGGCGGACCGCCTGGATGCGGGCGTCGCCCTTGCCTTCGTCGTCCCATGGTCCGGTGAAGGTGATGATGGTGGCGTCGTTCGACCAGCGCAGGTGATTGATGCCGCCGCCGGAGAGAGTCGGCACTTCTGCGAGATTCAGTTTCCAGCCGGGATCGACCAGCGGGACGTAGCATCGCAGTTGTTTGCGTGATCCGTCGAGGAGGAGCAGGGCATAGCTGTTATCTGGGGCGAGCGTTGGCCATGCGCCGTGGCCTACGCCCGTCCATGTCTGGGAGTTCAGGTCTGCCAGTCCGGCTTGTGGCCATGGAAACAAACCGCAGGCGCGGCGGCCGTCGCGCGACAGCTGAAAATTGTCTGGAGAGGCCGAGCGTTCCGACCAGACGATTTCGCGTTCTTCGGGTTTGGCGGGGTGGAAGCGCACGATAGTTTCGCCGGTGAGGGTGCCCCGTTTGGTTGAGCTGAGGGCGGCGAAGGCGTAGACGAACGGGGAATCCGGGGTGGTGCCGGGCCAGATGGCGATGGCCATGCCGCTGCCGAGGCTGCGGGCTGTTCCTCCGGTCCATGGGATCGAGAGGATTTCGGGATCGAGGGAATTGCCATCGGTCTGCTCCGTGACTGCGAGGCGGGTGACGATGACGGACGAACCGTCTGCGGCGATGAGAGGTTTGGCGAGGCGGCCGCGGCCGCTCAATAATTCCCTTGGTTCACCGGCGGGGTCGAGAGCCATGAGCTGATCGCCGTTTCCGGCAAGCCATGCGAGCTTCCATGGACGGCCGCCGGTCAAGGCTTCCATGGTCACGGCCTCGATGGCCATGACTGGACTGGCGGCGAGCAATGCGATCAGAATGCGTGTCATCACGGTGACGACGTAGCTGCCATGGTGCGTCTTGCAACGGCCGGAGAGCGCGGCAGGGTCGGGTCGCTTCATGAATCCGGAAGACGCCCTGCGACAATACTTTGGCCATGCCTCGTTCCGGGGACGGCAGGAAGCGGTGGTGCGGGCGCTGCTGGCTGGGCACAGCACGCTGGCGCTGTTTCCGACTGGAGCCGGCAAGTCGCTTTGCTATCAGCTCCCTGCCCTGCTGCGCGACGGCCTGACCATTGTGGTTTCGCCGCTGATTGCGCTCATGAAGGACCAGGTGGAAGCGCTGGTGGCGCGGGGCATCGGAGCGGCGCGGCTTGATTCGAGTCTGACGCCTGCCGAGGTGGCATTGGTTGAGCAGCGGCTGGCGGAGGGCGGGCTGCGGCTTCTGTATGTGGCACCGGAGCGGTTTGCGTCGGAGCGGTTCATGGGAATGCTGGCGTCGCTGCGCATTGCCATGCTGGCGGTTGATGAAGCGCACTGCATTTCGCAATGGGGACACAACTTCCGGCCGGATTATCTGAGGCTGGCGGGCACGGCTCGGGAACTGGGCATCCGTCCGGTGCTCTGCCTCACGGCGACGGCCACGCCCGAGGTGGCGCGCGATATCTGCACGGCCTTTGCGATTGCTCCGGAGCACTGGATTCAGACCAGCTTTCACCGGGCGAATCTGCACTTTCATGTGACTCCGGTAACTGCGGCTGGGCGGAAGGAGAGATTGCTGGGTGTGCTCGGGGAACCGGGTCGTCTGCCCGCCATTGTCTATGTGACGCGGCAGGAGACGGCGGAGGAAGTCGCCACGTTTCTGCAGCGGTCGGGATTGCCGGCGCGGGCGTATCATGCCGGGCTTCCTGCCGAGCAGCGGGCTGAAGCCCAGGATTCGTTCATGACCGGCGGGAGCCGCATCATGGTGGCCACGATTGCCTTCGGGATGGGGGTCGACAAAGCCGACATCCGCTCGGTCATTCATTACAACCTTCCCAAATCGCCCGAGAATCTTCTGCAGGAAACGGGGCGGGCCGGGCGCGATGGCGGGTCGGCGCATTGTGAACTGCTGGCCTGCGGTGACGATCTGACGGTGCTCCGCAACTTCATCTGTGGCGACACGCCGGGGCCGCAGGCCATCGGGGCGGCGGTGAACGCCATTCTGCGGCAGGGCGAGGCATGCGAGATTTCACTCTACGATCTGTCGCAGGCCACCGATACGCGACAGCAGGTGACGGAGACGATTCTGGCGTGTCTGGAAGGGGCGGGACGCATCAGTCCGGCGGGTTCGTTTCAGAGTCGCTGCCGGGTGCGCTTTCTGCGGCCGCGGCATCAGGTGATGGCTGGGCGGGAACCGCTCGAGCGGGATCGGATTGAGGCCATCCTCGGTTGTGCGGAAGCGGGACGGCTCTGGCTGACGATTGATCTTCCGGCGGCGGCGGCGGCCACCGGGCTCACGGTTGGCGAAGTCCGCGCTTTCCTAGCCTTGCTGCAGCAGGACGACGAAGCCATCGTGCAGTTCTCCCACCGCCGCCTGCGCTACCGTGTCAAGGCATCGCCGCGGCCGGTCATGGAGACCGCGGCGGAGATAGCCGAAGTGTTCCGGCGGCGCGAAGCGCACGAGCTGGCGCAGCTGGATGCGGTGATTGCGTGGGCCGGAGAATCAGGCTGCCTGACGCGGTCATTGCTGGCGAGGTTTGGTGAAGCCATGGCAGCGGACTGCGGTCACTGCGGCAACTGTCTGGGCGGCCGCGGGGCGGCGGCAGCACTACCGGTTTCCGCTGCGGTGGAAATCACGTCGGAAGACGTTGCAGTGATGCAGTCGCTCATCGCCGAACGTCGCGCTGCCCTGCGGACGGCCCGGCAACTGGCGCGCTTTCTCTGTGGGATCAGCAGTCCGGCCACCAGCCGTGAGCGGCTGCAGCGGCACGGATATTTCGGGCATCTCGCGCAGGTGCCGTTTCCCGACGTGCTGCTGCAGGCGTCGTCGCTGCTTCCCGACTGAGTTCCTGCTGTCCCTGGGAATGGTGCCGGCGGTCGCGCGGGGTTTCTGTCAGGGCAGCGGCCCGACATCGAGCCAGCGGCGTTCCTGCCACGAACGCATGCCGAGTTCGGCGAGCTGCACGCCTTTGGCGGCTTCGCGCAGAGTCCAGCGGAACGGCTCGCCGGCGACGACATGGCGGAGGAACAATTCCCATTGCTGCCGGAAGGCATTGCCGTAGCCCGCGGCATCATCGGGCACTTCCTGCCAGCCAGCGAAGAAGTCGATGGGCTGCGGCATGTCCGGGTTCCAGACGGGTCGGGGCGTTTCCTGCCGGGTCTGCGTGAAGCAACGCCGCAGGCCGAAGACCGCACTGCCTTCCGTGCCATCGACCTGGAACGTGACGAGGTCGTCGCGGCGGACGCGCACACACCATGAACTATTGAGCTGGCAGAGCACGCCGTCTTCCAGTTCGAACGTTCCCATGGCGGCGTCGTCGGCGGTGCAGTGGTAGGGTTGGCCATCTTCCCCGATCCGCTCGGGAATGTGAATGGCTCCGACCGCGCTGAGGCGCTTCACGCCGCCGAAGAGGTCGTCGAGCAGATAGCGCCAGTGGCAGAACATGTCGATCATGATGCCGCCGCCGTCGGAGGCGCGGTAATTCCACGAAGGCCGCTGCGCCGGTTGCTCGGGATCCTCGCCCGTGAAGACCCAGTAGCCGAATTCCCCGCGGACACTGAGGATGCGGCCGAAAAATCCGGAGTCACGCAGCTTGCGGAACTTCACGATTCCCGGCAGCCACAGCTTGTCCGCCACCACTCCGTTCTTCACACCGGCCGCCTCGGCGACCTCCGCGAGGCGCATCGCTTCGGCCAGATTCGTGGCAGTTGGTTTCTCGCAGTAGATGGCCTTCCCGGCGGCCGCGGCCATGTCCACGAACTTCCCGCGGTACTGCGTGCCGCTCGCATCGAAGAAAATCTCCATATCCGGACGTGCGAGGGCAGCGGCCACATCCGTCGTCATCTCCACCGGCACCCCGGCTTTCTCCGCGCAGGCCCGCAGTTTCTCCTCGCTCCGGCCCGTCAGGACAACCTTCGGCATGACGACTTCATCGCCCACCCGCAGGCCACCGTCGCGGATGATGCCCGCAATCGACCGCACAAGGTGCTGATTCGTGCCCATGCGTCCGGTGACGCCATTGAGGATAATGCCGATGCTGCGCATGATGATGATATGTTGGGATTGGTGGGAGTAAACGGTTACGGAATGAGGTGCGGGCTGCAATGCTGACGCCATGCGGTGACGACGGAATCGAGCCATTGTTGCTGCGGTTCCTTCCAGCGACGGTCCGAGAAGATCTCGACTTCGCTGAAGCCATGGAATCCGGCGTGTTCCATCATGGTGCGGATGCTGCGCAGATCGATGCAGCCTTCGCCCATGAGACCGCGGTCGTTGAGGAGGTCTTCGGTGGGAATCCGCCAGTCGCAGACGTGGTAGGCGAAGAGGCGTCCGGCGGATCCGGCGCGGGCGATCTCCTCCGGCAGGTCGGGGTCCCACCAGACGTGGTAGACATCGACGGCGATGCCGAGGCCGGCGGGGGAACCGAGCAGGTCGCATACGTCATTGGCCTGGCGCATGGTGACGATGGCGCTGCGGTCGCCGGCGTACATGGGGTGGAGGGGTTCGATGGCGAGATTCACTCCGGCAGCGCTGGCGTGTCCGAGGCAGGCGGCGATGCCTTCGGCGATCTGCCTGCGGCTTTCGCTCAATGGCTGACCGGGCAGGGATCCGCAGACGAGGACCAGCACGGGAGCCCCGCAGGCGGCGGCTTCGTCGATGGCCCGGAGGTTATCCTCGATGGCAAGCCTGCGGGCCCCGGCGGTGGCGGCGGGGAAGAACCCTGCGCGGGCGAGTCCGCTGCACTGCATCCCAGCGTCCCGGATCATGCGGCCGGCCTCCGCTGGATTCGTTTCAGCAAAGTGATAGCGCCACAGAGTGACACCGCGCACCCCTGCGGCGGCGTAGGCGTCCACGCATGCGCGCAGCGACCACGGTTTCGTGGTGATCGTGTGGATGGCCAGTTCGGAGAGTTCGCCGTTCATGCAACTGTGCCAAGATTACGCGACGGAACCGGCAAGCGGTAGCTTTTCCCCGCCTGTCAGTAGCACAGAAACGGCAGAAGAGGCTCCGTTCAGTGCACCAGTTTATTGAGCGGGTACTCGATGATGCCTTCGGCTCCGAGCGCCTTGAGCTGCGGAATGATTTCGCGGACCACGGATTCGTCGATGACCGTTTCCACGCTCAGCCAGTCGGGATCGGTGAGGTGGGCAATGGTCGGACGGCGCAGGCTCGGCAGCCCATTGACGAGGTCGTTCAGGCGGTCCTTGGGGAGATTCATCTTGAGGCCGACCTTGCCGCGGGCATTGAGGGCACCCTTGATGAGGAGGGCGATCCGGTCGATTTTGGCGCGCTTCCATGGATCCGCCGCGGCCGGGCGGCTCGCGATGAGCTGCGGATAGCTTTCCAGGAGGGTATCGACGATGCGCAGTTTGTTGGCCCGGAGCGACGAACCGGTTTCCGTGATGTCGACGATGGCGTCGACGAGTTCCGGCACCTTCACTTCCGTGGCTCCCCATGAGAATTCCACTTCTGCCTCGACTCCCTTGGAGCGAAGATAATGATGGGTGAGCCCGACCGCTTCGGTGGCGATGCGTTTGCCAGCGAGGTCGTGCACGGATTTCACCGGAGAGTCTTCGGGAACCACGAGAACCCAGCGCGTTGGGCGCAGCGTCGCGCGGGAATACGGCAGTTCGCAGATGTATTCCACATCCGCCCCATTCTCGATGACCCAGTCGCGCCCGGTGATGCCGGCGTCCAGAAATCCGTGGTCCACATAGCGTCCGATCTCCTGAGCCCGCAGCAGACGGATCTCGATTTCCGGATCGTCCACGGTCGGACGGTAACTGCGCGCGGCACCCTGGATCGAGTATCCGGCGCGTTCCAGCAGCGCCAGGGTAGGTTCCTGCAGACTGCCGCTCGGCAGCCCGAGCTTGAGTTTCGGTGAATCGGACATAGTCATGCCACGTCACGGTGCGACCCTGCTTTTGCAACCAGAAGTCTCCCACCGGGCTCAGTCATCGCCGCCTTGACCGGCCGGTCCGCCCGCACCTTCGGCGGCCTCCATGCTGGCGAGCAGGGCGGTGACGTCTTCGGCCCCGTCCCAGACGGAACGCACCACATAGACCGGGGCATGGTGCGCCAGGGCGAGGGCCAGCGAATCGCTCGGACGGGCATCGATCTCGAGAATCTTGCGTTCGTACAGTTCATTTTCGGCCACCACGAAGAGTCGGGCGTAGAAGACTCCGGAATTGAAGTCGTTGATGACGACGCGGTCGACCTTGGCTCCGAATCCGGCGAGGATGCTGTTGATGAGGTCGTGGGTCTGCGGGCGTTCGCGAGGTTCCTGCCGCATGGCGCTCATGATGGCCATGCCGACGACATTATCGATGTAGATCACGATGACTTTGCCTTCTCCGCCAAGGAAGACTGCGGCCCCACCACTGGTTGGCACGACGGAGCGGACATCCACTTTGACGATCTGATTCCCTGCTGGCATGTGTTTTCCTACCACGATCCGGATGCCTCCGCAATGACGCGATGGAAATCCGACGCATGCCTGCCAGGTTGTTGCATGCTCAGGCACATCCTTCCGGCCATCCTGATTCCCGTGGTGGCATCTGCCGCTCCGCTGCGCTACAACCGCGACATCCGACCACTGCTCTCGGACAACTGCTTTCATTGCCACGGCCCGGACGCCAAGCACCGCAAGGGCGGCCTCCGTCTCGACATCCGCGAAAGCGCCCTGCAGCCGGCGGAATCAGGGAAAGCCGCCATTGTGCCCGGTAAACCAGAGGAAAGCGAACTGATCGACCGCCTGCATCATGCGGATCCGGACGAACTGATGCCGCCACCGGATTCGCACAAATCGCTCACGGATCCGCAGAAGGAAATCCTGCGCCAATGGATTGCGGATGGTGCGGCCTACGAAGCGCACTGGGCTTACACTCCGATCGTACAGCCGGAGATTCCCGCGCTGAACGACCCCCGGGCAGTCATCCGCAATCCGATCGATGCCTTCATTCAGCAACCCCTGCTGGCGCGTGGCATTGCTCCGTCGCCGGAGGCCCCGCCCGCCACGCTGACCCGGAGGCTGACGCTTGATCTGACGGGTCTGCCGCCGTCGCAGGCTCACGCGGCCATCGGTAACGCCGAAGTGCTCGTGGCCAAGCTGCTGACCAGTCCGCAGTATGGCGAACGGATGGCACAGCACTGGCTTGATGTGGTCCGCTATGCCGACACGGTGGGTTTTCACGGGGATCAGAATCACAATGCGTGGGCGTACCGCGACTGGGTGATTGAGGCCTTTGCGCAGAACATGCCGTTTGACCGGTTTACCCGCGAGCAACTGGCCGGCGATCTTCTGCCGAAGCCCACGGACGGCCAGTGGACCGCCACCTGTTTCAACAGGCTGACCATGATGACGCGCGAGGGTGGAGCCCAGCCAAAGGAATATCTCGCGAAGTACACCGCCGACCGTGTGCGCACGGTGGGCATGGCGTGGCTTGGGGCGACCACTGGCTGTGCGGAATGCCATGATCACAAGTTTGACCCGTGGACGCAGAAGGATTTCTATGCTCTCGGGGCATTCTTTGCGGACGTGAAGCAGTGGGGGGTCTACAACGATTACGCCTACACTCCGAATCCCGACCTCAAGGGCTGGAGCAATGATCACCCGTTTCCACCGGAACGCAGGGTCGTCAGCCGCGCCCTCCGGGAAACCCGGGACCGGCTCGCCGCCGCGTACCGGGAAGCCGCTGAAAAAGCCTTCTCAGCTCTGCCGCCAGAGCGGCAGGAAGCCTTTGCCCCGTGGCAGGCCAGTGGCGCTGAATTCCTCAAGTCACATCCGGATGGCTGGACGTCGCCGGTTCCCACCGTGATTTCTCCGAAGGACCCCCGGGAAACGCCAACCATCGCCGCAGACGGACGCATCACCTTCCCGGACGGCAACGCGAGCGCGACGGAACTGACGCTTCCGGCGGGCGTGGTGACGGCGATCCGCATCGAATTGCTGCCCGATCCGGCGCGCGGAGGATCGATCAGCCGCGGGGGCGATGTGACTCTCAAGCCCTCGTTTTTCCGGGTGCCCGCCAACGGAAAGGCCATTCCGCTGAAAGTGCGTGCCGCGGAAGCCGACCGCCGCCGCGCCCGCTACAGCAATGGATTTGAAATTCCCGGGATCGCTCAGGGATGGATCTCGGAACGCGGCGCGGAAACACTTCCACACACGGCCATCTGGGTCCTCGAGGAACCACTGCAGTCGGCGGCAGACGAAACCCTGCGCGTTTTTCTTCCGGCGCACACGGCCGCCTGCCTGCGTGTCAGTGTCTCGCCGCTGGTCATCAGTCCATCGATGGCGAGGCCGGCTGCCGACGTTGCCAGCTGGCTCATCATCACGAAGGCTCCGGCCGCTGCGCCACTGCTTGCTCTCGACCAGCAGATCGCCGCCACCCGCGATGGCACCACGCCCGTCATGGTAACGGAACGCGCAGCCCAGCCCCTTACCATCCGCGTGCTGGCCCGCGGCAATTGGCAGGACGAATCCGGTCCCGTCGCGGCTGCTGCCACGCCCGGCTTTCTTCCCGTACCCGATGCCAGGGGACCCCTGAGCCGTCTCGATCTCGCCAACTGGCTCGTAAGCCCGCAGAATCCGCTCACGGCCCGGGTGATCATGAACCGGCTCTGGCGGCAGTTCTTCGGCACCGGCCTGAGCGCGCAGACCGACGACCTTGGAGCGCAGGGCGAAGCTCCTTCGCATCCGGAACTGCTCGACTGGCTTGCTGCGGAATTCCGCAAGGACTGGGACCTGCGCCGCATGGTGCAGCTAATCGTGAGCAGCCATACCTACCGGCAGTCGTCGACGCCGAGGCCCGAAACCCGCGAGGTCGACCCGCTCAACCGCTGGCTCGCTTCGCAGAACGCCCGGCGCCTCGAAGCGGAATGCGTGCGCGACAATGCACTCGCCATTGCCGGGCTGCTCGACCTTACGTTCGGCGGGCCACCCGTTAAGCCGTATCAACCGGCAGACTATTACACGGGACTCCAGTTCCCGGACCGCACGTACACGGCGGACCATGGATCCAGCCAGTACCGGCGGGGCATCTACACGCATTGGCAGCGCACCTTCCTCCATCCCATGCTCGCCAATTTCGACGCACCTTCCCGGGAGGACTGCATCGCCATCCGCACGGCTTCCAACACGCCGCAGCAGGCCCTCACGCTCCTCAACGATCCCACCTTCGTGGAAGCCGCCCGCGTGCTTGCCGGAAACCTCCTCGCCAGCCCGGGCACAGACACGGAACGGATCGCCTCTGCCTTCCGGCGCGCCCTGCACCGGCAACCCAGCGCGGCCGAAACAGCCGGTCTGCTTGCCTTCCTCGACAAAGTCCGCAAGGCCTCGGCGGAGCAGCCGGACGATGCACCAAGGCTGCTCGCCATCGGGCAGGCCCCGCCTCCCACAGGCCCGGCCACGGAAGCGGCGGCGTGGACTTCTCTCTGCCGCGTGATTCTCAATCTTCACGAAACCATTACCCGGTACTGATCCCCTGCCCTGCCATGAACCCTGCCATTTCCATCGCCCGGCGCTCGTTCCTCCGTCAGTCCGGCCTCGGCCTCGGTGCCTTCGCCTGCCAATGGCTCAGCCAGCGGTCGGACGCGGCTGCCCTTCCGCATTTTGCCCCGCGCATCAAACGTGTCATCCACCTCTGCATGGCGGGCGGTCCATCCCAGTTCGAAAGCTTCGACTGGAAACCGGAACTGAAGCGGCTGCACGGCCAGCCGTTTCCGGAATCGTTCACCCGCGGCCAGCAGCTGGCGCAGCTGCAGAATTCGGTTCTCAAGGCCCGCGGACCATTCACGGAATTCCGCCGACACGGCCAGAGCGGCCAGGAAATCTCCGACCTCTTTCCGCATACCGCACGCATCGCGGATCACCTCTGCATCATCCGCAGCATGGTCACGGAACAGATCAATCACGATCCCGCCCAGGCCTTCATGAACAGCGGATCGATCCTCAAGGGGCGCCCCAGCATGGGCTCATGGCTGCTCTACGGCCTCGGTTCGGAATCGGACAACCTCCCGGGATTCATCGTCCTCATGTCGCAGGCCAAAGGCTACAACGGAGCGCAGCCGGTCTCGGCGCGCCAGTGGAGTGCCGGATTCCTCCCGTCCAAGTACCAGGGCATCCTCTTTCAGTCGCGCGGCGACGCCGTCCACTACGTGGGCAATCCCGATGGCGTCTGCCAGTCAACCCAGCGCCTCGTCGTCGAGGAAATCAACCGCCTCAACCAGCTGGCCGCCGCGGAGCATGACGACCCGGAAGCGCTCACCCGCATCGCGCAGTACGAACTCGCCTTCCGCATGCAGACAAGCGTTCCGGAACTGACGGACTTCCGCGACGAACCTGCCCATGTCCTCGAAGCCTACGGCGTCAAGGAACCAGGCGATGGCTCGTTTGCCAGCAACTGCCTGCTGGCCCGCCGCCTCGCGGAACGCGGAACCCGCTTCATCCAGCTCTACCACCGCGCATGGGATCATCATGGCAATATCGAGGAATCCATGCCGAAGGCAGCCCGGGACACCGATCAGGCCTGCGCTGCCCTTGTGCGCGATCTCATGGAGCGCGGCATGCTGGACGACACTCTTGTGATCTGGGGTGGCGAATTCGGACGCACTCCCATGGGCCAGGGATCGGGACGCGACCACCACATCAATGCGTTTTCGATGTGGCTGGCCGGGGGCGGCATCAAACCGGGCATCACATGGGGAGCCACCGACGAACTCGGTTACCGCGCCGTCCACGATGTCGTTTCCATGCACGACCTCCATGCCACCATGCTGCATCTCTGCGGCATCGACCACGCCCGCTTCTCGGTGAAATTCCAGGGACTCGATGCCCGCCTCACGGGCGTTGACCCCTGCAGGGTCATCAAGGGAATCCTTGCCTGACCGCAACGTCCGCAGCCATGCATTCGCGCCGATCCCTGCTCGCCTCCGCGATCTTCGCGCCCATGGCCGCAGCCGCGGCCGAGCGCAAGAAGCCCGCCCCGGAGAAGGATCCCTACGCAGATGCTGTGCTTGCAAAGGGAGCTCCGCCACCGCCCCCGGATGGCGGCTTCACGATCGCCGTTCTTCCGGACACGCAGTACTATGCTTCGCGTAAACCGGAGACCTTCCTCGCCCAGACGCGCTGGATTGCCGCGCACCGCAAGGATCGCCGCATCGCTGCAGTTTTCCACCTCGGCGACGTCACCAACAACAACGAAGCCCTCGAATGGCAGAGGGCCCGCGCCGCTCTGAACGCGCTGCCTCCTGACCTCCCGCTCTGCCTCGTGCCGGGCAATCACGACTACGGTCCCGGCGGCGATGCCACTTCCCGGGATACACAGCTCTCGGAATTCCTGCCGACCTCGTTCTTTGCGCAGCGCCCGGGCTGCCGGGGATTCTTCCCCGCGGAACCCCACCGCGCGGAGAACAGCTACCATGTCTTCAGCGCGGGATCATTCCGCTTCCTCGTCCTCTGCCTCGAATTCGGCCCCCGTCCCGCCGTCGTCTCATGGGCCCGCGAACTCGCCGCCGCGCACAAGGACCACCATGCCGTCCTCGTGACCCATGCCTTCACCTATCACGACAATTCCCGGTACGACTGGAAACAGCATGGCAAAAAACAGAAGCATAACCCGCACCAGTATGCGCTCGCCAAGGCCCCGGGCTCCGCAACCGACGGCGAGGAACTCTGGCAGCAGCTCGTCAGCCCAGCCGGCAACTTCCTCTTCACCATCAATGGGCACGTCACCGCCGACGGACTCGGCCGCCTCACTTCGCCTGATTCCCGCCAGCGTTCCGTGCACCAGATGCTCGTGAATTTCCAGATGCGTCCCCGCGAGGGCGACGGCTGGCTCCGCCTCCTCACCTTCCATCCGGACCAATCGCTTCAGGTGACCGACTATTCTCCGACCCGGAACGAACGGAACGAATCGCCGCAGAATCAATTCACGCTCGCGCTCGCTCCCCTCTGAAACAAAGCACCCCGGACCCGCACAGTGACGGATCCGGGGCAGCAACGTGATCCTGGCGGATCAGGCCAGCTCGAAGCGGTCGAGATTCATGACCTTGTTCCATGCCGCCACGAAGTCGTGTACGAACTTCGCCTGTCCATCGGCGCAGCCGTAGACTTCCGCAAAGGCACGCAGCTGGGAATTCGATCCGAAGACGAGGTCGACACGTGAGCCGGTCCACTTGACGGCTCCCGTCGCGCGGTCGCGGCCTTCGAAGAATTCGTTGTCGGGCGACGACGGCTTCCACTCGGTGCTCATATCGAGAAGGTTCACGAAGAAGTCGTTCGTGAGGACACCGGGACGATGCGTGAAGACACCGTGCGCGGCTCCCCCCACATTGTTTCCAAGCACCCGCAGACCACCAACCAGCACGGTCATCTCCGGAGCCGTCAGGGTCAGCAGCTGCGCCTTGTCAATGAAGAGCGATTCGGTCGGCACCGTGTAGCGTCCCTTCAGGTAGCTGCGGAATCCATCGGCAATCGGCTCCAGCACGGAGAACGATTCCACATCGGTCTGTTCCTGGCTCGCATCGGTGCGGCCCGGCGTGAAGGGCACCCTGACGGCATGTCCGGCATCCGCCGCTGCCTTCTCGATGGCAGCACAGCCACCCAGCACAATGAGGTCGGCCAGCGAAACCTGCTTCCCACCTGACGCCGCTCCATTGAAGGAAGCACGCACTCCCTCGAGAGCATCGACGACCTTGCCCAGCTGCGCAGGCTGATTGACCGCCCAGAACTTCTGGGGAGCCAACCGAATGCGGGCACCGTTGGCCCCGCCCCGCTTGTCGGACCCACGGAACGTGGAAGCGGACGCCCAGGCGGTCGACACGAGTTCGGAAACGGTCAGCCCAGTCGCCAGAATCTGTGCCTTCAGTGCGGTCGCATCGGCGGCGTCAATGACCGGATGATGCACGGCCGGAACCGGATCCTGCCAGATAAGGACTTCGGCGGGAACTTCCGGTCCCAGATAGCGGGCCCGCGGCCCCATGTCCCGGTGCGTCAGCTTGAACCATGCCCGTGCAAAGGCATCGGCAAACTGATCCGGATTCTCAAGGAACCGGCGCGAGATCTTCTCGTAGGCCGGATCGAAACGAAGAGCGAGGTCCGTCGTCAGCATCGACGGCGCAATGCGCTTCGAAGCATCGTGCGCATGCGGCACGGTACCCGCTCCGGCGTCACCCTTGGGCTTCCACTGCTGCGCGCCCGCCGGGCTCTTCGTCAGTTCCCATTCATAACCGAACAGGTTCTGGAAATACCCCATGCCCCACTGGATCGGCGTCGACGTCCACGTCACTTCCAATCCGCTCGTGATGGTGTCGCCACCCTTCCCGGTGCCGAAGCTGTTCTTCCAGCCGAATCCCTGTTCCTCGAGCGGCGCTGCTTCCGGGTCGGGACCCACATGCGTCGCCGGACCGGCTCCGTGTGTCTTGCCGAAGGTGTGACCACCGGCAATCAACGCCACGGTTTCCTCGTCGTTCATCGCCATCCGCGCGAAGGTTTCCCGGATGTCGCGGGCCGACGCCACCGGGTCGGGGTTTCCGTTAGGGCCTTCCGGATTCACATAGATGAGACCCATCTGCACGGCGGCGAGCGGATTCTCGAGCTGGCGGTCGCCCGTGTAGCGGTTGTCGCCCAGCCACGTCTTTTCGGTTCCCCAGTAGACATCGTGGTCGGGTTCCCACGTGTCCTCGCGGCCGCCCGCAAAACCAAAGGTCTTGAAGCCCATTGTTTCGAGCGCCACGTTCCCGGCCAGAATCATCAGATCGGCCCACGAGATCTTCCGTCCGTACTTCTGCTTGATCGGCCAGAGGAGTCGGCGTGCCTTGTCCAGACTGACGTTGTCGGGCCAGCTGTTAAGAGGAGCAAAGCGCTGCTGCCCGCGGCCGCCACCCCCGCGGCCATCACCGGTCCGGTAGGTTCCCGCACTGTGCCACGCCATCCGGATGAACAAGGGACCGTAATGCCCGAAATCAGCGGGCCACCAGTCCTGCGAATCAGTCATGAGGGCCGCGAGGTCCTTCTTCAGTCCCTCGTAATCAAGCGACGCAAACTCCTTCCCATAATCAAAGGCTTCGCCCATCGGATCGGACTTCGCCGAATGCTGATGCAGCAGCTCCACCTTCAGCTGGCTCGGCCACCAGTCGCGGTTCGTGGTGGGACTCGCTCCGTGATTAAAGGGACATTTCGATTCGGTACTCATGATGATTGAATTTGGTTCTGGGGAAGATGCCGCTGCCGCCAGAGGGGACAACGTGCCGTACGTACGCCACAGGGCAAGCTCCGGAGTCGCGCAATTCCCATGGGTTCGGCACGCATGCGCGGATGAAGGCGAACGATGCACCGACAGCCGCGGATTCCCGGCTTGTCCCGCCATGGAGCCTCGGCGATGCCACCGAAGAAATGAATGCCCCTGCCCCGACCCGATTGGCTGCCTTTGCGCTCGCCGGATGGATTCTTCTGTCCTTTGCCGCAGCCTTGCCGGGCGCATGGTTCATGCCGGGCGCATGGTACGATGGCATCCGCAAGCCATCGTGGAATCCACCAGGCTGGATCTTCGGGCCAGTGTGGTCGACTCTCTACACTCTCATGGGCGTCGCCGCATGGCGGGTCTGGCGGAAGGGGGGATTCGCAGGCCAGCGCCACGCGCTCACGCTTTTTCTGGTGCAGCTCGCTCTCAATGCGCTCTGGACTCCGCTTTTCTTCGGCGCGCACCTCATGGGCGCCGCGCTCGCGGAGATCCTCTGCCTCTGGATCGCCATTTTCCTGACCACATGGGCCTTCTCCCGGGCCGACCGGACCGCCGGTGCCCTCCTGCTGCCGTACCTCGCGTGGGTTTCGTTCGCCGCCTTCCTCAATTTCACGCTCTGGAATCTGAACCGCTGACGGAAAGCTCCTGGGCCGCTTCCCTGCCCGCGGAGACAGAACGGCACCCCACGATCCGTTTCGGTCGCCATGCCCCTGCGACCGATTCTCTTCTTCCTCGCCTGCTTCCCGGCCATCGCCGACGACACTTCGCTCGTCCGTTCCTCGGATCCCCTCAGCCCCGAGGAGGAACGCAGGGCTTTCCAGCTGCCGGAGGGCTTCTCGGCTTCCCTCGTGGCCAGCGAACCGACCATCAACAAACCCATGAACCTTGCCTTCGATGACAAAGGCAGGCTCTGGTGCACGTCGTCGGCCGAATACCCATGGGCCATCCCCAAAGACCAATGGAAGTCTCCCGATGGCCACCTCGCTGCCTCGCGCGATAAAATCATCGTCTTCTCGGACAGCAATGGCGACGGCATCCCGGACCAGCCCACCGTCTTCGCGGATAACCTCAATATCCCCATCGGCGTCCTCCCCTACCGCAACGGCTGCATCGCATGGAGCATCCCGAATATCTGGTTCCTCGCCGACACGGACGGCGATGGCCGCTGCGACCAGCGTACCATCCTCTTCGGTCCGCTCGGCTGGGAAATGGATACCCACGGCATGATCTCCAGCCTCATCATGGGACCCGATGGCTGGATCTACGCCACCCACGGATTCAATAATACCTCGCACTTCGAAGTCCGGCCCGAAAACAATCCCGCCGCAGCCGGACGACCGGAGAAACCATCCCCGAGCGCCCAGAACACCGGAACCGCACGCAGCGAACTGGACTGGGGCTTCTCACTCGACCTCCACAGCGGCAATATCTTCCGCTTCAAACCGGACGGCTCCGCGGTCGAACCATACTCATGGGGCCAGGTCAACCCGTTCGGCATGTGCCAGGACAGTTCCGGCGCATTCTACACGGCGGACTGCCACAGCAATCCCATCAGCCAACTCATCCCAGGCAGCTTCCTCCAGAGCTTCGGAAAGCCACACGACGGACTCGGCTTTGCTCCGGTCATGTGCGAACACGCGCACGGCTCGACCGGACTCTGCGGCGTCGTCTACCTCGACGGCAACATCTGGGGCCCGTCATGGAATGACCACATGCTCGTCGGCAACTGCGTCACCAGCCGCATCAATCACGACACCATCACGTTTGCGGGAGCCACCCCCAAAGCCACGGAACAACCGGACTTCCTCGTCAGTGCCGACCCATGGTTCCGACCGGTCAATCTCCAGCTCGGACCGGACGGTGCCCTCTACGTGGCCGACTTCTACAACCGCATCATCGGTCATTACGAGGTCCCGCTCACCCACCCGGGACGCGACCGGGAACGGGGCCGCATCTGGCGCATCGCCCGGGAAAACTCTCAGCCATCCCGCAGCCCGCAGCCGGAAGCAGCTTCCCTCGCCGCCATCCGCTTCGGCCTCTCGGACAAGGGCTGGGACGGCGGCGCAGAATCGCCACCCGCACGCCTCAGCGAGGCTTTCCTCCACCGCTCCATCCTCCAGCCCTCGGCCGCCGGCATCGCCCCGGCCCTCAACCTCGTCGGTCGCGAAAACGATCCCTCCCTGCGCCAGGCTGCCATGGTCGCCCTGCGCGCCGGCCTGCTCCAGCAAGGCGGATTCGAGGAACTCGCCCGCCTGAAACCGGACCCACTCACCCCGCATCTCGCCAGGGTCATCCGCTCCATCCAATCGCCCCAAGCCTCGGCATGGACTCTCAACCACCTCGTCAGCCATACCCCCGCCGACCCCGCTGAACTCCGCAGCACCATCAACGCGCTGGCCCGCAACCTCCCCGCGGAATCGGAAGCCAAACTCGTCACCTTCATTCAATCCCAGTTCCAGAAGGACGAGGCCACCCAACTCACACTCGCGGCCGCCATCCGCGACGGCATCGCCAGCCGCGGAACCACACCCGGTGCCGCCACGGCCGCATGGCTCACGGAGGTCGCCAACCGCCTCTTCAAAAGCCTCGCCACCACCCCGCCCGCCACCACATGGGACCCCGCCCCGGGCGACGGCTGGACTATCCAGTCACGACCCGCCACCGACGGTGCCGAAATCACCATCCTCTCAAGCCTCGGCAAGCACGGAGAAAACTTCGCCGGCACCACCAGATCAAACCCGTTCCCCTGCCCGGCCTCGCTCTCGTTCTGGCTCAGTGGCCACCGCGGAAAACCGGACGAACCGCCCCACGAACGCACGTTCGCCCGCCTCCTTGACGCCACCACCGGCGAGGAAATCCAGCGCGCCTACCCGCCACGGAACGACACCGCTCACTTCATCGAATGGAACCTCGCCAGCCACGCCGGAAAATCCGTCGCCTTCGAAATCGCAGACCAGGACAATAATGACAGCGGCAATGCCTACGCATGGATCGGAGCCGGACGCTTCCACCCGCCCGTCATCTCGATCCCATCCACGGAGGGCGAAACCCCGCTCCGCTCAGCCGCCCAGATGGCCGCGGAACTCCGCCTTTCCCAGCACCTCCCAGCCCTCGCCAGATTCCTCGCGCGCCCTAGCCTTTCGCCGGAAACCCGCAGCACGATCGCCTCGGCCCTCGCCGCCCTCAACCAGCCGGATGCCATCGCTGCCGTCCTCCGCACCGCCCCGGGCAGCACGCAGCAGACCCTCGCAGAAATTCTCGCAGGCACCCCGGAAGGTGCCGCCGCCCTCATGGCCTGCGGCATCCCCAGACTGCTCACGGCTCCCGTCGTCATCAGCAAAATCAATGCCCTCAACCGGCCCGACCTGACCGGAAAACGCGAGGACCTGACCCGCGACCTGCCCCCGGCCAGCGCTGAAACCGATGCCCTCATCCAGGCGCGCATTCAGCAGCACGCCAACGCCCGGCGCGATCCCACCGCAGGCCTCGCTGCCTTCCGGACCCACTGCGCTTCCTGCCACCGCATCGGCAACGAAGGCAAAGTCGTCGGCCCGCAACTCGACGGTGCCGGCAACCGCGGGCTCGACCGCCTCTGCGAGGACATCCTCGATCCCCACCGCGCCGTCGATCCCAACTTCCGCATGCACATCATCACCATGAAGGACGGAACGGTGCACGCAGGCCTCGTCCGCCGCAGCGACAATGCTTCCCTCACCCTCGTCAACGCCGCAGGCGAAGAAGCAACCCTCGCACGCTCAGCCATCGCAACCGACAGCACCAGCAATCTCAGCCTCATGCCCGCTACCTTCGCCCAGAGCATCCCAGAAGCCGACTTCCATAACCTCGTCGCATGGCTGGCCTCGCTCACTGCCCCACCCGCGGAAAAATAACCGCAGACCAACGGCCAAAGCGGCGCGGGCAGGCCCAGCCAGCCCAGCCGCCCCTGCACGCTCTGCCACGGAAATTCCCGGCTCCCCCTCAGGGCCGACCCGAAGGCTGCTGCGTCCGCGCCACCCGCCGTGCTTCCTCGCCCGTCACATAGCCATCGCCGTCCGCATCAAGCCGCGCATGCAGTTCGGCAAATCCCGTCCCGGCCTCGGCCGCAGAAACCCGACCGTCCCCGTCGCGGTCAAGCCGCTTGCCCAGCAATCCAAGCGCCTTCCCCGTAAGCCGCAGCGGCTCGGCAGCCGACGCCTTCGCTTCCCCTGACGCCACCACATATTCCAGATACCCAAGAAGCATTTCCTGATCGGTCTGCTCACCCCAGCGCACGGTACGTCCCGGATCGGGATTCGCTGGATTCCCGCTGCTGTTGTCAAAGGCCGCCGTGACCTCAATCCGGCTCCCGGCCTTCACCCGGAGAGGCTCAGCCAGCCGATACAGCAGCTGCCAGTTGAAATCATAACGCGGCACATCCAGCAGCACCTTCCGCCCGCCGCCCGACTCCGCCAGTTCATAACGGAACGATTTCCCACGCACATGCATGTGCGGCATGAAGGCAAGCACGTCAGCCTCGAACGGCACCGGCAGCACCGCCCGTTCCACATGCTCAGCCGCCCCCGGCGGAATCGCAAAGGTCACATTCTTCGCCGCCGCCACCAGCACTTCATGCCGCGGCCGACCCGACGCAAACCGCAACCCAAGGCGCGTCCGGTCAACGGTCGCCACCCCGGTCGGCGTGTAATGCAGCTGAAACAGCAGCTTCGATCCCTTCGGCAGCTTCTTGGCATACCCCTCAGGGTAAATCATCGAACTGCTCCCCGGCACATAGGCCGCAAAAAAATTATCGCCACCCGCCACCCGCCGACGGTCGGCATCCGCCGCCATCACAAACACAAGCACATGATGCACCTGCGCCCGCGCCGAGGGCAGCACCTCAAGGGCCTGCACCCAGCGGTCTTCCTCCAGCCCAGTCTCCACCACCTGATGCACATACCCCATCTTGCCAGTCGCCTTGACCTCCACTTCACGCGGAATCTCATACACCACATCCGGCGGCCCGATCAGCCACTCGGCATCCGCCCACCGCCTCGGCAAAGGAGCCTCCCGCACGTCCCCCTCAGGCTTCCCACCATCCAGCCACGCCAGCAGAGCCACTCGGTCGGACTCGGGAAGACTCCGGTCGTTCATAAACGGACTGTGCCCGCCAACCTCCCCGCGCGCCGCAAACCACGGCGGCATCAACCCCTTCGTCACCACCTTCCGCACCATCCCGGCATGCGAAACCATGTCATCCATCGTCACGAGAGGAAACGGCCCGATCCCACCGTCCCGATGACATTCCTGACAATGCACCTGCACCAACCGCGACACCCGGCCATGCCACGTCACTGCAGACGCCGCAACCTCCCCCTTCTGCGGCAACTCCAGCACGCAACCCGGTGCCGTGGTCGCCCCAATGCGCGGCCGCCTCCCCGCAAGGGTCTCCCGCACCGCATCCCGCAGCCAGCGGTTCCCCGCTTCCTCGCGCACAAAGCCAATCCCATGCTGATCATCCACCGCCCCCCGGTACGTCAGGGTCCGCGCCGCATCGATCACAAACACCTCGGTCGTGCTCGCCGCCCCCAGCGCCGCTGCCACCTTCAAACCCGCATCCCGCACATACCGCCCCGCCAGCCCATGCACCCGGCGCGACTCCGCCACAGCTGCCTCCGGATCGCTCGCCACAGGATTCACATAGACAACTTCCACCCCGCCACCCGAAAACTCCTTCTCAAGGGCCGCCAGCGCAGGCAATTGCTTCGCACTCAGCGGACAAGTCGGACTCGTGAACGCCACCACCACCACCCGCGATTTCTGCACGGACTCACTCAGCCTCCACAACCCGCCCGCGGCATCCACTCCCTCCAGTTCCCCCACCATCCGACCAATCCCCGCCTCCCCAGCCGCCAGCGGCCGCGCCGCTTCCTGCAGCGGTTCCACCGCGATTCCCCCGGACAGCAATTGGCCCGCCACCATGAAAGAAAGGATTCCCGTGCGCATGTCAGTATAATCGTTCAACTCCTGCGCCATAAACACGGCGCACCTCCCAAGTCCAGGACTCTCCCCTCCGCGGTTACGCCAATTCTCGCCCCGGATTCCTACCTGGAATTTCCTTGCATTGCCCGCTCCCCGGCCTTAAAACCGCCACCCCATGGATATTCAGGTAGCTACCCTTTGTGACTCCGCAATGGACTACAACAGCAAGTTGTGTCTCCTCGGAACTTTCGACACCATCGGCTCCCGCGCCGTCCCCATCGTGCATCCCCAGTGCGCCCTCGCCCTCCGCGTCTGCTTCCGCAACGCCGACGAAGGTGACCACCAGATGACCATCCGCATGGTCGATGCCTCCGGCAAGGACCTCATGCAGCCCCTCCAGGCGAACGTCGATATCCGCCTCCCGGAAGGCGCGGACTTCATCACCCGCAACATGATCCTCAATTTCCAACCCCTCCGGTTCGAAACCGGCGGTACCTACTCCTTCGAAGTTGCCTTCAATGGCGAAACAAAGGCTTCCGTTCCCCTCCGAGTCGTCGTCGTCGAAGGCGATCAGCAGGGAGCCTGAAAACAGCGGCTCCGGCAAGGCCCTCCGACCCCGGAATCTCGAACGCATTTCCACCAATCAACCAAGCCACAGGCGGGACCATCAGTCCCGCCTGTTTCTTTTGCCGATTTCCCGCAGAATTCCCTTGCAAACCGACCCACTCCGCCTCATTTCCCGGCCCGCGCAACGGTCTCCGTTGCCCCCAGTGATCCGGCGTAGCTCAGCGGCAGAGCGGGTGGCTGTTAACCACTAGGTCGTTGGTTCGATCCCAACCGCCGGAGCCAGTCTCCTCAGACTCGGCCACCAATCTCGGTCCAGCCTGCCAGAGTGGCTCCTGGCCTTCCCGGAGGTTCCTATCAGTCAACCTGATAACGCTCCCCGCAGCACAATCGGGGCATCCCAACGATCCCACCGATCCCAGCCATGAGCCGGTTGAAGAACCGGGCCCGGCAGCCGATCACTCGCCAGCGCCATCCCCTCCCCTCAGGACAGATAAGGATTGCTCCGCAGTTCCTCCCCCACCGTCGTGGCCGGCCCATGCCCAGGATAAATCACCATCCCAGCAGGCCACCCCAATATCTCCCGCCGGATCCCCGCCAGCAGTACCTCATGACTCCCCCCGGGAAAGTCGGACCGACCCACCCCGCCAGCCATCAGAGTGTCCCCGCTGAACATCAGCCCTGCCCCCTCAACCACATAAACGAGGCTGTCCGCTGAATGCCCAGGCACATGCGCCACGCGCACGGCCAGCCCAGCCACCTCCACCTCCCGGCCCACCTCCCCGCACAATGGGTGCGTCACCCCATACGGCGGCACCCGCACGGCTACCCCCGTCCACTGCGCAAACAAGGGCTCCAGCCGTTCCTCCGGCGTGCTCTCCCCCCACGCATACACCGGACACCCTCCCGCCGCCACCTCCGCCGCATCCATCACATGATCGAGATGACTGTGCGTCAGCAGCAGGGCCGCCACCTCAATCCCCCGCTCTCTCAGAAATCCACCCATCCCCGGCGGAGCATCAACAACAACCCACCCGCCCGGCGCTTCCAGAACGTATCCGTTGGTAGCCGCAAATCCCCCCGTGAATGTCAGCATCTCACTCATGCAGACCGTATTTCCGACCACGAATCCGATAGACAATCGCAAACCGCAGCCGAAAATCCCAGCCGCCCTCCGCTCAACTTCCCCACAGGCATGAAATCATCCGCTCTCCTCACGGCCCTGCCACTCCTCCGGTACCTCTGCCTCCCCGCCCTCACCATCGGATCCCTCCCCCTCCTCCCCTCGGCCATTCACGCCCAGGAAGCCAAAACCAGTTTCCCCATCGTCGCCCACTCGGTAGTCAAACTCCTCGAGGAAGCCCACTACTCCCGCGCCGAATTCGGAGACGAACTCTCCCGCCGCGCCCTCCTCCGCTTCATCGAAACCCTCGACTACAGCAAACTCTACTTCACCAAACCGGAAATCGACGCCTGGAACGCCAAATACGCCACCACCCTCGACGACGCCGTCAACCTCTACCGCCTCGAGCCAGCCCGCGAAATCCACGCCCTCTTCAAATCCAAAGTCACCGCCCGCTTCGAAAAAATCAAAGCCATCCTCGAAGGCGGTCAACCCCTCGACTTCAAATCCGCCGAATCCGTCGAAATCACCCGCAAGGATGCCCCATGGGCCAACGACGAAGCCGCCCTCGATACCCTCTGGCTCAAGGAACTGACCCGAGAAATCCTCCAGGAACGCCTCAACCTCCGCCGCGCCGAAGAACGTAAAAAGGAAAAGGCCGAAAAACCCACCGAGGACAAACCCGCAGACCCTGCCACAGATAAACCCGCTGCAGAAAAACCAGCCGCGGAAGCAACTCCGAAGAAAACCCCGGACACCCCGGAACAGAAGGTCCTCAAACGCCACAAACGCTACCTCGACGCCATCGCCGAACAAGACGAAGAAGACATCACCAACTTCTTCCTCTCCGCCATCACGGCCGCCTACGACCCTCACTCGGAATACCTCAGCGCCCCCGAAAAAGGCCAGTTCGACATCGAAATGAAAAAGGCCCTCTTCGGCATCGGTGCCGTTCTCCGCTCGAAAGACGGTGCCGCCGAAATCGCCGAACTCGTCACCGGCGGCCCCGCCGACAAAAGCCAGGCCCTCAAAATCGGCGACATGATCGTCGGCGTCGCCCAGGGCATCGATGGCGAAATGGAGGACATCGAAGGCATGAAACTCCAGAAAATCGTCGAACGCGTCCGCGGCGACGAAGGCACCCTCGTCCGCCTCAAAATCCAGCCGGCCGACGACCCCATGGTCACCCGCGAGGTCACCATCCAGCGCGCCAAGGTCGAAATGAAGGACACCCTCGCCAAAGGCGAACTCATCGAAATCGCCCACCCGGAAAAAGATGGCTCCCCATCCACCAGAATCGGCTGGATCAATCTCGATTCCTTCTACGCCGACATGGAAAACCGCGACGGAGTCAGCGCCACCAAGGACGTCCGCGTCATCCTCAGCAGACTCGAAAAGGAAAATATCGCCGGTCTCGTTCTCGACCTCCGCGGCAATGGCGGCGGCTCCCTCGACGAAGCCATCAAACTGACCGGCCTCTTCATCAAACCAGGCCCCGTGGTCCAGCAGCGCGATAGCCGCGACCGCCGCGAACCCCGCATCTGGAAAGGCCAGCCCGTCTACAATGGCCCCCTCCTCGTCATCACGGACCGCGCCTCGGCCTCCGCCTCGGAAATCTTCGCCGCCGCCCTCCAGGACGTCGGCCGCGCCGTCGTCGCAGGCGACCAGTCAACCTTCGGCAAAGGCACCGTCCAGACTCTCCTCGACGTCCGCCAGCACATGCCAGTCTTCAGCCAGCGCGACCGCGCCGGCAGCCTCAAGGTCACCATCGCCAAATTCTACCGCATCAGCGGCGGATCCACCCAGAACGAGGGCGTCGAACCCGATATCGTCCTCCCCTCCCGCTACGACGCCATGGATGTCGGCGAACGCTACCTCAAGGACCCCCTCCCCTTCGATAAAATCGAACCCCTCCGCTACAACATGGCCGAGGCCCACCCCCTCCCCATCGAGGCCCTCAAAACCAAAAGCGCCGAACGCATCGCCGCCGACAAGGACTTTTCCTACATCCGCGAATACATCGACCGTACCCGCGAACTCATCCGCAAGAATACCCTCTCCCTGAACGAGGACACAAGGCTCGCCGAGGAAAAAACCAACGAAACCCGCAACAAGGACCAGCGCGCCGAACGCAAAGCCCGCATCGCCGCCCTCTCCAAAGCAGGCGACCCCTTCAAGGTCTACCCCATCACCCTCGAAAACGCCGCCGATCCCCAGCTGAAACTCGACTCGGAAACAAAAAAGAAGCCGAAAGCCGCCGCCCGGCTCGATGACGAGGAGGAACCGGAAGAAGATGACAAGGAAGACGAATTCCCCCACGGCTTCGACCCCGCCAAACTGGAATCCCTCCACATCATCGAGGACCTCGTCAGCGCGACCCAGCCGAAGCCGGAACCGAAGGACACCGCGAAATCGGAATAATCCTCCCCAATCCGTGACGCTCTCCTGCGACGAGTCCGGGATCTTCCTCCCCTGCCCGTCCTGTCAGGCGGAAAACCGCATCCCGTTCGCCCGCATCGGCTCCGCCGCCCGCTGCGGCCACTGCCGCGCCCCCCTGCCTTCGCCGGACGCCCCAGTCGATGTCCCTTCAGCCTCGGCCTACGCCCAGCTCAAGGCTCTCTCCCCGCTGCCCATCGTCATCGACTTCTGGGCCCCATGGTGCGGTCCCTGCCGCATGATGGCCCCGGAATTCGCAAAGGCAGCCGCCATGGCCAAGGGCGAATTCCTCTTCGCCAAAATCAATACCGACTCCCTCCCGGACGTCGCTTCCGATTTCAACCTCAAGGGCATCCCGGCCTTCGCCCTCCTCCGCAAAGGCCTCCCGCCCACCCTCTCCTCCGGTGCCCAGCCCGCGAGCCAACTCCTCGCATGGCTGCGTTCCCAGTGACCCGGCACGCGCTTCCACCACGGCTTACCTCGGCAGCCCTGAAACCCGTCACTCCCGCGACATCGTCGGCGACGCCTAGGAGCCTGTTGAAAAACCCGGACTGGTAGCGCAGCGAGGAATTCTTCCACAAGGCGAGGCGCAACAAAGGAGAAGGTCGAGACCTTCGACTGCGGCGCAGCGAAGCCTTGTGGAATAGGGCCCGCCGCCCGCAGGGGATCCCTCTCCCCCAAACCCACAGCGCAGCCGCTCATCCAACCACCGCGGACTCCGGATCCGCTGCCGGGCCCGGTTTTTCAACAGGCTCCTAAGCCGGCGGCACCACCGCCTGCACCAATACGATCATCGCCAACTTCGGCCGCCACCTGCCCGATCGCGCCCCGCGCGAACACCGACCAGTCCAGATGCCGCAGTTCAAACCCGACCCCGTCTACGTCAGGCCAAAGGAAGGCAAGGTCATCGGATTCGACCTCTTCACAGAGTTCGACGGACAACCAGAATCCCTCGGCCCCATCCTCGAAACCGCCAGCCGCGGCCTCGCCTGCCACCTCAAGATGATCTCCAGCCGCGGCACCATGGTCTACCCACTCTCCGGAGCCATGACCGATTACGTCGACCACTGGCGCTGCCGCTTCCTGCTCGCCGAACCAGCCACCGACCTCCCCACCCCCATGCTGACCAGCCTCCTCAGCGCTCTCGATGCCGCCAGCGTCCGCTGGATGCATATCGAGAAACTCCAGCAGTTCGATGGCGCCCCCGGCTACACCAAGGCCCAGGGCGAAGACTGACCCACTCCACGAGCCCGCCGAGAACCCGGACTGAAAGCCCAGCAAGATGCCTGGCTGCAAGTCTCCCGCCCTGCTGCCAATAAACCCGCTCCGCCCCGCCGCCCCACACGGCGGGGCGGACCACGGATCAGGTCCCCAGCCCAGCCCGCCTTGTCCGGTGCCGGTCGCCTTGTGCCCGCAAGCCCCCATGATCCGCTGCCGGCAGCGTCGGCCGCGGCTTCTTGTCATTGAACTGTCTGCCCGGCACGTCCAGAGATGGTCATGGTGCCCGGCCACGAACCAAACGAGACGCCGGGCGCGCAGCCCGGAATCATGGTGGGAAGCGCCTTCCTGGTGCTGTCACGTCTCTTCACTCTGGCGGGAAGTTTCTGCATCATGCTGCTCCTGACCCGGCACCTTGGATCCGCCGAGTACGGAAGGTACGCCCTCGGCATGGTCGTGCAGAGCTGGTCCGCCGGACTTGCCATTCTGCTGCTGGGAGGTTCCATCGTCCCGGTCGTGGCCGGCCTGCACGATGGCGAATCCTACGCTGTCACCATGTACCGCCTCGCCATTGCCGCGGGACTCGTGATCACAGCTGTCCTGCTGGCCACAGCCGGCTGGATCGCTGGACTGCTGGGCCTGCCGTCCCTCGAGCCTTTCGTCCGAGTGATCGCCCTCGACGCTGCTCCAGCCGCCGCAGCCGTCGTCCAGCACGGCGTCGCCGTGGCCCGCGGCAGGGTGATCTGGGCGGCGGCCATGCCTTTCGCCGGAATCATCATGCAGCTCGGCGCTGTCGCCGCTGCCACCAACATGAACGGCAGCGCGGAATGGGCCGCCGCCGCCGTGGTGGCATCAAGCCTGGTGCAGTCTGCGATCGGTCATGCAGTCACCCGCATTCCACTGTGGCGCGGCACCGGCGTGCCCGTCGCCATGCTCCGGAAACGCACGGGGAAAATCGCAGGAGCACAGATGCTGAACCGGATTCTGCAGAACATGGATCTCCCTGCCGTCCAGCATGGGATCGGCGGCGGTCACATGGCGGGATGCTACGCGGGAGCCAGAAACATCGCGATAACCTGCGTCATGCTGTTTTTCCCGGTCGGAGGCGTCGTGCAGCGCTCCGTTGCCTCTGCACTGCGCGACCACCGCACCGCCGATGCCCACGCAGCAGCACGCGGGTTCCTGAGAACTGCAGGAATCTGGGGCGGTCTGGCCGCCGCAGTCTCGGTGCATGCGAAAGACATCGTTGACCTCATCCTCGGCCCCGGATTCTCAGCAGCCGCCCCGCTGCTGATGGTGCTGCTATGGACGGCGGCCTTCCGCATCCTTTCGGTTGCCGGACGGATGCTCGTGACCGCAGCCGGCGAAAGCGGGTGGCAACTGCTGATCGCGACCGCGCTCTCCATGGCAGGGGGCACCGCCTACCTCATCATCGTGCCGCAGCATGGAGCATGGGCGGCAGCCTGCATCTCCGGAGTTCTTGCCATCATCTCCGCGGGCATTGCGCTCGTCGCAGCGAGCCGCGGTCTCGCCATGCCGCTCCCTCTGGGCTCTCTGCTGCGCATTGCTCTCGCGGCAGCAGCCAGCGCCGCCCTCGGAATCGCCATGCCCCTGCCGGATACGCACGTGATCATCCGCCTGATCCTGCTCTCCGCTCTTTATGTTCTGCTGCTCTGCCTTGCCCGCGAATTCCGCCCTCATGCTGCCATCGCAAGCGCATGGCACCGCATGAGGAAATGGCGTCCGCATTGACCAGTCATCATCGTCGCGGACAGTGCCCCATGCTTCGCCCGCGTCGGATAGGGAACCTCGGGACGTTGCGCAGAGCACGCGCCGGTAGGTGTCCGCATAAGCATCGACGCCCTGCTCCCCGAGAGCGTGAACAAAGCGCTTCCCGGCGTCGCCCATGCGGCTCGCGCGCTCCGGATCCCCGCAGCAATGGATGATGGCCTTCGACAGAGCGGCAACACCAGACCGGATTCCCCATGAGAGATGATATCCGCAATGCCCGCCACATCGGTCGAAATGACCGGCACACCTTCGCTCATGGCCTCCAGCACGGAAAGCGGCATGCCTTCCCAGCTGGATGACAGAACAAAGAAATCGGCCGCGCGCAGCAGGGCCGTCACGTCATCGCGTTGCCCCAGGAACATGACACCATCAGGTGCAAGGCTCCTCAGCCGCGCTTCCTCGGAACCAGATCCGGCTATCCACAGAACCACGTCCGGAAATCTCTTCCGCACTTCCTGGAAGGCCGAGTTCCTCCGGCAGCATGACCGCCACCGCGGACGACACCGCAAAGTACTGCGAAGTCAGGAATGCCATGCTGCGCTCCAGCGCCATCCCCACTGCACGGCGCAAATGCCATCGGTATCCGCTGTGAGCCGTCACAAAGGGCCTCAGCCCAAGCAGAGCACAGACCAACCGCGCCGTCAGATCGGCGGCCGCGGCATGACTGTGCAAAATGTCGGGCCGCTCGCGGCGGCTCAGCAGGAGAAGACGGAGAAAGGCCAGTGCAAGTGCCGCGGCTCTCGTCGGCACAGCCAGCCCCGAGGAGCTTGTTGGAGAACCGGGGCTGGTAACGCGGCGAGGAATTCGTCCACAGGGCGAGGCGCAACAAAGGAGAAGGCCGAGACCTTCGACTGCGGCGCAACAAAGCCTTCTGGAATAAGGCCCGCCGCCCGCAGGGGATCCATCCCCAAGGCACACGGAGCAGCCGCTCTTCCAACTTCTGCAAAATCCGGATCCGCAGCCGGGACCGTTCTTCAACAGGCTCCCGGAGAGCCCCCGGCAGCAGAAGCGCCCGGGCCATTCATCCGCAGCATTCCGGAACGGCGTCAGTTGAGCGTGGGATCCTCGGGAGTGCCCGCCAGCAGCTTGTAGTATGGTCCCATGCTGCGCATGATGTCGCGCCAGAGATGATTGGGCCGCAGGGTCCGCAAGGCGGCTTCTTTTGGCTGACAAAGCACCCACGCCCCGCGCTCGAGTTCCTCCTCGAGCTGTCCGGCTTCCCAGCCCGCATACCCCACAAAGGCCCGCACCTTCTCTCCCGCCAGCTGCCGCGCGACCGCATCCTGGACGGTCAGGTGCGTCACCGAAAACAATTCCTTCGTGAGCCTGTCGAACGCAAAGGCCGTGAAGGTCAGATGTTCCTGACTGACCGGCCCGCCATGGAATACGGGCACGGCTGCCAGCGGCGCGAATTCCTTGGCGGACAGAAGATCGCCCACCCGTTTCCCGGTCGGACGGTTCATGATGTACCCATGCGCTCCCTTGTCCTGCTTGTGCTCGGTCAAGACGACCACGGACCGGTCAAAATACCCGTCGCGCAGAGAGGGATCGGCCAGCAGCACCCATCCGGTCAGAGGATGCCACGGCTGTTTTCGCTTGCTCGCTTTCTTGCTCATCAGTTTCCCGGAATTTAGCACAGTTCGTCCTTTCCGGCGGCACGGATTTCCGGAAAACTTGCACTTCTTCTCATGACCGCTCAGGACCTCATCGATCACCTCCGCTCGGGCACGGCCCTCGACAGCGACGCCATCAGCGCCGCAGCCGGCTTCCTCCTCGATCCCGCTGCCCCGGACGAATCCAAGGCAGACTTCCTCACGGCGCTCTCCCGCAAAGGAGAAACAGCCGGCGAAATCGCAGGTTTCGTGCATGCCTTTCTGGCCCACGCGGTCCGGCCGCCCCTTGATCCAACCTCGCTCGACCGCCCTGCCATCGATGTCTGCGGCACCGGCGGTGACAAGCTCGACCTCTTCAATGTTTCGACGACGGCCATGTTTGTGATCGCGGGGGGCGGAGCGGCTGTCCTCAAGCACGGCAACCGCGGCATCACGAGCAAATCAGGCGGAGCCGACGTCCTTGAAGCGCTTGGAGTCCCCATCAATCTGACCCCGGAACGCTTTGCCGAATGCGTCCAGCGGCATGGCGCGGCCTTTCTCCTCGCCCCGCAGTATCACCCGGCCTTCAAGGCAGTCGCCGGTGTCCGCAGACTCCTCGCGGCCTCGGGTACCCGCACGGTCTTCAATATCATCGGTCCCCTCCTCAATCCGCTCCAGCCCCCGCATCAGCTCGTTGGTGTCTTCGATCCCAGCCTGCCCCCGGTCTACGCCGATATCCTGCGCCGCCTCGGCCGTACCAGCGCATGGGTCGTTCATGGATCCACCGCCGACGGCCGCAGCATGGACGAAGTCTCCACCCTCGGACCCACGGAAATCGTCGCCCTCTCGGACGCAGCAATCACGGCACACTCGGTCGATCTGTCCGATCACGCCCATTCCCTCGCGGAACTGACGGGCGGCGACGCTGCCCGCAATGCCAGCATCCTCTCGGATATCCTCACCGGCAAAGACCGGGGACCCCGACGACGCCTTGTCACGGTCAATGCCGCCGCCGCCTTCCAGGTGGCCGGCCTCGCCACCTCATGGGACGAGGGCATCGCACGCGCCGGGGAATCCATCGATTCCGGCCGCGCCGCCGCCGTGCTCGATGCCCTCCGCAGCTTCTCCTGACGCTCCGCCATTCTCCGCACGAGGACAGTTGACGCCGCGCGCCGTCTCCAGATACATCAGCAGTCCGACACGCAACGAACCGAATCCCACGCCACCATGCAATCCGCGCTCCGCCTTGCCTTCTTCACGTCCCTGATTTCCCTCGCCTCCGCCCACGATGGCGGACTGCTCCTCCACACGGGCAAACCCCTCAAGCGTTCGCTCGCCGAAGCTCCCTTCGCCGTCGTCACGGGTGCGGGCAGTCTCGCCTACCAGACCGTACCAGGCTGGGGCGCCGTTCCCGACACCGTCAAGATCGGCCCCACCCACGGCGGCGTCGTCGTCGACAAGGATGGTCATATCTACGTCAGCTCGGATGGCAATGAAGGCATCTTTGTCTTCAAACCGGACGGCACCCTCGCAAAGAAAATCGCCCCGGAATTCTCAGGAATCCACGGCATGATGATCCATGAGGAAAACGGCAGGGAATTCATCTACGCCGCTCACCTCCGCTCGAAACAGGTGGTCAAACTCGACCTCGATGGCAAGGCCCTCCTGCAGATCCCCTACCCGAAGGAAGCCAATGCCTACCCGGACGGCAATGGCTACGCTCCCACCGGCGTCACCGTCGCCCCCGATGGCTCCATCTTCGTCGCCGATGGCTACGGCAAATCCCTCATCCATAAATTCGACGCCGCCGGCAAATGGATCAAAACCTTCGGAGGCAAAGGCAACACGGACGGCAAATTCGAAACCTGCCACGGCATCGCCCTCGATACCCGCGGAGAAAAACCCCTCCTTCTCGTCTGCGACCGCGAAAACCGCCGCCTCGTCCACATGGACCTCGATGGCAATTTCGTCGCCGTCATCACGAAGGACCTCCGCCGCCCCTGCGCCGTTTCCATCCTCGGTGACCACGTCGCCATCGCCGAACTGGAAGCCCGCGTCACCATCCTCGACAAATCAAATCAGCCCGTCGGCCACCTCGGCGACAATCCCGACAAGTCCCAGTGGGCCAAATTCCCGTCGCCCCAGAGCGAATGGAAGGACGGCATCTTCACGGCCCCGCACGGCCTTTCCTACGACAAGGACGGCAACCTCTACGTCCAGGACTGGAACCAGACCGGCCGCATCACCAAACTGGTGAAACAAGCCGCGCAGTGACCCCAGTTCACATCCTGATCCGCGCCGCCGCCCGCATCCCGGGCGGCGGCGTTTTCCTGTCGGCCTGCCACCTCGCAGCCGCCCCCCTGCTGTCGCTCCACTCCACCCTCGACCGCAGTCCGCTCCACGCAGCCGACGCCGGATCCCTGACCATCTCCGGCACCGCACCGTCCCCGCAGCCCTGCACAATCCGCGTCACGCTCTCCACCACCGGAACAAGCGTCTCGGCTTCCGTCACGCCAGCCAACGGCCGATTCTCGCTGACTTATCCCGGCAGCTTTCCAGGAGCCCCGCCGCTGACCCCGTCCCTCCTCTACATCGATGCCCTCACAGCCGCCTCCGCCATCCCGGACGCGGAAATCACCGTCGTCATCACGGGATCGCATCCGCCGGACCTGCCGCTCGCTTTCTGCGACGACTTCATCGATTCCCACGGCCGCAAGGACAGGGACGCTGCCCAGTTTCCCCTCCACCGCGCCCTCGCCAACCACTTCCTCCAGAGCCGCGCCGCCCACCTCATGGGCATCCGCCAACCGGACTTCGACCTGGCCAGGGAGGATGACTGGCAGTGGTTCCGCGATCATGCCGCGCTGTACGATTTCGATCACCGCGACCGCAACTGGTCGACTCCACTCGGCCACCGCCGCAGCCGCGGCTTCTGGCAGGCGGTCTGGAACCGCTGGTTCAATCCCACCAACAATCATCCATGGGACGGTAACCCGCAGAACCGCCGGCCGGACAACTTCCGGCCCTACACATTCACCAATGACACCGCTGACCTGGCGGTCCTCTACTGCCTCCTGCAGCAGGCCAGACCTTCGGCCCCGGACCACCGCAGCGGCCTGCTCCGCGAAGTCATCACCAACCTCCTCGCTTCCCAGCACACGTCGGCCGAAAACTTTGCCCTCCCCGATGCCGAGGGCCGCCGCGAACACTACACGGCCGGGGCCTTCCGCTACGGCATGTTCGAATCCGGTGAATGGCTCACGGAAGGCAAAGGCTGGTTCAGCCGCCCGGAATTTCGCGACTTCGCCCACGGCGGAGTCTTCAACGGCCGCGCCGTCTGGGCCCTCGGCGAAATCCTCCACGCCAATCCGCACGACGCACTCGCCCCAGCCATCCAGCAGGCCATCGCCCTCGCTCTCCGCTTCTGCCTGCACGACGGCCTCGCCCATGGCTACACGTCCCTCACCGGCTCAGGACTGCCCTTCTGGAAACACCCGGGCGAACACGCCTACCTCACCCTCGGCCTGATCCCGGCCGCCCTCACCTTCCCGGATTTCCCCATCACCCTCGACCCCGCCGCCGCTCCGCAGCGACTCGCCGGCCTCGCCGCCAAGGCCCTCGACGCCCTCGCCGAAACATCGGCCCCGGACGGCACATGGACCCACTACGCCAATGTCAATGCCATCCACATCGCCGCCCTCGCCCAGGGCTGCCTCTCGTTCCCGCAGCACCCCCGTCAGCCAGCATGGCTCGCTGCCGCCCGCCAGGCAGCCGACCTCTGGCTGAACCTCACCGCCTCGGAACCGGACGCCGCGGCCTTCCCGGCTCTCTTCGGCGACCGCAAGGGCTCCCGCATGACCTTCCAGCACGGGCCCGGACCCGCCCACGCCAACCTCTACGCCAGCGGCCACTGGCTCCACGCCCTCGCCCTCCTCAGCCGCGCCACCGACCACCCCGCCGCCCGACAGCGCGCCCTCGCCATCACCGCCACTTTCCTCGGCCAAAACGCCCTCCAGACCCGGTTGCTCAGCGAAATCGGCTCAATCCATAACCGCATCACGGCTCCCGCCTCTCCGGACCTCCCTCCCCGGCTCGCATGGGACGCCTACCCGGAATCCACCGCTTTCTTCCAGATCGGGCTCCTTCACCTCCTCATTACCCCCGCCACAGCCAGCCACTGAATGTCAGGATCCCCCAGCATCATCAATTGGCAAACCCGCCGGACGTGCTTTCATGCGCCCCCATGGACGATGGGCCTCTCCTGATTTCTGCCGGTGCTGCGATTCTCGCGGTCGCCGCCCTGTTTGCCGGCCACCGCGCCAACAAGCGCCGCCGCCTCCTCACGGCCCTGCCCACTTCCAGCGTCCAGGGCGTCTTCATCGGCCTCGTCGAACTCAAGGGCTCCGCTGAATCGGAACATCCCTACACGTCCTACCTCGCCGGACATGCCTGCGTCCATTATTCATGGCGCGTCGATGAACACTGGCGCCGCGTCGTTCAGGAAACCTACCGCGACGACCAGGGCCAGCTCCGGAGCAGAACCCGAGTCGAAACCGGTGTCGTCACCGTCGACCGCGGCGGCGAAACCGGCCCGTTCTACCTCAAGGACGATTCCGGTGTCATCCGCATCAACCCGGATGGCGCCGAAGTGCGCCCCCTCAGCTTCGTCCAGGTCACCTGCGGACCGTCCCACCCGTTCTACTACGGCCGCGGCCCCCGCGGTGCCATCGCCAACACCACCATGACCCGCACGTTCGTGGAAGCCGGCATTCCCCTCCACACCCAGCTCTATGTGGTTGGAGAAGCCCGCGAACGCTCGGACATGGTCGCCCCGGAAATCATCGCCGCTCCCCATGCCCCCCTCTACCTTCTTACCACGGAAACCGAAGAGGAAGTCCTCAGCCGCTACGGCTTCTCCCGCTCGGGCTGGGGACTCGCCGGACTCGTCGCCGCAGGCATCGCCGGATGGGCTCCCTTCCTCGAACGCGACCCGGAACAGGGCATCCTCTGGGGCCTCGCCGCCGCGGGCATCTACGCCGCCCTCTGGCTCCTCAGCTGGAAGATTCTCATCTACAACAGCCTCGTCGATACCAGAAACCGCGTCCGCCAGGGCTGGTCTCTCCTCGAAGTCCAGCTGAAACGCCGCGCCGACCTCATCCCGCCGCTCGTCAGCATCGTCGAAGGCATGCGCTCCCACGAACAGTCGGTCCTCGAAACCCTCACCCAGCTGCGCGCCCAGTCGGACGCCACTCCCCCAGGCCATCCAGGCACCAACTATCACGGCATCGCCTCCCACATCGTCCACCTCGCGGAAAAATACCCGGACCTCCGCGCCCACCACTCGTTCCAGCAACTTCAGGCCCAGCTCATCGAAACGGAACAACGCATCGCCCTCGCGCGTTCCTACTTCAACGACGCCGCCTCGGCCTTCAACACGGCCATCGAAGTCTTCCCGGACAGCCTCTTCGCCAAACTCGGCGGCTTCCGGCGCATGCCCCTCCTCGAAGCCTACGACTTCGAACGCGCCGAAGTCCGCGTCCAGCTCGCCTCCTGAACATTCCCGCCGCGCGGCCCCGTGCCGCCCCTCACGGATGGAACGGCAGCACCACGGACAGCAGCTTCGTGGCCACCAGACCAATCACGGAAAGCACCGTCAGCAGCAGGGTCCACGTCCGCAGGGTCTCCCGCTCGCTGAAGCCACTGAGCCGCGACACCACCCAGAACCCACTGTCGTTCATCCACGAACAGCCAAAGGCCCCGAACCCGATCGCCAGAAAGACATACATCGGCGAATACGAAGGCGCAGCCGCCGCCAGCAGTGGGTAGATCATCGCCGACGTCGTCTGCATCGCCACGGTCGCACTGCCCTGCGCAATCCGCAGCACCAGCGCCACCAGCCACGACAGCAGAATCAGATCGACACTGCGCCCGGCCACCAGATGCCGGATCGCTTCCCCCACCCCCGCATTCCGCAGCATCAGCCCGAAGGCCCCGCCAGCCGCTGTGATCATGATGATCACCCCGGCCGTCTCGAGCGGCGGCCCCATGAGATCACTGACCTTCTCCATGCCGAGCTTCTTCTGCCGCACCAGCAGCAGTATGCTCAGCAGCCCGCCAATCATCAGCGCAATATTCTTGTTCCCGATGAACTCGAAGAGATGATAGGCCTGACGGAACCAGCCGGCTTCTTCCCCGCCCGATCCTGCAAACTGCGCCCATTCCTTGCCCTGCCCGAAGGCATGCCGCGCGATCTCGAAGAATGACGCCGCACTGATCAGCAGGATCGGCAGCACCACGGGCGCAATCGACGCCGCGAATGACGGCAGTTCGCTCTCGGGCCGGTCCACGAGTGCCCGCAGACTGGAAAGCGGCGCATTCGGCGTTTCCCGCATGGGCACATCGTTGGCCGCCGCAATCCGCTTCATCGCAAACCACCCCAGCCCCACCGGAATCATCCCCACCAGAATCCCCGCAAACAGCGATATCCCCGTGTCGAGCTTCAGATTCTCCACCACCATGAGCGGCCCCGGATGCGGCACGGTCATCGAATGCGTCGTCACCCCAGCCCCGCAGATCGCCAGCACATACAGCGAAAAATTCCCGCCCGTCCGCATCGCCAGCGCCATCGCAATCGGCACCATCAGCATGAACATCGTATCAAAAAAGATCGGAATCGACAGAAAGTAGGTGGCCGCCAGCAGGGCCAGCCCGGCCCGACCCTCTCCCGTGATTGCCAGAAACCTCCGCACCACTTTGTCAGCCGCCCCGCTCTGCATCATGCACATCCCGATCAGCGTGGCCATTCCCACCACAATCGACAGCTTCCCAGCCGTCGTCCCGAATTCCTCGGTGCATAATTCCACCGCCCGCAGCAGCTTTCCCTTCGCCGGATTCTTCGGATCAGCCGGCAGCGACGACGCCATCACCCCAGCGAGCAGCGCCGCAAGGATCAGCGCCAGAAACGGATGCAGCCGCAGCCGGGAAATCGCCAGAATCACAAATCCGACACAGACAATCAGAACCACAAAGGGCCAAAGGGGAGAGGCGGCATTCGCCAGCAGATTCATCCCGCGGTCATAGGAAATCAGAAGGCCCGGGGCAATCAGTTTTCCGGACGCTTCCACGTCCCGCATTTCCACCGCCCAACCGGGGTTGGCAAATCTCCCGCGGCCCACTACAGGATTGCCCATGTTCCGCCCGGCCTTTGTCCTGCAGATCACCCTCGCCATTGCCGCCGCCGCCCCGGAAGCGGTCCGCTTCAACCGCGACATCCGCCCCATCCTCGCGGAACAATGCCTTTCCTGCCACGGGTTCGATGCCAAACACCGCAAGGCGGACCTCCGCCTCGATACCCCGGAAGGAGCCACGGCCCCACGCGACCCGCTCCCCGCCATCACCCCAGGCCAACCGGAACAGTCGGCCGCATGGCTTCGCATCCTCTCTGACGACCCGGACGAGGTCATGCCGCCCCCGGAAGCGCACCGTCCTCCGCTTTCCCCGCAGCAGAAGGAATTGATCCGCACATGGATCGCCGAGGGAGCCCGCTACGAACCCCACTGGGCCTTCTCCCCACCCCAATCCCCTCCCGTCCCGCCAGACGCAGGCCACCCCATCGACCACTTGCTCGCCACGGGCATTCAGAAGGCAGGCCTCTCCACGGCTCCCGCTGCCCCTCCGGCCACGCTCATCCGCCGCCTCTCGCTCGACCTCACCGGACTCCCGCCGTCCCCGGAGGAAGTGCGCGACTTCACAGCGGCATGGCAGGCAAACCCGGAAAGCGCATGGCAGGCCCTCACGGACCGCCTCTTCGCCAGCCCGCACTTCGGCGAACGCTGGGCCCGCTGGTGGCTCGACCAGGCACGCTACGCAGACAGTCATGGCTATTCCATCGACGGCCCTCGCCAGATCTGGCCGTACCGCGACTGGGTCGTCAATGCCTTCAACAAGGACCTCCCGTTCGACCAGTTCACCATCGAACAACTCGCCGGCGACCTCCTGCCGGACGCCTTGGAAAGCCAGCGTGTCGCCACTGGCTTCCACCGCAATACCCAGATCAATCAGGAAGGCGGCATCGACCCCGAACAATTCCGCATCGACAGTGTCTTCGACCGCGTCGCCACCACCGGCACCGTCTGGCTCGGCCTCTCGGTCGGCTGCGCCCAATGCCACGACCACAAGTTCGATCCCATCCCGCAGCAGGAATTCTACGAACTCTTCGCCTTCTTCAATCAGCAGGACGAACCCACCCTCCGAGTCCACGGAGGCAACCCTCACCTCCCCGCCCTCGAAGAGGAACTGAAACGCCTCCCGGCAAGGCAATCGAAGCCTTCTCCCAAGGAAATGAGCGCGATCACCGAATGGGAACAGTCACTCGACGACCCTGCCCGCCGCCAGCTCCCGGATCCTGTCCGCAAGGCGCTCCGGACACCAGCCGCCGAACGCTCGCCCCAGCATTGGCAATCCCTCGCCGCCACCGCCCAGCCGGACGGCCTCACCACCACGGGCCTCCGCCGCCGCGCGGAAATCGAGACGGAACTCAACCGCATTCCCACCACCATGGTCCTCGCGGAACGTTCCCAGCCACGCCCCACCCACATCCTCATTAAAGGCGATTTCACCAGACCCGGCCCGGCCGTCTCACCCGGTACCCCGGGAATTCTCCCGCCACTCCAACCCAGAGGCACGGCCCCGGACCGGCTCGACCTCGCCCGCTGGATCGTCAACCCAGCCAATCCCCTCACGGCCCGCGTCATCGCCAACCGCATCTGGATCGCCTGCTTCGGCCGCGGCCTCGTGGAATCGGACAACGATTTCGGCACCCAGGGCTCTCCACCCTCACACCCGGAACTGCTCGATTTCCTCGCCACGCAATTCACCGGCCATCACTGGAACTTCCGCCACGTCCTCCGCCTCATCGTGTCGTCCCACGCCTACCGCCAGTCTTCCCGCACGTCCCCTCAGCAACGCGAACGCGACCCCCTCAATGCCTCATTCGCCCGCCAGTTGCGTCTCCGCCTCGACGCAGAACTGGTGCGCGATCACGCGCTCTCAGCCAGTGGTCTCCTCCACCGCACCATCGGCGGCCCGCCTGTCTACCCACCCATCCCGGACGGTGTCATGAACCTCGGTCAGTCACGCCACCCATGGCCAGTCAGCACAGGACCGGACCGCTACCGCCGCGGACTCTACACGTTTCTCTTCCGCGCCACGCCCCCGCCTTCTCTCGCCGTCTTCGACGCCCCGGAAGGCTTCACCACCTGCACCCGACGCCTCCGCAGCAACACTCCCCTCCAGGCCCTCACTCTCATGAACGATGCCTCGTTCGTCGAATGCGCCCAGGCCCTCGCCTCCATCATCCGTACAGCCGGAATCACCGAGGCCTTCCTCCGCTGCACCGCCCGTACCCCCTCGGACGCCGAACTCGCCATCCTCACGCCGCTCGAACCCTTCACGGCAGCCCGCACCCTCCTCAACATGGACGAAACCATCACCCGCGAATGACCCACCTCCCCATGACTGCGGACCCTCTCCTCATCACCAGACGGCACCTCTTCGAGCGATGCGCCGTCGGCCTCGGCTCCATCGCGCTCTCCCAGCTCTCCTCGCGCGCCACCAGCACCCCCACCAGCACCCCGCACCACCAGCCCCGCGCCAAAAACGTCATCTTCCTCTTCATGGCAGGCGGCCCGTCCCAGCTGGAAACATTCGACCACAAACCGGAACTCGTCCGCCGCAACGGCCAGCCCATCCCCGCCAGCTTCACCGAAGGCAAACGCTTCGCCTTCATGAACTCCAGCCACCGCACGGACCTCCTCGCCCCCATCCCGTCATTCCAGCAGCACGGCCAGTCCGGTGCATGGGTCAGTTCCTACC
>Ga0315903_10000684_pt1 | contig 50959 bp, 37 predicted proteins | sample LakEriMetagenome_7_FD_203524 | JGI IMG/M metagenome (GOLD analysis project Ga0315903, IMG submission 203524) | Freshwater fungal communities from buoy surface, Lake Erie, Ohio, United States - Buoy 2 MA119 | ecosystem: Environmental > Aquatic > Freshwater > Lake | place: USA: Lake Erie, Ohio... | reverse complement strand
ACGCTGGGCCGGGTTGGTTTCTCTCGGAACGCCGTCTCACGATTGTTGAACAAGTTTTCAAACTCGTTCTACGGAGGACGCTGGGCCGCGTTGGGTTTCTGGGGCAATGCCGACTCACACTCAGGGGCTCGACAAACTGGAAGTTCGTCGCCACGTCGTGGAGTAGGCTTTCAGTCTGCTGTCGTTTGACGTGATCGACGGGGGGACCGATTGATCGACGCCGCCACGCTGCTTGGAGACGAAGAGACGCTGGGCCGCGTTGGAATTCTGGCGGCCCGCGGACTCACACTCAGGGGTTCGACAAACTGGAAGTTCGTCGCCACGGCGTACCACGGTCCACGCTTTTCAGGATAACAAGGCACCCGGCAGCCGACCCCCTCGGACCGGTGCGCGGGGGGTGTCTCGCCTGTCCTGTCACTGTTCCGAATGCCGGGGTCCGGGAGGGGCATTGGCCGCCATCTCGGTCAGTTCCTCAATCGAGATCCCGCCATCGAGCACCAGCCGGGTGAGATCGGCGGCGGCCGTCATGTTGAGCCGGCGGGTCAGCATGGTCCGGTGAAACTTCACGGTCCGTTCGGCTATGCCGTATTTCTCGGCCATCTCACGGTTCTGCATCCCGGTGACGATGCCCAGCAGAATCTGCCGCTCGCGCGGGGTCAACTGAGTGACAATTCGCCGCGCTTCCGTATTCCGGACGCGCACCGTACGGTCCCGCGTGTCACGCGCCACCGCCCGCTCAATCGCCTCGATGAGTTCGGCGGTCGGGACCCGCTTGGTCAGGAAATCTTCGGCTCCGTTGCGCATGGCCCGCACGCTGGTCGGGATGTCTCCCTTGCCGGTGACAAACACCACCGGCAGCGGGTTCGCCGACTTCGCCAGCGTTTCCTGCAGGTCAAATCCATCCCGTTTGGGCATCTGCAGGTCGGCCAGCACGCAGCCGGGGGAATCGGGATCCCGCTTCTCGAAAAACTCGGTCACCGATTCGTGAGTCGACACGTAATAGCCATGGGCCCGCAACCGGCGGCTCATGCTGCGGAGAAACGATTCGTCGTCGTCGACGAGATGGATCGTGGGAATCATCAACTCATCCTTGTTTCCAGAGAGGCACACAGAGACGGACTTTCAGCCCCTTGCCCGGAACGTTGTCCACCTGCAGTTGCCCTTCGTGCTGTTCCATAATGGACCGCACAATCGGCAGGCCGATTCCGAGTCCCTCTGCTTTCGTCGTGACAAAGGGTTCCCATGAGCTCTCTTCCAAATCCTCCGGCATTCCCCCTCCATTGTCAATCACCGCGAGTTCGACAGATTCGCCCGACAAACCCGCCTCGATGGAGATTGTACCGGAGGGACGGGCAGCGACTGGAGCGGAATCGGATCCGGCCGATTCGGTTCTTCCAATTCCTTTGATTGCATCGGCCGAATTGGCGATGAGGTTCAGCAGGGCCTGTTGCAACAGAATCTCATCTCCCGCCACCCGCGGAATGCCCGCAGGGCAGTGGACTGTCACAGTCACCCGCTCGGCCTGCAGGCGGGGACCCGCCAGTGCCAGCACACCCCGAATCAATCCGGGAACATCGACGGGGCGAATGGCAAACCGCTGTTGCCGTACCATCGCCCGGATCCGGTCCAGCACCGCCCCCGCCCGCCGGTCGTCTGCCGCGATGTCGGCCACGATCTCGCGAAGTTCTGCCGCCACGGGCGAGTTGTCGTCCCGCAGCAGGATCTCGGCCGCTTCGAGATTGTTGAGAATCGCTCCCAGCGGCTGGCCGAGCTCGTGCGCCAGTGAGGCGGCGAACTGGCCCAAAGTCGAGATCCGCCCGGCATGGGCCAACTGGTCGCGCTGCTCATTCACGGTCTGCTCGGCACGACGCCGCAGTCGCAATTGCCGAACCAGCGTCACGATCAACCCGGTCTCGACCAGCAGCAGGGCGAGGCCCCCCACCAGTTGCGGCCAGTACCGCTCCCAGAGCCGTGGTTCGCGAAACAGCACCCGGCTGCCGGGAGGGAGCAGCGACTCCTGGATTCCAAAACGCGTCAACTGCCGCTCGTCGAACGTGGGGACCGTGGCCACGGTGAGGGGCGGGGGATTCGGGTTCGTACGTCCCTCGACCACCTGTCTCGCGAACGCCCGACCCAGGGCCCGCACATCGGCGCACTCTCCTCCAACAATTCCCCGCCCGACGTACGAGTCGGTGATGCCGAAGAAGGGAACATGCGATTCGCGGCTGAGCCGATCGACCAACTCGGCCGGCACATAATTCTGACCGTTCTCATCTTTCCAGTAGCCGTGGTAAATCACGAACGAGTCGGCCGGGAGATCGCGGAGACGCCGCTGCAGTTCGGCGAGGGACAGATTGATCAGGGGAATATATTCGAGTCCCTCTTCGTCCGCCGACTGACGGACTTCGGCCTCGAGCGTCTCGAAGAACTTGGGGTGCGGCAGAGTCTGCCCGATCAGGGCGACACGCCTGGCCTGGGGAAAGAGACGGTGCGCCTGTTGAATCGTCGGCCGGAATGAGGATGGACTGGTGACAAAGGTGTATCCCGGCAGGTCACGCAGTCCAGCGACGATTTCCCCAGGGCGTTCTCCCGCGACAATCCGCCCCTGCGGAGCCAACTGGTCGCGATTGGCGACCACGAACAGTCGCGCCACCCGGCTGGTGGAGACAATCACATCAAAGGTTGCGCCGCGGTATTTTTCGACCAGCCAGTTGGTGGCCCGCTGGGGGTCGTCGAGCGAGCGGGCGAGACGGACGAGATCCAAAGTCTCGACGAAGACCTCGTGCCGGATTCCCGGGGCCTCAGACAGCCCTTGCCGGAAACCCTCCATCATCTGGACGAAGGCGGGTCGGGTGGTTCCATCTTCTTCAATAATCAGCACCCGTTCCACCGGGGGATTGGGGGGTGCCGACAACGCCACCCCCGAGCCGGCCGCACACAGACTGGCGACAGCCAACAGGCTCAGTCGGCGGAGGACGATCAACATCTGCTCCTCAAGGGAGTTGGGGGAAGGGACTGGGCAGGCCGACGGGGCCGGGGAAAAAGCTGCAGTCATCCGACACGAACTGATGCGGGAGTTCGCTGCGGTCTGGAAGCTCAAAAACACTGGGGGAGCCTGATGGACGCGATTCCGTGAGCCCTCCAAAAGGTGACTCAAACAGCCGATATCATCTCTGCGATTCCCCCGTGTGGCAACCTCTCCTCTTCCATCCCGTTCGCAGGGAAGCAGTCAGTTGGCCTCCCGAAATGGCCCCCCCGTGCTCTGCGACAGCAACAAACGGGGATTGTGATCGATGGGTGGAGATGAAGTCCAAGGGGACACCTCCGGCGGTGTCTGCTGCCGGTACGAAGCTCGCTTCCAATGGGGGCTCGATGACGAATTCCCGCCAACGCCCCCACGAACCACAGTCCACGACCCACGGCTGTTGGGATGACAAAGCCCTACAGCGTGGGGAACTTGATTTCGCTGGTGATCTTGTCGTACCGCGGGTCGCGGAAGCCCTCGAAGAACTTCATGCCGAAGCCCTGGTTGAGTTCGAACTGCGCCCGGCTCGCCCAGGGGGTGTTGGGATGCGTCTTTTTGACGAACTCAAATTTCTGCTTCGCGAGCGCCAGTTGGGAATTGAGCTGGTCGGTATCGACCTTGGTCAGCTTGATCTGGCGATCGGTGGGGACCAGCATTTCCTGCACGCGGCCTACATTCCAGACGTTGTTCTGCTTGTTTTTTGGCTCGGGAAAATTGGTGAGGTGTCCATCCATCGCCAGCAGAAACTGGAACAGCCGCACCCGGTACGCCAGCAGTTGGGCGTAGGCCAGGTCGAAATTCGCCCGCCAGCGGGTCGATTCTTCCGACTCGCGCAGCGGCTCGACCTTCTGCAGCACGCTGATCGCCTGGTTGAGCAGCCCCATCGCACGGATGGCCCGCTGGAAGTTTTCCTGTCCAGCCGAACGGAACGCCGCCGCGTCGGTGGAATACCAGATCTCCTGGATCTGCAGTTGCGGGTCGATGCGGGGGTCGAGCAGCCGCACCACCTCGGCCACCGCCAGGCGGAACTTGCTCTTCTGCCGTCCTTCGGCATATCGCCGCCGCGAAGCGAGGTCGGGAATGTATTCCTTCATGTCGAGGAAGGCGAACTTCCGCTGGTCGATGGCCGCCTGCCCCACGAGATTCTGCTCTTCGTGCGGCAGCAGGAAGTAGATGCCCCCCGACTCTTTGGCGAGGCGGGCCATCTCGTAGGGGGCGAAGCCACTGGGATGCGAATCCCAACGGTCGTGCAGACCGTCGTATTGCAGGGCCTCGGCAAAGGGAGTCTCGGGGCCGCGGTGAATGGTCAGCCAGTGGTCGAGACCGTATTTGGGGTCCTGCCACCGCATGCGGCCGTACTTGTAGCCAAACAGCGACTCGCGCCCGAGGATGTACACGGGCGAACGGGCGGTCTTGCAGCGCTTCACCGCTTCTTCCAGCAGGTCTCCCTCGCCATCATCTCCCGATTCGTCAGTGACGATGATCAGGCACAACTTGCGGTTCCCCGCCTGAGCCAGCCGGCGGTGGGCGTCGATCGTTTTCACGACCGCTCCCAGAATATTCTCGGCTCCGGAGGGGTCATTCGGGATCTTGTCGATCGCCGCCCGGATTTCGGCCAGATCGGCGGTTGGTTTGCTGGTCAGCGGATGCAGGTCCTGACCGAAGCTGTTGATGGAGGTAAGCAGAATGTCTTTGTTCCCCTTCAACTGCTTGTCGCGCTCCATCACGATCCCCAGTTCCTCATAGACCTTGTGGAACTGCTCACGGATCTCCTTCTGGTCGTCCTTCATCGATTCCGACTCATCGAACAGCCAGGCGACCAGCAGGCGATCTTCGCGCATCATGCGGATCAGCTCCTGGGTGATCCGGCTGAGGGCCGTGCCATATCCTTCGGCCACCGCCTGAGGCTCGCCGCTGATCTCTCCCTCCCCCAGATCGGTCCCCAGCATGTCGAGCCCGGGAAGGGTTACGTCGCCGATGTTCACGGCAACCTGGGGATCGGAAAAGGTCTCGGAACTCTCGATCTTGGTCTGCGAGACCGCCGGTCCCCCCGTGCCGGTGGCCACGGCTCCCACAGCCCCCCCTCCCGAGACGATGTTCATTGTCTCGGAGATCTCGGTTTCCTGGGTCAGTTCGCGCGTGAATTCCTCGGTCGTCCGCTCTTCCGAGAACAGCGACTCAATCGCCACCTTCACATCATCGAGCTGGACCTGAAAGGTGACAAACAGCAGGGCCAGCAAGACCGCCAGATGCAGCCCGGCGGACAGCAGGAATGCCGAGATTTCGGAGCGTTTCAGGCGAAAGGTCGCTGGCATGGGGCGCTTCCGGGCGAGAGGCGGCGAGCCCGGGTCGGGCTCGAACGCAGAGTGCAAAGTCAATTCAGAGGAATCTGGCGCACGGGCCGGTCACCCGCAGTGGGGGCCCCTCAGAGCCAGGGCCACCTAGAGCTTGGGAAGATCACGCGGCTTCATCGGGGCAGGGCGTTTCTTGGCCTCTTCGCGAGCCCGTTCTTCCGCCAGCATGATCTGCCGCTGGGCATCTTCCTGGCTGGTATTGGCGGCGAAGATCGCCGGGTTCTTCTGCTCCTGCCATTCCCAGCCCATCGGGGTCGACAACTCCAGTTCGGCAATGTGCGCCCAAGGGGTTCCGGGGTGCTCGTCCATCACCCGCTTGAGATACATCGCCGCCCGCTTCTCTTCCTTCTTGATGGCGGCGCCGCTGTTGATGGTCTTGGAGGGGACGATTCTCCACTCGTTGCTGTCTTTGTTGTTGAAGGGACGGGGGCTGGACTTCATTTCGGCCAGCATCAGGTTGTAGCCATCGGCCCGAACCCGCATCGCCAGCGCTCGTCCCAGGGCCAGGTCATAGGCGGCCCGCCACCGCGGTTCGGCAATCTTTTCGCGGTCCTTCTCGCCCACGGTCAGTCCATCGGCCAGACGGTTGATCTTGTAGATCAGTTCGGCGGACGGTTTCTGAGCCTCGTTCACCGTCTCGCGCAGAACATTGTCGTTGTATGCGGGGAAATCGAGCCGGGGGAGCGGAATGTTGTCGATCTTCGAGGCCTTCGCCGTTGTCACCAGGGCGAGCTTCGCCTTGTTGACCTTCAACTGCTTCTGATACTCGACAATCGGACGATAGTCGGGGGTGTAGCTGCGCATGACGGCCGGGCTGAACTTCAGCCGCGAATCTTCCTGGGCCACGAAGTACAGCCCTCCCGTCTCCTTGCAGAGCCGGGTCAGTCCGTAGGGACCATATCCCGACGACATCTGATCGAGATCGACTCCCCGGTTCCCCCACAGTCCCACGTTCAACGACTCGGGTTCGACGGTCTCGGGGCCCGCGTCGTAGGCCAGCCGCACCGACTCTCCATCTTCGAACTTCCAGTCCATAAAGGCTTTTTCGCGGCCGAAGGGGGCGACATTTCCCACCACATAGACCCGGATGCCACCCCGCCGGCAGAGCACGAGTGCTTCTTCCAGCCAGCGCTCGGCATCATCTCCCTTTTCATCGGTGATGATGAAGAACCGCACGTTGCGCCCCTTGCTGCGTTCACGCAGAAAGCGCTTGGCCAGTTCGGTCACCGCCCCGAAGACGTTCTCTTTGCCCGAGGGGTCGTTGGCGATGCTGCGGACCTTGGGAATGAGCGATTTGATGTCGGAGGTGGGCTTGTCATTCACGATGGCGAATTTCTCGCCGTAGGTCGCGACGACGGTCTGCAGCGAATCGGATCCTCCCTCTCCCAGCGATTCCAGTTGCCGGTAAACATTCTCAAACCGGTCGGCGATGAGATTCCGGCGTTCCTTCAGTGAGAGCGACTGGTCGAACAGCCAGACCACGGTGGTCTTCCGCTCGTGGAGCGACTGCTGGATTTCCCAGGTCAACCGGTCAATCGCTCCTTCAACACCCCCACCTCCCTGGGCGGTGTTCTCGACCGTACCGCCGGTGGTTTCGACCGTGCCGCTGAAGTCCCCCTCTTTGGGAAGCATGGGGCCCTCGGCCGCGAGGGTGACCTCGGGATCAATCGCCTCGGCGGTGCGCTCGATCCCCTTCTCGGCATTCTGCTGCACCGACTCCGCCGTGGCGGCGACGATGTTACCCGCCCCCAGCAGCGAATTGACTTCGGCAGTTGTGCCGACCTGATCCTGCAGGGTGTTGTCGAAGTGGATTTCCTGCTGGAGCTCTTCGAGCGCACTGAGGAGGGGGGTCTCCTGGGAGCTCTCGAGGTGATACCGGAACAGCATCAGCGCCAGCAGGGCGACCGCATGGATGGCAATGCTGACCGCCCAACCGGGAAGGTCGTCGAGAGACAGCCAACGGGGCAGCCAGCCGATGGACGAGGGAGACTCCACCACGTCCTCTGCAGTCCCCTGGGTCGCAGAGGAGGCCGGAGACCGCGCCGTACCGGGAATCGAGGCTGCACTCATGAAGCTCTTCCCTCAAATCTCGCTGGAGCGGCACCCGGTCGAGCTGTGGGCTGAGACCGGCCACCGCGGATGAGTTCCCCACAAAATCCAGTCTTTAGTCTATACCGAATGCGTACTGCGGGGAACCATGATCTTCCCGTTTTGGCCGATCATTCCCCTTGGTCCAGACGCCAGCCAGGATCACGCCCCCCGTCGTGTTGACAGGCCGAACGTATCGGCTGGACCCGCGCTGAAGATCGAGGACCGAACGAGATTTCCGCGCCCCGCCGCCCGGGCACGCAGCCATTCGCTTTGCCGGGGTACAAAAAAACCCGGCGGGACACATCCCGCCGGGTCGCGACTCACAATGCTGACCAACTCCCCCCCGTGGTTGACCGGAGGGGGAGGTCATCTTCCGCAAGCGAAGCCGCCAGAGAGCCTGGCCGGGCGCGAACTAGGCCGAGAAGCTGCTGCCGCAGCCGCAGCTCTTGACGGCATTCGGATTGTTGAACGTGAAGCCCCGCTTCTCGAGACCGTCGTAGAAATCGAGGACGGTCCCGTCGAGGAAGAGCTCGCTCTTCTTGTCGACCGCCACTTTGACCCCGTGGTGCTCTTCAATCACATCCTTCTGGGGATCCGACGCTTCATCAAATCCCAGACTGTACTGAAAACCACTGCAGCCACCCCCCACGACCCCGATCCGCAGCACCATGTTGGCCAGCTGCTTGTCGGACATCACACGCTGAACTTCCTTGGCAGCCTTCTCAGTCAAGGTAATCGGCATCTCACTCACTCCTGGTCTGCCCGAGACGACCCCGCCCGGGATGGGTTGTTCTCAATGCCGCCGGTTTAAACACAATTGCGGCAGTGAAAATTATATCAAACGACCAGGGAAATCAACACCCGATTGTTCGGATCACACCTGTTTGCGTGGGGTTGCCTGGTCGTTTGAACCACGGCTGAGGTGCTCGGCAGGGCTCCATAGAACCTCTGGGACGTGGTCGGTGCCGGGTTGTCGGCCAGCGGTTCCCCGGTGGGGCCGGGTGGGGCGCTCTCCCGGCAGAGTCTGGCGGAGCCGGTTGCGTTGCAGAGCCTACAAAGAGTCTGGCGACCCGTGGCTTTGGCAGTTGATGCGCCACGAACTACAGTAGCCATTTGTTGGGGCAGGCGCAGTGCCCCCGACCGATTTCCGGATTCCGACTCCTTTCCCGAACTCTCCCGATTTCCATGCGTTTCACCAAGATGCACGGTGCCGGCAATGACTATGTCTACGTCAATGCCTTCCAGGAACGACTCCCTGCCGATATCGCCCCGCTGGCGATTGCGGTCAGCGATCGCCACACCGGCATCGGGTCCGACGGCCTGATTCTGATCGGCCCCTCGGATGTGGCCGATGCCCGCATGCGGATGTTCAATGCCGATGGCAGCGAGTCGGAAATGTGCGGGAATGGTGTCCGCTGTGTTGCCAAGTACGTCTATGACCACGGCATCGCCCGCAAGGACGAACTCCAGATTGAAACGGGCCGGGGAGTCTTGACCCTGCAGTTGGAAGTCCACGGGGGGAAGGCCCGCCGGGTACGCGTGAACATGGGAGCCCCCATTCTGGAAGCGGCGAAGATTCCCACGCTGCTGGAGGGGAATCCTCCCGTGCGGCAAAAGCTTTCTGCCGGGGGTCGGGAGTTCGAAGTCACCTGTGTTTCCATGGGAAATCCGCACTGCGTGACCTTTGTCGACGAGGTGACTGACGACTGGGTGCTGAGGGTGGGGCCCGAGGTTGAACGGCACCCGGCGTTTCCCCGGCGGGTCAATGCCGAGTTCATCAAGATTCTGTCTCCCCGGGAATTCCAGATGCGGGTCTGGGAGCGGGGTTCGGGGGAAACGCTGGCCTGTGGCACGGGAGCCTGTGCTGTCGCGGTGGCGGGGGTCTTGAACGGCCTGCTCGAGCGGCGCTGTGTGGGACATCTGCCGGGGGGCGATCTCGAACTGGAGTGGAGCTCTGAAGGGCCGGTTTTCCTCACCGGGCCCGCCGAGGAGGTCTTTTCGGGGGATTGGCCCCAGACCTTCTGAGTTCGCCCCGGAAAATTTTGCGGCCCCCTGCACTGGGGGCCGGGACCGGGCAGCAAGGAGCGGGGCGGGGCCGATTGGGAGGGCTGGGAGGCGGCGGGCCTCCGCGCCTTGGGGGCGAATGTGTAGCATTCCCCGAACTTCTGCAGTAAACTCTGTGTCGTAACAATCACGACTCCTGGGGGTCTTGAATTGTTACGACACACTCCAGCCGGGGTGGCGGAATGGCAGACGCACCGGATTCAAAATCCGGCGCCCTCAAAGGCGTGTGGGTTCGACTCCCACCCTCGGCACTTCCTGATGAATGTGTGGTCGTGGGAATCGGTATCGGTCTCGCCAACGGCCTTGGATGCTATCTGTTGACTCCTTGCGGAGAGCGGTGCCGAGTTTTTGGGCTCCGATCTCGCGCCACGCGATGAATCTCCGTGACTTTGGTGATTGCCGGGCCCCTCTGCAGAGAGTCTGGGCCGGGGAGAGGCCGGTCACAAAAGTGGGAGATAACGACCGAACTCTCTGCGACTCGCGCGACCCGCGGGGTGGTGACGAAGCGGGCACCGTTGATCGCTGTTCCTCCCCGGATTTGGCCCGGTCCCTGGAACCGGTGAGGTGCGAGGCATCGGGTGGCTTCCCGTGGGGTCCGTGGATGGCCGGTAGGCGATTTTCCGATCCGCGAAGACAGTCGTTTCTGAGGACGGCCGCGATCTGCGAATCCGGGTCAGCCCGGCCGAAACCCAGGGATGCTGGATTGCTTCCGCCAGTCTCGGCTGAGTGGTCTGAGAGACCCGGCCGAACGAAGCAGGGCTGCGATACGGGGAGCCGCGTCACCACAATTCAAACGGCAGCGCACCGGGATTGAAGCGGGTGCGAAAGACTCTATGGGCGATAGCCGCCTGGTGACCGGGGCAGCTTGGCCGGGGCAGCTTGGCCGGGGCAGCTTGGCCGGGGCAGCTTGGCCGGGGCAGCTTGGCCGGGGCAGCTTGGCCGGGGCCCGAGACGGGACAGGCAACTCAAAACTGGATTGAGACAGGAAAATCAGGACGTGGGTCGCTGGGAACCGCCCCTGCTGCAAGAGAACGGTCCGGTTCGGTATACCGGGGAAAAGTCGAGGCAACCTGCGAAAAAACGGAATTTGACCGCGTGGATTCGTTGGGACCGAACTTCCGGCGGAGAAGGGTGATCGGTCAGATCTGAGAGACCAGAATCACCGTCAACAGGGCGGCGAACAGCATCAGCATCCCGATAAAGATCCAGAGAAACATGCGGCGTTCCCGCAGTTGCAGGTCGGAGTCCCGCGACGGGAGAACTCCGGAGCGAACAAACGCCAGGTTTTCGCTGGAGGGCATCGGAAGCAGGGGACTTGGGGCGGAGGGCATGGATCGGACACGAGTCTTTTTTTCGGCCGACCCTGGGTGTGGGTGGGGGGGGGCTGGGAATTTTGAAGACCCTTCGCGCCCCGGCCGATCCGCAACCGACACCCGACCGCTGGAGGAACTGGAACCGTTCATCAAGTTCACCCTGGACTTGTCGTTCACATTCAAGCAGGAATTCCCTCGGCGGAACCCGTGTTCCACCCACCCTGAACCGGAGTGCAAAAAAGAATGACAGAGACCGACACCCCTGGTCTCTTTCCTTTCTCCCCCCGGCTCCAACTCTCTTGACTGGCAACCCTATCGGACCAGAACATGCGCTGGTGTCAAAATCCACACCATCCGCAGGGCCGGCGCACTCCTTGCATTCCGCATCATGGCAAGACCTTTTGCCATGAAATAAGAATAACATCCCGGTTGAGTATTGCAAGAAAAAAAAATCCCTTTGGAAAACTCGATTTCCGGGTTCTCGTTCCTCATGGAGAGTTGTGACCTGGTCTCCCCGGACAGATCCCCGGCTGGACCCCCGCATTCATTTACGGGAACAGCCGCGTCCGGGAAGCGGTCCACGATGGGTATCGCTTGAACGGCAGCGGAACGCCTCCGCCAGGGCGCAGTGCCCTGCGGATTGGCAGAGTGCCGACGCAATCCCCGAGCGGACCACAGTGTTTCAGGGGCGACCCGGCCTTGTGGATTGGGGCGATCGACCAGACGGTCCAGACAAGTCGCACTGCGGGAGGTCCCTCGATGGGATTGAGACCTCGTCCGGAGAATATCCCTTCAAACTGCTCAATCGTCCTTTTTCTTCGTCGCCTTGCGAGCCCCCTTCGAGCCGGGCAGGGCGACCGTGTAGAGGGTCATCACGGAACCCACGGACATGAGGGCATAGGCGACCCAGTCGGGGGGTTCAATGACCTGCTTGCGGTCATTGCTGACCCCGGTGACCAGATTCCGCAGCCCCGGGAGCGCCCGCCGATCCGAGGGGGTCTTCAGCACCACCCGATCAATCGCCAGGCAGCTCACTCCCAGCAGGCCAGTGATCAAGCCGAGGGACAGGAAGAATGAACGGATCATGGCGGGGCAATACGAAGAGGGGGAACCAAGGGGACGAACGAGACCCAAGCGTCTTGAGAGTTTGTCATGTCTTTTGGTCGACCGCCGGAGCCAACTTCGTGGAAACGATTTTTCGGGCGACTTACAACCGACTTCTTGAATCCGATCGGCGTGAGCGGCTTTTCCGTTGCCCCCGGTGTAGCCGTCACCGTCCGATCGGGTGCCCTCCCACGGAGACACCTTCGGCAGGCCTCTCGCAACGACGCGCGGATGCCCGGGGAGGAGGCTGGCCAACCCCGGATTGGCTCGATACAGTCCGCCCCCAGAGCGTCGTTTTGGCGCGGTCCGCCTGCTGCTGTTGCAACCCGAGAGAGTTCAAGTGAAAGCGAAGATTGCGCTGTTGCCCGGAGATGGCATTGGTCCGGAGGTCACCGCCCAAGGGGCCCGCGTCCTGGCGGAAGTCGCCCGGAAGTACGGTCATCAATTCGAGTTCCAGTCGCTGCCGATGGGGGGCAATGCCATCGACAGTCATGGCAATCCGCTGCCGGATGAGACGTTGGCTGCCTGCCGGGCCTCGGATGCCATTCTGCTGGGGGCGGTCGGGGGGCCCAAGTGGGATGACCCGAACGCGAAGACCCGTCCCGAAGCGGGGCTGTTGAAGATCCGCAAGGAGCTGGGACTGTTTGCCAATCTGCGGCCCATCGCCCCGTCGCGCCATCTGCTGTCCGCTTCGCCCCTCAAGCCCGAGATTGTCTCGGGGACCGACATTCTGTTCGTCCGCGAATTGACGGGGGGACTCTACTTCGGTGCCTCGGGACGTCGTCCTCATCCTTCGGGAGAAGAGGCGTTCAGCACCATGACCTATTCCACCGGCGAGATTGAGCGGGTGGTGCGGCTTTCGGCCGAGGCGGCCCGCAAGCGCCGGAAGCGGCTGACCATGGTCGACAAGGCCAACGTGTTGGAAGCCTCCCGCCTGTGGCGTTCGGTCTCGGCCCGTCTGATGGCGGCCGAGTTCCCCGACATCGCCTACGACGTGGTTCTCGTCGACTCCATGGCGATGCACCTCATCTCGCGCCCCCGCGATTTTGACGTGGTTGTGACCGAGAACATGTTCGGCGACATCCTCACGGATGAGGGGTCGATGATCACCGGGTCGATGGGGCTGCTGCCGTCGGCCTCCCTGGGAACCCCGGGCCCGGGGCTGTACGAACCGATTCACGGATCGGCTCCCGATATTGCCGGTCAGGGGGTGGCCAACCCGCTCGCCACGATCCTGGCAGCCGCGATGCTGCTGCGTCACTCGCTGAATCTCGAAACCGAAGCCGACGCGGTGGAGCGGGCCGTCGATGCCGTTCTGGCCGCCGGCCATCGCACGCGCGACATCGCCGCCGGCGGGTCGAGCATCGGCACTGTGGCCATGGGTGACAAGGTGCTCGAAGCCCTCGCGGGCTGAGTCGGTTCCATGACCACCCCCGCCCCTCAGGCGGAGGCCGACCTCCGCCCGTCGCTCCCGCTGTTTGTCTACGGCACCCTGCGCCGGGGTGAGGTGAATCACGCCCCCTTTCTGGGGGGGCGGTTCACGGCAGTGTTGCCGGCCCGGCTGGAAAACCACGTTCGTTGCGTGGGATCGCACGGGTATTTTGTGGTCCGACCGCAGGCGGGCGCGGAGGTCGAGGGAGAGTTGTTCTTTCTCGAACCGGCTTGCGATCGCACCACCCTGGAGGGCTGCGACCGTCTGGAAGAGATCCCGGTCGGCCAGTTGCAGGGAGCGTGGTATGCGCGGCGGATCGTGACTGTCTGGGCTGACGGGAATCCCTACCAGGCCTGGATCTACCTCGACGCCGCTGCCGCCGGTTGATGGTGCTGTTCACGGCCCGGTGGGCGGGGGACCACCGGGCAATCTCCGGGAGAGCTCCGGCAGCCACGCTTTGACCTGTCGGGTCACGAGTGGGGACTCCCACAAGCAGCTGCGCAAGGATCGATCCTGCGTGCTGATGATGGATCCAGACGGAGACGTTTCCGCAAGGGGGGCGTCCGGACGAAATCCAGATCGCGGCCCGGAGTGCTTGGCGGCTAAACGTGTTTGTAGAACTCTTCCGCCTCGCGCATGAACTCGAGATCGAGTTCCCGGTTGCGACCCACGGCATTGGCCAGGGTGTCGCTGACGATCTTGAGTCCCCGCAGGGCGACCATCATCCCGAATTTCTTTTCGAGCACGAGCCGGCCCGCATGAATTCCGAGCCGGGTGCCCAGCACGCGGTCGAAGGCGCTGGGGGGGCCGCCGCGCTGCAGGTGACCGAGGGTGACATACCGGCACTCGATGCCGGTGCGGCGTTCGATGAGATCGGCCAGGGTCTTGCCGATCCCTCCCAGCCGCACGTGACCGAAGTCATCGACCTCGGCGGTGTCGGTCACCAGCCCTTCCTGGGGAAGCTTCGCCCCTTCGCTGGCGATGACGATGCCATACTTCTTTCCCGCGGCGCGGCGCTGCTTCAGCACCGAGCACATTTCCTCGACGTTGACCTCTTCCTCGGGAATGAGCACGTAGTCGGCGGCGGTGGCGATCCCGGCGAAGCAGGCGATCCAGCCGGCGTGGCGGCCCATGGTCTCGATGACCATGACCCGGCGATGCGACTCGGCGGTGGTCCTCAGCCGGTCGACCGACTCCATCACAATGTTGATCGAGGTGTCGAACCCGAAGGTGTAATCGGTGCAATCCAGATCGTTGTCGATCGTCTTGGGAACCCCCACGACCGGGAACTGGAAATCCTCGTAGAGCTTCTTGGCCACGCCGAGGGTGTCATCCCCGCCGATCGCCACAAGGGCGTCGAACCCCAGCCGGGCGAAACTCTCGCGCAACTGCTGGACCGACTCCGCCTTCTTGTACGGATTGGTGCGGGACGAACCAAGAATGGTTCCCCCCTTGTCGAGGATCTCATCGGTCTCCTGGGCCTTCAGGGGAATGGCGTTCCCCTGGATGGCGCCGCGCCAGCCTTCCAGCAGGCCGTAACACTCGCCGCCCCGATTCGAAATCGTACGGACGACACCCCGAATGACGGCATTCAGAGCGGGGCAATCGCCCCCGCCGGTCAACATCGCGACCTTCATGTTCCTCGACTCTCTTCCTGCAAACCACGGACCCTACACGGGAGGCGTCCAAGTCCGTTCAATGTACGTCGTGTCGATCTGGCTCGTCTGGAACGCCTTGTCGGCGAACAGATCCCGCAACAGCGGAATGGTCGTCTTCACCCCCTCGACGACAAATTCATCCAGCGCCCGCCGCATGCAGGCGATCGCCTCGTCACGCGTGGGCTTATGGACGATGAGCTTGCCAATCATCGAATCGTAGTTCGGGGGAATCGTGTAGCCCTGGTACACGTGCGAATCCCATCGCACACCCGGCCCCCCGGGGACCCGCAGCTTCGTGATGGTTCCCGGCGATCCCCGGAACCCGTTCGCCGGGTCTTCCGCGTTGATCCGGGCCTCCATCGCGCATCCATTGCAGGGAATCTGCGCCTGGGTGAAACCGAGCGGCTCTCCCGCCGCGACCCGGATCTGGCTCTTGATCAGGTCGATTCCCGACACCAGTTCGCTGACGGGGTGCTCCACCTGGATGCGGGCATTCACCTCGATGAAGTAGAACTTGTTCGTGCTCTGGTCGACGATGAATTCCACCGTCCCGGCATTCGTGTAACCGGCCGATTTCACCAGCCGGACTGCGGACTCGCACAGCTCTTTGCGAACTTCCTTCGGCAAGGTGGGGGCGGGAGCCTCTTCCACCAGCTTCTGGTGCCGGCGCTGCAGCGTGCAGTCGCGCTCCCACAGATGCCGGACGTTACCGTGGTGATCGGCAATCACCTGCACCTCGACGTGCCGGGGACGGTCGATGTATTTCTCGAGATAGACTCCGGCGTTCTTGAACGCTTTCTCCGCCTCAACCGCGGCCGCCTTGAGCCCAGCCTGGAGCGAGACGGCGTTCATCGCCACCCGCATCCCTTTGCCGCCGCCGCCGGCAGTCGCCTTGATCAGCACCGGGTAGCCGATCTCCTCCGCCACCCGCAAGGCCTCCGCCTCGGAATTGATCAGTCCGTCACTCCCCGGGACGAGGGGCACCTTGGCCGCCTTGGCGATCAGCTTGGCCGAGACCTTGTCCCCCAGCTTGTTCATCGCCTCGTGCGAGGGGCCGATGAATGTGATGTCGCAGCTCTTGCAGACCTCGGCGAAGTGCGCATTCTCGGCCAAAAACCCGTAACCGGGATGAATCGCCTGCACATTGCCGATCTCTGCCGCACTGATGATCCGGTTGATCATCAGATAGCTTTCGGAGGAGGGGCGGCCGCCGATGCAGTACGCCTCGTCCGCCAGATCGAGGTAGTGGGCCCCCCGGTCGGCCTCACTGAACACGGCGACCGTTTCGATCCCCAGTTCTTTGCACGCCCGGATCACGCGGAGCGCAATCTCTCCCCGATTGGCGATCAGAATTCGCTGGAACATGTTTTCAGCCCAACCGAACCCGGAAGAGAGGCTGCCCATACTCGACCGGGTCGCCGTTTTTCACCAGGATCTCGGTCACGGTGCCAGTCAGGTCCGAGGTGATCTGATTGAACACCTTCATAGCCTCAATGATGCAGACCACCGAATCGGTCGTTACTTTGGACCCAACCTGGACAAATGGTGCCTCGCCCGGGGCGGCCGACTCGTAGAAGGTCCCCACGGTGGGGCTCTTGATGGCCGGCAGATCGGCCGGAGCGGCGGCTGGTGCCGGGGGGGCACCGGGTGCGGCTGCCGCCGGGGCCGCCTGGGGAGGCGGGCCGGGCGGGAAGGGCATCATGGGATAGCCCGGAGCTGACATCGGACCGGGGAATCCAACCGGCAGATGGGTCAGGGTCGGTTCGCCCGAGCCGCGCCGCAGCCGCCAGCGTTCGGATCCACTGCGGAGATCGACCTCGGTCAGGCCGTGCTTCTCCATCATGGCCACGAGTTCGCGCAGCTTGCTCAGGTCGAAGGGATCTTCAGAGGTTGACGGAGGTGTCGCTGTCATGCTGTTGTCGCTCTAAACACAATCCCCGGATGTGTTTCCGAAGTCGGAGCGATGCTAGTCCGGACCGCCGATAGCGTCAAGGGATTCAGGGGACCGTGCGGTCGGTCGTGAACCATGGGGGAAACCGCCCCTGCAACTTATGGAGCTTCCCGTTCCGCAGCACTTCCAGCCGAATCTCATCCCCCGGTGTGTATCTCTTCAGCAGTTCCGATTTGAATTGCTCCAGTGTCAGCAGCCCGGTCTCCCCTTCCAGCCCCACAATGAGGTCCCCCTTCGCCAGCCCGACGGCTTGGGCCACGCCCCCCGTCTGACCCCGCAGCGAGACCACCTTGATCGCCAGTGAATCGGACTCCAACCCCGCCGTCCGCCGCTCTTCACTTCCAACGGAATATCCCAGGAAGCCCCACACCACCGGGTAGCTCCGCAACGACTTCCTCCAACTGAGATCTCCCTTCCACCACCCCTCGGCCAGAGGCAGCACGACCTTCCGTCGGGGGGCGGGGGCCCCCGCCACAGGAGCCGATTCCACCTCCAGCACCAGCTCGGGCAAGCCCCGATGACGGTGCAGCGACCAGCGAAAATCTTCCTCCGAGCGGACAGAAATCTTTCCAGCCCGCACGATCGTCTCCCCGGGGGCGAGACCGTGCTGTTCGGCGACCGAGCCTGGCTCAACCCGCGCGACCCGATGCCCATGGTCGCGCTGGAATGTCACCCCGAGATTCTCGGGAAGCGGGAAGGGGAACAGCAGCCGGGTGTCAAACGCCCCGTCGGCATACGACTGCAGCAGCCGGTATTCCTGCACCTGGTGACAATGCAGGCAGCCGTTGTGGTGCTTCCGGATCAACGGGAAATCGTCGGGACGCACCGGCTTTTCGGGGGCTGGGTGAACTGCCTCGCGGGCGGCCGCCGAGTCAGGCTCACGCCGTCGCAGTTCGTGGGCGTCCAGCACCTCCCGCATGGTGTGCAGCAGCGACTCCTTCGACAGCCGCGACTCGGGAGACTCGGCATCCCGACCGCCATATCGGGCATAAACGTTCAAGTCGGCGTCGACGAAGAACGCCTGCCAGGTGTTGTCGTAGTCGAATTCAAACCGCGCCAGATCCAGACCATTCAGTTGAGTGATGCGAACGCACTCAAACTGCGCACGGAGAGCGGCAATCTCGGGGTCCTGATGAGCAACCTGCCCATCCCATATCCAGCACTCGGGTCAACGCACGCAGCGGAAGACCACCATCAGGGGTTTGCCCGAGGTCTGCGCCTGCCGGACTCCGGCCTCCAGGCTCTCCGCCCATCCCGGGGCCCCCCACGCCGGGGCCGTCGACCACAGGCCGGCAATCAGCCCGGCAACCATCAACAAAACCCTGACTCGCGGCGTACAACGCATGGTTCTCTTCCCTCGGGAGCGGACCCGCGTCATCGTAACCCGCCCGGTCCCGGAAAAACAGACCGCCACGATCCCTTTCGCACCCCCGGTCGACCCATCACAATCGCCACCCTTCCCCCGGTTCTTCCCGGCCGGGCGGCGACATTCGACTGGTCCATCCCCACTCCAACCATCACTGCCGTCCCTCCATGATCTGCGTCAGCCTCGGTCGCACCCGCCACAAGATGATGATCGCCGAGCACCAGCAGTTGGCTCAAAAGGGAGCCCAACTGGTGGAACTGCGGCTCGACTGGCTGGGAACGCCTCCCGACCTGGGCCGGCTGCTGAAGGACAAGCCGACCCCGGTGGTCATCACCTGCCGCCGCAGCCAGGACAAAGGGCTGTGGAAATTCGGTGAAGACCAGCGGCAGACCCTGTTGCGGTCGGCGATTGTCGCGGGCGTTGACTACGTCGACCTCGAAGAAGACATCGCCGGCACCATCCGCCGTTATGGTTCCACCAAACGGATCATCAGCTACCACAATTTCGACGAGACCCCCGCCAACCTCGAAGAGATCCACCAGCGCCTCGCAGGTCGCGATCCCGATGTGGTCAAGCTGGTCACCACCGCCAAGGTGCCCGAAGACAACATCCGGCTGCTGGAGGTGGTCAGGAATGCGAAGGTCCCCACGGTGGGCTTCTGCATGGGGGACCTGGGGGTCTGGAGCCGCATTCTGTGCCGGAAGTACGGCGCCCCGTTCACCTACGCCACCTTTTCGGCCCAGCGCACGATGGCCCCGGGGCAGTTGACGTTTGAAGAGACGCGGGATGTGTTCCACTTCGACCAGATCAATGCCGAGACCCAGGTCTTCGGCGTGGTCGCCGACCCGGTCGCGCACAGCCTCAGCCCGCTCATTCACAACGCGGCCTTTCTGGCCCAGGGGGTGAACGCCGTCTATCTTCCCTTCCGGATTCCCCGCGAGCACTTCGAGCATTCGCTGAATGCCCTCGAGGCGCTCGACATCCGGGGCTACAGCGTCACGCTGCCGCACAAGGTGGCGGCCCTCGACCTGGCCAGGACAAAGATTCCCCCCACGGCCGAAATCGGAGCGCTCAACACCCTCTTCCGGGGTCCCGGGGGGGAATGGTGCGGTGCGAACACCGATTGTGACGCCGCGCTGGCGAGTCTGCGGCTGTCGCTCGATCCCGCCGGTGATCCGCTGAATCCGACGACCGATCCGCTCACGGGCAAGCGGGTTTTGATCCTCGGGGCGGGGGGAGTGGCGCGCGCCATCGCCACGGGGCTGATCCGGGCCGGGGCGGCCGTCACCATCACCAACCGCACCAAGGCCAAGGCGGCCGAACTGGCGCAGGCGGTGGGTTGCGTCCTGGCGGGGTGGGAGAACCGCGGGGCCGTGGGGACCGACATCCTCATCAACTGCACCTCGGTCGGCATGCACCCCAAGGTCGACGAAAGCCCCTTCCAGCAGCACTGGCTCGACGAAGGAATGACCGTGTTCGATACGGTTTACACCCCCGAACGCACCCTGCTGATCGCCCAGGCCCGCGAACGGGGCTGCAAGGTGGTGACCGGGGTCGACATGTTCGTGCGCCAGGCGGCCCGCCAGTACGAATACTTCACCGGGCGCCCGGCCCCCGTCGAGGTGATGCGGGACACCCTCAAAAAGGCGATCTCGGTCGTGAAGGTGACCTGATGCGGATCACCCTGATTGGCTACCGCGGCTGCGGCAAGAGCACGCTGGCACCGCTGTTGGCCCGCCGGCTGCAGTGCGAGTGGGTCGATGCCGACGTGGTCATCGAGCACCAGGCGGGGTGCACCATCAAGGAGATCTTCGCCCGCGAGGGGGAACCGGGTTTTCGGCAGCGTGAAGCGGCCGTGCTGGCCGAACTGTTGCGGCGGGATCCGCTGGTGATTGCCGCCGGTGGAGGCGCCATTCTCAACGCCCAGACCCGCCAGTTGATGCGGGCCGCCGGTCCGGTCATCTGGCTGCAGGCGCCACTGGAGACGTTGGCCGCCCGCATCGCCGGCGATGCCACCACCGCCGAGCGCCGCCCCAACCTCGCCGGGGGAGGAACCGCCGAAATCGCCCAGATGCTGGCGTTCCGCGAACCGCTGTACCGCGAGACCGCCACGCTCACCCTCGACACCGGCAGCCGTCCTCCCGCCGAACTGGTCAACGAGATCCTGGCCCAACTTGCCGACCGGGATGTCGGGGAAAGAACAACCGGCTGATGCATCCGCTCTGGATCGAGTACCTGTTTTGCATCACCAGTGTCTTCGTGCTGGGCTGCGTGGTTGGCAGTTGGCTGAACGTCTGTGTCTACCGTCTGCCGCGGGAGGAACGGTTCTGGACCGCCCTCAAGAACCTCTCGTATCCCCCCTCCCATTGCCCGCGCTGCCAGACCCCCATCAAGTGGTACGACAACGTCCCTGTGCTGGGCTGGCTGAGGCTGCGGGGACGCTGCCGTAATTGCCGGGGGAAGATCTCGGCCCGCTACCCGCTGGTCGAATTCACCACGGGCTGCCTGTTTGCCCTGCTGTATTGGTGTGAGGTGCCGTTGGAGTGGACCGCCTCGGGAGGGACCCTCGCCCATCCGTACGGCCCCGCCACGCTGTTCAGTCCGGCCCTGACGGTGGTGCATGTGCGGTTCGGGCTGCATGTCGTGCTGCTCTCGGCCCTCATCGTGGCGACCCTCATCGACATCGATCTGCGGATCATTCCCGATTCGGTCACACTGCCCGCCATGACCACCGCCGTGGCGGTGCAGTTTCTCTCGGGCGTCACCTATCTGGTTCCGGTCTGGTACCAGACGCGCGAGATGGGAGATTCGCTGCGGTCGCTCACACTGCCGTTTCATGGCAGCCGTTCGGTCGAGAACTGGCTGATCAACGTGTCGCGGTTCGAAGGACCCGTTCCCTGGCTGGGGGACCATCCCCACCTGCATGGCCTGGCGGTCAGCCTCGCCGGCCTGCTGTTGGGGGGGGCGGTGATCTGGGGGGTGCGGCTGGCCGGGTTCTGGGCGCTGCGGATGGAGGCGATGGGGTTTGGCGATGTCGTGCTGATGGCGATGATTGGCAGCTTCATCGGCTGGCAGGGAACCCTCGCCGTCTTCGTGCTCGCACCACTGCTGGCGGTGCTGGGGGCCCTCGCCACAGCCTCCTTCCGGTTGGGAGACTACATCCCGTTTGGTCCGTACCTGAGCCTGGCGACACTGCTGGTGCTGGTCGGTTTCCGCCGGTTCTGGCCGGCGCTGGAAACGAGTCTGCTGGGGGTCGGTCCGCTGCTCCCCCTGGTCGCCCTGATCATGCTGGTCTCGCTGGTGGCGATGCTCTCGGGGTGGTGGGCCATCAAGCGTCGCCTCGGCTGGGTCGATCTGGCGGAAGAACCCCAGTGGGTCGAGCAGTGGCTGCCCGCCGACCAGCTGACCTATCAGGCGATGGAAAACGCCGATCCCCGCCAGGGACAATGGCGGCCTCCCGCAGGTCAGGCGTGGCCGGGGCAACTGGCCGGTCGTGGACTGGGGCACTACGAAGCGTGGCGCCACCCCCCGGGGTCCGGCCTGCGGTAGGGGCTCTGGGAGGCGGTCTCTTCGCGAGACCCTCCCCCGGTTGACCGGCCGATTCCGCGGGTTCTACGATCGAACCCAGCGAATGTTTCCAGTGCCGCCCGCACGGCGGGGCTCTGCGGAAACCCTTCCGCCAACGCCGACTCGACCGAGGTTGCGATGCTCTCCAAACACAGGTGCCCGGTCTGGATGCTGGGCGGGTTCTGCCTGGTCGCGGGCCTGGCAACCGCTGCCGATTCCCCTTCCCAGACCGCTCCGCCGGCTCAGAACGCTCCCCCGGCGGCCGCGGCCGACTGGGTTCCGCCGATTTACGAGATCCATCGGGCGGGGGGAAAGATCACCATCGATGGCAAGCTGGACGAGCCCGCGTGGTTTGCCGCCCCGGCGTGCGGCCCGTTCCAGTTCACCTGGTACAAACAGGGGAAACAGGAACAGTCGGTCGCCAAGCTGCTCTGGGATGATGAATACCTCTACGTCGGTCACGTCTGCGAAGACGCCCATATCGCGGCCCGCCACACAGAGCACGACGGCCCGATTCCCGAAGACGACTGCTTCGAGGTGATCTTCGCCCCCAGCCCCGAACAGCCCGAGGTCTACTTCAACGTCGAGTGGAACGTCGTGGGTGGCTATGTCGACAACTTCCGTCCCGATGGTCCCACCAAACCCAGGGCCAAGGTCTGGGATGTCGAGGGGCTGAAATTCGGCGGGACCTTCGTCGGCACCCTCAATGACGACTCCGACGAAGACACGAGTTGGACCTGCGAGGTCGCGATTCCCCTCAAGAACTTTGCGAAATACATGCCTCATACGCCCCCCCGCCCGGGCAGCCACTGGAATCTCAACCTCAACCGCCATGGCGGTCCGACCAACATGCAGTACAGCCAGTGGTCGCGGGCCGATACCCCCACCCCCAGCTTCCACACTCCCCACCGTTTCGGGAAGGTGATCTTCTCGGCCAAAAGCAGCCCGTTCTCCACGCCGCGCTGAGCGTCCCGTCATCAGACCGCGCCGGCCCGTTGCCCGCCGCGCTGTCCCGGCCTTTTCCCGGCCAATCCGCGGACTCCTCCTTTCCCGGCTTCCTCACAGGGTGTCTTCCCATGCTTCGCTGGCTGATGCACGGCACACTTTGGTTGGCTGCGATGGTCTGTCTCTCGCGGTCCGACGCCCGGGCCCAGGGATATTCCCCGGCTGAGGCGGTCAGCAAGATGACGGTGGCCGAGGGATTGGCCGCGACACTGTTCGCCTCGGAGCCCGAAGTGCGGCAGCCCATCTTCTGCAAGTGCGACGACCGGGGCCGGCTCTGGACCATCCAATACCTGCAATACCCCAACCCCGCGGGGCTCAAGCGGGTGCAGGTCGACCGCTACTCACGCACGGTGTACGACCGCAAGCCCGAACCCCCGCCGCACGGCCCGAGAGGGGCCGACCGCATCACGATCTGCGAGGACACCGATGGCGACGGCCGGGCCGACCGCTTCCGCGATTTCGTCGACGGGCTCAATCTCTGCACGGGGCTCGAATTCGGCTATGGCGGCGTGTTTGTCATTCAGGCTCCGTACCTGCTCTTCTACCCCGACCGCAATCGCGATGATGTGCCCGATGGCGATCCCGAAGTGCTGCTGGATGGCTTCGGGCTCGAAGATGCCCAGTCGCTCGCCAATCATCTCACCTGGGGTCCCGATGGATGGCTCTATGGACTCAACGGCAGCACCACCACCTGCCGGATCCGCGGCATCGAGTTCCAGCAGGGAGTCTGGCGGTATCATCCCCGCACCCGGGAATTCGAACTTTTCTGCGAAGGGGGGGGCAACGTGTTTGGCCTCACCTTCGACCGCGAAGGGCGGCTGTTTTACAGCTCGAATGGCGGGCTCTTCTGGCATGGCCTGCAGGGAGCCTACTACGAAAAGAACTTCGGCAAGCACGGCCCGCTGCACAACCTGTATGCCTACGGTCACTTCAAGAATGTGACGCACACGGGAGAGACCGGCCGCCCCAATACCGGGGCCACCATCTACCAGGGGACCACGTTTCCAGCACCGTTTCACAATGCCTTTTTGTGCGGCGACTTTCTCAGTCACACCGCCTCGTGGTGGCAGGTCTCGCCGGCGGGATCGACCGTCACCGCGAAACTGGGAGGGCTCTTGCTGAACAGTCACGATACCTGGTTTGGGGCCACCGATGTCTGTCTGGCCCCCGATGGAGCGGTCTTCCTCACCGACTTCCACGACCAGCGGACCGCTCACCCCGATCCCGATGCCCGCTGGGATGATTCCAACGGCCGCATCTACCGGCTGCAGGCGGTCAACGCCCCCTCCGGTTCTCTGCCCGACCTGCACGCGCTCGGCGCAGCCAAGCTGGCCGAGTTGCTGCACAGCCCCAATGGCTGGTTGGCTCAACGGGCGCTGCGCCGTCTGGCTGAACAGCCCGATCGGGCTGTGGTGCCGTCCCTGAGGGCGGCCCTCGAGGCTGATGTCCCCGCCCCCCGCGCCCTCGCGGCCCTGTGGGGTTTGCATGCGGTGGACGGACTCGATGAACCGGCGCTGCTGGCTGCGTTGTCGCATCCGGGACCCGCCGTACGGGTCTGGGCCATCCGGCTGGCGGGAGACCGCCGCGAGGCGACACCCGCTGTCGCGCGTCGCCTCGTCGGGCTGGCGACAGAGAATCCTCCCGCCGAGGTGGCCGCCCAGCTCGCCTGTTCAGCCCGGCGGTTTTCGCCGGATGTTGGACTGTCGCTGCTGTTCCCGCTGCTGGGTGAGGACCGGCTCGCCGAGGACCCGTTCGTCCCCTGGCTGGTCTGGTGGGGACTGGTCGAGCACTCGGTGACGGGGCGCGAGACAGTGCTGCGGGAATTTGCCAGTCCGGCGGGTTGGTCGACAGGACTGCGCCGGGCGAACCAGCCGCGCCTGATGCGGCGGTATGCCGCCGAGGGAACCGCCGCCGGCTACGACGCCTGTGCCACGCTGCACGCCGCCGCCCCCCAGGCCGAACAGGAAGCGCTCTGGAAATCTCTGCTGCAGGGGTTGACCGAGCGGGCCCGCGTGCTGGGACCGGCGACCAATGCCGGAATGTTCGATCAACTGGCGGGGGCGGCTTCCACCGCTGGTCCCATCCCGCAACCCAATCGCTATGCCCCCATCACCGGTCCCCTGCTTGATCGCATCGCGGCACAGGCAAGCAATCAACCGGCGGATCCGCTGCGAACCCGGCTCGCTCTCGAGGCGGGTTTGCCCGAGGCCCGCGACAACCTGCGGCGGGATCTCGACCCGGCCGCCGCCGTGTCCCTCCACAAGAACCGGCTCGACATCCTGGTTGAGTATCCCGATGCGGCTGCCGTCCCGACACTGATGGGCCTGTTTCGGTCCACCCAGTCGGCCCAGGTGCGGGAAGCGGCGCTGCGTGCCCTGCAGCCCTTCATCGACGCACCCCTCGCCCGCGACCTGCTGGCCCTGTACCCCGTGCTCGATGGCAACCTGCAGGCGCGGGTCCGGCAGGCGTTGTGCGGCCGGCCCGGGGCGGCGCTGGAGTTGCTGCAGGCGGTCGATCGGGGCGAGATTCCTGCTGCCGCGATTTCCACCGAGCAACTGCGTCCCCTCGCCCTGTTGGAACAGCCGGAGGTCGAGGCGTTGGTCCGCCGGCACTGGGGCAACATCCAGCCGGGCACTCCCGAAGAGAAACTCGCCGACATCCGCCGGTTCAGCAATGACCTGCGGGCGGGGGCGGGGGATGCCAGCCGGGGCGAAGCGCTCTTCGTCAAGCACTGCGGCACCTGTCACAAGGTGCGGAATGTGGGGGCGAATCTTGGTCCCGAGCTGACCGGCACCGTGAAGGGAGATCTCGCCTCGCTGCTGGCGAATATTGTCGACCCGAGTGCCGTGGTGAAGAAGGAGTACCTGACGCACGTCGCCCAGACCAAAACCGGCACCATTGTGTCGGGACTCCTGGTGGAGGAAGACGCCGGCAGCGTGACTCTGGCCGATGCGAAGAATCAACGGACACGGCTTTCGCGGGACCAGCTCGAAGAGCTGTCGGTCTCGGGCACCTCGCTGATGCCCGAACGCCTGCTCGAGCAGCTCTCGCCCCAGGAACTGCGCGATCTGTTCGCCTGGCTGAGGCAGTAGGGTGGTCCGCCTTCCCCCGCGACTCTCTGCGGCCGGCATGGCGAATTCCGGTGCCGCGAGATAGCCTCGCAGCAGTTGGGGCAGATTGGCTTCACGTCGATTTCAGAGGTGCGGTGATGAGTGCTCGCTCGTGGCGTTGGTGGTGCGGTGTCGTGGCGGTTGCGGGATCAGGCTGGCTGAACCTCGCGTCTCTCGCCGCCCAGGACGATCTGCCCCGGTCACTCGATCCGCGGGTGAAGATCGAGCTGTTTGCCGAGAATCCGCAGATCGTCACCCCCACCGGGCTCGATGTCGATTCCGCGGGGCGCGTGTTCGCCCTGGAAAGCAACACGCACTTCCCCCCAGCCGAGTATCCCGGTCCCAAGTCGGACCGGCTGCTGGTCTTTCCCACGAGTCCCCAAGGCGGTCGGGCCGAGACGGCCGTGCTGTTCGCCGACGGTTTCCGGCATGCGATGAGCGTGCTGGTGGTTCCTCCCTGGCTGCGGACCCAGGCCGGTCTGGCGGCCGACGCTCCGGCCGGGGCGGCGGCGGTCTATGTCGCGACGCGGCGGTCGATCTGGCGGCTGCACGATGACAACGGCGATGCGGTGGCCGACCGCCGGGACGAGTTGGTCAAACTGGAGACCAAGGGAGATTATCCCCACAACGGCCTGGCCGGGTTCGCCCTCGATGGGACCGACTGGCTGTGTTTCGGGTTTGGTGAGAATCTGGGCGAGTCGTACGCGATTGTGGGGAGTGACGGCACCCGCCTGGCGGGGGGCGGCGAAGGAGGGAACATCTACCGCTGCCGGCTGGATGGCACCCAGCTGCAGCAGATCTCGACCGGATTCTGGAATCCTCACGCCAATTGTGTGGATGGATTCGGCCGGCTGTTCTCGGTCGACAACGACCCCGACAGCCGTCCTCCCTGCCGGCTGCTGCATGTCGTCCCCGGATCGGATTTTGGCTACCGCTTCCGGAACGGCCGCAAGGGATTGCATCCCTTTACGGCGTGGGATGGCGAACTGCCGGGAACCCTGCCGATGGTCGCTGGAACAGGGGAGGCTCCGTCCGGAGTACTGGCGAATGAGGGGCTCGCCTTGCCCGACGATTTCCAGGGAGACCTGTTCGCCACGAGTTGGGGAGATCACCGGATTGACCGGTTTGTCTTGAAGCCCCGGGGAGCCTCGTATCAGTCGCTGGCCGTGCCCCTGATCGTGGGGGGAACGAACTTCCGCCCGGTCGGTCTGGCGCAGGCACCCGACGGCAGCCTGTTTTGCACCGACTGGGTCCTCCAGGACTACAACGTGCATCAACGCGGCCGTATCTGGCGGATCACCGGAACCACGCCGCCGCGCGAGACGGCGGTCGATTTGCACCGCGTGGCCAGCGCACCCGCAGACCAGTTGCACGGTTGGTTGGCTCATCCCCGCCTCCCCTTGCGGCGGGCGGCTGCCCGGCGGCTGGCCCAGTCCGATTCCGGACGAGCCACGCTGCGCGAGGTGTTGGAGACGGCCGACAGTGCTCCGCGGGCCCGTCACGAAGCGCTCTGGGCTCTGCTGGCGACCAGCGAAACCGCCGTGCTGCCGGAAGCGACGGTCACGGCGTTGCTGCGCGCCGGTCAGGGACTGGAACGGGTTGTGTGCGAGCAATTGGGAACTGCGGCTCTGCCCGCTCCCGCGCAGACTCCCCGGAGTGTGGTCCAGGGCTTGATCAATGATCGTCTCGCGAGTGATTCCATCCCGAGGCGGGATCCGGCGGCGCTGGTCGCGGCTTTGGCCCGTGCCCGGCTCGACGACCCGAACTGGCCCGCCCAACTCGCCTCGATTGATGATCCCTACGTGTTCGGCGGGTTGATCGACCTGTTGTCGCGGGAGTTGCCGGTGGATCGGCTGGCGGATCTGTTGAACACCGACGCCTCCCGGCGATCTCCCGCACTGCGGTTGGCGGCTCTGCTGGCAGCTCGCCGGGTCACGCCGCGTGATGAAACCCTCGCGGGACTGGGGCTGGCCGATCGCGATCCACGGGTGCGGCAGGCGGCCGTGCAGTGGGTGGCGGAAGAGAAACTCGCGGGCCTGCGGGGTGCTGTTGAGCAGGTGTTTCAGTCAAAAGATGTCACCAGTGGGCTGTTTGTCGCCTCGCTGGCGGCGCTCGCCATGCTCGATGGACAGAACCCGGCCGAGATCGACCGGCTTCCCGCCTCGCAATACGTGGTTCCTTTGGCGACCGATCCACAGAAGCCGGCCAGCGTGCGGGTCCAGGCCTTGCGGCTGGTTTCCCCCACCGATCCCGCGCTGACCCCCGCCTTTTTCGACTCTCTCTGGGAGACCAGCGACAAGGGCCTGCAGGTGGAAGCCCTCCGGAGCTGGCAGGGGGGCAAGACCAGCGAGGTTGCCGACCGGTTGTTGAAGCTGCCGCAGGATGCCAGTGTCGATCGCAGCCTGCGGCTGGAGGCGATTCTGGTGCTCTCGGAACAGGCGGCCCGCGAAGAGGCGGTGGGGCCGGCCCGTACGCTGCTGGCTGGGTTGCTGAAGGACAACGATCCCCAGATCTCGATCGAGGCCCTGCGGGCACTGCGGGGGGTGACCCAGCCCGACGACATGTTGAAGGGGGCCCTGGCGCAGTTGGCCGGGCAGATCTCTGGGGTCACCGGCGAGCCGACGGATGCGATCCGCGAGCAGGCGGCCCAGGTGGCTCTCTTGGCCGACCTGTGGAAGCTGCCTCCGTTCGCCGCACTCAAACCGCTGCTGGAGCCTCGTCCCACCACCAAGGAGGAATGGGTGTATGCCCTGGGTCGCGGCCGAGGGGGAGATCCCGAAGCGGGCCGGCGGGCGTTCTTCCACCCGGCAGGAGCGGGCTGTCTGAAGTGCCACACCATTCAGGGGCGGGGCGGACGCGTGGGCCCCGACCTGTCCCGGGCCCCCGACACCATGAACCGCATGCAGATGGTGTTGTCGCTGTTGGAGCCCAGTGCCGAGATCGCCCCGCAGTTTGTCGCCTGGACGATGGAGCTGCGCGACGGCCGGCAGCACACCGGCATGATCGTGCACGAAAACGAGGGCAAGACCGTGCTGGGAGATGCCGAGGGCAAGACCGTGACTCTCCCCACGGCCGAAATCGTCGAACGAATCCCGCAGAAAACCTCGGTGATGCCCGCCCAGCTCTACGACCGCATGACCCTGCAGGAAGTGCGCGACGTGCTGGCCTATCTGGTCAAGGGGAGTCGCTAAAAAAGGGGCCAGGTCCAATTACGGTCTGTCTAAAATGGACCTGTCCCCTTTTACGTCGGTGCCCAGTTCCTCGGCCGCCTGCTGCTCGAGGGTGGTACCGGGTTTCATCGCCCGTTCCAGCATCATCTCGAACGGTTGCGGTGTGACTGCCCGCGGGCCCTGCAGGGGGCGATCGAGGACCAGGATCACCCCGATCACGGTGGCCATGAAGAAGGAGAGGAGTCCGCTCAGGAAAAGGATGCTGCGGAAATCCAGGTCGAACAGACAGATAAAAACGATCGTCAAGACCGCCCCTATCAACACGACATACCAGAGGATGTCTGGCAGGCCGGTGCTGACGGCGTACATCCTCTGCCGTCGCAACTCACGCGGATGATCCCACGACTGCAGCACATGTTCGTGCACCAGCCGTTCCCGATCGTTGCTCGGCTCAAACGACCGCAGCCGTTTGTTGATCCGCAGAATCACCGCGGACCCCGCGCGGGGAATCCCGCCCCGCGACTGGCTCGGCCAGTCCTTCTGGATGGTCGCCTCGACGTACTCCCGCAGCAGAAGCCTCAGTTCCTGCGCCTCCTCGGGAGGATACGAGGCCTCGAGATCGCCATAGAAGCCCAGCAGGTACAACGCTTCCCGCGTGACGACATCCTCCACGCCGTTGCGGTTCTCATACGCCGCCACCGCCAGCAGCCCGAGCAACAGGCCATAGAAGACTCCGAAGCACGACAGCACGGCACTGACGACACTGTTCCAGTCGGCCTGGCGGACGGCCAGACGGAGCAGGAACGGGCGCACAAGCAGAGCCCCCAGCCAGGTTCCCCCCATGAAGACCACGAGTACGAATCCCAGCACCTGCGGGACAGTCAGGTCGAACAACCAGTCGGGCACAACTCACCTCGCATTGCCGTCGCCTCGGGCGACGTCTTGCCGTAGCGGGCTGAAACTCCGCTCGAGGCCGCAGCCCGACGCCCGCTTCTGCTCCCTCATCGGATCATCCACCCTGCTCGGAAGAGCCGTCTCCACAACCCACCCGACCATGCCGCGTGATTCGATTGTAGCGATTTCGCCACACTCATCTGATACAGCGATTGTGTAACCGGGATGACTTTCGATTCCGGCAACGCCCATGGAGGTGCCCTCCGTCGGCGAAGTCTGCCCGGGAAATCGCCACCGGCAGACCTCGCACGTCGCAGGGCGACCTGACAGAACCGGCGAGCGACACCGGTTCCGTTGTCATCAGAGAAAAATGGACCTGTCCCCTTTCAGCGGGAACGGAAACTTGTCAGTTACGAATCTCAGGCGAGACGGAAGTCCATCAGCACCGTGGCGGTTTTGACTCCGCCGTCTCCATCCTTCATGGTGAGGATGATGGTCCGGTCCAGTGTGCTCGTGTTGGTCTCGGCGGCCTTGAAGACCAACCGCCGCAGCAGCGCCGTGACACTGAGAGCGGTGGCGGCCGGTCCCTTGAAGGAGAGCGTGAACGCGCTGGTTCCCGTCCCTCCCGAATAGGTTGCGAACTCGGCGTTGTCCCAGAAGACCTTCCTGGTCACCGGATCGATGAACAGCCCCAGGGATCTGGTGTCGCTGGACAAGGCCAACAGCGAGATGGTGTCGCCGGTCTGCCGGTTGATGCTGATGGCGGCGGTCAGGCTGCCGGTGTCGAAGTCCGCGGAGTCGGCGTCGGAGATCAGCCCTGCGGCTGCCATCAGCTCGCCATCCCTGTCGCCGACAACATAGTCCACGGTCGCCAGGCCGCCGATGTCGGTGGCATCGTTGACCCGCGTCACATTCAGAAGGCGTTGCAGGGTGGCCGGGGGGGAGATGCCGTCATGGACCGTGAGCTGGATCGCCCGCTGGACCGTCGAAGGATTCTCGCTGGTGCTGTAGAACCCGATCGCCCGCAGGATGCGGAAGGAGGTGCTGCCTGTCAGCGAGATCTGAAGGGTGGCTCCGGCATCGAGACTCTGGTACAGGCCGACCTGAACGCCCGAAGTTTTGTCGTACAGCTTTCCCGCCGCGGCGGAGTAATCGGTGCCAACTCCCAGGCAAGTCAGCACATCGCCATCTTGCGGATTGGTCAGAGAGGCAGTGATGAGATAACCGTTCCACGAGGTGGGCTGGTCCGGGTCGCTGAGCGACAGCGAATAATCGACCGCCATGGCAGCCGAGTTCTCCTTGTACGTCAGAGGGGTCGTCAAGGTGGAGGCAATCACCGGAGAGTCGGGCACCGCCACAATCGACAGGGGGGAACCGTAGTTGTCGTTGCGGACACCGAGGCTGTCATAAACCTTCAGGGCGAGTTGGATCTGGCGATTGTACGCCGGTCCGCCGGAGAGGTTCTCAAACGTCACATTCCGGAGGAAGGTCTGTACCAGATCCAGTGTCACCTCGGGGCTGTTGCGGAGACTGACTTCCACGTAATTCATCTCGAAACGTCCGGTGGCCTGGGTGGTGCCAAGAAGAACGACATTCGAACCGTCGCGGACATGGATTTCGTCGACACCGGCGGCGGTGCGGATCCGGTAGACGGGGTTGGTTGGATCCAGTGTCAGCGTCAGGCGGTCGGCGGAGACATAGTTCTGAATCTGCATCCAGACCCGGCCGCCTGCCATGGAATTCGCATCCTGATCGCTCAGCGACAGATCGGGGTCGAACGCCAGGGCGGGTGTCTTCTCGGTCCACACGCGGGGAGTCGCACCGGGCTGGGTCAGGGGTGATCTGATGACAATCGGATCGTTGACATCGGTGATGGTGATCTCGATCGGGAAGGTCACCCCGTCGGGATCGGACGCGGAAGCAACCTGAACATGGACGAGATACCCGCCATCGGCATTGGCATCCGTCGGAACCTCCAGATCCAGGGGGGAGTTGAGACTGAGTTGGCCAGAGGAGTTCACCGAAAAGAAGCCTGCATCGGCACCCCCGGTCACCTCGAAGAGATAGGGGCCTGCAAACGGCAGATTGCTGGTGTCGAGAGTTGCGACAACACCCGTTGTAAGTTCAGGAAAGTCGACGGCAACGGCAGTGATGCTGGCGGTGGTGGTCCAGCTTGTCGCGGGATTGAGCGTGTAGTTTCCAGCATCGGCTCCCGTCAGCGAAGCCCCTGTCAGAGTGACGGTCTTGTCGAGCCCGACATCGGGATTGCCGAATAACGAGGTCCCGCCACTGAAACTCACGTCGTCCAGTCCCAGCACGCCGGTCAGAAATCGTCCGGTGATCGTGGCCGACGTGCTGCCATCAAAGGTCTTGTCGGTATCGGTAAATGAGCCGAAGACAGTGGCCCGGGTGATCTCAAAACCTGCAGCATCCAGCGAGAGGGAGTAATTGCTGGAGTCCAGAGACCCCAGCGAGTAGCTGTAGGGGCCGCCCCCCACGTTTTCACCCGCGGCACGACCGAGCGTTCCCCCGCTGATGGCGGTTGCGGTGGTGTCGCCGTTGACCAGTCCGCCGGCGTCGTAGGTAAACGTGGGTTCGGCGGCCCGGTAGACCTTCGACTGCCCGGCAGTTGGGGTGATCATCAAGGCCGCCTTGTTGATCACAAAACCTCCCGGATTGAAGGAGAGGGAGTAATTGCTCGAGGCCAGGGATCCACCCGTCAGACTGTAGGGCCCCCCGGCGACGGTTTCACCCGCGGTACGACTGAGCGTTCCGGAGGTGATGGCCGTTGCGGCGGTGTCGCTGTTGACCAGACCGGTCGCGTTGTAGGTGAACGTGGGCTCGCTGGCCCCGTAGGCCTTCGACTGACCCGCGGTGGGGGTGACGGTCAACGCCGCCTTGGTGACGGAGAAGGCATTGGATGAGGATGAACCGCTACTGGACTGAAGGCCGACGCCACCGGAATAGGTGGCCAGAATGGTGTAACTTCCGACCCCCAGCAGGGGGTTGGTGGTCAGGGTGGCCGAGCCTCCCGTGACGTTGACCGGCGACCCGATCACGTGGGCGGGGGCGATTGATCCCTCGTAGAACTGAACAGTCCCCACGCTGGGATTTCCCGAAACGGTGGCGGTGAAAGTCGCATTGGATCCATACACCGCAGTGGCGGGGGATGCCACCGTCGTGGTGGTGGTCACTGCGGCGGAGACTACCACAGAGTTGTTTTGAAAAGCATTTGCGGTTGAAGTGACTGTGCCACCGGCTGCGGTCGACCAAGTCTGCGCTACTGTCATAGCCAGATTGTAGGTTCCAGCAGTGACGTTCAGGGGAACGGTGGCGGAGATGACATCAGCAGTACTGAGTGTCACACCGGCTTCCCACGATTTGCTGGCCACCGTGGGAGTCCCTGATGAGGAAAGGGTCGCGACCAGTTGGGTTGACAGCAGATTCACGCCGTTTGCCGGGGGGGTCAAATTCGTGACCGCGGTGTAGTTGACGTCAAACGCCTCCCCGGCCGCCACGTGGGCCCGCGAACCTGATCCAGATTGCGGACTGGCGACGCTGACGGACGTAACAGACAGCAGTGCTCTGCTTTCCAGCACCTCTGCGGCGGCCAATCGATAATCTACAGTTCGCCGCTTCCCCTTCCGCACGCTTGCCGTGGAAGCCCGTGTGAACAAAGATTGCACACAGTTGTGCCAGAAGTTGCGCGATTGAGTCAGCATCAAAAAGTACTCCTGAAGAAAAAATGGATGGTAACAGCGATCGACCGGAACAGCTGGACTGCATGCTGCCACGGCCCGAAGCGGAACAAATCACATCAAGTGATCAGGCGACCGTTCTCCGGCGGCATGACCTGTCGCAGCCACCCGCAGAAGCACGCCACCGTCACCGAAGTCCAGACCAGATTCAGTTGGGAAGGAATCGCGCGGTGTCGTCGAAGACCACCGCATCGATCCTGCTCCCACAAGATCGAGGCACGTGGAATGCCGGCTTGATGAATCGTGGTGTGGGCGATTACTCCCCCACCTGTTCTTCATTGCGAGCCGTCAGACAGAAGAAAATCCGCCACCAGTTCAATCGAGAGAAAAGCAATGAAATGATCGAAGCCATGAAGGAACGCCCCAACAAACACATTCAGCCGACGTCGGCACACTCTCGGCGGTCAATGATGCGACGGAGTGCATCCAACCTCCCGCGATTCGGGAGGGGTAACGTCGCTTGTTTCCTGCCCTGCACTCTGAGAATCAGGCAGTTCATGCTTTGCGCATGGCGACCGGCGGCTCACGCTTGTGATTCGCAAGTGCGAACACCACGGACTGCGAAGGCAGTTCGTGTCGAACCTGCATGCGGCGACCCAGAGCACACCGCTCAAAAACTGACAACTCAACCTGAACGTTGAGAACCTGCTACCCGATCTTCGAATTGCTGAGTCTGACCATTCCGGTAAAGGTGTTGTCGCCCATCAGGTCGGCAGCTTTTTGAAAAATCCTTCCGGTGGATTATCAGGCGGTTGGTGAATTCAATCAAGTCGCGAAATGATCAATGCCCATCGAATGCGGGTAAAATCAGGAAATTGCCGAAAGCAGTCGTCGCCAATCTCTGGTTTCCTTAGGGGAATGGTCGGAGCAGCATGAATGGAGGCGCACCCTTGGTGACGACTGCCACCTTGCATGTCGCCCGGGCTGTTCCAGGTGCCGCGTGATGAACGCGTGACTCCAACAGAGCGGTTGTAGATGGTGGTCGCGACGATGTGGAGCCAGACTTGCCACCGAGGGAATGGCGCCGTGGTCAGATCGGATCACCGCAATCCCGCCCTGTTTGGGCATGCGGGGCAGTCTGAAGGGGAGAGCAGGCACCAGAGACGAGAGGGGGGGGGCAGTTCATCTCAGAGGGCAGGGGTGCCGGTGGGTCGGGGAGATGAACAGTGCCAAGGTCGTATTGCCGGAGTCCATCGAGTGTCGTGTCAGGCGAGGTGGAGACTCCCCATGAGCGGGAGACCCGCTGCGTTCGACGTGGATTTCAACTGGATCCGGCATGGAAGGAGAACTTCCCTGATGGAGAAGTCCTCGGCGCGGATGTCGGCCCCCTTTCAATTCGCGGCAGTAATTGATCAGCCGGTCCATGATGTGCGGGCCGGGCACATCCCGCCGTGAGAGAAGCGAGAGGAATCCCCTGCGCGTCCACTCGCGACCGTCACGCTCGTGGATCTCGCAGCCGACACCGCCGCAACGCCGGGCCGCACACCATCTGGTCCGTCCGTGCGGATGGGTTGCCGGATCAATTGCCACACGTGACAATCGTACTCGTCTGAGTTTGCAGGGGGGCAGCCGGAACGGCGTTTCAAGGGCTGATCCCGAATCCCGGGCAGTTTTCCGAACGCTCGCCCGCGGGATTGGCGACACACATTCGAGGCTCGAGATCGCGACTTCTCGGCCGGGTGTCGTCTTCGGCTTCTCCCTGACCTTACCCCGACGAAAGTCCATTTCCCGCTGAGCCAGCACAGAAAACCCCGCCCCTGGCGCTGACCGGCCCTCCGTACAATCCAGGCTGTCGGTGAACAGAGACATGACGAATCAGGGCATCGCTGAGGGTGTGGTGCTGCCACCGCCCTCCCGACTCGCACTGGCGAGTGCCGTGTGCTTCGCCTCCTGCAATCTCGTGCTTTCGATCGCATTTGGAGACCTGTATCCGTTCACGATCACGCCGATGTTCTGCGACAGTCCCCGGTTGTATTCCGTCTACCAGGTATTGGATCCGCAGGGCGTGCAACTTCCTCTGCGCGACTTCCAACTTCAGAGAAATTACGACGGGAATCCGATTGGACTTGGAGCCGGTGTACGGCCAGCTCCCTCCTTTGACAAATTTGGCACTGCTCCCGAAGAAGCAGACCTGCGAGCCCATGTTGCCCGCGTCATCGCCGAGCACTTTCCCGGGCTGCCATACGTCGATGTCGTGCAGGCCGTGATCGGCCCCGTCGACGAGAAACGCGTTGGCGTCATCAGGGAGACACGCATGCGTGTGAATGCCGGTGGCAACTGAATTGCGTGACAAACTCACGTCCAACTTCAGGGCTCACGTTGGGCAGGTCGTCATTTGGGGCCTGCTCCTCCATGAGATCGTATTGACGCGGGTCAGTTTTCCCCATGCGGAAGGGCTGCGAAACAATCCAGCGACAATTCTTTCGTTTCTTCCCGCGGAGATTCTCACTTCGCCACTGGTCTTCCACTGCTTTCGGTGGCTCTTCGTGTCTGCAGGCATCCTGTGGATGCTTCAGCTGCTGCTGCCGCTTTCCTCCTGGGTCTGTGTATTCGCTTATACGGCCACGATCGCAATGGTCTTCGAGAATTCCACCCATATCGAGCATACGAAGAACCTTGCCAATCTCGTCCTCTTCGTACACGCGATGTGGTACCACTTTCATGCGCGCGACATTCGCACCGCACTGGAACGCAATTCGTTCTGGACCAGTCGAATCTATCCGGGATGGACGTACTGCCTCAGCCTGTTCTGCATCGCGGTCTACCATTCCAATGCCGCCCTCTCCAAAATCCTGGCGAGCGGGCTTGGCTGGCCGAACGGTTTATCGTTGCAGCTCTGGATTCTGCTGATGGGACGGAAACATTCTCTGGCCAATACCCTGATACTGTCCGATCGCAGCACCGCAGCGCTGATGCAGTGGGCCGTACTCCTCGTGGAGGCATCGGCGATTCTGGCGGTCTTCTTCCCACGACTTCGAGCCGCGATCGGGGTTGCGCTGCTGGGCCTCTACGTTGGGATTGCCGACGCATTCGGCTACTCCTTCTTGCTGAACGCGTTTCTGGTCGCGGCCTTCTGCTTTCCCTGGTCCGCAATCGTGGACAGAGCATGTGATCTTGCGGCCCGTCGTCGAACGGTCACGATCACCGTGGCCCGCAGCAGTCGACTTGGACGCCTACTCGGGTTTGTCGTGCCGCGCGTGGATGTGCTTGGCCTGACCCGAATCTCACGGCAATGAGAACGGACGCTCAACGAGCAGGTTTCCCGCAGCCAAGCGCCTGCTGGAAGCAACGCAGGACGGTCGGGTCATTGCGTGGTGGCGTGAATGGCCCGGTCAGAGTTCGCAATGTCCACGGTTCGAGGTGCTCCCGGCTCTCGGGGGATTCGCCGAACCGCTTCCGGCCTGTTGCTCGCCCCCCTTCGAGTTTCCTGGCCGTCACCACCTCAGACAGCAAGCACGCGGGGACTCTGGCGAATGCCGGCGATCTGGCAGAACACCATCCCGCGACGGCAGAGAGGCGTCAAAAATCGGGTTGTGCGCAGCCAGACCAGGGGAGTGATCGAATTCCCGAGTCGCAGCACGATTCGTCCAGACAACCGGAGCACACCAACACGTCTGGTGATTCGCCTCGCCATATCGGCTGCCGTCGGGAAATGATCATCGTGGAGCCGGATGAGAGCACGCCTGACGAGCTGTCAGCGAACGGCCATGGTCAGGCGCCAGCCCAGAGTGCCTGGAGTGCGGAGGTCCGGCCCATGGCTGTGGGGCCAGTCAAGGAAATGTTGGCGATACGGGATATCGGGGGTCCCATGACAGAGTTTCGCCGTCCTGCAATCTCCCCGCAAAGAGCGGTTTTCTGAGCCATCGTTCGGGAAGGGCGATCGGGTGGCGGTCGGCGGACTCCGTTCACAGCCGACTTCGCCGCCTGGTGGTCCCCTCCAATCCTGCTTCATCCCCGTCTTGACCCGCACTGGAATCCGACACAACTGGGGCGGTTGCTCTCACGGTAAGGGAAGATCAGTTGCCGCCGAATCCCTGTGATTGGGTTCCCATCCGAGGAAACATGGGAATTCCTCCCGTGCAACGAGCATGTCTGCAACAGCTCGCACGAATTGACCAATTCACCAGTCACCGTCAGCAAACCATCCTGGTGGGGTCAGAAGGCAGCCCTCCCGATGGTCTGACGGAAGCATTTCCTACCCGCCGTTCAACCGGGATTCGCCCGCTGGATCGGCCGTACGGGTTGCTTCGATGACGTGGAAGAACGTTGGCTTGCGGATCGCGAGGAGCGCCGCGCCGTAGGCGGGCCCAAGCCATCTCAGTCGAGCTTCGGCAGTCAGAGCCTCAAGACGAAACCAGGCGTCGAGCAGGGATCGGACGGGCTGCCTGTTCCGCAGGAACTTCGGGATCGCATGGTAATACACAATGTTTGGCACGCAGAGCGGCGGGAAGAGGTAGCCCTCACGGCGCAGCGTCAGCGATGGGATTCCGCCGACCATCGCGAGGTACTCCTGCGACGTGCGGTGGATGAAGGGGGGGGCTTCGTCATCCTCGGGCAGTTCGATGCGCTGCCGCACAGCACAGTTGTTGCGAATGTAGAGTGTCCCCCCCACGGCAAGGCTGTCGACGCAGTATCGCAATGCGGACTCGGCGTCGCCGTCGTCAAGACAATTGAGGACACCAGAGAACACCACCAGGTCGAAGGTGCCCAGACCGAAGGGGGCGTCGAGGCCTCGGTTCTGAAAAGAGACGTTTGTTATCCCGGATGACCGAGCGGAGGTGCGAGCACGTTCCAGAAGGCTTTCGGCGATGTCGATCCCGATCAACTCACGGCATCGCGGTGCGATTTCAAGGGCGATCCGGCCGACGCCGCAACCGACATCAAGCACGCGCGGCGCCGCCTTCCCCACCAGCGACAGGAGTCGCTGCCGCTCCTGTGAGTGAATGTACTCGACGTATCGCCCATGTTCGGCCATGAGTGTCACCTCATTGCCAGGGAGATCAGTCCTCTCACCGCGTCGCTGCCAGTATGAGGCGTTGGCAGCCGTGCAACTCTGCTTCTTCGTCATGCAGTCAGCCCGAATCACAAAAAACAGTGGGCGGAAAAGAAGGGGACCGGTCCTGAGACCGGCATCACCGTTTCGGCCCGGCGGGCGGTGGTGAGAGGCGGCACCGGAGGGAGGCCAATTCAGACAGGCATCTGTCGTTCGTCATGTTCCCTGCCGTTTTACGTCAGGGAAGGGTGACTTCCATGATTGAGAAGTCATCGTCGAGGATGTCGGCCCCCTTGAGCTCGCGGCAGTGTTTGATCAGCCGGTCCATGATGTGCTGGCCGGGGACTTCCCCCTGCGAGAGGAACGACACGAACTCCTCATGGGTCCATTCGCCGCCGTCCCGCTTGTGGATCTCAAACGCTCCGTCGCTGTAGATGAACAGCCGCGAGTGCTCGGGCAGGGTCATTTCCTGCTGCTCGAACTCGTCGTATTCGAACATGCCGATGCCCGGATTGGTTGAGTCGAGCGTTGTGGCGGGAGACTGTCCGCCGGGGAACAGCATGGTCGGGGGATGCCCCGCTCCGCACCAGACGAGGTGCCTCGTCTTCAGGTCCAGCACTCCATACCACATCGTGAAGAACCGGCCTCCATGCTGTTCCATCTGAAACGACTTGTTCAGCAGGGTCAGCACCTGGGCGGGGTGGCCAAAGTCGGCCCCTGGAAGGGCGCGGGCACGCAGCAGGTTCGAGACCGTCACCCCCAGCAGGGCGGACGCCAGCCCGTGTCCCGTGACGTCGAGCATGTAGAGCACCACCCTCCCATCGTCGAGGGTGAAGTAGTCGAGGGAGTCGCCCCCCAGTTCGGCCGAGGGGACAAACCGCCAGTCAACATGCAGCGGGCTCTCGATTGGCTTGGGGAGGAGAGAAGCGACGTACTTGGCTCCCGCGTCCATCTCGGCACTGAGACGCTGCTGGCTGGCGGCCAACTCGGCGAACGCCTGGTTTCGTTCCAGCAAATTCAGGTAGCCGCGGGTGTGATTGCGGATGCGGGCCACCAGCTCGAGCTCACTGGGCATCTTCACCAGGTAGTCGTGGGCCCCGCCCCCCAGTGCCTCGGAAATGGTCGCCGGGTCATTGTTCGAGGTCAGCACCACCACGGGGATGTCTTTGGTGGACCGGCGGGCCCGCAGGAACTTCACCAGGGTCAGGCCGTCCACCTCGGGCATCACCAGATCCTGGAGGATGACGGTGGGATTGAGGTCGGCCGCGAGATCGAGCGCTTCGAGCGGGTTCTGGCAGTAGTGGAACTCGATGTCGGCGTGCTTCGAGAGCATCTGCCGGACCGCCTCCCCCACGATCCGCTGGTCATCCACCAGCAGCACCACCGGGTTCTTGGGAATCTCACGGCCGGCGATCGGGGTGGGGGTCGACATCAAACGCTCCGGAAAAACGGGGAGAGGGGGGGGGGAAAGTCCCGTACGAAAGGTACAACCGCACCAGACCCAACTCTGCCCTCCATTCTTCCCCCTGTCCAGAACATGACTCTGCGTTTTGGAGGCAAAACGTAAGTTAGACTCCAGTTTGACGTCTGCACCGACTTTTCGGCGAACCCAGGTGACCCCGGCGATGAGCACTGACCCGAACGACATGATGCTGGAGCTGTTTCGCTCGGAGGTGGAATCGCATTCCGACATGCTCACAACATCGCTGCTGGCGCTCGAGCAGGAAGCCTCGGCCAGCACCCTGGAACGGATGATGCGGGCTGCCCACTCGATCAAGGGGGCCGCCCGGATTGTGCAGGTGGCCCCGGCGGTCGAGGTGGCCCATGTGATGGAAGACTGCTTCGTCGCCGCCCAGAAGGGGACCCTGGTCATCACTCCCGATGACGTCGATGTGATGTTGAAGGGTGTCGATCTGCTGGCCCGGATTTCGGCCGCCTCACGCGATCCCGGAACTGACTGGTCCCACTTTCAGGGAGCCGTGCAGGGGCTCGTGGTGGAACTCAAGGGGGTGCTCGCGGGTGAACGGTCCACTTCCCCGGCGAGCCCTCCGACGCATTCCGGGTCAGCCCTCCCCGTCCCTTCACCCGTCCCTTCCCCCGAGGCTTCCCAACCGGTGGCGGCCCCTGGGGCACCCGCCCCCGTCGCCGCGACAGCGCCTCCCGTGACTTCCGCTCCCCCCGCCCCGGTGGTCGCCGCCAGCCCTTTGCCAACACCCCCCGAGCCGGTCCGGCTCGTGGTGACCGCCCGGTTTCTGGATGCAGTCGCGGCCGAGCCCCTGCGGCAGCAACTGCTCGGGCAAGTCGCCCGGGGAGTTCCGCAGGTCGAACTCGATCTGCAGCAGGTGGAGGATCTGGATGCCGTCGGGTTGACCTTCCTCGCCAGTGCCCAAGACTACGCGGGCCGGCGCGGGACCGAACTGCACTATCTGCGGGTGTCGCCGGGGGTGGCGACCGTGCTGCGGATGACCGGCGTCGCCGCCGTCGGCGGGGGGGAGACGCGATGACTCCGGAAACCCGCCGGGAGTTCGTGCTCGAATCGCGCGATCATCTGCTGCACTTCGAGCAGTCTTTGCTGGCGCTCGAGAAAATCGACAGCACCGCGGACCGCAAAGAGCAGATCAATCGCAGTCTGCGGGCCATCCATTCGCTGAAGGGCGATGCCGGCTTTCTGGGGTTCACCCCCCTGCGGACTCTCGCCCATGCGATGGAGTCGCTGCTGGAGGGATATCGCACGGGAGCCGAGCCGGTCCCCACGGCTGTCGTCGAGGCGCTGCTGGTGGCCCGCGACCGGCTGGCCGCCCTCGTGGAAGATCTGGAGCATTGCCACGAGTCCGACCTGGCCCCCATCCTGGCCAGGCTGGATCAGGCGAGCGCGCAGGTGTCCGGTGATGGAGAGCTGAGACTGCCACTCGCTCAAATCGCCCAAGCCACAGGTCCGGGACTGGTCCGGTTTTTTCGCGACGTCGAGTCTGCCGGCGGGGTGCAGAGCCCCCGGCTGGAGGGAGTTCCGGCGCTCGATCAGGACCTGGCGACGGCCGCTGTGGTCTGGCGGGGAGTGTGCGCCAGTTCCGCGGTTTCCGGGGAGCTCGGGCGGCACGTGGGACGGATGCCCGCGGCCCGAGAGGAGAGACCGGCGACGATGGAACTTGAACTGCCTCTGAAGTCGCTCGTCGATGCGAACGGAGGGCTGGTTCGCGGATTCCGTTCCCTGGAGCAGTTGGGAACCTGGACTCCCGATCGTCTCGAATTGGAAATTGACGCACTGATCCATCAGATACCCCATCTGCTGGTTCCGATTCGGGGCCGGCTGCAGACGCAATTGTCCCAACGCGAGGTTTACGACCGTCTGGGGCTGGCAGCCGATCTCCCAACCCCTCCCGTTGTGTCCGCCGCGTTGGTCGACGTCCCGCCTGCCGTCGTGGTTCGCGAACCCGAGCCCGCATCGGCAGCGGCCAGCCTCGCGCCGGTTCCTGCCGCACCACGAGTCGATGCCGGTCTCTCCGCGGCGGTACAGGCTCCGTCCGCCGCATCCACCGTGGTGAGTGGGAATAACTCCGCAGAGAGCGGAACCTCTGCCCAGCAGCGTTCGGCGGCCAGTGAACCCGCCGCGGTTCCTCCTCCCCCGACCGAGCGGCTCACGTCTCTGCGGGTCAATGTCGAACTGCTCGACCGCATGATGACTCTGGTGGGGGAATTGACGCTGGTCCGGAACCAGTCGCTGCTGGCGTTTGCCGGTGAGGAAGGGGGCGCGCGGGCCATCATCCAGCGGCTCAACTCGGTCACCTCCGAGCTGCAGGAAACGGTGCTGCGGACCCGGATGCAGCCGGTGGGCAACCTGTTCGGCAAATTCCCGCGGATGGTGCGCGATCTGGCCCGGCAACTGGGAAAACAGGTTGAAATCGTCACCATTGGCCGGGAGGTGGAACTCGACAAGACGGTGCTCGAGCAACTGTCCGATCCTCTCACCCACCTGCTGCGCAACAGCATCGATCACGGACTCGAGATTCCCGAAGAGCGGGTGGCGCGGGGGAAGCCGGCCCAGGGAACGGTGACCCTGTCGGCCACGCCGGCCGATGGCCAGGTGCTGATCGAGATCCGTGATGACGGCCGGGGGATTGATCCCGATGCGATTCGCAACAAGGCGCTCTCGCAGCGTCTGAAGACCGCGGCGGAACTCGACGCGATGTCGCGCCGCGAGCTGTATTCGCTGATCCTGCTTCCCGGCTTTTCCACCGCCCGCCAGGTGACCGACGTCTCGGGCCGGGGGGTGGGGATGGATGTGGTGAAAACGAACATTGAGCAGCTCGAAGGGTCACTGACGATCGATTCGACCCCCGGGGAAGGAACCTCGATGCTGCTGCGGGTGCCGTTGACACTGGCGATCATCCCCTGCCTGATCGTCGAGGTCGGTGCGGACCGGTTCGCCATTCCGCAGCGCGAGCTGGAAGAGATTGTCTGCCTGCATCCCGGCGGCAAAGGGGCGATCGAACATGCCTTCGACACCGAGGTCTACCGGCTGCGCGACCGGCTGTTGCCGATTGTGCGGTTCCAGGAAGTACTCGACCGGCGGCGACCGTTCGATGCGGCCGCCAAGGCCGGGATCCTGACCCGCCATCCCCCGGCCGAGCGCGACGCCGGACGAATTGAATACATCCTCGTGTTGCGGTCGCGGGGCCGGCGGTTCGGTTTGCTGGTCGACCAGGTTCGGGGGACCCAGGAGGTGGTGGTCAAGCCGATGCATCCGGCGATGAAACGGGTGGGGGTCTTTTCGGGAGCGACCCTGATGGGGGATGGCCAGGTCGCCCTCATCGCGAATGTCGAGGGCATTGTCGATCACTCCAACTGCTTCGTGACCGGGCTGCGATCGGGCGCGGCCGAGACCGTCACCCAGGCGCGCGACCCCCGCGAGGTCCACCGTGTGCTGATTTTCGAGTACGGCCCGCGCGAACAGTTCGCTTTGCCGCTGGTGCAGATCCGCCGGCTGGAACTGATCCAGTCGAGCCAGATCGAGACGATCGGCGACAAGGAATTCATCACGCTGGACGGGGTGGCGACGCGGGTGGTCCGGCTCGATCAGGTGCTGCGGGCCTCGCGTCCCGAGCCGCGCGGGCAGATGTATCTCATTCTGCCGAAGTTCGTCGCCGAGCCGATGGGGATTCTGGTCACCCGGATTATCGACACCGACACACTGGCGATTGAACTGCAACCGGCGGCGGCGGATGAGCCGGGAGTGTTGGGGACGGCCCTGATCCGCGACCGGCTGTCGCTGTTCCTGGACGTGCAAAAGGTGCGTGAGGTGGTGTTTGGGACCAAGCCTCTCTTGGCTGATCCGCAGGAGAATCCGTCGGTCCCCGCCCCGCCCGGACGCCGGGTGCTGCTGATCGACGACACCCCGTTTTTCCGCGAGGTGGTGCGGCGGTACCTCGAAGCGGACGGGATCGAGATCACGACTGCGGTCGACGGAGCCGACGGATTGCAGAAACTGGCCGAAGGCCATTTCGACCTCGTGGTCTGCGATATTGAGATGCCCAATCTGGATGGCTGGGGTTTCGCCCGTGAGGCGCGGGAGCGCGGCTGCCGATTGCCGCTGCTGGCTCTCACCTCGCTCTCGAAGCAGGAGCACGAGGCCCGGGCCCTGGCGACCGGTTTCAGCGAGTTCCAGGAGAAGCTCGATCACGACCAACTGCTGCGGGCCGTGCGACGGCTGCTGCGTGAATCACCCGCCCCTGTTCTGGTGAAAGGACGCCCATGAGTACGCCCCAGCTCTACTGCACGTTTCGTGTCGACCGGCGGCTCTTCGGCGTCCCCATTCGCGACGTCCGCGAAGTGACCACCGAGACCACCTCCACGCGGATTCCGCACGCCCCCCCCGAGGTGGCAGGCTATGTCAACATCCGCGGACACATTCACCTCGCGCTCGACCTGCGACGGCTGCTGGGGCTGCCTCCCGGGACTCCAGGGCAAGACCACCGGCTGGTGCTGTTTCAATCGGGAGTGGGGACTGCATTTGGCGTGCTGGTCGACGAGGTGGGAGACATCGTCACGGTGGAGGAGACCCAATCGGAGGACCTGGCCACCTCGGCCGCCGACCTGTCGGTCGCGGAACGGGCCCATCTGGTCACCCGCCTGTGCAAGCTGCCCGATGAACTTTTGGCGGTGCTCGATCCCCGGCGGTTTCTGCCGCTGGTGGAGCAAGCCCTGACCCAGCATTCGTGAATTCGCGTTCTGAACTGACAACTTCCTCTGCAACCCGCTGACGGTTCGGGACCCGAACCAAGTTTCCGACGAGGTGCCCTCATGAAAAACCTGCGACTGGCCAGCAAGATGCTGGTACTGACCCTGGTCCTCATTTTCACCGTGGTGTGGGTGGCGGTGGTGGCCCTCAACCGGCTGGCCTCCGTGAACGTGCAGGTCAAGAACCTGGTCGAGCAGACGCTGCGGAAGCAGTCGACCGCCTCGCAGGTCCAGATCTCGCTGCTCAGCGCGGTGCGGGCCCAGAAGAACGCGATTCTGGCTCCCGATGATGCCAAGTCGGTCGAGTATGCAAACTTCTCCAAAAAAGATTTCGAAACCGTAAGAACGCAGTATGACAAACTGCGGGAAGTGCTGGCAGGAAACGTCAATGAACGCCAGTCGGCGGTCATTGAGCGTCTGGGACGCGATCTGGAGAATTTCCAGAAGGTCAACCAGGAGACCCTCGACCTGGCGGTACTCAATACGACTCTCAAGGGCATGGCCCTGATCCAGAAATCGGTGCTCCCCGATACGGCCGCCCTGTCGGACCGCCTGCGAGAATGGGGAAAGAAAGCTCCCGCTGAGTCTCACCTCGATGCCATGCTCGACTTGATCGGGCACATCGACAGTCTCCCGCAACTGGCCTTGACCCACTGGGCGGCCAGCAGCCCGGAAGACATGACGGTCATCGAAACCGACACCACCGCCCGGCTGGGAATGATCCAACAGGGACTCGCTGGACTGGACGACTCGGCCACGCTCAGCGAGGCCCGAAACCAACTTTCTCAGATCCGCAACACATTCAAGCAACTGCACCAGTTCTCTCGGACCGACAGCAACAACCGTTCGTCCAATCTGTCACTCAACCAGACCAAGGTCGCAGTCGAGGCCTGCGCCAAGGATCTGGACGAACTCAATCGCCTGCTGGACGAAGAGGCGACGGCCGGGCAGACCTCCACCGAAGAGGCCTACAATCTGGCCCGGTGGTTCATTCTCGGCATGGCCCTGCTGGGGACCCTGATCGGAATGGGGGTCGGCTGGTTCGTGACCCGCTCGGTCACATTGCCCGTGGCCGAGGTTCGCAATCTGGCCCAGTCCATGGCGGCCGGCGACCTGCGGAAGCGGGCTTTGCTCGAACAGCAGGACGAGGTGGGCGAACTCTCCCAAGCGACCAACCTGCTGGCTGACTCGCTCAGCACCATCGTGCATGAGATCCAGAAGGTCTCCACGGGCCTGGCGGGCTCGGCGGGCGATCTCTCGGGGGTCTCGAAGCAGTTGCTCTCCCAAAGCGAGCAGGCCTCGTTGCAGGCGACGAATGTCGCCAGTGCCTCGGAGGAATTGACCGCCAACATCGGCACCATGGCGGCCGCCGCCGAGCAGATGAGTGTCTCGGTCGCGTCGATCAGCTCGGCCAGTGAAGAGATGAGCGTGAACGTCGGCACCATCAGCTCGGCCGCCGAACAGACCTCGAACAACGTCAATGTTGTGTCGTCCGCCGTCGAGGAGATCTCGCGGTCGTTCAGTGATGTGCTGGGGGATGTGCGCGAAGGATCGCGGGTCGCCGGGGAAGCCCGCAAGATGGCCGACTCGGCCACCGAGACCATCCAGCAGCTCAACCAGTCGGGGACCGAGATCAGCAAGGTGACCGAGACGATCAAGATGATCGCCCTGCAGACCAACCTGCTGGCCCTCAACGCCACGATCGAGGCGACCTCGGCGGGGGATGCCGGCAAGGGCTTCGCCGTGGTGGCTCACGAGATCAAGGAACTGGCCAACCAGAGCGCCAAGGCGGCCGAAGACATCGCCCGCAAGATCGAGGAGGTGCAGAAAGACACCCGGCAGGCGGTGGAGGTGATCCAGAGCGTCTCGCAGATCATCAAGGACATCAATGCCTCGACCGAGCGGATCACCGCTTCGGTGGAGAAACAGACGCAGGCGGCGGGTATGATCTCCCGCAACGTCGGCGAGGCAAACCGTGGGGTGGGCGACATCGCCCGCTCGATCTCGGAAGTCGCGAAGGCGGCCGGAGACATGTCGCGCAACGTGGCCGAGGCGGCCCGCGGGGCGACCGACGTTTCCCGCAATGTCAGCGAGGCGGCGAAGGCGGCCGGGGGAATCTCCTCCAGCATCCACACCGTCAGCTCGGCATCGCGGGCCACCAATGACTCGGCGACCCACGTCAACGAGTCGGCCTCGCATCTCGACCGCATCGCCCGCGAGCTGCGCAAGCTGGTGGGCCGGTTCAAGATCAACACGGAAGACACGAACCCCGAATGAATACCCCCCCGCTGCGAGTGCTGGTTGTCGATGATTCCCGCATCTTCCGCGGGATCATCGAGACGGCTCTCGCCGGACAGCCGGGGGTTCGCGTGGTGGGATCGGTCTGGAGTGGCGAAAAGGCTCTGGAACTCGCTCGCGAGCAGTTGCCCGACTTCGTCACCCTCGATATCCAGATGCCCGGCCTGGGGGGGATTGCCACACTCAAGGCGCTGCGGGAACTGGCGACGGCCCGCCGCCACCCGCTGGGGGTGCTGTTGGTCAGTGCCCACACCAGACAGGGGGCCGCCGTCACAGTCGAAGGTCTCCAGGAGGGGGCCTTCGATTTTTTGCACAAGCCCGACTCGCCCGATCCCCGCGCGAACGAGGCGACGCTGCGTCGGCAGTTGCTCGAGAAGATCGAGTTGTGGCGGAACAGTCGGCAGCCGGGAGCCCGCCGCGGAACAGGCCCTGCGCCAACCCCGTCGCCCCCCGTGCCCGCCCCCGCGGTGCAGCGGGGGATTTGTCGGTACCGCGCCCTGCTGATTGGCTCTTCGACGGGTGGTCCCGAGGCGCTCTCGGAACTGCTGCCGAAATTCGCCCCGCAGGCGCCGCTGCCGATTTTGCTGGTCCAGCATCTGCCGGCCGACTTCGCGAGCTACTTTGCCCACAGCCTCGCACGGCGTGTGGGGGTCTCGGTGGTGGAAGCGTATGACGGCCAGCCCGCGGTGGCCGGGCGAATTTACCTGGCTCCGGGGGGGAGCCATCTCGTACTGCGGGGGAGTGGATCCCACCTGGTCTGTGGCCTGAGTGATTCGCCTCCTGAGAACGGTTGCCGTCCCGCGGTGGACGTGCTGTTCCGCTCGGCCGCCGCCGCCTGTGGCGACCGGGCCCTGGCCCTGGTGCTGACCGGTATGGGCCAGGATGGTGCCCGCGGGGCCCTCGCCCTGCGGCGTGCCGGGTCCCGCGTGCTGGTGCAAGACCAGGAATCGAGCGTGGTCTGGGGGATGCCCGGCACCACGGTGGAGATGGGGGCGGCCGACGAAGTGCTCTCCCTGGTGCAGCTGGGTGATGCTGTACGCCGTCTGCTGGGGATGGGAGACTGAATCCCATGGAGATCTCCCCCCAGGAATTCCGCGACGTCCAGTCCCTCGTGCGCAGCCTGTGTGGCCTGGTGCTTTCGGATGACAAGGCGTATCTCGTGCGGACCCGGCTGGAGCCGGTGGTCCGGGCACGGGGCTTTCAGCGCTTCGGAGATTATCTGGGCTGCGTGCAGCAGGTCGATGCCGTCCTGCTGCGCGACGAACTGGTCGAGGCCCTGACCACGGGTGAGACGTCGTTCAATCGGGACAGTCATCTCTACGACGCCTTCCGCAAGTTTTTGCTGCCCGAACTGGGTGAGACCCTGCGACGCCGCCGGGAGAGCGGGTTTGTCCATCCCACCGCCCGGTTCTGGTCGGCCGGTTGTTCGACCGGGCAGGAGCCATACAGTCTGGCGATGGCGGTGCTCGACTATGTGGGCGGGAACCCGGCCCTGCAGTTGCGGGCCGACCAGTTTCCCATCCTGGCGACCGATGTCTCGGCCCGCTCGCTGGCCACCGCCCGGGCGGGGCGCTATCCCCGCCGGGATCTCGAACGGGGACTGACTCCGGACCAGGTACGGCGTTTTTTCGAGTCGGAGCGGGATCAGAGCCACGGGGTGGCGCGACGGGAACTGCGGCAACTGATCGAGTTCCGCCGGCTCAATCTGATGGACTCACTGCCCGGGCTTGGTCCCTTTGAGATCATCCTCTGCCGGAACGTGCTGATCTATTTCGACCCAGCCACCCGGCAACGGCTCTGCGAGCGGTTTCACGAGGCGCTCGCGCCGCGGGGGCTGTTGATTCTCGGCTCGGCCGAGAGCCTGTTCGGCCTCGATGTTCCCTTCACCTCCGAAACCATCGGGGGAACGCTGGTCTTTCGCCGCCGCGAAAAGGGGACAGGTCCATTTTTACCCGCATCACGGCCCTCGTAACCCTGTCGGTCCCGGTTCGCCACGCACGATTTCACCCCGCGGGAGACTTCGCCATGTCGCTCACTCGACTTTGCCTCGCGATTGCCTGCTGCCTCTCCTGGATTCCGTCCACCGCCTCGTGTCGCGAGCCGTTGCGGTTGCAGACCGACCGGGCCGAATTGGTGATCAGTCCCGAGGGGGGAACGATCACCGGGTTCCGCCTGAAGGGGAAGCCGCTGAATCCCCTCAACTGGGAAGTCCCCGACAACTTCGAAACCCAGGCCGAGACCAAGCCCGCGCCGCGCGGTCACTTTCTCTGTCTCGATCGCTGGGGGGCCCCCTCGGCGGCGGAGGGAAAACGGGGCATGCCGTTTCATGGCGAGGCGGCCGTGCGGGCCTGGGAGGTGACGACGCCCCCGAAAGTGACGCCTGCCGGCGTCCAGGCCGCGATGAATGTCGACTTGCCACTCGCCCAGCTGCACGTCGCGCGGGAGGTTTTGCTGGAGGCGGGGGGGGTGGCGCGCGTCCGCGAGACGGTCACCAACCGCGGGCCACTGGGCCGGCTGTACAACATGGTCCAGCATCCCACCATCGCCCCGCCGTTTCTCGACGAGCACACGCTGGTCGACAGCAATGCCACCCGGGGTTTCTGCCAGGATTCTCCCACCGCTGACCTCGACGAGGGGACGTGGCCGCGCATGGCGCTGCCGGGCGGGACCCAGGTGGTCGACCTGCGGCACCTGGAGGTCGCTGCGCAGCCCGGGGCCAAATCGGACGTGACGTCGTTCGTGTTTGCCGACGGTGTGGACTGGGGCTGGGTGACGGCGTCTCAGCCCGCGCAGGGTTTGCTGCTGGGGTATGCTTGGCGAACGGCCGATTACCCGTGGCTGAACATCTGGCGATTCCGTGACGGGACGAAGCGGTTGGCCCGCGGACTGGAGTTTGGCACCACGGGCATTCACCGTCCGCCAGCCGAACTGCTCAAGCAGGGGGGCCAGAAGTTTGGCCGGCCGACCTTCGCGTATCTGGAGCCCGACGAGACGGTCACCCGTGAGTTTTTGATGTTTCTCGTGGAGATTCCGGCGGATTTCGCCGGTGTCGAATCGGTGGAGATGTCCCCAACGGGCATTCGCCTGCGGGAGCGACGGGGGGCGAAAGGGCGGGTCATCGATTTGCGTTAGAGCGATCGATGTCGCTCGCCGGGCCGACCCGAAAAGGATGCCCCGTCCACCACCGAACACGTACCGGCACGGGTTTTTCAAAGGTGTTTGAGACCTCCGCGCGCACCGGGAACATCGATTGATTTGGCCGTGGACAGAGGCTACCTTTGCCAGACACCAACGACTTGCCCCTTAAGGCAGATGTGCGTGGACAACAACGCCTGCGGTGGGGTGAGGGACCTGGGGTCAAAGCCGTTGCGCCGTGACCGGTCGCCTGAAGGAAGAGAGACAGCCATGACCCGTGCCAAGCGAAACCGTCTTCAGCGTTCCCTGATCACCCGCCCGCAGGGCCCGGGGGGAGACGCTCCCCGGGGGCTGGCCGAGTGGGCGTGGTGGCTGCGTCAGGCCGGGGCGGACGCGCTGGGGCGGGTCTCGCTGTCGGAATTGCTGGACCGGCTGGG
>Ga0315903_10000682_pt1 | contig 51046 bp, 48 predicted proteins | sample LakEriMetagenome_7_FD_203524 | JGI IMG/M metagenome (GOLD analysis project Ga0315903, IMG submission 203524) | Freshwater fungal communities from buoy surface, Lake Erie, Ohio, United States - Buoy 2 MA119 | ecosystem: Environmental > Aquatic > Freshwater > Lake | place: USA: Lake Erie, Ohio... | reverse complement strand
GATCTCGCGCATCTTCGCCGAGATCACGTCGCCGACGGCCACATGACGGCGCACCTGGGTGGCGTCATTGGGCGGCACGACGCCGTAGGTCTCAGCGCGCGTGACGGTGAGGTTTCCGCCTTTGCTCACCGAATACATGCCGGCGAACTCGCCGCGCACCGTCCAGTCGGAATCGATCGCGTATTCGACGCCGAAGCCCAGCAGCGGCGACAAGAAGCTGCGCTTGCCCGAGACGTCGAAATTGTTCGCCCAGATCGGCGTGTATTCCGTGCCGCCCGGATTGAGCGGGTGGGAATTGTAGGAGAGCTGGCTCATGCTGCCCGTGAGGCTGGTGCTCGTATAGCCCAGACCGAACTTCGAATAGACGAGGAGCGAGGGGCCGCAATTGCAGAACGAGAAGCCGTCGAACAGCTTGCCGACGCGCGCGGAGCCGAAGAACTCCCTGTCCTTCTCGTATTTCATGCAGAAGGACACGGGGTCGATGTTGACGCCGCAGAAGGTGGAGGCCTTGGGGCCGAACACGCCTTCGATTTCAAAGCCGATAAGCAGGCCGTCCATCAGCTTGTTGCAGCCGACCTGCGCGCCGATGTTGGGACCCTGAATGTTGGTGGAATGCTTGTTCACGCGCATCAGGTTGACGAATTCCGTCGAATGCATCGTGAGGTCGTTGCGGATGTCCTTGTGGCCGACCTGCACGCCCACATAGCAGCGCTCCCAGTTGAAGGGCTGCGCCGGCGCGGCGACGGGCGGGGGAATGGGCGTGGGCGCGGGAACGGGAACCCTGTAATCGGCGGCGTTGGCGAAAGCGGCCGATAGAAAGAACACGCTCGCTGAAATCGAATGGCGCAACATGAAAATCTCCTGAAGAACAAAACAAACGCCCCTCAAGATCGCGCATTATGGTTAAAGAAGGATCACCACGCGCGCATGCGCAAGGACGCAAACAGACGCGCGAACTTAGCGCGCGCATTTGCGCAATGACGCGTTAGGCCGCATGCGAGGCGGCGCGAACAAACATAGGATCGAAGCAGAAAAGAGCCTGCGGCTCAGGCGCTTGCGACGGAGCGCAGGAAACGGTCGATCGTCTCGTTGACGAATTCGGCCTGCCGCGCGACGTCGGTGGCGGAGCGATGGACCTGCGAGGCGGCGCGGTCGGTTTCGCTGACGGCGGCTTTCAATCCGTCCATGCTGTCGGCGGCGCTTTGCGTCTCGTCAGCGGCTTCCGCGGCGCTGCGCGAAATCTCCTTGGTGGCGGAGGATTGTTCCTCCACCGCGACGGCGATGCCCGCCGTGAAGCCTTCCGCCTCCTGCATAGTGGCGGAAATGGAGGCGATAGCGTGCACCGCGCCTTCCGTCGCGTTCTGGATCGCGGCGACATGTTCGGCGATGCGATCGGTCGCATGGGCCGTCTGGCTCGCCAGCGATTTCACTTCCTGCGCGACGACGGCGAAGCCGCGTCCCGCCTCGCCCGCGCGCGCGGCCTCGATGGTGGCGTTGAGCGCGAGCAGATTGGTCTGCGCGGCGATGGCCTGAATGAGGCCGATGATCTCGCCGATCTTCTGCGCCTTGTCGGCGAGGCCGTCGATGGTTTGCGTCGTCGCCACGGTGGTGCGCGAGGCCTCGTTGACGATGTTGCGGGTGCGCAGCACCTGCGCCTCGATCTCACGGATGGAGGCCGACAATTCCTCAGACGCGCGCGCCACGGTCAGCACATAGCTCGACGCCTGTTCGGTGGAGGCGGTGGCGCTCGACGCCTGACGGGCGGATTCGGTTGAGATTTTCGCGAGCTGATCGGCGGCGGCGAGCATGTGCGAGCTTTGTCCGCTCACCTGGGCGAGCGCGGCGGCGGCGGCGGTGCGGAACTCGGAGATCAGGCGGTCGACCTTCTCCTGCCGCGCAAGGGCTGCGGCCTCCGAGGCTCCCACCTTGTCAAGCAGGGTCACGCGCTCCTGCAGGCGGCCCTTCAGGGTCTGGATCGCCTGCGCGATCTGGGCGAGTTCGGGATGGGCGGCGACGTCGGGCACCTGCGCGGACACATCGCCGTCGGCGAGGCGGATCAGCGTCTTGCTGAGTTCGGAGACGGCGAGCGACAGGCGCGCCATCGCCGAATTGAACAGGATGACGACGCTGCCCACGATCACCAGCGCGCCGGTGATGGGAATCACCATGCCGACGCTCCCCTCCTCCGAGCTCGACTGCATGAACGTGATCGTCAGCACGACGAGCAACGCGACCGCGCCGATCAAGAGCCCGCCCTTGCGGCTGATGTTCGAGGCGACAAGCAGGTGGGGACGGATGGACATCTTCCTCGCCGGAGCAGACGCGGCGGGAGCCGCCGATCCACACAGTCTTGCAATGTCTGGCTTAAGTTATCGTTAAGCCCAAGGGCGCGCCGGATCAGCCGGGGACGGAGCGCCAGTCATCGAGCCGGGCGCCGGCGCGGGCGAGGACGAGAGGGAAGTCGTCGCCGAGCAGGAAGTCGAGCTCCTGGGGCCGGGTGGCGGTGACGGGATCGACCTGCGCCAGCGCCGCGTCCACCCGGCCGGGATGGCACATCACGAGGTGGCGCCGGCCGGGCGCGCGCAGGTAACGGGCGAAATCGCTGGCGTAATCGCGCGCGGGATCGAAGGCGGAGAAGCCGGAGAAGCCCTCGTTGAGCGAAAAGCCCCGCGCCTGCGCCTGCCGGGCGAAGCCATGGGCGAACCAGGCCAGCGCGAGCGCTTTGCGCGTCTCCACCCCGCGGGCGAGGATACGGGAGGGCCGGTCGGCGCTGTCGCGCAGCCACACCCGGCCCGCCCAGCCGCGCCGCTCCATCTCGTCGAGCAGAAGGCCGCGCACCGGGCGCAGGGCGTGGACATGCTGGTGCCCGTCCACGAAATCAGGCGCCCGGCCCAGCCCCGCCTCGAACGCATCGAACTGGGCGGCGATCTCAGCGCCGATCTGCCGGGCGAGTTCAGGGGCGAGCCGGCGCGCGCGCAGATAGAAGCCGATCGGCGGCAGCCGGCCGTCCGGGGCGAGGTCCGGGCAGGCCGACAGCGGCGCGCCCGCGGTCAGGTTGAGATGGACGCCGGCCTGCGCGCGCTCAAGGAAGGGGCGCAGAAGGGGCGCGGTCGCCGGCCAGTCGGGCCGGTTGGTCATGGCGCCCGTGGCGTTCAGCCGGCCCGCGGCCAGCGCCTCGCGCACGCCGGCGCTCACGGCCGGGGAGATCGCGTAATCGTCCGCGCAGAGGATGAAAGGAAATTCGGCCATGGGCTCACCCGCCCGGAGGCGCCGGGCCGCCCGCCTTTAGCACGGCGCGGGCTCGGACGGCAGCCGCCTTGCGCGCGCCCCCGCCCCGGACGCTTGCGCCGGCGCGCCCCTTTGCGCATAGGTCTTGGGCGCGGTCCTTGGGGCGCGGTCCTTGGGGCGCGCGCCCGAGGCGAGACCCATCGCGAGCCGGTCGAGATCCCATGACGCTGCAATCCGCCCCGACGCCCGACGACGCCAGACCGGAAATCTCCGTCGTCGTCCCGATGTTCAACGAGGCGGAGAATCTGGCGCCGCTCGTCGCCCGGCTCACGCCCGTGATGGAGCGCTGCTCAGCCTCGTTCGAAGTGGTGTTCGTGGACGACGGCTCGACCGATGACACGCTCACCGCCCTGCGCCGCGCCAACCAGCTCGACCCGCGCCTGCGCGCCATCTCCTTCAGCCGCAATTTCGGCAAGGAGATCGCCATCGCCGCCGGGCTCGACCACGCGCGCGGCGAGGCCGTCGTCATCATGGACGCCGACCTCCAGCATCCTCCCGAGATGATCGAGACCTTCGTGGAGCGCTGGCGGCAGGGCTATCAGAACGTGTTCGGTCAGCGGGTGGACCGCTCGGCGGATTCGGCCATGCGTCGCGCGCTCACGCTGCGCTTCTATCGCCTGTTCGCGGCGTTCGGCGAAACCAGCCTGCCGCCGGGCGCCGGCGACTTCCGCCTGCTCGACCGGCAGGCGGTGGAGGCCTTGCGCGCCATGCCTGAACGCGCCCGCTTCTCCAAAGGGCTTTACGCCTGGATCGGCTATCGCAGCCTCGGCGTTCCCTTCGAAGTGGCGGAGCGCGCCTTCGGCTCCTCGAAGTTCAGCTATCGCAAGCTCACCCGCTTCGCGCTCGACGGGCTCATGTCCTTCTCCACGCTGCCGCTGAAAGTGTGGACCTATGTGGGAACGCTGATCTCGTTGCTGGCGCTGGCGGCGGCCATCTTTTTCCTGCTGCGCACCGCGACCCATGGCGTGGACGTGCCGGGCTACGCCTCGCTCATCGTGTCGATCATGTTCTTCGCCGGCGTGCAATTGATGTCGCTTGGCGTGCTGGGCGAATATATCGGCCGCATTTTCGCGGAGGTGAAGCGCAGGCCGCTTTATCTCGTCGCGGAACGGGTGGGCGTTGAGGAGGATTCCTCGCCCGTGGCGCGCGCGCGGACGGCGCGCCCGTGAGCCTGTGGCGCAATTTCGCCTCCGTCAGCGGCTTCACGCTGCTCTCGCGCGCGACCGGATTCGTGCGCGACGTCATAATGGGCGCCGTGCTTGGCGCGGGCGCGCTGGCAGACGCTTTCACGATCGCCTTCCGTCTGCCCAATCATTTTCGCGCGATCTTCGCGGAAGGCGCTTTCAACGCCGCCTATGTGCCCGCCTATTCGCGCGCGCTCGAACAGGGCGGGCCTGAACGCGCGCGCGCGTTCTGCGCGCGCATGTTCACGGTTCTCGCGCTCGCGCAGGTCGTGCTTCTGGCGCTCGCGCTCGTCTTCACGCAAGAATTGCTCGCGCTGCTCGCTCCCGGCGTGATCGACGATCCGCAGCGCTACGGCCCCGCGCTCACGCTCACCCGAATCGCCTTTCCCTATCTGCTGTGCGTTTCGCTCGTCACGCTGATCGCGGGCACGCTCAACGCGCACGGCCGCTTCGTGGCGGCCGCTTTCGCGCCGGTGCTGCTGAACCTGTCGATCGTCGCCTGTCTGGCGGCCGCCTTCCTCTTTCCCGATGCGGGCGTGGCGGCGGCGGCGGGCGTGCTTGTCGCAGGCGTTCTGGAGCTTGCGCTGATGATCTGGGCCGCGCGCCGCGCGGGCCTGTTCGCCTATTTCGCGCGCCCCGGGCTTGATGAGGACATGAAGCGCTTCTTCAAATCCTTCGGGCCGGCGGTGATCGGTTCGGCGGGCGTGCAGATCGCGCTGTTCGCCGACACGATCATCGGCTCGCTTCTGCCGGCGGGCGGGCTGTCGTCGATCTATTACGCGGATCGCCTCTATCAATTGCCTGTCGGCGTGATTGGCGTGGCGGCGGGCTCGGTGCTGCTGCCGGAGATGAGCCGGCGTTTCGCGGCCGGCGACGAGGCGGGCGCGATGGAGGCGCAGAACCGCACGATGGCGCTGACGATCACGCTCTGCGCGCCCTTCTTCGTCGCCTTCGTCGTCATGCCCGACATCATCGTGCGCGGCGTGTTCGAACGCGGCGCGTTCGGGCCGGAGGCGACGGCTGCGGCCGCGCAGGTGCTGGCGGCCTATGGCTACGGCCTGCTCGCCGTGGTGCTGATCCGCTCCGCGGTCGCAAGCTTCCACGGTCGCGGCGACACGACGACGCCCATGCTGGTGGCGCTCGCCGCCGTGGGCGTGAACGTCGCGCTCAAAATCGTGCTGCACGAGCCGCTCGGCGCGCAGGGCCTCGCGCTCGCCACCGCCGTCGGCGCATGGATCAATTTCCTCGCGCTTGCGGTCCTCGCCACCCGCGCGGGCGCCATGCGCATCGACGGCGCGACCACGCGCATCGCGCTCGCGGTGACGCTGGCCTGCCTCGCGCTTGCGCTGGTGGCCGCCTTCGGCGACCGCGCGGCCGCGCAGATCGGCGCCCTGATCGCGCCGCGCTTTCCTGCGGAGGCGCAATTATGCGCGCTCGGACTCGCGGGCGCGCTCGTCTATGGCGCGAGCCTCGCCGTGCTTCTGCCCGCGCTCGGCGTGCCGCTGTCGAGCCTGCGCCCCGCGCGCCGGAGCAAAACGCCGTGAGCGGGGCGCAGACGAAAGTCGAGCTTTGCGCGGCCCGCTCCGCCGGGCAAGTCTGCGCGCACGGCTGAACCTGGATCCAGGATGGAGAAGCGCTTGCCCGCCAGGCTCTATGTGTTCGACGCCTATGGCACGCTGTTCGACGTGCACGCCGCCGTCGCGCGCCATGCGCAGGAGATCGGCCCGCAGGCGGAGCGCCTGTCGGAATTGTGGCGCGTCAAACAGCTCGAATATTGCTGGGTGCGCTCGCTCGCCGGCGCCTATCGCGATTTCGCGGAGTTGACGCGCGACGCCCTGTTTTACGCCGCCGCCCGCTGCGGAGGGCTCAACCCCGCCCTGCTCGGCCGCCTGCTCGCAGCCTATGAGACGCTCGACGCCTATCCCGACGCGCGCCCCGCTCTCGCCGCGCTCAAGGCGAAGGGCGCCGCGCTCGCCATCCTGTCCAACGGATCGCCCGCCATGCTGGGCCGGGCGGTGGAGGCGGCGGGCCTGAGCGACCTCCTCGACGCGACCATTTCCGTGGACGAGATCGGCGTCTACAAGACGGCCCCGCAGGTCTATGCGCTGGCGACCGCGCGTTTCGGCGTCGCCCCCGACGAGGTCTCCTTCCAGTCCTCCAACCGCTGGGACATCGCCGGGGCGGCGCGGTTCGGCTTCCGCACAGTCTGGGTGAACCGGACCGGCCTGCCGGACGAATATCGGGACCTGCCCCCCGACCGGATCATCCGTGGCCTTGACGAACTGGCCGCCGTGCCCGACTGAGCTTCGGCGCCATTTGAGAGAACCCATGTCCCCGTTCATCGCCCGCACCATCGCCGACCTGCGCGCCGCCGTCGCGGACCTGCGCAAGCAAGGGGCGCGCATCGGCCTCGCCCCCACGATGGGCGCGCTCCACGCCGGCCATGTGGCGCTGACCGACGTGGCGCGGGCGGCGGGCGCGGACCGGCTCGTCGTGTCGATCTTCGTCAATCCGACGCAGTTCGCGCCCCACGAGGACTTCGCCAAATATCCGCGCAGCTTCGAGGCCGACGTCGAGAAGCTCGCCGCAGCCGGCGTCGACGTCGTTTACGCGCCGACGCCGGAGACCATGTATCCGGACGGCTTCGCCACCACGATCGCGCCGGGCGGGCCGGCGCTGGCGGGGCTCGAGGATCGATTCCGCCCCACCCATTTCGCCGGCGTGGCGACGGTGGTCGCGAAATTGTTCACCCAATGCGCGCCCGATCTCGCGGTGTTCGGCGAGAAGGACTTTCAGCAGCTCGCCGTCATTCGCCGCATGAGCGCCGATCTCGACCTGCCGGTGCGGATCGTCGGCGCGCCGACCGTGCGGGAGGCCGACGGGCTCGCGCTCTCCTCGCGCAACGTCTATCTCAGCGCGCAGGAGCGCGCGCAGGCGCCGGCGCTGCACGCCGCCCTGCAGGATTGCGCCAGCCGCCTGCGCGCAGGCGCGGCTGCGCAGGACGCGCTCGCGCTTGCGCAGGGGGCGATTGAAAAAGCCGGCTTCACGCTCGATTATCTGGAGCTGCGCGACGCGGAAAGCCTCGGCGCGCCTGCGGCCGGCGGACGCTGGCGCCTTCTTGCGGCGGCGCGCCTCGGCGGTACGCGGCTGATCGACAATATCGACGCGCGCGGTCCCTAGGAGTTTTTCGTCATGGCCTATCTCGCGGACCAGAAGCCCCTGAAGCTCGGCGACTTCGCGAAAATGCGCGCGGCGGGCGAAAAGATCGCCGTGCTCACCTGCTACGATTCCTCCTTCGCGGCGCTTCTGGAGCGCGCGGGCGTGGAGGCGCTGCTTGTGGGCGACTCGCTGGGCAATGTGCTGCAGGGCCACAGCTCCACCCTGCCCGTCACGCTGGAGCACATGGAATATCACACGGGTTGCGTGGCGCGCGGCGCGAAACGCGCCTTCGTGATCGCCGACATGCCCTTCGGCTCCTATCAGGAGAGCCCCGCGCAGGCGATGCGCAACGCCGCGCGGCTGATGGCTGCGGGCGCGCATATGGTGAAAGTGGAGGGCGGCGCCTTCATGGCGGAGACCGTGCGCTTCCTTGTGGAGCGCGGCGTTCCCGTCTGCGCGCATGTGGGGCTGACGCCGCAATCGGTGAACCAGCTCGGCGGCTATCGCGTGCAAGGCGCGAGCGCGGATTCGGCGGCTGCGCTGCGCGCGGACGCGCAGGCGCTCGAACAGGCCGGCGCCGCCTTCATCGTGCTTGAGATGATCCCCGCCGCGCTCGGCGCGCAGATCACGCAGGAGCTCACCCGCATGGCGACGATCGGCATCGGCGCCGGGCCCGATTGCGACGGACAGGTGCTCGTGCTGCACGACATGCTGGGCGTCTACCCCGGCCGCAAGCCGCGCTTCACGCGCGATTTCATGGCCGGCGCGGCGAGCGTGGAGGACGCGGTGGCGCGCTATGTGCAGTCGGTGAAATCGAAAGCGTTTCCCGCGCCGGAGAATTGCTATTGAGCGCGCGCGAGGTCGTTCTCGTCCACACGTCGGACGTGCACATCGACGATTCCTACACCGCGCGCCAGTTCGGCGGCGACGGCGTGGCGCCCCTGCGGCTCGTGCTCGCAGCAGCCCGCGATTGCGGCGCCGACCTCACGCTGCTGGTGGGCGACACGTTTGAATGCCACCGCCTGCCCGGCGCGCTGATCGAGGAGACCGCGCGCGCCATCGCCGACCATGGCGGGCCGGTCGCGATCCTGCCCGGCAACCATGATCCCGCCGTGGAGGACGCGGTCTTCCACCACCCCGCCATGCGGGCGCTCGACAATCTCGCCGTGCTGGGGATCACCCATGGCGAGACCGCCCTCTTTCCGCATCTTGACCTTGAGCTCTGGGGGCGCGCCCACGCCCATTATGGCGACATGGACCCGCTCGCCGCCCCGCCGCCGCGCGCCGCGCGCTGGCGGATCGTCCTCGCCCACGGCCATTACGAGCCGCAGCCCGACCGCTCCACGCGGCTGCGCCCATCCTGGATTTTCGGCGACGACGAGATCGCCGCCGTCGGGGCCGATTATCTCGCGCTCGGCCACTGGAACCGGGCCATCCGCGTGGGACCGGAGGCGGCGCAGGCCCACTACTCCGGCTCGCCCGATTACGCGCGCAGCGTCAACGTGGTGCGCCTCGGCGCCAGCGGCGTGCGCGTGGAGCGGACCCCGCTCGCGGGGCTTTGAGCCCCTCGGGAACGGGGATAAGGCGCAAGGCCGACGCACGCGCCTTTCGCAAGCCTTGCCCAAGTCGTCAAAAGCGTGAATTGTCAGCCCGCTCGGGCGCGATTTTCGCCTGGCCGCGGCGCGCCGCGCACAGTCTCACAGGAGGGGACGCTATGATCTTCAAAAGCATCCTGGCAGGGGCCGTCGGCCTCGCCGCCGGGCTCCCGCTCGCCGCGCCGGCGAGCGCGCAGGAAACCGTCAAAGTCGGCCTGATCGCCACGCTCACCGGCCCGCAGGCCGCCTCCGGCCGCCAGAAGGTCGCGGGCGCGCGTCTGTACATGGCCGAAAAGGGCAATATGGTCGCCGGCAAGCGCATCGAGCTCATCATCAAGGACGACACCGGCGTCGCCGACGTCACGCGCCGCCACGCGCAGGAGTTGATCGTCAACGACAAGGTGGCCGCTATCGCCGGCTTCAGCCTCACGCCGCTGGCGCTCGCCGTGGCGCCGGTCATCACCCAGGCGAAGACGCCCGCCATCATCATGACGGCCGGCACGTCGATCATCACCGAGCGCTCGCCCTATTTCGTGCGCGTCAGCTTCACCCTGCCGCAGCAGACCGTGCCGATGGCCGAATGGGTCGCCAAGGAAGGCGCCAAGACCGCCGTCTCGCTGGTCACCGACTACGGCCCGGGCATCGACGCGCAGGATGCGTTCAAGATGCGCTTCGAGGAGCGCGGCGGAAAGGTCGTCGAGCAGCTCAAGGCGCCGCTCGCCAACCCGGAGTTCGCGCCCTTCCTGCAGAAAGCGCGCGACCTGAAGCCCGACGTGCTGTTCCTGTTCGTGCCCGCGCCGACCGCCGGCGCGCTGATGCGCCAGGTGATCGACCGCGGCCTGACCACCGCCAACATCCGCGTGGTGGGCACCGGCGACATCACTGACGACGACCAGCTCAACGGCATTGGCGACAACGTGCTCGGCCTCATCACCTCGCACTTCTACTCCGCCGCGCACGGCTCGGCCACGAACCAGAAGTTCGTCGCCGAATTCAAGAAGGCCAATCCGGGCATGCGCCCGAACTTCATCGGCGTGTCGGGCTATGACGGCATGCACGCCTTCTACGAGGCGCTGAAGAAGACCAACGGCGACACCAACGGCGACAAGCTCGTGGAAGCCATGAAGGGCATGACGTGGGAGAGCCCCCGCGGCATGATGACCATCGACCCGCAGACGCGCGACGTCATCCAGGACGTCTATATCCGCAAGGTCGAAAAGAAGGACGGCGAGCTCTACAACGTCGAGTTCGACGTCGTGCGTCAGGTCAAGGACCCGATCCACAAGTAAGCGCATCACGGCCTCGCGCGTCACGCGCGGGGCCGTCCCCCCTTGGAAGGGCAGGAGGGACATTTGCTCACGATTCTGTTCGACGGCGTGGCCTATGGCATGCTGTTGTTCGTTCTCGCCGTCGGACTATGCGTCACGCTCGGCTTAATGAACTTCGTCAATCTCGGCCACGGCGCGTTCGCCATGGCCGGCGGTTATCTCACCGTCGTGCTGATGAACCGCCACGGCGTCTCGTTTTTCTGGTGTCTGCCGGCCGCCTTTCTTGTGAGCGCGCTGCTGGGCGTGGTGCTTGAGCGCCTGCTCTACCGCCGGCTCTACGACAAGACGCACCTTGATCAGGTGCTGTTCTCCATCGGCCTCATCTTCATGTCGATGGCCGCCGTCGACTATTTCATGGGCGCAAGCCAGCAGATCGTGAACCTGCCGCCGGCGCTGAGCGGGCGCATCGAAATCCTCGGCGCGAACGTTGGCGTCTATCGCCTGTTCGTGATCGCCATCTGCGGCCTCCTGACCATCGGCCTGCAATTCGTCATCGCCCGCACGCGCTTCGGCAGCCGCCTGCGCGCCTCGGTGGACGACGGGCGCGTGGCGCGCGGCATGGGCATCGACGTGACGGGCATTTTCGCCCTCACCTTCGCCTTCGGCTCGGGCCTGGCGGGCCTTGGCGGCGCGCTGGGCGCGCCGATCCTCAGCATGGATCCGAGCTTCCCGCTGAAATACATGATCTACTTCCTGATCGTGATTTCGATCGGCGGCACGACCACGATCACCGGCCCGTTCTTCGCCGCGATCCTGCTGGGCGTGGCTGACGTCGCGGGCAAGTATTTCATCCCCGCCATCGGCGGATTCATCATCTACACGATCATGGTGGCCGTGCTCATCTTCCGGCCGCAGGGTCTGTTCACCCGGAGCGCCAAGCGATGACGCCCGACGATTCCAACAAACCGGCGGGCTGGCTCGTCTCCCGCGCCAGATGGCGCTGGTGGGAGTTCGCCTTCTGGGCGCTCGCCGCGGCGAGCTACTGGATCTTCCCCAAGAAGCTGATGCTTCTAAGCGAGATCTTCATCCTCGGCCTGCTCGCGCTCTCCATCGACCTGACGCTGGGCTTCGCAGGACTCGTGACGCTGGGCCAGGGCGCCTTCTTCGGCGTCGGCGCCTATGCGGCCGGGCTGATGGCGAAGGCGGGCGCGGGAACCGCGCCGCTCGCCGATCCGCTGCTGGGCCTGCTCGTCGCCGGCGCAGCCGCGGGCGCGCTGGGCTTCGTGACGAGTTTCCTCGTGCTACGCGGCTCCGACCTCACGCGCCTGATGGTGACGCTGGGCGTCGCGCTCATCGTCGAGGAGATCGTGATCCAGGCGAAAGCCATCACCGGCGGATCGGACGGCCTGCAGGGCGTCATGTCCTCGCCGGTGCTGGGACAATGGAGCTTCGACATCTTCGGCCACACGTCCTTCTGGTACGCGCTGGCCGTGACCTTCGTGTGCTTTCTGTTCTGCCGCCGGCTCGTCAACGCGCCCTTCGGCCTGTCGCTGCTCGCCATCAAGGGCAATCCGCTGCGCGCGCGCGCCATCGGCATGCCGGTGAACGCGCGGCTCATCGTCATCTACACCGTGGCGGCGGCGATCGCGGGCGTATCGGGCGGCCTTTTGACGCAGACGACGCAATTCGCCTCGCCTGACATGGTGGCCTTCCACCGCTCCGCGGACTCGCTGCTGATCCTCGTGTTCGGCGGATCGGGCTATCTCTACGGCGGGCTGATCGGCGCGGTCGCCTTCCGCGTCATGCAGGACTTCCTCGGCAACATCACGCCGCAATACTGGTTGTTCTGGGTCGGCATGGTGCTCGTGCTGCTCGTTCTGTTCGTACGCGGCGGCATCATCGGCCTCGTGCTCTCGCTGCGCGAGAAGATGACGGGAGGCAAGCCATGAGCGCGTCGACCACTGACCCGCGCATCGTTCTGGAGACCCGCGCGCTGCGCAAGGCGTTCGGCGGCATCACGGCCACCGACGACGTGACGTTCAAACTGCCCGCCGGCGCGCGCCATGCGCTGATCGGGCCCAACGGAGCGGGCAAGACGACCTTCGTGAACCTGTTGTCGGGCGTCCTGCCGCCCACCAGCGGCGAGATCTATCTCAACGGCCAGAACGTCACCGAATGGACGGTGCGCTCCCGCGCCCGCGCGGGCCTCGCGCGCACGTTCCAGATCAACCAGCTCTATCCGGACCTCACGCCGCTGGAGAGCGTGCTTGTGGCGATCAACGAGCGCGAGAACGCGGCGACGAGTTGGTTCCAGCGGGTCGGCAAACGCGCCGATCTCGTGGACGAGGCCGCCGCCCTGCTCGAACAGCTCAACCTCGCCGATGTGATGCGCACGCGCGTGGGCTCCCTCGCCTACGGGCGCCAGCGCCTGCTCGAAATCGCCATCGCGCTCGCCGCGCGCCCCAGCGTGCTGCTGCTCGATGAGCCCGCAGCCGGCGTGCCCGAGGGCGAGCGCGACCAGATCCTCGACGTGGTGGCGGCCCTGCCCGCAGAAGTGTCGCTGATCCTGATCGAACACGACATGGACCTCGTTTTCCGCTTCGCGAAGACGATCTCCGTGCTTGTGAACGGCGCATTGTTCGTCGAGGGAACGCGCGATGAAATCGCTCGCGACCCACGCGTGCGCAAGGTCTATCTCGGCGAAGAGGAGATCGCCCATGTCTGACGCGGTGCTTTCCGCAACCGGCGCCGAAGATCTGCTGCGGCTGGAAAACGTCTCCTCCGGCTATGGCGAGGCGCTCGTGCTCAACGGCGTATCCTTCTCGCTGCCGCAGGGACAGGCGCTCGCATTGCTGGGGCGCAACGGCGTCGGCAAGACGACGCTCATCAACACGATCGTAGGCCTCACCCGCATGCGCGGCGGCGCGATCAGGTTCGCGGGGCGCGACGTCACGCGCCAGCGTCCCGACGAGCGCGCGCGCGGCGGCGTGGGCTGGGTGCCGCAGGAGCGCAACATCTTCAAGTCGCTGACGGTGGAGGAGAACCTCACCGCCATCATGCGGCCGGGCAAATGGACGCCGGAGGCGCTCTACGCCATGTTCCCGCGGCTGGCTGAGCGCAAGCGCAACATGGGCAACCAGCTCTCGGGCGGCGAACAGCAGATGCTGGCGGTCGCCCGCGCGCTCGCCACCAATCCGCGCCTGCTTCTGCTCGACGAACCGCTGGAAGGACTGGCGCCGATCATCGTCGAAGAATTGCTCGCCGCCCTGCGCCGCATCGTGCGCGAGGAGAAAATGTCGGCGATCATCGTCGAGCAGAGCGCGCGCAAGATCCTGCCGCTGACGGATCGCGCGATCATTCTTGAACGCGGCGCCATCGCCTATTCAGGCGCAAGCGCCGAACTTGCGCAGGACAGCGAAACGCTCGCCCGCCTTCTTGGCGTGGCGGAGCGCGCCGCCGCCTGATTTTCCGGAGAAAGAGTCCATGCAACGCAGCATTCCCCCGTTCCGCGCCGACCATGTCGGCTCCATCCTGCGCACCGCCGCGATCAAGGAAGCGCGCCTGCAGAAGGCCGCCGGCAAGATCGACGCCGCGCAGCTGAAGGCCATCGAAGACGCAGAGATCCGCAAGATCATCGCCAAACAGGAAGAGGTCGGCCTGCAGGGCGTGACGGACGGCGAGTTCCGCCGCGCCTGGTGGCACTATGATTTCCTCAGCCAGCTCGACGGCGTGGAGATCCGCCAGGTGGAAGGCGGCATCAAATTCGCCGGCGTGACCACGAAAGCGGAGGCGCCTTACGTCTATGGCAAGCTCGGCTCGAAGAGCCATCCGCAGATCGAGCACTTCAAGTTCGTCAAGGAGAACACGAAGCGTACGCCGAAGATGACGATCCCCTCGCCCTCGATGCTGCATTATCGCGGCGGCTCGAAGATGATCGACCGTTCCGTCTATCCCAGCATGGACGATTTCTGGACCGATCTCGGCCGCGCCTATGCGCAGGCGATCAAGGGCTTCTACGACGCCGGCTGCCGCTATCTGCAGATCGACGATTGCTCGATGGCCTATTTCTGCGACCCCGCCCAGCGCAAGATGCTGGAGGAGCGCGGCGAGAACCCGGCGGAGCTGGAGAAGGCCTACGCCTATGCGCTCAATGTGGCGCTTGAGGGCCGGCCCGCCGACATGCGCGTGACCATGCACGTATGCCGCGGCAATTTCCGCTCCACCTTCGTGGCCTCGGGCGGCTATGAGCACATCGCCGACCTGATGTTCAACAAGATCAACCTCGACGGCTATTTCCTCGAATGGGACAACGAGCGTTCGGGCGACCTGTCGCCGCTGCGCCACCTGCCGAAGAACAAGATCGTCGTGCTCGGCCTCGTGACATCGAAGACCGGCGCGCTCGAGACCAAGGACTCAATCAAGCGTCGCATCGACGAAGCGACGAAACACGCCTCCCTCGACCAGCTCTGCCTGTCGCCGCAATGCGGCTTCGCCTCCACCGAGGAGGGCAATACGCTCACCGAGGACGAGCAATGGGCGAAGCTGCGCCTTGTGGTTGAAGTCGCCGAAGAGGTGTGGGGCAAAGCGTAAGCGCTGCGGGAAGGCCCGCGCGGCCTTTTCACGATTGCAAACATCCATAGCGGGGCGCATCCTTGACGGAGGCGCCCCGTTTCATTGGCGCCCCGGTTCAGTCGGGCGAACGGAGACCTGATGGACAGCGCGCGCGAACCCCTCGGCGAACATGGCGCGAAAGTCGCCCATGCAAACGACGCCGCCTTCGGCCAGTCGGGCCTGGGGGAAACGGGCGCGCATGAGGTCGATTACGCGCACCGCCATTTCGTGAACCTCGCCGCGACCGCCCTGCTCCTGCTCGTCGCCACGCTCGGCGTATGGACGATCAAGACGATCGACGACCAGGAGGCGCTGCGCAAATGTCTGGGCGTCGGGCGCAAGGATTGCGTGAAGATCGCCGCTCCGCCCAAGGGTCCGGTGCAGCCGGTGCGCTGAGACGCTTTGCGTATGCGCGTGGGCGTGGTGTTTATGCGCGCGAGGACGCGCGCGGTCCAGCCACCAGCGCGGGGCGCGCGCAAAAAAAGCCCGGCGAACCGGGCCTTTTTGTTTGCAGAGAGCGGGAGCCTGCCGATCAGGCGGCAGCGTCCTCGGCCGCGTGGTGCTGCGCCGCGTGACGACGGCGCAGGAGCCAGCCCGCGCCGAGCACGAAGGCCGCGCCCGCAAGCGGCACGCCCACATGCACCAGCGCGCCGGGCAGGTTCGCGAAGGCGGCCGAGAGCGCCGGCTCGTCAGCAATGAGCTCGCCCGCGACCCAGCCCAGCAGGCCCGCGCCGGCCCACACCATCCAGGGGAAGCGCTCGAGCAGCATGATGACGAGCTGCGCGCCGAAGATGATGAGCGGGATCGAGATCGTCAGGCCGAGAATGATCAGCGGCCAGGAGCCGTTGGCGGCGGCCGCGATGGCGACCACATTGTCGAGCGACATCACGAGGTCGGCGATGGCGATGACGCGCACGGCCGCCCAGATCGTGTCGCTCTCCTTCACCTCCTTCTCCTCGTCGTTCTCGACGAGAAGCTGGATCGCGATCCAGAAAAGGAGCACGCCGCCGATGATCTTGAGGTAGGGCCAGCTCATCAGCGTGGCCACAATGCCGGTGAAGGCGATGCGCATGACGATGGCGACGCCCGCGCCCAGAATGATGCCCCACTTGCTGGACTTCTCAGGCAGGCCGCGGCAGGCGAGCGCGATGACGACCGCGTTGTCGCCGGACAACAGGATGTTGATCCAGATGATCTTGAGAAGCGGCAACACGAATGTCGCCATATCCAAATTATCGAGACCCATCGGGCATGCCTCCTCTTTAGTCGAAGGACTAAGGCCAAGGAGGCGTCACGTCAATCTTTCTATCGGGATTTTACGGAGTCTAGACCGCAAATATACCGGGATAATACTAGTGCGGTAATGGCCGCAGAGCGCGCCTGTCCCGCCAGAAGGACCGCCCGGCGAGCCGTGCGGCGCCGGCGTTTCGGACGGTCGGCCCGGCTCGGACGGGGCAGATGCAGGAAGGCCACCGCCGGGACCTCGCCGGCGAGGCTCGCGTGAAACGTCTGATTGCAAAGATAATCGCCCGCGTCGTTGGAGAGGGCGCAGGCGAAGCCGGCATGCCGCAGCCCGGCCAGAATAGGCGCCAGCGGCGCGCGGGCGGGGCGCGCGGCCGGCCCGCCCGGCTCCAGCAGGCGCGTCGCCGCCCGGCGGCCCTGCGCGTCCGGGTGGAGCAGGCTCAGCCTATTGCGCGCCCGCGTCTCCAGCGTCAGCCGCGGGCGGCGGGCGGCGAGGCCCAGATGCAGGATGGCGTGGGGCGCGAAGTCAGCGACCAGGGCGGCGACGCGCGCCTGCGCGCCCTCATAGACGACCGGCAGCGCCGCCGTGCGCAGCTCCACCCCCCGGCGCGCAAAGGCGCGGGCGTGGTCGCGCGCCAGCAGGCGCAGCGCCGCCTGCGTGGGATTGGCGGCGGCGCCGGGAAAGGGGCCGAAGCCCGTCAAGAGAAGTCGAATTCGCATCGCAGCACGCGAGAAGCGGGGCGGGCCCCATTCTGGACATGTTCGCGCGGCATCAACTACAGGGCAAGCGTTCGCAGATGCGAAGGCGTTAAGGGTCTGTTCAGGGGTTTCGAGCGTTCTGGGGCCTGCAATCCCTGACCGATCCCTTTGGCCGCGCCGCCCGTCCCGAGACAAAAGCCGCGAGTGCAAAACTTTTCCATGCCCCGCCTTTCCATGCCCCGCCTTTTCCGCCCGTTCCGCGCCCGCGCCCTGCGCGCCGCCCCCCTCGCAGCCCTGCTTGCGCTGGCGCCTGTCCTGTCGGGCTGCGCTACGGTGGGGCTTGCGGGCATGAGCGCGTCGAGCGCGCCCGGCGCGCGGGCGAGCGGCCAGAGCGAGCCCACGCCCATTCCCCTGTTCGTGGCCTCGACGCGGCGCGAGGGCAAGGGCCCGCAAAGCGAGACGCCCGACTCGCAGGCGCGCTTCTTCTTCTCGATCGTCTCCGTGCCGCCCGGCCACAAGCCCGGCGCGATCGAGCTTCCAAGCTTCGGCGCGCCGAAGGTGAAGAATCATTTCGTCGTCACCGAACATCAGCCGGTCGAGGCGGACAATTTCTCCGGCCAGCTCGCCACCCATGTGTCGGGGCGCGTCGGCTCCAGCCGCGACGTGCTTGTGTTCGTGCACGGATTCAACACAAGCCTCGACGAGGCGCGGCTGCGCCTTGCGCAGGTGGTGAAGGACGGCTCCTTCGGCGGCGTGCCGATTCTGTTCACTTGGCCTTCCCGCGACAACCTGCTCGCCTATGGCTCCGCGCGCGAAAACGCCACTATCTCGCGCGACGCGCTGGGCAAGCTCCTGCGCGACGTCTCGCATACGCCGGGCGTCGGGCGCATCCATGTGCTCGCCCATTCCATGGGCGCCTGGCTTGCGATGGAATCCCTACGCGAGACCGCGATCGGCGGCCAACGCCTGCTCGACGGCAAACTCGGCAACGTCATGCTCGCCGCGCCCGACATCGACCTGTCCGTGTTCCGCCAGCAGATGGCGCGCATCGGATCAGGCGCCAATGTCGCCGTGTTCAGCTCCACGGGCGACCGCGCGCTCTCGCTGTCCTCCACGCTCGCCGGCGACCGACCGCGTCTGGGCGCGATCGACCCGACCAAGGCGAGCGACCGCGCGGAGCTGGAGCGCCTCGGCGTGAAGATCTACGATCTGAGCTCGATCTCCGATGGATTCATCAACCATGGCGCCTATGCGAGCGCGCCGCAGGTGGTGCGCCAGATCGGCGCGCAGCTCGCCCGCCCGCGTGCGGAGGATGCGCAAGTCACCTCCGTCATCGACGCGGGCGTGGACAAGACGCCCCCGCGTCCCGACGGCCGCATCATCGAACGCGCGCCGCTCGAAGCGCCGCGCTGAAGGCGCGTGCGCGCGAGGACGCGCGCGATCCGATCAAGCGCGCGAGGACGCGCGCGGTCCAATCATCAGCGCGAGGACGCGCGCGGCGCGGCGGCGCGGATCGCCTCCCACACGCGCAGGGGCGAGGCCGGCATGTCGATATGGCGCACGCCGCGCTCGGACAACGCATCCACCACCGCGTTCATGATGGAAGTCATGGAGCCCGCGCAGCCCGCCTCCCCGCAGCCCTTCACGCCGAGCGGATTGGTCTTCGCGGGATCGGGCTGGGAGGCGTAGGCGAACAGCGGCGCGTCCACCGCGCGCGGCATCGCATAGTCCATGAAGGATCCCGACAGCAATTGCCCGTCGGCGCCATAGCGCGCTTCCTCCATCAGGCACTGGCCGAGCCCCTGGATGACGCCGCCCTGCACCTGTCCCTCGACGACGAGCGGGTTCACCACATGGCCGAAGTCGCCAACCATGGAATAGCGCACCACCTCCACCACGCCCGTGTCGGGATCGACCTCGACCTCGCACACATGGCAGCCGTTGGGATAGGTGGCGACGCCGGCGGAGCCGACATGATCGACGCTCAGCGAATCCGGCCCATCCTTCGCGCCCTCGCCGGCGGCGAGCTTGCTGGCGAGATCCATGATCGAGATCGAACGATCCGATCCCACGATCGCGAAGCGGCCCTTGTCGAACGCGATGTCCTCCACCGCGGCCTCAAGCGCATGGGCGGCGGCGAGCTTGCCCTTCTCGATCACTTTGGCGCTCGCCTCCACGAAGGCCGTGCCTGAACACATGAGCGACTTCGAGCCGCCCGTGCCCGTGCCCGTCTTCAGAAGATCGGAATCCGCCTGCATGAGGCGGATTTTCTCGAAAGGCACGCCGAGCTGGCTCGCCACGATCTGCGCGAATGTGGTGCCGTGGCCCTGCCCGTGATCATGCGAACCCGTGAGGATCGTCACGCCGCCGTCGGCGTCGAAATGGATGCCGCCATATTCCGCCTGAACCGGCGCGGTCACTTCAAGAAACTGGCCGATCCCGCGCCCGCGCAGCTTGCCGCGACGCGCGCTCTCGCGCTTGCGCGCAGGAAAGCCCTTCCAGTTCGCAATCTCCAGCGCCTTGTCGAGGATGGCCGGGAAGTCGCCTGAATCATAGACCGAGCCCGAAGGCGCCTTGTAAGGCAATTGCGCGGGCTTGATATGGTTCTTGCGCCGCAGCTTCACGGGGTCGATCCCCATTTCGCGCGCCGCCGTGTCGATCAGCCGCTCCATGTAGTAATTGCCTTCCGGGCGCCCCGCGCCGCGATAGGCCGTCACCGGCACGGTGTTGGTGAACACGCAGCGCGTGCTCACCTCAACGAGCGGCGTGCGATAGCACGAGTTCACGTGCTTCACGATGTTGAAGGTGGAGAACAGCGGGCCGATCTGGGTCATGTAGCCGCCGAGATCGCCAAAGCCCGTACAGCGCACCGCGAGAAAGGCGCCGTCCGCCGCCAGCGCCAGCTCGCATTCAAACTCCTGCGCGCGGCCGTGATGATCGGAGAGGAAGGACTCCGTGCGCGCGTCCGTCCATTTCACCGGCCGGCCCAGCGCGCGCGCGGCGTGCATCACGCAGATATATTCGGGGAAGATCGCGCCCTTCATGCCGAAGGAGCCGCCGACATTGGTCGCCACGAAGCGCATCTTGTCGGCGGGCACGTTCATCATCTCGGCCGCGTTGGCGCGCGAGCCCATCACGCCTTGGGTCGGCGCATGAAGGGTGAAGCGGCCGCTGGCGGAATCATATTCGGCGAGCGCGGAGCGCGGCTCCATCGCGTTCACCACCACGCGGCTGTTGGTGATGCGCAGCTTCGTCACATGGGCGGCGGCGGCGAAGGCTTCCGCCACTTTCGCGCTGTCGCCGAAATGATAATCGAGCGCCACATTGCCGGGAGCCTCGTCATAGATCTGGGGCGCGCCGGGCTTCACCGCCTGCGCCATGTCCACGACCGCAGGCAGCGCCTCGATGTCGAGCGCGACGGCCTCCGCCGCGTCCTGCGCCTGCGCCGCCGTCTGCGCGATCACGCAGGCCACGGGATCGCCCACGAAGCGCACCTTGTCGGTCGCGAGCGCATGGCGCGCGGGCTTCACCATCTGCGAGCCGTTGCGGCCGGGCAAAGCCACGCGATAGGGCATGGGGCCATAGCCGGCGGCCGCCAGATCCGCGCCGGTGTAGACCGCGAGCACGCCCGGCATGGCGCGCGCCGCGCTCACGTCGATCCCGCGGATGACGCCATGGGCCGTTTGCGAACGCACCATCGCGCAATAGACCTGACCGGGCCGATTCACGTCGTCAGTGTAGCGGCCCTGCCCCTGCACGAGCGTGATGTCCTCGACGCGCCGGACCGGCTGGCCGACGGCGAATTTCATCGTGGCCAGGTCTTCGTCCTTGACGCGGATGTTCATGGCGCGCTCCCTCGCGGAAAATCAGAGCGCGGATATGAACCCGCAAAGGCGCGAGGCGCAAGGGACGAGGGAAATCAGGTGATCAGGAAAGAGGGCACTTGGGCGAAGCTCAAGCGCCTCAGGTCTCCGCAAGGCGCTCAAGGCGTTGCGTGTCGAGCAGGCGCACGCCGTCGGGCACGATCACGATCGCCTTCTCGCGGGCGAGGCGCGTCATGATGCGGCTCACCGTCTCCACCGTGAGCCCGAGAAAATCGCCGATGTCCTGACGCGTCATGGGCAGCAGCACATGGACCTGATTGCCGTTGACCCGCCGCCAGCGGTTGCGCAGGCCGATCAGAAAGGCGGCGACGCGCTCCTCCGCCGTGCGGCGGCCGAGGATCACCATCTGATCCTGCGCGAGCGATAATTCATGGCTCGCCATGGAATGCAGGCGACGCAGCAGATGCGGCTTGGCGTCGAGAAAGGCCGAATATTCCTCGCGCGAGAAACGGCACGCGGTCGTCGGCGTCAGCGCATCGGCGGAGAAGACGTTGCGCTCGCTCATCGACAGGCCGAGGAAATCGCCGGGCAGCGCGAACCCCACCACCTGACGACGACCGTCGGGCAGGAGCTTGTAGAGCCGCACGGCGCCGGACGTGACGTTGTAGACGTGACCGGCGGCCTCGCCCTGTTCGAACAGCGTCTCCTTGGCGGGGATGGCGAGCGTCTGCGCGAGCCTGTCGAGTTCGTTCAGTTCAGACGGCTCCAGCGCGGCGCACAGGCTGAGCGCGCGCACGCGGCATTGCGCGCATTCGGAAGCGCCCCGAGAATTGGGACACAAACCAAGCGCGGGCGTTGGCTCCCCAGCCGTATTGGCGACCGTCGCGTCCATCGCTTCACTTTGCACTTCGTCGTCCGCATTGGCAACAAGAGCCTGCTAACAGGCCTCAAGCGGCGATTGAAGCTCGGCGTTTGCGCCAGCGTTGACACAGGTCAATGTCAGGCGGCGCGTTCCATCCGACCTTATGTTGCATGAGCCTGCCCCACGCGAGCGCCGACATCGACGAGCCGCTGTTTCGAACGGCGCCGGTGGACCGTCGCATGGCCCTGCGCGCCTGGCCGCTCGTGCAGAGCTCCAGCCCCGGCGCGAGGCTTGAAGACTGGCTGAGCTATGCGCGCGCGCAGGCGCCGCGCGCCGGCGCCAAACAGGCGCGCCGCTCCGCCCTTGTCGCGCTGGAGGACGAGCGGGGCTATGTCCACGCCCTGTTCGCCTGGCACGTGCGCCGCGCCATAGGCTGCGCCCGGACCCTGCGCGTCACCGATCTCGTGGTGGGCTCGCTGCCCGGCCGCCCGCTGGCCGAAAGCCTGGTGACGGCGATCCGCCAGGCCGCCCGGCAGGCGCGCGCCGACAGCGTCGTGGTGGAGATGGGGGATCGGCAGATCGCGCCAGACGCCCTGCTCTCGGAAGGTTTCGAGCACCTCGTCCTCCATTGCATGCGCAGCCGGGCGAACCAATCTCAGGGCTGAGTCCGACGCCCCCGCTTCCCCGCGGGCCGCGCAAAGGCTATGTCTGCCCGGCGCGGGGCTCCCGCGCGCAGGCCAGCGGGGGAAACCCGAGGGGAACCCAAAAGGAACCCGAGAGAGAGCCATGAGCCAGACGCCGCTATCCGCGCGCTCGCTGGGCGACGCGCGCATCGCCTTCCTCTCCTCCGGCACGGCCGAGGCGGAAGACGCGCTTGCGCGCCTGTCGCGCCTCTATGGCGCGGCCGCCTGCGAGGAGGCCGACGTGATCGTGGCGCTGGGCGGCGACGGACTGATGCTGCAGACGCTCCACCGCTTCATGGGCGCGAGCAAGCCGATCTACGGCATGAACCGCGGCTCGATCGGCTTTCTGATGAACGAATATCAGGAGGAAGGCCTGCGCGAGAGGCTGGCGGCGGCGCAGCCCTCCACCATCCATCCGCTCACCATGCGCGCGCAGGACGTGCGCGGCGGGCTTCTGGAGGCGCGCGCCATCAATGAGGTCTCGTTGCTGCGCCAGTCCTATCAGGCCGCCAAGCTCGCCATCTCCATCGACGGCAAGGAGCGCATGGCGGAGCTGATCGCCGACGGCGTGCTGATCGCCACGCCCGCCGGCTCGACCGCCTATAATCTCTCCGCCAACGGGCCGATCCTGCCGCTCGACGCGCCGCTGATGGCGCTAACCCCCATCTCCGCCTTTCGTCCGCGGCGCTGGCGCGGCGCGCTCCTGCCTGACAAGGCGCGCGTCACCATCGACGTGCTGGAGGCCGACAAGCGTCCCGTCTCCGCGGTGGCGGACCATTTCGAGTTCCGCAACGTCGCGCGGGTGGACGTGGCGATGGACCATGCGACGGGCTGCACGATCCTGCACGATCCCGGCCATTCGCTCGACGAGCGCATCCTGCGCGAGCAGTTCGGCGCGTAAGCCTCAACGCGCCAGCGCGTCGAGCACGCGCGCCCAGCTGCGCGTTCCCTTGTGATAGGACGAGACCTCGTACTTCTCGTTGGGCGAGTGAATGCGGTCGTCGTCGAGACCGAAGCCGATCATCAGCGAATCCATGCCCAGATCGCGCTTGAGGTCGCCGATCACGGGGATCGATCCGCCGCCGCCCGCCATCACCGCCTCGCAGCCCCATTCCTGCGTCAGCGCGGCGCGCGCCTTTTGCAGAAAGGCGGAATCGAAGGGCAGCGCAATGGCCGAGGAGGCGCCGTGGGAGATGAAGCGCGCGCGGCAATCGGCCGGCAGGCGCGCGCGCACGAAAGCGTGGAAGCTCTCGACGATCTTGTGGGGATCCTGCTGGCCGACGAGACGGAAGGAGACTTTCGCGCTCGCCTGCGCGGGCAGCACGGTTTTGGCGCCCTCGCCCGTATAGCCGCCCGTGATTCCATTGGGCTCGCAGGTGGGGCGCGCCCAAACCTGCTCCAGCACGCTGCGGCCTTTCTCGCCGGCGGGCACGGACAGGCCCACCTCGCCTAGGAAGGCGCTTTCGGAGAAGTCGAGCGCGCGCCATTGCGCGGCCACGTCCGCCGGCAATTCGCTCACGCCCTCGTAAAAGCCCGGCACCGTCACCCGGCCCTGATCGTCATGCAGATCGGCGAGAATGCGCGCGAGCACGCGGATCGGATTGGCGGCCGCGCCGCCGAACAGGCCGGAGTGCAGATCGCGCGAGGCGGCCTCCACGACGACTTCTTCATAGACGAGGCCGCGCAGCATGGCGGTGATGGCGGGCGTCGTGCGGTTCCACATGTTGGTGTCGCAGACGAGCGCGACGTCGGCGCGCAATTCGTCCTTGTTGGCGGCGAGGAAAGCCGGCAGCGACGACGAGCCGCATTCCTCCTCGCCCTCGAACAGGATGGTCACATGGCACGGCAGGCCGCCCGCGCCCATGAAGGCGCGGCACGCCTCCACGAAGGTCATGAGCTGGCCCTTGTCGTCGGCGGCCCCGCGCGCGACGATGCGACGCGAGCCGTCCGTCTCCACGATGCGAGGGGCGAAAGGATCGGTCTCCCACAGATTGAGCGGATCGACCGGCTGCACGTCGTAATGGCCGTAGAAAAGCACATGCGGCGCGTCCGCGCGCGCCGCGCGCGCATGGGCGACGACCATGGGATGACCCGTGGTCTCGCGCAGGCTGGCGTCAAACCCCATGCCGGCCAATTGCCCGACGAGCCAGCGCGCCGCCTGCGCGCATTCCTGCGCGAAGGCGGGGTCGGTGGAGACGGACCTGATGCGCAACAGGTCGAACAGGCGTTCGAGCGAAGCGTCGAGGTCTGCGTCGATGCGGGCGAGCGCGGCGTCAAGCGACATGAAGCGATGGACCTTTCCTTAGCGACGGCCGCCGAGCATGCCGCCCAGCACATTGCGCAGGATCGCGCGGGTGATCTGCGTGCCGATGGAGCGCGCGGCCGATTGCGCCGCCGAGGCGACGATCTTCTCGCCCAGCGATTGCGTGCGCCGGCCCGCAACGGGCTTGCCGGTGCGCGGATCGATGCGCGCAGGCGCCTCGCCCCCGCCGAGCACGCCGCCCAGCATGCCGCCGAGCTGGCCGAGCACGCCGCCGCTTTCCTGCTGCGGCGGAGCGGCGGCGGCCTGCGCGCGCTGCTGCAGCAATTCGAAGGCGGATTCGCGATCCATCAGCGCATCGTATTTGCCGCGCAGCGCGCTCTTGGCCTGCAGCGCGGCGCGCTCCTCGGGCGTGATGGGGCCGACGCGGGCGGCGGGCGGAGCGATCAGCGTGCGCGCGACTTCAGAGGGCGCGCCCTTGTCCTGCAAGGTGGAGACGAGCGCCTCGCCCACTTTCAGCTCCATGATCGCCTTGGCCGCGTCGAAGCCCGCCTTCTGGCGGAAGGTTTCGGCGGCCGCCTTCACCGCCCGCTGGTCGCGGGGCGTGAAGGCGCGCAGCGCATGCTGCACGCGGTTGCCGAGCTGGCCGAGCACCGTCTCGGGCACGTCGAGCGGATTCTGGGTGATGAAATAGACGCCCACGCCCTTCGAGCGGATGAGGCGCACCACCTGTTCGATCGCGTCGAGCAGCGCCTTGGGCGCATTGTCGAACAACAGATGCGCCTCGTCGAAGAAGAAGACGAGCTTCGGCTTGTCGAGATCGCCGACCTCGGGGAGGTTCTCGAACAGCTCCGAGAGCATCCACAACAGGAAGGTGGCGTAGAGGCGCGGGCTGCGCATCAGCTTGTCGGCGGCGAGCACGTTGATGAAGCCGCGCCCGTCACGGTCCTTGCGCATGAAGTCGTTGAGATCGAGCGCAGGCTCCGCGAAGAAGCTCGCCGCGCCCTGGTTCTCGAGCACGAGAAGCGCGCGCTGGATCGCGCCGATCGTGGCGGGAGCCACATTGCCGTATTTGGTTTTGATCTCGGCGGCGTTGTCGGAGATGAACTGCAGGATCGCGCGGAAATCCTTCAGGTCCAGAAGCAGCAGCCCGTTCTCGTCGGCGACGCGGAAGGCGATGTTGATCGCGCCTTCCTGCACGTCGTTGCATTCCAGCAAGCGCGACAGCAGAAGCGGCCCCATTTCGGAAATGGTGGCGCGCACGGGATGGCCCTGTTCGCCGAACACGTCCCAGAAGACGACCGGAAACTCGTCGGCGCTCCATTCGAACCCCAGCTCCTGCGCGCGTTTCTGGAAATGCGGCTTGGGGTCGCCGACCGCCGCCACGCCGGAGAGGTCGCCCTTCACGTCGGCGGCGAAGACCGGCACGCCGGCGTTGGAGAAGCCTTCCGCCAGCACCTGTAGGGTCACCGTCTTGCCGGTGCCTGTGGCGCCGGTGATCAGACCATGGCGGTTGGCGAGCGGCAGATTGATGAACTGAAACGCGTCTTCGGACTTACCGATCAAAATCTTACCGCTCTCGCTGCGCGGATCCCCGGCCATTGCGATCTCCCGGCGTTATAAAAAATGCGATCCCCTTATAGGGCATCGCCGCCGCGCCCGCCATGGCGCGGCTTGATCGAACGGCCCGGCCCATGCGACACCCGGCGCGGCCGCAAGGGCCGCGGAGAAGCTCGGGAGACGCTCCATGGACGAATTGATCGCGCGCGTCAGCGCAGCCCTCGCAACCGACGAGGACACGGCGCGCGCCGCCGTCTCCGCCATCCTGAAATTCCTCGACCAGAATGCGCCGGACGAGTCCGCGCCGCTCCTCGACGGCCTGACAGGCGCCCGCGACGCCCTCGCCCAGCCTGCGGCGGCGCCGGGCGGGCTCGCGGGCGCGCTGGGCGGCCTGTTCGGCGGCGGCCTCATGGGGCTTGCGGGCGAATTGCAGGGCCTTGGCCTGGGGCTCGGCGACATGCAGGCGCTCGGGGGCGAAATCCTCGACCACGGACGCGGCGTGGCGGGGGACGACGCCATGGCCGCCATCGCGCAGGCGACGGGCCTCGACCGCTACATGTGACCCCATCCGACGAAGGGCGTGTGGCCGGGCCGGCTGAAGCGTGTAGAACGGGGCGACGGCCCGCCCGGCGGGCGAAACCGAGACTCGCCGCATGTCCTCCGCCCCCGCGCTCCCTCCCGACCTCGCCGGCCTGAGCGCCGCCTTTCCCACGCCGTCGCAAGAGGCCTGGCGCGCGCAGGTGGACAAGGCGCTCAAGGGCGGCTCCTTCGACAGGCTGATCTCCCGCACGCTCGACGGTCTTGAACTGCAGCCGCTCTATCCGCGCGACCGCGCAGGGCGGCCTGCGCTCGCCCGCGCGCAGGCGCAGGGCTGGCGCGCGCTCACGCGCATCGACCATGCCGACGCCCATGCGGCGAACGAACAGGCGCATGCGGATCTGGAGGGCGGCGCGCAGGGCCTGCATCTCGTCATGGCGGGGAGCGTGGGCGCCTATGGCTTCGGCCTTTCGGAAGCGGCGGGCGCGCTGGAGGAGGCGCTGGCCGGCGTCGATCTCGCGAAGGCCGCCGTCGATCTCGACCTCGGCGCGGCGGGCGACGTCGCGCTGCGACTGGCGGCGATCGTCGAGAAACAGGGGCTGGCGCCGGGCGGCGCGTCGATCTCCTTCGGCCTGCGCGCGGACGATCCTGAACTGGCGGGCCGCGCGAAAGCGCTGGCGCAGCGCGGCTTCGCGGGGCCATTCGCCTGCGCGGACGCGCGCGCGGTCCACGCTGCGGGCGGTTCGCCCGCCCACGAGCTCGCCTTCGCGCTCGCGCAAGCGCTCGCCATCCTGCGCGCGCTGGAGGCTGGCGGCATGAGCCTTGAGGCGGCGCGCGACGCGCTCGCCTTCCGCATGGCCTGCGACGCCGACTTCTTCCTCTCGCTGTGCAAGCTGCGCGCGCTGCGCCGCCTGTGGGCGCGCGTCGAGACCGCGTGCGGCCTCGCCCCCAAACCCGCGCGCATCCACGCGCAGACGGCCTGGCGCATGATGACGCGCCGCGACCCGTGGGTGAACGTGTTGCGCGCCACCGTGGCCGCCTTCGCCGCCGGCGCGGGCGGCGCGGACGCGGTGAGCGTTCTGCCCTTCACGCAGGCGCTCGGCCTGCCCGATCCATTCGCGCGCCGGCTCGCGCGCAACGCGCAGCTCGTTCTCGCAGAGGAGGCGCATGTGGGCCGCGTGGCCGATCCCGCCGCGGGCGCCGGCGGCTTCGAGGCGATCACGGACGGTTTGTGCGAGACGGCGTGGGCGCTGTTCCAGACGCTGGAGCGCGCGGGCTCGCTGGCCGCCGCCACGCAGACTCTGGGCGCGCAGATCGCCGCCGCCAGCGCCGCGCTGCGCAAGGACGCCGCGCGCCGCAAGGAGCCCATCACGGGCACGAGCTTCTATCCCGATCTCGCGGAGATTCCGCAAAGCGTGCTCGCCCCGCTGCCGCGCGACTGGCGCGGCGCGGCCGCCTTTCCCGCCATGCGGCTTGCGGAAGGTTTCGAGGCCCTGCGCGAGCGCAGCGACGAACGCCTGCGCGCCGCCGGCGCGCGCCCGCGCGTCTTCCTCGCCGCGCTCGGCGCGATGGCTGCTGCCTCAGCGCGTGTGGATTTCGCGCGCGGCGTCTTCGAAGCCGGCGGGTTCGAAACAAGCGCCTCCGAACGGCTCGACGATTTCGCAGAATCGGGCGCTGCGCTCGTCTGCCTGTGCGGAACGGACGCCGCCTATGGCGAGCAAGGCGCGGCTGCTGCGCAGGCGCTGAAGGGCGCCGGCGCGAAGCGCCTGTGGCTTGCGGGGCGCGGCGGCGATGGAGAAGCCGCCCTGCGCGCGGCGGGCGTCGATGCGTTCGTCTTCGCCGGCGCGGACATTCTCGCGACCCTTGAGGAGGCGTGGGCGTCGGCCTAGCGGCGCGCACGTCCAGACGCGCGCGAGGCTTGACGCCGCGCGCCGCAGGACGGACAAAACGCTCATGATCGTCCGTTCGACACTCGTTCTGCTTCGCCTGCGCCCTCTCGCAGCCGGCGCGCTCGCCGCGGCCGGCCTTCTGGCGGCGGCCCCGGTCGCGCAGGCCAAGACCGGCCGGCTGCCCGACGGGCGCTGGCGCGTGCAGGTGGAAGGCCAGGGCCCCCACCTGTTTTGCTATTTCAACCTGGTGCGCGTGGGCGAAGTGCGGGGCGGCAAGCCCCTGCTGGGGCCGGACCTGAAATACAAGCTCACCGTCACCCAGAACGGCCATTTCCACATGGCCGGCCGCCATCAGGACGACCATGGCGTCGCGCGCGGCCGCGTGCAGCGCAACGCCGCCGCCGGCTCTTTCGACGTGCCGACGCGCAATTGCCGCGGCGTCTGGCAGGCGCAGCGCATCGGCGTTTGATCACGCCCCCGCCTCTCGCCTAAGGAACGATGGCCCGGCTCTGGGGAAGCGCCTATAAAAGCGCGAGCTTTCCGCAGGGACCCGGGCCCGACCCATGACACGCATTCCTTCTTTCGCCGACCTGCCTTTCGCCGCCGGGGGCGTCCAATCCGCCGCCCCCGCCGCGCAAGCCTCGGGCGAAGCGTGGATCACGCCGGAAGAAATCGCCGTGAAGGGCGCTTACGGGCCGGCGGACGTGGAGGGCCTGCTCCATATGGACAGCCTGCCCGGCCTGCCGCCTTATCTGCGCGGCCCCTATCCCACCATGTATGTGAACCAGCCCTGGACGATCCGCCAATACGCGGGCTTCTCGACGGCTGAGGATTCCAACGCCTTCTACCGCCGCAATCTCGCCGCCGGACAGAAGGGCCTGTCGATCGCCTTCGACCTCGCCACCCATCGCGGCTACGACTCGGACCATCCGCGCGTGGCCGGCGACGTGGGCATGGCGGGCGTCGCGATCGATTCCATCTACGACATGCGCACGCTGTTCGACGGCATCCCGCTCGACCGCATGTCCGTGTCGATGACGATGAACGGCGCCGTCCTGCCCGTCATGGCGCTCTATATCGTCGCGGCTGAAGAACAGGGCGTGTCGCAGGCGCAGCTCTCCGGCACGATCCAGAACGACATCCTCAAAGAATTCATGGTGCGCAACACCTATATCTATCCGCCTGCGGATTCGATGCGCATCATCTCGGACATTTTCGGCTACACCTCGGCGCACATGCCGAAGTTCAACTCGATCTCGATCTCCGGCTATCACATGCAGGAGGCGGGCGCGACGCAGGATCTCGAGCTCGCCTATACGCTGGCCGACGGGCTTGAATATGTGCGCGCGGGCGTCGCCGCCGGCCTCGACGTGGACGCGTTCGCGCCCCGCCTGTCGTTCTTCTGGGCGATCGGGATGAACTTCTACATGGAAGTCGCAAAGCTGCGCGCGGCGCGGCTTCTGTGGGCCAATCTCGTCAAGCCCTTCGCGCCGAAGAACGACAAGTCGCTGGCGCTACGCACCCATTGCCAGACGTCAGGCTGGTCGCTGACCGCGCAGGACGTGTTCAACAACGTCGTGCGCACGCAGATCGAGGCGATGGCGGCCACGCAGGGCCACACCCAGAGCCTGCACACCAACGCGCTCGACGAGGCGCTGGCGCTGCCCACCGATTTCTCCGCCCGCATCGCGCGCAACACCCAGATCTTCCTGCAGCAGGAAAGCGGAACCACGCGCATCATCGATCCATGGGGCGGCTCCTATTACGTGGAGCGCCTGACCGCCGACCTCGCCATGCGGGCGCGCGCGCACATCGAGGAAATCGAAAAGCTCGGCGGCATGGCGAAGGCCATCGACGCGGGCATTCCCAAAATGCGCATCGAGGAAGCGGCCGCGCGCACGCAGGCGCGCATCGACACGGGCCAGCAATCGGTGATCGGCGTCAACAAGCACCGGCTCGCCGACGAAAAGCCGATCGACGTGCTGAAAGTCGACAATTCCGCCGTGCGCGCGCAACAGATCGACAAGCTCAACCGCCTGCGCGCCGAACGCGACGGCGCCGCTGTGGAGCGCGCGCTCGACGCGCTCACGAGCGGCGCGCGCTCAGGCGCCAATCTGCTCGACCTGTCGGTGAAGGCGGCGCGCGCGAAGGCGACCGTGGGCGAAATATCCTTCGCGCTCGAAAAGGCGTTCCAGCGCCATGTGGCGCGGGTGCAGACGATCTCCGGCGTCTATCGCGCGGAGGCCGGAGAGGCGAGCGAGACGGTGGCGCGCGTGCAGCGGCTCACCTCGGCCTTCAAGGAGAACGAGGGCCGCGCGCCGCGCGTGCTCGTCGCCAAAATGGGGCAGGACGGCCACGACCGCGGGCAGAAAGTGGTCGCCTCCGCCTTCGCCGACCTCGGCTTTTCGGTGGACGTCGGCCCGCTGTTCGCCACGCCCGCAGAGGCCGCGCAGCAGGCGGTGTGCAGCGAGGCGCATGTGGTGGGCGTGTCTTCGCTCGCCGCGGGCCATCTCACGCTTGTGCCCGAACTGAAGGCGGAACTGGAAAAGCTCGGACGCGGCGACATCATGATCGTGGTGGGCGGCGTCATCCCGCCGCAGGATTTCGACGCGCTGCGGCAGGCGGGCGCCGCGGCGATCTTTCCGCCGGGCACGCCGGTGGCGGAAAGCGCCGAGCGCCTGCTGGAAGAACTCAACGCGCGGCTGGGCTACGCCCAGAAGCCCGCCGCCGAGTGATCGGCGCCCGCGCTCAGTAATATTTGTCCATGATGACGTGTTTGATTTCCGCCTTGCGCGCGGCCGAGAGGCCCTCGCCCAGAATGCGGTTGACGATCTCGCTCATCTCCTGCGGGTCGCCGTAAAGCGCGGGCTGCTGCTTGGCCTCGAACTCCTTCAGCGCCTCGGGATCGGTGAGGATCTCCTTGGCGACGCGGCGCAGCAGCGCAAGGCGCGCCGGCTCCATGTTCGGCGGGCCGATCAGCAGGCGGCCGATCTTGCGCACGTCCTCGCGGAAATCGAGCCACCAGGCCTGTTCGGCGGTGACGTTCGTCGCCTCGAAAATGCTGGGCGCCTCCGGCATGATGCGCGAGCGTTCGCGGCCCATCGTCATCACCGGGCGCAACTGGCCGCCCTGCGCATAGCGCGAAGCGGAATCCTCGACGAGGATCGTGCCGTCCACCTCGCCGCGAATGGCGGCGAGCGAGAAGTCGGCCGAAGACTTGTAGCCGATCACGATCTTGCATTGCAGATTGAACGCGTGACAGAACATCGCGGTCGTGTCGGACACGCCGTCAACCTTGCCGTTCGAGCCGATCTGCAGCGGTTTGTCGAGTTTGAGAATGTCCGCCATCGTGTGGATCGGACCCTTGGGATAGACGATCATCACGCGCGGGGCGGTGTTCACGCGCGCGATCATGCTGTATTTCGCAACGTCGAAGCGCAGCGACTGGTCATCCACCAGTTTCGACAGCACCGCGCCCTCGCCGGGCGCCAGCATGATGGTGAGGCCGTCGGCGGGCTGAATCCAGGTGTGGTTCATCGCCGTCATCATGCCCGCGCCCGGACGCGCCTCCACGACCACCGTGACGCCGAGCTTCTTTTCGAGCCAGGGCGCAAGCATGCGCGAATAAAGGTCATAGCCCGATCCGGCCGCGCCGCCATTGACGAGCCGCATCGTCTTGCCCTTGAAGAAATCCGCCGCCGCGTCCGCCCGCGCCGCGCCGCCAAGGCCTGCGAGGGCAAGAACGGTTGCGAGGCATCGCGACGCAAGACGCGCGGCGCGCGCGCTGGATGGCATGAGACTCCGCGGCATCGTCCGTCCTCCCCTGCGGCGCTCGATCGGCGCCCTTGGGGCAAGGCTAGTGCGCGTAGGCGCCCGACACAAGCGGCAGGCTTATGCGGCGAGCTTATGCGGCAGGCTTACGCCGCGCCGAGAGCCGCGCGCACGCGCCGCAGGAGAGTGTCCGCCTGGAAGGGCTTGGGCAGCAGCGGGCCCACTTCGGCGATGTCCTCGGGCGCGCCATCGGGCGAGACGAAGCCCGACGTGAGCAGGATCGGCAGGTCGGGACGCTCGGCGCGCAGGCGCCGGGCGAGGCCGAAACCGTCCAGCCGCGGCATCTGCACGTCGGAGAAGACAAGGTCGATCTCGAGGCTCGCCAGAATTTCGAGCGCTTCCATCCCATCGCCCGCCTCATGAACGAGGAAGCCCGCCTCGCGCAGGGCGTCGGCGACGTCCATGCGGATGAAGGGTTCGTCGTCCACCACGAGAATGGCGCAGGGGCGCATGCCGGGGTCGTGGCCCGCGGAGCAAGATAGATCGGACAATTCGAAAGTCCTCAAACAATTACAAGAATGATCTAGGCTGAAAACACGCAGCCGCACGGTTACACGCGCGATTCGCGACATGCTCAGGCTGGACCGGGACGCCAAGATGTTCAAGCCGGTCCGCCTGCGCTATGAGGCTGCGAGGAGACGGCCGCATGACTGAGGACGGGGGTTCGCAAAGCGGAACGCGCCCGGGCGCGAGCGGGGGCGAGAGCCTGCGCCACGACCGCACGCGCATCGAGCCGGGCATGTGCGAACGCGTGTCGGGCCTGGTGCGCCGGCTGATCGCGCCCAATTCCTCGCCGTTCACCTTCACCGGCACGTGCAGCTACATCGTGGGAACGGGCGAGGTCGCGGTGATCGATCCGGGCCCGGAGAACGCGGATCATCTCGCAGCGCTTCTCGAGGCCACGCGCGGCGAACGCATCGCGCATATTTTCGTCACCCACACCCATCGCGACCATTCCCCCGGCGCGCGCGCGCTGAAGGCGGCCACGGGCGCGACGATCCGCGGCTGCGAGGCGCATGTGGAGATCATCGGCCACCCCAGCGGACGCGCGGACACCAGCCACGATCTCGCGCATGCGCCCGACGCGCCGATGCGCGATGGGGAGACGTTCGCAGGCGCAGGCTACACGCTCGAGGCGGTCCACACGCCGGGCCACGCCTCCAACCATCTGTGCTTCGCGCTGAAGGAGGAGAACGCGCTGTTCTCGGGCGATCAGGTGATGGCCTGGTCCACGAGCATCGTCGCCCCGCCCGACGGCTCCATGCGCGATTATCTCGCGTCGCTGGAAAAGCTGCTCGCGCGCACGGAGGAGATTTACTATCCCGGCCATGGCGCGCCGGCGCGCGATCCGCAGCGCTATGTGCGCGCGCTCATCGCCCATCGCCGCAAGCGCGAAGGCCTGATCCTCGCGCGGCTCGAGAAAAGCCCCGCGCGCGTGGACGAAATCGTGGCGGAGGCCTATCCCCATATCGACGAGCGCCTGAAGCGCGCAGCCGGGCTTTCGACCTTCGCGCATCTGGAGGCGCTGGTCGCGCGAGGAGAAGCGAAAAGCGATGAGGGCGCGGCGACCCTCACATCCACCTTCAGCCGCGCGTGAGCCTCAGCCCAGTCGCGCGAGCGCGGGGAACGTCTCCAAAAGCCAGAACGAGGCGTCCTGCACCCAGCCGGCGAGAAAGCCGATACCGGTGAGCACAAGCAACACGCCGACGGTCTTCTCCACATAGACGAAGCGGCTCTTGAAGCGCGCGAGGAAATCCAGAAACGGCTCGATCGCGAATGCGGCGAGCAGGAAGGGCACGCCAAGCCCCGCCGAATAGGCCGCCAGCAGGATTGCGCCGCGCGCGAGCGTCTCCTCCGTTCCCGCCACCGCAAGAATCGCGGCCAGTATCGGCCCGATGCAGGGCGTCCAGCCGAAGGCGAAGGCGAGGCCCATCACATAGGCGCCCCAAAGGCCGACCGGCTTCTCCAGATGAATCCGCTTCTCGCGATAGAGGAAGGCGAGCCGCCACACGCCCAGAAAATGCAGGCCCATCGCGATGATCGCGAGCCCGGCCGCCCAGGAGAGCGTTCCAAGATGCGCGCGCAAGGCCTGGCCGAAAATCGACGCTGTCGCGCCCATGGCGACGAAGACCGTGGAGAAGCCGAGCACGAACAAGAGCGCGGCGAGCGCGATGTCGAGCCGCGCGCGCCGGGGCCCGCCCTCGCCCAGCTCCTCCACCGTCGTGCCGGCGATGAAGGTCAGATAGGGCGGCACGAGCGGCAGCACGCAGGGGCTGAGGAAGGAGAGAAGGCCCGCCAGGACGGCGGCCGGAAGGGTCACGTCGGCCATGGGCGCCACCATAGAGGCCGGCTGCGGCGGCCGGAAGGCGCAAGGCGCCGCAGGGCGAACGGCCGGGGCTTTAATCATGAGCTTAACTTTTGTTTGACTCTTGTGTCCGCTCCGGCGAAAACTCGAGCTTCACTGATAGGTCACAGGTGAGCCTTGCTTTCGAAAAACGCCCCCCATGCTTCGTCCGCCCCGCTGCGCGGGACGTCACTCGCCTCCCTCCGGCTTCTCGCCCTCGCGCCTGGCCTGATCGCGCCCGCAGCCGCCCTCGCCGCCGACCTGCCGAGCCGGACAGCCCCGCCGCCGCCCCCGGCCCTGATGTCCGGATCGGCCGCGATCCCGGATTGGAGAGGATTTTACGTGGGCGGTCAGGCGAGCTGGCTGAACCTGCGGACCTATTTTCCCAAGCTGAGCGGTTACGGCTTCGGCGTCCGCGCGGGCTATGACGCGCAGTCCGGCCGCTGGGTCTATGGCGTGCTGGCGGAAGGCGAATGGACCACGCTCAACGGCGCGGCGGTCCAGTTCGACGTGAAGACGCCCTTGCGCGCCGGGCTCAATGCGCGGCTCGGCTACGCCCTGGGTGGCAGCACGCTGCTCTACGGGCTCGCGGGCGGCTCATGGCTCGACTTCGACGTGAGCACCCCAACGCCGAACCCGCCGACCCGCGCTTTCGGATATGTGCTGGGAGCGGGCGCCGAATTCGCGATCAGCGGCCCCTGGACCGTCTATGCGGAGAGCCGTTTCGCGCGCCATTTCGCCGACCATCGCCGTCCGTTCAACGGCAGCGAAGTTCGGCTGGGCGTGAATTATCGTTTCAGCCGCAGCGCGAGCGCGCCCTTCATTCGCTGACCCGGAGCGAGGCCCTGCCGCGCGTCAGACGATCTCGCCGCGCGCGGCGAGGGCGGCGCGCCGAATGGCGTCGATGTTGCCGGCGTAATGATCGGCGCCGCCCTTGAAGACGGCCGAGCCCGCCACGAGCCAATTGGCGCCCGCGCGGGCGATGGCGCCGGCGTTGTCCGCCGTGACGCCGCCGTCCACCTCGAGATCGATCGGTCGGTCGCCGATCATCGCGCGGATGCGGGCGATTTTCTCAAGACCCGAGGGGATGAACTTCTGCCCGCCGAAACCGGGATTGACCGTCATCACGAGGATCAGGTCCACGTCGTCGAGCACATATTCGATCACGCTCTCCGGCGTGCCCGGATTGAGCGAGACGCCCGCCTTCTTGCCGAGCGCCCGGATCGCCTGCAGCGAGCGATGCAGGTGCGGCCCCGCCTCCGCGTGCACCGTGATCACGTCGGCGCCCGCCTTGGCGAAGGCCTCGAGATAGGGATCGACCGGGGCGATCATCAGATGCACGTCGAAAATCTTGTTCGTGCGCCCGCGGATCGATTTCATCACATCCGGCCCAAAGGTGATGTTGGGCACGAAATGGCCGTCCATGATGTCCACATGGACGATGTCGCCGCCCGCGTCCATGACGGCGGACACGTCCTCGCCAAGGCGCGAGAAATCGGCGGAAAGGATCGAGGGGCAAATCTGCAGCGCACGCATGATCGCCCGGTAGCACGCAGGGCGGCCAAGAGTCCATGCCGCCGCGCGGCCAAGAGTCCATGCCGCAGGGCGGCCAAGAGTCCATGCCGCCCGCGCCCCCGCCCGCGCCTGAGCCCTGCGCCGGCCACGCAGCCCCCATGCGCCGAAAAACCGCCGTCGGGGCTCGCCGGGCGGGAGCGCGGAGCTTAAAAGGAAAGGCGATGGACGCCTCCCCCAAACAGCCTCGCGCCAGCGACAATGCGCTCGTAGTCGCCCTCGCGATCGGCCAGATCGTGGGCTTCGGCGTGCTGTTCCATTCGTTTTCGATCCTGCTTGCGCCCATGCAGGCGGAGTTCGGCTGGAGCGTGACGGAGATCGCCGCCGCCTTCACCATCGGCCTGTTCTGCGCGGACGTGATGGGCATTCCCGTCGGCCAATGGGTGGACCGGCGCGGCGGGCGGGGCGCGATGACGCTGGGCGCGGTCGCCTGCGCGCTTCTGCTGATCGCATGGACCTATGTCGAGACGCTGTGGGGCTTCTATGCGCTGTGGGTGGCGCTGGGCGTGGCGCAATCCACCTTCCTCGGCAATGTCACCGCCTCGGTCATCACCGCGAACGCGCGCGACTTCCGGCGCGGGCTGACGTTCGTCGCCATTCTCTCCGGCCTGTCGAGCATCGCGGTGGCGCCGGTGGCGAGCTACATCGTCGCGGGCTGGGGCTGGCGGGCGGGCCTGTGGGCGCTCGCCGCGCTGATGCTGTTCGGCCCCGCCCTGCTCTACGCCACTTTCCTGCGCGGCACGGTGGGCAGCCGCACGGCGGAATTCGCGCGCCGCGAGAAAGCGCTTTCGGAAGGGCGCGCGCCCTCGACGGCGGGCGGCCCCTCTCCGCTCTCGAGCGCGCTGCGCACGCCCGCTTTCTGGCTGCTCGCCATCGCGTTTTCGGTGCATTGGTACGTCATCACCGCGGTGCTCGTGCACTTCCTGCCGCTGATGCAGGAACGCGACGTGCCTTATGAATTCGCGGTCGCGATGTTCGCCCTCAACGGCCCCGCCGCGCTCGTGGGCCGGCTCGCGCTTTACTGGATCGACCCCGGCAATTCGGCGGCGCGCACGGGGCGCATCGCCTTTCCCGCGTTTGGCGCGGGCGTGCTGGCTTTGCTGCTGATCGCGCCTCTGGGCGCATGGGGGCTCGTCGTCTACATGCTCGTCTACGGCATGGCGGCGGGCGTCATCATGATCGTGCGGCAGACGGCGATCGCGGAGATTTTCGGCCTGCGCGGCTATGGGGCGATCACGGGCGCGCTGACGACCGTATGCATCCTGCCGCGCGCGCTTGCGCCGCTGACGGTGGCGATGATGCGCGATTCCTTCGGCGGCTACGAACCCGTGCTCTGGATCCTGTTCGCCATGATCGCAGCCGCGAGCCTCGCCTTCCATTTCGCCATGCGCGGACGCGCGCCGGCGGCCTGAGGCTCACTCGCCCTGCGCCGCCACCTCGCGCACGCGCACGACGGCGTCCGACTGCTCCTCGCAGAACCGCTCCGACTCGATCTGCGTTTCGAACTCCACCTGATCGTAGAGATCGTCGAGCGCGCCTTCGCTGAGGCCTGAGCGGCGCTCCGCCTGCGCGATGGCCGATTGCAGCGCCGCGCGGTCGGCCTCCGGGGGCTCGGAGGCCAGGCAATCGTCGAGGGCGATCTCCAGCCGGTAATAGGCGACGAGGGCCTCCCGCGCGCCCGCGTGCTCCTCCTCGCCGGCGGCGAGGGCGGGCCCGGCGACGGGCATGGAGGCGGCGAGGAAAGCCAGCAGCAAGGGTCCGACGCAGGCGATGCTTGCACGCTTCATGGTCACGATTTTCCACAGTTTCGGAAGAACCGGCATCTTGAGCTGGACTGGTTTAGAAATCGCAAACCCGCGCGGTGAATCCGGGCGAGTCGCAGTCTTTCGCGCGCCCTTTCGCGCAGCCTGCGCCCGTGCTACCCCCGCGCCACGCCAGACCCGAACGCGCGCCGCGCGCGCCTGCAAGGACTCCGCCGATGATCCCGCGCTATTCCCGCCCCGAGATGGTCAAGATCTGGGACCCGCAGACGCGGTTCCGCATCTGGTTCGAGATCGAGGCCCACGCCTGCGACGCGCTGGCGCAGATCGGCGTCATTCCTGCGGAAAGCGCGAAGGCCATCTGGGAGCGCGCGGGCGGCGTCACGTTCGACGTGGAGCGCATCGACGAAATCGAGCGCGTGACGAAACACGACGTCATCGCCTTCCTGACGCATCTGGCGGAATTCATCGGCGCGGATTCGCGCTTCGTCCATCAGGGCATGACGTCCTCCGACGTGCTGGACACCTGCCTCGCCGTGCAGTTGAAGCGCGCGGCCGACATCCTCATCGCCGACGTGGACGCCCTGCTGGCCGCGATCCGCACGCGCGCGTTCGAGCACAAGATGACGCCCTGCATCGGCCGCTCGCACGGCATCCATGCGGAGCCGGTGACGTTCGGGCTGAAAATGGCGGAGGCCTACGCCGAGTTCTCGCGCTGCCGCGCGCGCCTCGTCGCGGCGCGTGAGGAGGTTGCGACCTGCGCGATCTCCGGCGCGGTCGGCACGTTCGCCAATATCGACCCGCGCGTGGAGGAACATGTCGCCGCGAAAATGGGCCTGAAGCCCGAGCCGGTCTCCACGCAGGTGATCCCGCGCGACCGCCACGCCATGTTCTTCGCGACGCTGGGCGTGGTCGCCTCCTCCATCGAGCGGCTTGCGACCGAGATCCGGCACTTGCAACGCACGGAAGTACTGGAGGCGGAGGAATATTTCTCCGCCGGGCAGAAGGGCTCCTCGGCCATGCCGCACAAGCGCAATCCGGTGCTCACCGAAAACCTCACCGGCCTCGCCCGGCTCGTGCGCGGCATGGCCTTGCCGGCCATGGAGAACGTGGCGCTCTGGCACGAACGCGACATCTCCCATTCAAGCGTCGAGCGCATGATCGGGCCTGACGCGACCGTGACGCTCGACTTCGCGCTCGCGCGGCTGACGGGCGTGATCGAGAAGCTCGTCGTTTATCCGGAGAACATGCGCAAGAACCTCGACCGGCTTGGCGGGCTCGTGCATTCGCAGCGGGTTCTGCTGGCGCTCACGCAGAAGGGCGTGTCGCGCGAGGATTCCTACGCCTATGTGCAGCGCAATGCGATGCCCGTGTGGCGCGGCGAGGGCGACTTCCTCTCGCTTCTCAAGAAGGACGCGGACGTGGCCGCCAAACTGAGCGCCGCCGAGCTCGAGGAATTGTTCGACCTCGGCTACCACCTCAAGCACGTGGACACGATCTTCCGCCGCGTGTTCGGCGAGGCGTGAACGCGGCGCGCTAGAGTTTCGACAGGAAGGCGGCGAAACGCATCAGCCCTTCCGGCCATGGGCCATGGCCGGAGGCGCTGTCGATATGGCCGCTCGCGCCCGCGTCCACGATCTGCGCGCCCCAGTCGAGCGCCATGCCCTCCATCTCCGCGAAGCTCGCGTGGGGATCGTCACGGCTGGCGACGAGGAGCGCGGGAAAGGGCAAGGGCGCGGAAGGCGCCGGCGCGAAGGCGTCGTCCACGCCCGACGCAGCCGTCACCGCGCGCGCGGACGGCGCGCTGACGAGGAAAGCCCCGCGCACGAGATTTTCCGGCAGAGACGGGAGCAGCGCGGGCGCCGCATGGGCGAGGCCCAGCACGCCGAAGGAATGACCCACGATCACCACCGGACGCTGCGCGGCCGCGAGCGCCTCGCCCAGGCTCGCGCTGAAGGCGGCGAGGTCTGCGCAATGCCCCGGCTGCGCGGCGAAACGCGCCGTGGCGAGCCGATTGCGCCAGCGCGCCTGCCAATGGCCTTCGTCGAGCGCCTGCGCGCCCGGAATGAATAGGATATCCGCTTCGCCGCTGCGCATGGGTCCTGCTCCGCTCCCGGGCACATAAGCCGCCCGGCGCCCGCGCGCAACTTCAGGCGGCGACAAGGGCGGTGGGAGGATGGGGCGGCGGGAGGATGGGGCGGCGGGGGGATGGGCGGCGGGGGGATGGGCTGCGGGGGAATGGGCTGCAGAAAGCGGCAGCCCACAAGCCAGAAGCGGAACCGCCGCGCGACGCATGAACTCTGCGACGGAGTGACGTAGCGTAAACAAAACGGCGCGCACGATTTAGGCATCGCGCAAACGAAACCCTGTTCATGCGCGCCGTTCAGCAATGGGAAAGTTCACTCAGCAGCTTGCTGCGCAGGCGCCTCCGCCACGGGCGCTGCGGGCGCCGCGGGCGCGAAAGCGGGAGCAGGCGCGGCGACAAGACGCCTGCGACGCCGTTTGCCGGGCGATTGAGATCCGCCTTTGCGACCGGCGCTGGCTGCGAGTTCGCGGTTTTGCGCAAATGCGCGGTTTTCAGGCTTGACCGACTGGCCGCCCTTACGGGCGATCTCACGCCGCTTCTCGAGCGACATGGCGGCGAAGCCGCGCTTCGCCTTTCGCTTTCTTGTGGTTTTCATTTGAGCCTCGGCAATGACTTGGAGAAATTTTTCGTTGGCGTTTTTTGAAACGCTTTTCTCGAAAACAAACGCATCAAAACATGGTCCCGCGAGGGGCGTTTCACAAAATCGTCATGACAACCGAGAAAACTAAAATCGCCTCCCGTCTGACAGGATAAAAGTCCTGTCAGAATCTGTCTGACACAAGCTAGGCTAAATGGAGTTGCGCTCGAATACAAGCACTTGCTTGGGGTCGATGCGCAAACCCACGCGCGCGCCCGGCCGCAGCGTGGACTCGGCGCGCCCGCGCACGCGCAGCGGGGCTGCAAGACCTTCCACCGCAACGTGAAAAAGGTCTTCCTCACCTAAAAACCGGCGCAGCGCGAGCGCGCCCGTCGGCAGGTTCGAGGGGGTCTCCAGCGTCACCGCCGTCGGGCGCACGCAGACGATCGCCTGCCCATCGGGAAAGCCGACGGGCGCCTCGAACTCTCCAATCGGCGTCGCGATGCGGCCGTTGAAGGCGAGCGCCTCGATCTCGTTTACGTCACAGAAGAAACGCGCGGCGAACAGGCTTTGCGGGCGCGCGTAGAGATCTTGCGCGGCGCCGGCCTGCACGATGCGTCCTGCGCGCATGAGCGCGATGCGGTCGGCGATCTGCATCGCCTCAACCGGATCATGCGTGACGACCACGGCGGTCGCGCCTTTTTCGCGCAGCACGCCGACGGTCTCCTCGCGGATGCGCTCGCGCATGCGCTGATCGAGGTTGGAGAACGGCTCGTCCATCAGCAAGACGCCGGGACCAGGCGCAAGCGCGCGCGCAAGCGCCACGCGCTGCTGCTCGCCGCCCGACAGCATGTGCGGATAATCCTTCGCATAGCGCGACAAGCCCACGCGCGCGAGCGCATCCTGCGCAAGCGCCGCGGCCTTCGCGGAGGGCAGGCGCGAAAGGCCGAACGTCACATTCTCGAAAATGGTCAGATGCGGAAACAGCGCGTAGTCCTGAAACATCATGCCCACGCCGCGCTGTTCGGGCGCGATGAAGCGATCGGGGCCGACGACTTCGCGTCCGTCGATCGCCACGCGCCCCGCGTCGGGCGTCTCAAGCCCCGCCACGATGCGCAGCAATGTGGTTTTGCCGCAGCCCGAATGGCCCAGCAGGCACACGATCTCGCCGGGCTCCACGCGCAAGGACACATCGTCCACGGCGAGCGTCTTGCCGAAGGTCTGACGCAGGTTCTGCAGATCGAGAGAGGCGGCGCCGGTCATGCGGGGCTCCGCTGCGACGCGGGGGCCGGCGACGGCGCCGGAGAGCCCGCGCCCGCCGGCTCGACGATCAGCAGGTCGCGCGCCATCGCCTCGCCGTCGCCGCCGCCCTTGTCCCAGGCGAACGCGCGCCGCCGGCTGAGGCGCGCCAGCATGACGACGGGGATCAATCCCACCAGGACGATGCAGGTGGCGGCCACCGAGCCATCCTCATAAGTGCCGCGGGCCGCCTCCCCATAGAGGTGGGTCGCGAGCGTTTCGAAGTTAAGCGGCCGCAGAAGCAGCGTCGCAGGCAGTTCTTTCATGCAATCGACGAAAACAAGCAAGGCCGCGCCGCCGAGCGCCGGGCGGATCAGCGGCAGATGCACGCGCCGCATGGCCCCGCCCGCGGTCTGCCCCAGCGCGCGGGCCGCATGATCGAGGGAGGGCGAGAGCTTCGCCAGCCCGCTCTCCACCCCGCCGGCGGAGATCGTGAGGAAGCGCACCGCATAGGCGTAGACCAGCGCCGCGCCCGAGCCCGAGACGATGAGTCCCACCGTCCAGCCGAAGGCGGCCTCGAGCCCGTCCGCAATGAGATTGTCCAGCATGAAGAGCGGCGTCATCAGGCCGATCGCGACCACCGTGCCCGGCGCCGCATAGCCCAGCGAGGCGACGCGCAGCAGGCCGCCCGCCACCGGCGCGCGCGATATGCGCGCCGCCGCCGCCACCAGAAAGCCGAGCGCGGCCGCCACAAGCGTCGCGGCGCCCGCGACGAGGATGGTGTTGACGATCTCCTCCAGGATTTGCGGCGACACGCCCGCGAAGCGCACGCGCTTCCAGGCTTCCATCGCCACATGGCCCGCAGGCAGCACGAAGCCGACGAGAATGGGCGCGCACACAAGCGCGATGGCGAGACCCGCGCGCCAGCCCGTCAGCCGCAAGGGCGCGGCGCGGCGCGCGCGCTGGGCCTGCGAGACATAGCGTTCGCGCCGGCGCGCCCAGCGCTCAAGCAGGATCAGCGCCACGACGACGACCAGCATGGCGAGCGCGATCTGCGCGGCGCCGGGCAGGTTCGAGCGGTTGATCCATGTGGCGTAGATCGACACGGACAGCGTCTTCACGCCCAGAAACTCGGATGCGCCGACGTCGTTGAGCGCCTCCATCAGCGCCAGCGACGCGCCCACCGCAATGGCGGGGCGCGCAAGCGGCAGGGCCACGCGGAAGAACACGCGCGTGCGGCTTGCGCCCAGCGTGCGCGCGGCCTCCAGCAGACTGCCCGCCTGCATGAGGAACATGGCGCGCGTGGAGAGATAGACGTAAGGGTAGAGAACGAAGCCCAGCAGCAGCACGCAGCCCGTCATGGTGCGCACGTCGGGAAACCACAGCGCGCGCGGATCGGTGAGGCCGAGCAGCGCGCGCAGGCCCGTCTGCACCGGACCGATGGGATGCATCAGATCGAGATAGGCGTAGGCGACGATGTAGGTGGGCGTGGCGAGCGGCAGAAGCAGCGCCCAGTCGAACAGGCGCCGGCCCGGAAACTCATAGGCCGTCACCAGCCAGGCGAGGCCCGTTCCCAGCGCCACCACGACCACGCCGACGCCCGCGAGCAGGATAGCCGTGTCGCGCAGCGCCTGCGGCAGGACATAGGCGAGAATGTGCGGCCACAGGTCGCCCGAGCCGCGCGCCGCGATCAGCCCCAGCGAGACGAAGGGCGCCAGGACGAGCAGCGCGACGCACGCGGAGGCGATGAGCCAGGACCGCTCGCCTCCCCGTCCGATGAACGCGTTTCTCCACAGACCTGAACGCATGTCGCCCCATTCGCCGTCAAACGCGCGGCGCTGGCGAAGGGATTAATTGTCGAAGCCCACCTTGTCGACCAGTTCGCTCGCCTGTTTGCGATGGCGCACCACGTCGGCGACCGGCAGGGGATCGACATTGAGCGCCCCAAGCGCCGCGATGATCGGGTGGACGACGCCCCCCTTCGAGACGGGATATTCGTAATTCCCCTGCGCATAGATGGCTTGGGCCTCATCGGAGAGCAGCCATTCGAGGAACTTGACCGCGGCCGCGCGGTTGGGCGCGTTTTTCGCCACCGCCGCGCCCGACACGTTCACATGGGCGCCCTTGCCCTCAAGCGTGGGCAGGACGACGTCGATCGCCTCGCCCCATCTTTTCTGGTCCGGCCCGCCCGCGCCCGAACGCATCAGGCCGACGTAATAGGAATTGCCGACGCCGATCTCGCAGACCCCGCCCAGAATGTCGCGCGCCACTTCACGGTCGCCGCCAGACGCCTTGCGCGCCAGATTGGCCTTCACGCCGCGCAGCCAGGCCTCCGCCTTCTCGGCGCCATAGTGGGCGATATAGGCCGCGATGAGCGCGGTGTTGTAGGGGTGCTGGCCCGAACGCATGCACAGCTTGCCCTTGTATTCGGGCCTCGCGAGATCCTCATAGCCGATCGCCTTCAGGCCGAGCGGCTTGGCGGCGTAGACGACGCGCGCGCGCATGGACAGCGCCACCCAGCGCCCCTCGGGATCGCGCAGATTGGCGGGAACCACCTGCTCCACCACCGCCGACTTCACCGGCTGCGCCACCCCGCGGTTCACGAGATCGACCAGATTGCCGATGTCCACCTCCATCAGCAGGTCGGCGGGCGAGCGGGCGCCCTCGGCCGCCACGCGCTCGGCGAGGCCCTCCTTCACGAAAACCGTGTTCACCTTCACGCCCGAGCTTTTCTCGAACGCCTCGATCAGGGGACGCACAAGGCCGGGCTCGCGGGTCGTGTAGAGGTTCACGGCCTGCTGGGCGCAGGCGGAGGCGCCGGCGAGGACGAGAGCCCCCGAGGCGAGGAGAAAGCGGAGCGGAAGACGGCGAGCGGACATACGCGATTCCCTTGGGGAGAGCCCTTCTGCCCCCACAATGACGGTCGATTTCCAAAAATCAAGCAAAATCAGTAATTTAGAACTTTTCTAAAACGGAGGCGTTCTAAACTGTGGCGGGGGGCGCGGACGAGCTGGCGCGATTGACTTTCCCCCCGCCGGCCCGTAGAGAAACCGGGCTTGCGCGCCCCTGTGGCGCGCGATGCATTTGACGCACCCGTGGCCTTTCCCGTTCCGGTGAGAGACCTGTCGGCCGCAGCCTTCGGGCGACGGCAGAGGAGGGCGCGTTCCTCCGCCACCTGCCGGCGGGAGGAGACGCGGATCGAGCGGCGCTTTCAGCGCCCGCGCGCACGCGGCCTCGTCGGCGCAACATTCGAGGACCGCGATGACGAAGCGCGCAGAAGCCAAGTACAAACTCGACCGCCGCATGGGCCAGAACATCTGGGGCCGCCCGAAGAGCCCTGTGAACCGCCGCGAATACGGCCCCGGCCAGCACGGCCAGCGCCGCAAGGGCAAGCTCTCCGACTTCGGCACCCAGCTGAAGGCGAAGCAGAAGCTCAAGGGCTATTACGGCAACATCTCCGAGAAGCAGTTCCGCAAATATTACGCGGAAGCCATCCGCATGAAGGGCGACTCGGGCGACAACCTGATCGGCCTGCTCGAGCGTCGTCTCGACGCGGTGGTCTATCGCGCCAAGTTCGCCGCCACGCCCTTCGCCGCGCGCCAGTTCGTGAACCACGGACACATCCGCGTGAACGGCCGCCGCGTGAACATCGCCTCCTATCAGGTGAAGCCCGGCGACGTGGTGGAAGTGAAGGAGAGCTCCAAGCAGCTCACCATCGTGCTCGAATCCTCCCAGCTCGCCGAGCGCGATGTGCCTGACTTCTACGAAGTCGACCACTCGAAGATGACCGCGAAGCTCACCCGCGTTCCGCTCCCCTCCGAAGTGCCCTACCCGGTCATGATGGAGCCGAACCTCGTGATCGAATTCTATTCGCGCTGAGCCAAAGCCTCAGACGAAACGCAACAGGGCGGCTGCAACGCGCAGCCGCCCTTTTTCTTTGGGCGCGACGCGCAGCCCCTGCCCTTCCCTCACGCCTTGCAGGCGATGACGCTCACCTCGATCAGCGTGTCGGGCGTAAGCTGCGCGCCGACGCATGTGCGCGCGGGCGGGCGCGCGGGATCGATCCAGTCGATCCAGACGCGGTTCATCTCGTCCTTCATCGCAAGGTCGGCGAGAAAGACCGTGCTTGTGAGCAGATGCGACTTGTCGCTGCCGCAAGCCGCCAGCCGCGCGTCGATCGTGCGCAGCACCTCGCGCGTCTGCTCCGCGATGGGGGCGCGCTTGTCCTGCGCGGTGACGCCGGAGAGAAACAGCAGGCGGTCGTAGCTCACCACCTGACTGTTGTTCTCCTTCTTTCCGAAATAGTCGATCATGACGTTCTCCCGAGGCGGCGCCTCACAGGCCCATCGAGCCGCCGCCGTTGACCGCGACGATCTCGCCGTTTACATAGCTCGCCGCCTCGGAGACGAGGAAACAGGCGACGGCGGCGATTTCATGCGGCTCGCCGATCTTGCCGGTGAGCGTGCGCTCGCCCACCTTGCGCAAAGCGACCTCGTCGTAATCCGCCGTCATCGACGTGCGCGTCGCGCCGGGGCTCACCGCGTTCACGCGGATCCTGTCGGGCGCAAGCGAGCGCGCGAGCGCGCGCGTGAGGCCGATGATCGCCGCCTTCGAACTCACATAGGCCGGCCCGCCGCGGCCATGGCCGCCCACGCCCGACACTTGAATGGAGCCCGACGAGGCGAGCACGATCGCGCCGCCGCCCGTCTTGCGCATCGCGCGCGCGGCCGCCTGCGCCATGAGGAACGAGCCCGTGACATTGACCTCCAGCGTGCGCGTGAACTCCTCCGGCGCCAGATCGTCCCAGGGCGTGGTGGAATGGATGGCCGCCATGTGGATGAGCCCGTCGAGACGGCCGAAGCGCGCGACGAGGGCCTCGACCGCGCGCGCGCAGGCGGCGGGATCGCGCACGTCGCAGGCGAGAGGCGCCACATGCGCCGCCCGGCCCGGATCGGCGGAGGCGGAGACGGGCGCGACGTCGAGCGCGCCGACATTGCAGCCGCGTTCGAGCAGCGCGGCGACGCATGCGGCGCCGATGCCGCTCGCCGCGCCGGTGACGAGATAGGTTTTCGAAGATCCCTGCATGCGCCTCCTCCGGGCGAAGCGGCGTCGTTGCGCCGCGCGCCGCAAGACCTCGCGGCCGCTTGCCGCCGTTTGCGGCGCATTGTGCAGAGCGCCCGCGCGCGTGACAAGGGCGCGCATCATCCGATGGGACTGGGCGACGCGCGCTCAGGCGGAGGCAGCGTCCTCGAGAAGCCAAGCGGGATCGACCTCGAGCGCGTGCGCGATGCGCTCAAGCGTCTCGCGTGCGCCAGTCCTGCGGCCGGATTCGAGATCGCTCAGATAGCCCTGCGCGAGGCCGGTTTTCTCCGCAAGCTCCGTCTGGGTCACGCCGCGCCATTTGCGCAGCGCCTTGAGAAGGCGATCCCCGCGCAACAGGCGCGCGCAGACCTCCGCCGGCAGAATGCCGTCACGACCAGAAGCGAGCGCAGCCTTGCGCGCATCGTAGATAGCGGCGTCGTTTGGTGTAGCGTTTGTCATGATACTTTCGCCTGCGCAATGGAATCAAAAAGTACATGTTCTATGAATCTTCGGGATCGAGAGCATCCTTCCCATGGTATCCTACAACTTTGTATGAGACAGCTCTTCCATCAATTCGATTTACGTAAACATCAACAAAGTATACTTGCTGATACGAATTGGTTTCGTCCTCTATCATCTGCTGTTTTAGATGTTTTAGAGGTTCAACGAAGAAGACAGGTTTCGCTTTTCTATCGATACTATCGATTTGCGCTTTGTCTGGAGATGATCTCTGAGATTTTGTAGGATCGCGATCGAGGCGTTTCCAGATCATAGCAACGTGCTCATGCAGAGAGGATTTAGGATTCTCTAGCGCGCGTTTGACTCGTGTGGCATTCCCAATGATCTCTTTAGCATCAGAATGCTTTATATTGATTATTGAGTCTTTTATGACCAAAATACTTTGACTTCCTCCTCCCTGCGCCGTTGGTTTGACTATGTTAATAGCATCCTCACAGTCACGAACACTTTGTGTATCGACTGGAGTGGTTTTCTTTTTTGGCAGGAATTTTTCGAGCAGATATCTAAGATGATTGGCGAATTCGTTCACAATTTTGATTTGTTCGAGAGCCGGTTGTACGCTAACCGCTACTCCGAGAATCTCAGGTCACCCTGTTATGAAGCTAATGTCGATGCTGCCCGGCTGAACGCTCGACACGAGCAATTTCGCGTTTTCCGCGCCTCGCTCAATGCCGCGTCTCGAAGCGAATGCCTCGTATTGTCGCGCTATTGAATTTATAGCCGCGGAGAAATCTGCGACTTCAATAGGTCGTTCTGTTTCAAGGTATAGCCTCAGGGTTGGTTGGATTTCTGACATTTGCAATCACTCAAAAAGAAATTTGCAAGCCAGAAAAGCATAGTTCAAGATACTGTGCTAGTCGCTTTCCGGGAGACGAAGTGTTCAGCGCTCGCTAGCGGAGGCAGAGCGAGCTATGCTGGGCGCAATGACAAAAACGCCCGAGCCCCATAAGCCCCACCCCCGCCGCGTGATCGGCGTCTGGCGTCATCGCGATTTCGCGATCTTCATGGGCGGGCTCACGCCGGCGGCGATCTCCTCATGGATGCATCGGGTGGGCGTGGGCTGGCTGGCGTGGGAGCTTACGGAATCCACCGTCTGGCTCGGCGCGGTGGCGGCTGCGGACCTCGCGCCGATCCTGCTGCTCTCCCCGCTCGCGGGCGCGCTCAGCGACCGCATGTCCGCGCTCACTCTCGTGCGCATCACGCAATGGATGCAGTTCGCGCAGGCCGCAGCCCTCGTCGCGCTGATGGCGGCGGGCGCGCTCACCATTGAATTGCTGTTCGCCCTCACGTTGGCGCTGGGGATCATCCACGCCTATTCGAGCGCGGGGCGGCACGCGCTTGTGCCGGTCACCGTGCCGCGCGACATGGTGGCGACGGCGATCTCGCTCGACTCAGCCTTCTTTCAGGCGAGCCGTTTCATCGGCCCGGCCATCGCCGCGCTCATCATTCCTGTCTGGGGCGTGATGGGCGCATTCGCAGCCCACGCCTTCGGCACGTTCTTCTTCGCGCTCGCCATGCATGCGATGCGCCAGCCCGATCGCGCGGGCGCCCATCGCGGCGCGCGCAGTTTCCTGCATGACGTCGGCGAGGCGGTCGCCTATGTGCGCGGCCACGCCGGCATGTTCCCGCTGATGATCATGCTCACCGCAGTCTCCGTCGCCGCGCGCCCGTTGCAGGACATGCTGCCCGGCTTCGCGGGCGAAGTGTTCGGCGTCGGCGCGAGCGGGCTCGCCTGGCTCACCTCCGCGATGGGCGCGGGCGCGATGGTGAGCGCCACATGGGTCGCGGTGCATGGACGCACCGGCGGGCTCACCACCATGTGTTTCGCAGGCGGCGCGCTCGCCAGCCTGTCGCTGATCGGACTCGTGGCGAGCGATGTCTTCTTCGTGGGCGTCGCCTTCGCCGCCGTCTCCGCCTATGGTCTCAACACGCTGTCCACCAGCGTGCAGGCGCTCGTGCAGTCGAGCGTGGAGGACCGCCTGCGCGGGCGCGTCATGAGCCTGTACACGCTCATCTACCGCGGCCTGCCGGCGCTGGGCGCGCTGGGCTTCGGCGTGCTGGCGGAATGGATCGGCCTGCGCTGGACCTTCGCGCTCGCGGGCCTCGCCTGCCTGATCGCCTGCGCGCTCGTCGCGCCCCGCCGCAAGGCCATGGTGGACGCGCTGGAGACGCGCGGCGGGCGCTGACCCGCCATGGTTCAGCTATAGTTTTTACCTATTGAAGTCATCGAAACTTTCGATTTTATCTATGACACCCTTTTTCCTAGCCTGCGTCCGCCTCGCCGGTTCCCGGCGCGACGAAGGAGGACTGTCATGGAAGGCGATCGTTCCGGCGGAAAATGCCCGGTGATGCATGGCGCGCATTCCGGCGCCCATTCGGGCCCGAAATTCTCGATGCGCTCGAACCGCGACTGGTGGCCGAACCAGTTGAACCTCAACATCCTGCACCAGCGCCATCCCGCCTCCGATCCGATGGGCGAAGGCTTCGACTATGCGAAAGCCTTCAAGAGCGTCGATTACGCGGCGCTGAAGGCGGACCTGCGCAAGCTGATGACGCAATCGCAGAGCTGGTGGCCGGCCGACTGGGGCCATTACGGCCCGCTCTTCATCCGCATGGCCTGGCACAGCGCCGGCACCTACCGCACCGCCGACGGGCGCGGCGGCGCGGGCAATGGCACGCAGCGTTTCGCGCCGCAGAACTCCTGGCCGGACAACGGCAATCTCGACAAGGCGCGCCGCCTCCTGTGGCCGATCAAGCGCAAATACGGCGCGCAGGTCTCCTGGGCGGACCTGATGATCCTCGCGGGCAACGTCGCGCTGGAGTCGATGGGCTTCAAGACGTTCGGCTTCGCGGGTGGGCGCGCGGACGTGTGGGCGCCTGAGGAAGACATCTATTGGGGTTCCGAAGACACCTGGCTCGGCGACAAGCGCTACACCGGCGACCGCCAGCTCGAGAACCCGCTCGCCGCCGTGCAGATGGGCCTCATCTACGTCAATCCCGAAGGGCCGAACGGCAAGCCCGATCCCGTCGCCTCCGGCCGCGACGTGCGCGAGACCTTCGCGCGCATGGCGATGAACGACGAGGAGACCGTGGCGCTGGTGGCTGGCGGCCACACGTTCGGCAAAGCGCATGGCGCGGGCGACGCCGCCCTCGTCGGCCCAGAGCCGGAGGCCGCGCCGATCGAGGCCATGGGCTTCGGCTGGATCAATTCCTTCGGCACGGGCAAGGGCGTCCACACGACGACCAGCGGCATCGAAGGCGCATGGAAGCCCAACCCCACCACGTGGGACAACGGCTATTTCGACATGCTGTTCGGCTGGTCTGCCCCCTGAAAAGTGATCCTCCCTGAAGTATGGCTTTTGAGCCTGATGGAGG
>Ga0315903_10000681_pt1 | contig 51066 bp, 73 predicted proteins | sample LakEriMetagenome_7_FD_203524 | JGI IMG/M metagenome (GOLD analysis project Ga0315903, IMG submission 203524) | Freshwater fungal communities from buoy surface, Lake Erie, Ohio, United States - Buoy 2 MA119 | ecosystem: Environmental > Aquatic > Freshwater > Lake | place: USA: Lake Erie, Ohio... | reverse complement strand
AGGCCACGATTGTGGTCGCTGGGGGTTCTGTGTTCTCGGTCACCATTTCTGAGTACGGCAGCAAGTATGTGGTTGGCAACACCATGTCTGCGGCGGCATCTTCTATTGGTGGTACGGGATCGGGCTTCTCTGCCCCGGTGCTGTCCGTGCTCAACGCTGAGGGCACTTCTTGGCTGGGCGACAACTTTGACAGCGTGTTGCTCTACGGCACTCTGGTTGAGGCTTACACCTACATGAAGGGTGAGGCCGACATGATGGCCTTGTACGACGGTAAGTACAAAGAAGCCCTGGCTCTGGCTAAACGTCTGGGTGATGGACTTGAGAGATCGGACAGTTATAGGTCCGGCCAGTACAGGTTGTCGCCGCTCCCCCAAAACAACGGTGTAGCATGATGCCCAGGCACACACGACAGGAAGCCAAAGCCCTGGACTTGCCAACGTGCTACGGCAGTGTTTGTAAAAAACATCCGCAGCTTGAAGGTCTTCGCAGGGTGTCTGGTGCTTGCGCGGAGTGTGCCAAAGAAATACTGCGCCGTAGCCGACGTTCAAATCCAGAGCGCACCAAGGCTCAGGCGCGTAAAGACGCAGAAAAGGCGCGCCAGAAGCCAGAGTTAATTGCAAAAAAACGTGCATCCGACGCGGAGTACAGAAAAAACAACCGAGAAAAGTTTCTTGCTGGCATCGCTGCTTGGAGCAAAAAGAATCCTGAAAAAGTAAAACAATACGCAAAAAAGACTAAAGAAAAAAACAGGGGTAGGGTCAATTCGGATACCGTTGCGCGTAGGCTGGCAAAAATTCGCCGTACACCCGCTTGGCTTACGGAAGACGACAAATGGTTGCTGAAAGAGGCGTACAATTTGGCCGTGTTGCGCACCAAAATGTTTGGGTTTCCGTGGCATGTAGACCACATCATCCCGCTACAAGGTGAGATGGTCTCTGGCTTGCACGTGCCAAACAATATTCAAGTGATACCTTGGATAGACAATGTGCGCAAAGCAAACAGTTTTGAGGTGATCTGAGTGGCCTTTACCGGTAACTACTCCTGCAACACGCTGCGGTCGGGTCTGGCCAACGGCACGATCAACTTCGCCTCGGACACGTTCTATCTGGCGCTGTACACCAACTCAGCCACGCTGGACCAGACCACCACCGAGTACACCTCGACTGGTGAAGCCTCTGGTGGCAATTACGTTGCTGGTGGAGAGATTGTCACGGCCACAGTCTCAAGCCAAGACACCGCAAGCGGCAGTACTACGTACATCAACTTTTCGTCTCCAGCGTGGACGGGAGCAATCACGGCCCGTGGTGCCTTGATCTACACGCCGGGGGCCAACGGCGCTGTGTGCGTGCTGGACTTTGGGTCTGACAAAACATCGACCACCACTTTCACCGTGCAGATGCCCGCCAACACCAGCACATCTGCTTTAATCCGCCTCATTTAAGGAGCAACCATGTTCAACGAAAAACTTAAAGCCGGTGGCGTGTTCACCGTTCAGTGCTTTGACAAGGATGGGAATTTGAAGTGGGCCGAGGAAAACCACAACCTTGTGGTCAACGAGGGCCTGCAAGACATGAACACCAAGTACTTTTCTGGCTCTGGTTACACAGCCGTTTGGTACATTGGCCTGTACGGCTCTGGCGCTACCAACAGCCCTGCTGCCGGTGACACGATGGCGTCCCATATTGGTTGGACTGAAGTGACAGCCTACAGCCAAGCCACTCGTCCGGCTGTGACGTTTGGCACCGCCACCACGGCGGACCCGTCGGTAATCACCAACTCGGCTTCTCCCGCCACTTTCAGCATCAACGGCACCACAACCGTTGGCGGCGCGTTTCTGACTAGCAACAATACCAAGGGCGGCACCACTGGCATTTTGTTCTCGGCCTCTGATTTCCAGTCGCCTGGGGATCGCTCGGTGGTCAACGGCGATACGCTGACCGTCACTTACACTTTCAGTCTCGATGCCGCATAAGGAGAGCACATGGCCACCGCATTCAAAAAGGGTGATGTTGTAAAGCTCACCAACGTCATGCCGCAAGGCCCAGTGTTGGCACTGCGAATGGACGACAGCGGCGTGATCCAGTATCTCGTCGAGTGGACGGACACAAACGGTGTGACTCAGCAACGCTGGTTTGATGAAGACCAACTGACGGGGGCTTGACATGCCCTTCGTCCTTGCGGATCGAGTCCGTGAGACTACAACAACGACCGGCACCGTATCGGTGACACTGGCGGGGGCAGTTACGGGTTTTCAGACCTTTGCTGCCATCGGCAACGCCAACACCACGTACTACACCATCGCGGGCCAGGGCACCTCTGAGTGGGAGGTGGGGATAGGCACATACACAGCCTCGGGCACAACGTTGTCTCGGGACACGGTGCTTGCCTCCAGCGCCTCTGGGGCGAAGGTCAACTTCTCATCTGGTACCAAGGATGTGTTTTGTGACTACCCCGCAGGAAGGGCCGTCATCGGCGGCATGGGGTATATCGAGAACGAAGCCGTCATAACGCAGTCCTCAACGGTCAATGATGGACACAATGCCATCAGCGGCGGGCCGGTCACGATTGCAAGTGGTGTGACGGTGACGGTGCCTTCCGGTTCAAACTGGACGGTTGTCTGATGTTTGGCTTCCATGCGTTCTCAACAACAGCGATTTCCGCGCTGGCGGGGAACGTATTTGCCGCTGTAGTCATTGAGTCCGCTACCGGGACTGACGCCGTCTCAGCGGCTTTAACTTTACCTGCTTCCGTTTCCGAGTCCGCGACTGGTAATGACACCGTAGTTGGCGGCGTTACATTTTTGTCGTCTGTCTCTGAGACCGCGACTGGGTCAGATTCTCAAGCTGCCAGCGCCTCGTTTCTTGCAGCGGTTTCTGAGTCTGCGGTAGGCACGGATACGGTCTCTGCGGCAGCAACTTTTCTTGTTTCTCTTGATGAGACCGCAACCGGCACAGACATCGTTTCGTCTGTTCCCATCTACTCGACCAGCATTTCTGAGAGCGCGACAGGCACTGACGCTGTAGTTGCGGGTGCAGTTTTGACCTCGTCAATTGACGAGACCGCTCAAGGTGCGGACTTCGCGTTCACCCAACATGCCCTGTTCGGGGTAGTGGATGAGGGTGCGTCTGGTACGGACACAGTGGCAAGTGCGGCCACGTTCCCAGCAAGCGTCACGGAAACTGTGACTGGAACCGACACCATCAGCAGCGTTCCGACGTACTCCACCCAGATTTCTGAGAACGCGACGGGGTCGGAGACTGTGTCCTCTGTGCCGGTGTATTCCACTCAAATCGCTGAGTCTGCGGCTGGGTTGGACGAAACGGCATCCAGCTTCACCTTTTTTGGTGCGGTGCTCGAAAGTGCTCAGGCAGATGACGCAGTGGCAACAAGTCTGACTTTTGGTGCCTCGGTCTCGGAGTCGGCTGTTGGCGCGGAAACGGTAGTTGCTAATGCCGGGTTTGCTGTAAGTGTTGATGAGTCAGCCACAGCAGAAGAAGTACTTGCGGTCATTGTGGCGTTTGTTTCCCTGATCCAAGAGAACGTAAACGCGGCGGACCAGATCATGGTTCGTTTGAAATGGGAATTGATCGTCGATACCCAAAGCGCTGGGTGGGTAGTCATTGATGACACGGGACCTTCCTCGTGGCAAAATGTTTCAACCTCGGCTGACGCTGGCTGGCGCAATATCGACACAAAGGAGCCTTAAATGCCATCCGCATACACTTCGCTACTCGGGCTGATCCAGCCCGTAACGGGCAGCCTTGTAAATACATGGGGAACCGCCGTAAACAGCCAGCTTACACAACTGGTTGAGGATGCGATTGCTCAATTTTCAACCGCCAGTGTGACGGCTGGCGACTGGACCCTGACCACCACCGCAGGGGGCGCTCCAAACGAGGCCAGAAACGCCATCCTGATTGCCACCGGGACACCGGGTGCTACGCGCTACATCAACGCTCCCAAGCAGAGCAAAATGTATGTGGTGATCAACAACTCAGATTCCCTGGTGTATTTGCGCGGCGGCCCGAGCAGCCCCACGGCGGGCGCATTTGTCTCTGCTGGGCAGGCAGCCCTGATGGCATGGGACTCAGGGGTTGGGGATTTTGTCAAAGTTGCTGGCGGCTCTGGCGGCGCAACGGGTGGTGGCACGGATCAGATATTCTTTGAAAACGGTCAGAACGTGACCTCAAACTACACCATCCCGGCAGCAACCAACGCCGGTACATTTGGCCCCGTCACAATTGACAGCGGTATATCGGTAACTGTAACCACCGGCTCAAGCTGGGTAGTGGTTTAAGGAGCGAACATGAGTTCAGTACGTCTTTCTGGGAATGTCGGCGGCACCGGAATATTTACGGTTGCATCGCCAAACTCCAACAACAACCAAACCCTCACGCTGCCTGATTCAACTGGCACTGTCGCTCTGACAAGCGATATTACTGGCGGGGCGCGGGCAGAACTGTTTACAACCACAGGCACTTCCACCTTTACAGTCCCGGCAGGCGTTACCGCAGTTAAGGTCACAGTGGTTGCCGGTGGTGGTGGCGGGGGCGGCCCAAGCGCACTAGGCCGCGCTGGCGGTGGTGGCGGTGGCGGTGGCACTGCAATTGAATGGGTTACGGGGCTTACTCCGGGAGGCACCGTAACTGTGACTGTTGGAGCCGGTGGTACGGTTTCGGCTGGCGCTACTGGTGGGACTGGTGGAACGTCATCGTTTGGCGCATTTTGTTCCGCAACAGGCGGCGCAGGCGGGGTCGGCGGTAACGTTTTCGGAGGAGGGGGGGCTGCCGGGACTGCAACGGGCGGCAACTTTAACATTCCAGGCGGGGCTGGCTCGGCTGGAATTAGTGCTAACTCGGGCGTTTCCTCGGGCTCCGGTGGTGCAACAAATTATGCTGCGGCGCAGCAATTTTTCTATATTTCTGGCTGTGCTAATGTCCTTATAACAGACACTTTCGGGGTATCAGAATTTGGTCGTGGCGGTAATCGTGCAGACAACAATGCCAACAGTAACGGTGTAGCGGGCTCTGGATACGGCGCGGGTGGCAGCGGTGGTAATAGAGTTAGCGGCGCAGGCTCCCAAACAGGCGGCGCTGGCGCTCCGGGATTTGTTTTGGTGGAGTATTGAGATGAAAAAAGCATTGGTTTCTTCAACAGAAAATGTGCTCAACCCAAACACGCAAGAAGTTATTGGCTGGCGTATTGTTGAAACTGCCGCCCAAGAATTTCCGGTCTACAAGACTCTTTTTTGGGTGGACTGTGATGATGCGGTAGAGGCTGATCAGTGGTATTACGACAATGCCGACAGTACCATTAAGGTGAAACCAACCCCTGAGCCTGTTGTCCCACCTGACCAGCCTGTGTCTCAAGGCACCCAAGACCTTTAAGGAACAACCATGCCAACAGCAATCAGCGGCACCAACGGCGTCTTACAGTCGTATGACTTCCAAGTCCTGACGACGGGCTTTTCGTACACTTTTGCAGCGGGTACCACAACCCTGATCGCCAACCCAGCGGGTACGCTGGCCACCGGCACGATCACAATGCCTGCCTCTCCGGCAGACGGCATGATCATCACCATCGAGTCCACGCAGCAGATCACCGCTCTGACTGTGCAGGGCAACACCGGCCAGTCCTTGGTTGGGGGCACGATAACCATGCGGGCCAACCAGCCCGAGTCGTTCATTTATCGCTTGACCGACACAACGTGGTACCCGTTTGCTGGCGCGACAAACAGCCAGATTGTCCCCGGCACCGCTCAGAACTCCACCTCCGGCACCAGCATTGATTTCACCGGCATCCCGTCTTGGGTGCGCCGCATCACGGTGATGTTCAACGGGGTGAGTATGAACGGCAGTTCTGGCATGTTAGTTCAAATTGGTGCCGGCTCAATTGTGACTTCCGGCTATACATCTGTAACTGTTTCTGCAACATCAACAAATACAGTTACTTCTTTTTCAACCACAAACGGCTTTGGTATTCAATCTGGGACTGCATCAGAAAACACAATTGGCAGAATGGTTATAACAAATATTTCTGGAAATGTTTGGATTTCTGACCATTTGTTTAATCGTTCTGGCTGGAGTGTTACCGGCGCGGGCAATTTATCTCTTTCCGGGGCGCTTGATAGAGTGCGTATTACAAGTTTTAATGGCACTGACACCTTCGACGCCGGATCAATCAACATTCTTTATGAGTGAGGAGTAACACATGACACTAATTTTGTCTGGCACCGACGGCCTGTCTGACATCGACGGTTCTGCTGCTACTCCTGCCATCAGGGGGACTGACGCCAACACCGGCATTTATTTCCCAGGCAATGACAGGATTGGCTTTGCCGAGGGCGGTGTGCAGTGTGGTGAGTTTGACGCCTCTGGCAACTTCCTGATGAATTCAGGCTACGGCTCTGTTGCTACTGCCTATGGTTGCCGCGCATGGGTGAACTTCAACGGCACCGGCACTGTTGCGATCCGCGCCTCGGGCAACGTGACGAGCATCACGGATAACGGCACGGGTGACTACACGATCAACTTCACGACGGCGATGCCGGATGCGAATTATGCAATATCGCAAACCCTGTCCGCACAAGCGTCGAATAATGACGGCGGCGTAGCGGTTATTGCTTTTGGTACGACCCTATCAACAACAAATTTTCGTATGGTTACAGACCAACGGGCAACAGGTGAATACGACCCAACAATTGTCTGTTTTTCCGTTTTCCGTTAGTCAGGAGATATCATGAACTCTCGCATCATTTACCCCAACGACGATGGCGGCGTGTCCGTCATCGTGCCTGCTGCCGAGTGCGGCCTGACGATTGAAGAGATCGCGGCCAAAGATGTGCCGCAGGGCAAGCCCTACAAGATTGTGGATGTCGCTGACATCCCATCTGACCGCGCCTTCCGCAACGCATGGGAGTATGCATGATCCAGATCAACATGACAAAGGCGAAGGCTATCGCCCATGATGCCCGTCGCGCTGCCCGTGCCAAAGAGTTTGAGCCGCATGACGCAATCATCATGAAACAGATTCCGGGTGTGGATGCAGCCGCAGCCGAGGCCGCTCGTCAGGCAATCCGTGACAAATACGCCGCCCTCCAGACCCAGATGGACGCAGCGCAGACGCCAGACGAACTCAAGGCGCTGATGCCAACCAAGTAAAACGCTTCATGGTAGTCGCCCTCACCCCGGCCCACTCCTTCACTTATGACGGTGCGGCGCTCTATGTGTATCACGCCAACAAGGGTGAGGGGTTGCCGCGCCATGAGCATATGTACGCTCACGCCACGCTGTGCGCTGCCGGGTCATGTGTTGTGCGCAAAGAGGGCAAAGAGTTGGTGATGACAAAAGCCACAAAGCCTGTCAATTTGATTGCCAGCCAATGGCACGAGATCGAAGCCTTGGAAGACGGCACGGTGTTCATCAACGTGTTTGCAGCAAACAAAATATAAATGATCGACCCGATAAGCGCCCTTGCTGCGATATCGTCAGCGGTTGAGCTTGTTAAAAAGGTCGCCGCGACGGTTGATGATGTCACTTCGCTCGGGCCGGTGCTGGGGAAATATTTTGATGCCAAAGCCGACGCCATCGAGGTTGTCCAAAAGTCGCAAGAGGGTGGGTTTAAGGGGTCCGCGTTAGGTAAGGCGCTTGAGTTGGAAATGGCCATTGAGCAGGCCAAGCAGTTTGAGGAACAGATCAAGATGCTGTTTTTCCAGGCAAACAAGATGGATGTCTGGATGCGGATTGCGGCTCGGGCGCAGCGGATGGAAGCAGACGCAGCCCATGCGGCAAGGCGTAAAAAAGAAGCCGCAAAGAAACGGCAGCAAGAGTTGGATGAGTTGTTCATTATTTTGATCGGCGCGTTGGTGGTGTTTGTCGTTATCGGCGCAACTGTTTGGTTCATCGTGGAAGCCACGGCACAAGGAAAATAGTATGTTGTCCCTTATCTCTACCCTCGGCGGCTTGCTGATTTCCGGCTTGCCAAAACTGCTGGACTACTTCCAGAACAAGGCCGACCAAAAGCATGAGTTGGCTTTGGCCCGGATGCAAAATGAGCGTGAGTTGGCTCTGGCTGCCCAGGGGTATGCCGCCCAGCAGAAGATTGAAGAAATCCGCACCGACCAAGTGATGATGCAGACCGAGGCGCAGATGACGGAAGCCGCGCTTAAACACGATGAAAAGGTGCTGGACAGGGCCAGCCAGTGGGTCGCCAACTACGTCGGCACCGTGCGTCCGACGGTGACGTACATCTTCGTGCTGGAGTTGGTGCTGATCAACTTGTTCCTGTGCTACTACCTGTATACAAACCCTGGAATGATTAAGAGTATGGACGATGTGCTGCGGTACTCGGATATTATTTTTAGTCCCGACGAAATGGCCATGTTGGGCGGGATTATTGGATTTTGGTTTGGGACGCGCACCTGGGGCCGGAAGTGAAACTAAGTAAGGTTGGCGCTGACTTGATGCATAAGTACGAGGGTTTCAGAAACCGCCCGTATCTATGTCCGGCGCACATCTGGACAATTGGATATGGCCATGTGCTGTATCAAGAACAGATTCGCCTGCCGATGATGCGGCCAGAAGGCAAGACCCAGGCCGACATTCCCATGATCCGCAGGGAGTACCCATTGAAACCGGAGGACAACCGTGTCTGGTCCAAGCAGGAAATTAATGATCTCTTCGACTCGGATGTCGCAAGTTTTGAACGTGGTGTTCTTCGACTTGTGCCCGGCAGTGTTGGCAGTCAAGGCCGCTTTGACGCTCTGGTCAGTATTTCCTTTAATTTCGGGTTAGGCAACCTCCAGCGCAGCAGCATCCGCATCAAAGCAAACCGGGGCGATTGGGAAGGCGCAGCAGACGCTTTCTTGCTTTGGAACAAGGGTGGGGGTAAAGTGCTGGCAGGGCTGGATAAGCGCCGCAGAGACGAACGCGCCCTCTTCTTGTCGTAGGACGACCATGCCACTCCAAAAAATTTTGTTTAAACCGGGGGTCAACCGGGAAAACACGCGGTACACCACCGAGGGGGGCTGGTACGACTGCGACAAGGTTCGCTTCCGTCAAGGCACGCCCGAGAAGATTGGCGGCTGGTCACAGATTTCGCCCAACACGTATGAGGGCGTCTGCCGGTCACTGTGGACTTGGGCCACGCTCAACGGGATCGTGCTAAACGGCGTTGGCACCAACCTGAAGTTCTACATTGAAGAGGGTGGCTCATACAACGACATTACGCCCATCCGTGAGTTTGCCACTCTCTCAAACCCTTTCACTGCAACGCCTGGATCAGCGGTTATTACTGTGGCCGACACCGCGCATGGGCTGGCAGATGGCGATTACGCCAGTTTTATTGGTGCGGTTGCCCTGAGCACCCAGACCTTCACCCGTTCAAGTGCAACCGACTTTGTTGTGTCTTCTGCCCTGGCCGACAACACCCCCGTGGTTTTGTCTGTGTCTGCTGGCGGCGCTCTTCCGGCTGGACTGATTGAGGGTGTGCAGTACTTTGCACAGCTTGTTTCTGGCACGACGATTCAGTTTGCCAACGTGATTGACGGTGCTCCAATCTCTACGACCACGGCTGGATCGGGCACGTTTTCGCTGTACGTCAACAACGGCATCACGGCTGATGTCCTCAATCAGTCGTTCCAAGTCACAATTGTTGATATAAACACTTACACCATCACCGCATCGGTCAACGCCACTTCATACGATGTGGGCGGTGGCGGCACCACAGTCAACGCGCAGTACCAGATTCCCGTTGGGTTTGAACTGGCGCAACCGCTGGCTGGCTGGGGTGCTGGCCCGTGGGGCAGCGGTCCTTGGGGTATTGGTGAACCCAGCTTCCTGAATCTGCGCCTGTGGTATCAGGCAAACTTTGGCCAGAATCTGATCTTTGGGTACGAGGGCAGCCCCCTGTACTACTGGGACGCGCAGTTAAACGCGCTCCCGCTTGAGGTCACGCCGACCTTGAACTCGCGTGTTGTAACGTCTGTAAACACCTCAACCGAGTACCTGTCTGCTTCGACCACAACCCTGTCCAACGGTGACCCGGTCAAGTTCACTTCAACGACTTCTCTGCCGTCTCCTCTGGTGGCAGGCACGGTGTACTACGTCATTAACAAAGATGGCGCAGGCGCAGGAACGCTGCAAGTCTCTGCAACTGTTGGCGGGACGGCCATTGACCTGACCACGGCAGGATCGGGAACCATCACCCTGTTCGGGCCAACCCAGTTTAATGTTGGCGTAACGCTTTCAGATGACACCGCGATTCGGTTCACCAGCACGGGCACCGTCCCGACTGGCATGACCATAGGTACCGTCTACTACGTATACAGCGCAGGGGGCAGCAACTTTTACATCTCAACAACCCCGCAGGGTGACCCAATTGTTTGCACGGCTGCGGCAACGGGCACTGTTTACACGATCTCAAACGGCATCCCGGTATCGTCGTTGGCGTACGCATCGGATGTTCCGACGGCTGTTAACTTGGCGATGGTGTCTGACATCAGCCGGTTCACAATTGCATTTGGTTGCAACCCGATTGGGGAGAGTGAAATTGACCCCATGCTGGTTCGCTGGACGGACCAAGAGTCGGTGGTGAACTGGACGCCAGAGGCAACCAACCAAGCAGGCGGGCAGCGCCTGTCTCACGGCTCAAGAATCGTTGCGGCGGTTCAGTCCCGGCAAGAGATCGTTGTGTTCAGCGACACGGCGCTGTACTCCATGCAGTACCTTGGGCCGCCATACGTTTGGGGCTTCCAGCTTCTTGGTGACAACATATCCATCATCGGACCCAACGCGGCGGTCATTGCCTCGGGTGTCATCTACTGGATGGGTATTGACAAGTTCTACCGCTACGATGGCCGGGTGTTGACTTTGCGCTGTGACCTGCGGCAGTACATCTATCAGGACATCAACCTCGACCAGACGGATCAAATCTGCTGCGGCACGAACGAGGGCTTCAACGAAATCTGGTGGTTTTACTGCTCTGCCAACTCAACGGTGGTGGACAAGTACGTCATCTACAACTACCAAGAGGATGTGTGGTTCTATGGCTCGATGGGCCGCACGGCATGGAATGACTCCAGCCTGAACAACTACCCGATTGCTGCCACGTACTCCAACAACTTGGTCTTCCATGAGTTTGGTGTTGACGACAACGTCTCTGGCACCCCGGCCCCTATCAACGCCTACATCACCTCGTCGCAGTTTGATATTGGTGATGGCCATGCTTTTGGGTTTATCTGGAGGTTGTTGCCTGACATCACGTTCAGGGGTTCGTCTGCTGCAAACCCGCAGGTGACCATGACGCTCAAGCCGCTGCAAAACTCTGGCTCGGGATTTAACAACCCTGAGTCTGTCGGCGGCACAAACAACGCCCCTGTGGTGCGCAGCGCATCGGTTCCGGTCGAGCAATTTACCGGGCAGGTGCTGATCCGGGTTCGTGGTCGGCAGATGGAGTTCAAGGTCGAGTCTGCCAATCTTGGAGTGCAGTGGCAGCTTGGCGCTCCGCGTATTGACATCAAGCCCGATGGCCGCAGGGGCAACACGTAATGACGTTCATCGTTACCTCCACCTACGAATTAAATCGGGTTGCCGCACCCAGGCTGCCAGACGCGCCAAACGACTACGAGAAGCGGTATCACGATCAATTTGCGGATGTTCTGCGTCTGTATTTCAACCGACTCGATGGCATTCTGGGTCAATTGGTGGCTTCTATGGAAACAATCCCGGTATCAATTGGCGGCACCAACCTTGACGCCTTTGGGCGGCTGCGGGTCAGCAACCCCCTGACCTTGTTTGACTCATCCCACCGCTACGCCGACAACAACCTGTGGGTCAACAGCCTCACCGGCACCGCAGCTTCCACATTCAGCGCGGACGAGGGCTTGATCAACATGACGGTTGGCTCGGCCAACGGGGATCAGATCATCCGCGAGACCATCAAAGTCTTTTCCTACCAGCCGGGTAAGAGCCTTTTGGTGATGAACACCTTTGTGTTTGGGGAAGCCAAAACCGGGCTTCGCCAGCGGGCTGGCTACTACGGTGCGGCCAACGGCATTTACTTTGAGCGTGAAGGCTCGATTAACTACATGGTCGAGCGCAGCAGCGTGACGGGAGCGGTGGTCAACACCCGTGTGGCTCAGGCAGATTGGAACCAAGACCCGATGGATGGAACCGGGCCGTCTGGTCTGACGCTTGACTCCTCTAAGGCGCAGATTCTGTACCTCGACGTTGAGTGGCTGGGCCTTGGTACTGTTCGTACAGGATTCATCATCAACGGTGTATTTGTTCCGTGCCACAACTTTGACCACGCCAATCTGGTCAACACGACCTACATTACCACCGCTTCACTTCCGCTGCGGTACGAGATGACCAACGTGGCTGCAACGACCGGGGCCAGCACCCTTAAACAGGTTTGCTCGACGGTGATCTCTGAGGGTGGATATGAACTGCGCGGCGCACAGCTATCAGCCGGGAACACAATCACAGCCCCTACCACACTGACAACAGCCGGGACGTTCTACCCCATTGTGTCCCTTCGCCTGAAGACGACCCGCCTGGATGCAATCGCTATTCTGACAGCGGTGTCAATCTTGGGCATCACCAACAACGCCAATTACAAATGGGAAGTTGTGGCGTCTGGCACCACGACCGGGGGCACCTGGGTCAGCGCCGGAACGAACTCAGGGGTTGAGTACAACATTACTGGCACGGCGTTTACTGTCGGCACCGGACGCATCTTGGCAACGGGTTTTTTCCAAGGCTCAAACCAAGGGTCCAACAGCGTGGACATTTTGAAAGAGGCTTTGTTTGCCTCGCAGCTTGAGCGCGACCCTTTTACTCCGACCGCTTATGAGTTGACGCTGGCCTGTACGGCTGCATCCAACGGTGATCAGGTTCTCGGTTCTATGGACTGGGAAGAGATCAGCCGGTAATTGAACAAATAAACCCTCCATGATAGACTTGATCAACCCCTTTTCCGCGAGGCAAATATGAGCCTTGAAATCGCCGCCAAGCACCTTGCCGCCAAAGGCCGAGGCCCAGACACTCAGCTTGTCCACATGTCGCTGGGCGAGTTATACAGCCTCCAAGAGCTTGCCAAGGCACATGGTGGGTCCCTAAGTATTAACCCTGAGACCGGGTTGCCTGAGGCTGGGTTCTTGGACAGTCTTCTTCCGGCGATTATTGGTGGCGGCTTGATGTTTGCCACCGGGGGACTTGGCGCTGCCGCAGGTGCAGGATTGTTCGGGATGGGCATGCCAGCCACCATCGGCCTTGGCGTTGGCGCACTTCAAACGGCGCGTACCGGAGACTTGGGTAAGGGGCTTATGGCCGGTCTAGGCGCATATGGTGGTGCTGGACTTGGGGGCGGTTTGTTTGGTGCGGGTACAGCGGCAGCACAGCAAGGTGCCGTTGCTGGTCTTGGTCAAGGTGCATCACAGGCCGCCATGAACGAAGTCGCTGCCCAAGCCACAAAAACAGCATTAGAGAGCCCATTTTCAACGGCGGCCAAAGGGCTAACTGGCTTAACAGAAACTGGTGGCAGAGAAGCCTTCATGAAAAGTATTGGTGGCGGCAAAGGACTGCTCAAATATGCCGCAGGTGCTGCCGCTCCTATGCTCATGGCAGGAGAGTCGGAATCAGCACCCCCTCAATCAGACTCACAGAGAGCGCTTTTTGCGTTTAACCCTGGCCGGGTCAAGAACCCTGAGTCTCTTTACCCTGCGGACTATCGCGGGGAACGCATGAATTTCCAGCCTCAATATACCCGTCTGGCAGCTGAGGGTGGTCTTCTTTCCGGCTTTTTTCCCGGCATGAAAGGCGAAGAGTCCATCCCCGAAGATTACAAGTACACCTACGACCCGCTGACGCAGTCATATAAAAAGGTTGAGCCGCCGAAGCCGACAACAGCTACTGGAATGGGTTCTGACCGCACAATGGATTCTGGCGGCGCGGGTGGTGATTTGGCGGCTGCGGGCCCCAGTTCCAATGATTTTGGGATGGGGGCGATTGGGTTTGGACAAGGCTTGGCTGATCTGGGTTTAACCGGCTTGGGTAATGCTATTGCGGGGCCCGGAATTAATGCGCTTGGCGCAGCAGAAGCGGCGGCTGCACAAGGCGTGTCTGATCATGCCGCAGACTCGGCGGCAAATGCAGCGGGCATCGGAGCCGCTTTTGGCAACGCAGACTCTACTTCTGATTCTGGCGCAATTGGTGCCGGAGATGGCGGTGGTGGTATTGGTGCTGGGGATGGACTTGCATATGGCGGTCTTGCAGCTATGGCTCGCGGCGGATACTCCCACCTTGGCGACTACTCTGACGGCGGCAGGCTGCTGCGCGGCCCTGGTGATGGGGTATCTGACTCTATCCCAGCCACAATTGGCAACAAGCGCCCTGCTCGTCTTGCAGACGGTGAGTTTGTGATCCCGGCCCGCATCGTCTCTGAATTGGGCAACGGCTCGACCGAGGCGGGTGCGCGTAAGCTGTACGCCATGATGAACCGTGTACAGGCAGCCCGTGGTCAAACGACTGGTAAAGGCCGAGTCGCCAAAAACACCCGCGCTGATAAATACCTGCCAGCATGAACATCAACGAAGGCAAACTTGAGTGGTTTGGAGGGAACCAAGACGCCCTGAACATGTTTCGGGCGTTTGTGTTTTTGTCCCATGCTTGGGATGACATGGTGGACAAGGACAAGGATGTATCTGACGACACCATCAACCAAGCCTTCCTGACCGCTCTTGTTTATCTTCCGGCCAACCCGTTTTACCGCAGCATCCAAGACGACATCTTGCCGATGTGGCTGGTTGTGGTGTCTTCGTTTGAGACGGCAAATACTTTTGAACGAAACAAAGACCCGCACGGGATTGAGATTGCGCATAGTCTGCGGTACGCTGCTGGCAATATCCTGGCTTATGCCGTACATGTTTGTGTTGGCCCAGAGAAAGCCAAAGAGATTCTTCCAGATGTCTGGAAATCTGTGTTTTATGAGCGGTTTGACGACTACCGCAAGGAGCATCTAAATGTTTAAGCTTTGGAAGTGGTTGTTCAACCCGGACTGGTTTACTCTACACCTTGGCGGAGGTGGCGGTGGCGGTTCTTCGGCCCCTGCCTCTCAAACTCAGATTGCAGACCTCCCAGAGTGGGCCAAACCGTATGCCAAAGAGACGCTTGGCAAAGCTGCTGCGCTGACAGACATCAGCCAAAACCCGTATCAGGTATATTCAAAAGACCGAATTGCCGGGTTTGATCCCATGCAAGAGCAGGCCATGCGCACTGCTTCAAGCCCAGAGGAGTTTGGCAAACAGGTTCAGGGCTACATGTCGCCCTACATGCAGAACGTGGTGGACGTTCAAAAGCGCGAAGCCATGCGCAGCGCCGGTATTCTTGGTGCGCAGCAGCAGGCAAGGGCTACAGGTGCGGGGGCATTTGGCGGGTATCGTGAAGGTATCCAGAGGGCAGAAGACAACCGCAACCTCATGCGCCAGATGGGCGACATCCAAGCTATGGGTTCTCAGCGGGCGTTTGAGCAAGGCTCTGAAGAGGCTCGGCGGGCGCAGGGCTTACAAATGCAGTACGGCGCGATGCGTCAGGGGCTGGAGCAGCAAAAGCTCACCCAAGGCTATCAAGACTTTCTCAACCAGCAGAAGTACCCGTACCAGCAGTTGGAGTTCATGTCCAACATCCTGCGCGGCACCCCGATGGGTAGTGTTCAGACGTTGTATCAGCCGCCTCCAAACGTCCTTGGTCAATTGGCCGGTCTTGGTGTTGGCTTGGGTGCGATGACAGGTTTTGGCAGGGGGTTTGCTGAAGGTGGTCAGGTCGATGAGTATGCCGACGGTGGCAGCGTAACCAGCGATTACTTTGTTGATGACGCTCTGGATAAGCTCAGTGATGCTCAGTTGGAGCAGTCCAAGTTGGCTGCCTTGAGTCGGGGTGACCGCCAACAGGTCGCAATGATTGACGATGTGATTGCCGAGCGGGCGTCGCTCCGTGTAGGTCTTGGTAATGCGTTCGATTCGCTCCCGGCAGAAGATCAAGAGCGTGTGTTTACCGCTGCCGACGGTGGCATCGTGGCGTTTGCTAATGGTGGCGACAGCAGTTATGACACACTGGAACGAAAACGCCTTGCTCAACCGCGTCCTCCGACAAGGGCACGTTCTGCACCGCAACGCCAAGTGAGCCCTGCGGTTCATCAAGGCATCAACCAGATAGCCGAGCAAGCCGGTTTACCCAGAGAAGCTGTAGAGGATAGGTACGCCCGCATCCTCAAAGATATTGAGAGTAAAGACGCTGGAGACATCAAAGCCATCCAAGATATGGTGGAGAAATCCACTGGTGGTTCCCGTGAAGTGAAGGAGGGCGCACTGGGTCGGGCGCTTGCCGAATATGGTTTTCAGGTGGCTCGTGAAGCCTCAAAACCGGGGGCTACGCTTCTTGGTAGTTTTTCTGGGGCTGCACCGACTCTCTCCGCGTCTATGGCTGAAAGCGCCAAACTGGCCCGTGAGATGGACCAGAACGACATGAAGCTGCGGACGGCTCAGAGACAGTTTGAGTTGTCCCGTCGTGCCGACAACCGTAAAGAAGCCAGCATGTTTGCAAACCAGATTGAGCAGCTTGAGCGTCAGCAGGAGATGCTGGTCCTGAAGCGTCAGGAGTTGGCGCAGACGGGCGCATATCAGCAAGGCAGCTTGGCCAATCAACGTGCCCAAATTGCACGGGGGGCTGAGAGCGATAGGCTGCGGGGGCTCAGTGCTGCTGCAAACCTGCAACGTGCTCAAGCCAGTATCCTTGAGGTGGGGCGCAAAGCTGGTCTGGACTTTGACAACTCCCGCGCCGCACGAGACTTGATGAAGCGACTTACTGAACAGCATGGGGCTGATAAAGCCAAATATTTTTATGCACAGGAGCGCCGTGCGTATATTAATGAAGCCACTCAAGGGGCTCGGGCTCAGGCAGAAAGTGACGTACAAGCGCGTAACGTGTTTGACCTTCTCAGTCAGGGGTAATCCATGATTGTCAACCTGCCAAAGCTGGGGCCGGTCGAGTTCCCAGATAACCTCACATCTGAGCAGTACGACGATCTGGTTGGGCGACTGGCAGCGAAGTACGATTTCAAACTCCCAAAGCCTGAGGCCAGTCTCAGCACAATTGGCAAGCGCGCCTTCATGCGCTCTATGGGGAACTTGGGTATCGCTGGTGGAGATGTGCTGCCTGCTATGGTTGGCAGCGCCTTGGGCTTTGAGGACTACGCCCGCCGTCAGATGGGTGAGGCCGAAGCCAGCCGCGCAGAGCTTGAGAAGAAGTATCCCACCAGATACAAGTCATACACGGAAGTCAGCAGCCCGTTCGAGGCGCTGGAGTATGTGGTTGAGACAGGTGGTGAGTTGTTGCCATCTGTTGCCACTGCACTCATCCCCGGTGTTGGGGGTGGTGTTCTTGGTGGGCGTCTGGCTGGTCAGGCTGCGCTTCGTAGTGCGCAGGCTGCTGGCCCCGCCTCTCGCGTAGCCTTGGCTGGTGTGGAGAAAGCCGCTGAGGTTGGGGCCCGCCGTGGCATGTATGGTGGTGTGTTCCTTGGCTCATACGCGCAGAACACGCCTGAGATTTTTGAGGGCATTTATCAAGAGACTGGCAACTTTGAGTCGGGTATCGCTGCCTTGACGGGTGGCCTGAGCGCCGCTCTGGATTCTGTGTTGCCTGCCAAAGTGCTTGATACCCTCGGTGGATACGGCAAGCTGAAACTTATTGAGGAGCTTGCCAAGAAGTCCGGTGCTGCTCCTGTCGCATGGAAAACCATCGGCAAAGAGGCGGTCAAAACCGCAGGGTCTGAAGGTCTGACCGAATCGGCCCAAGAGGCCATTAAGGTCTACGCGCAGCAGCTTGCGGGTAGTACCCAGGAGTTGCTCTCCCCCGAGAACATCCAGCAGTATAAAGAGGCGTTCGTCAAAGGTGCGGTGGGTGGTGGCCTGTTTGGTGCGCCGATTGGGGTGTCCCGGTACTTCACGGAGAAGAAGGATTTCACCAACACCCAAGAAGCCCAGCAGGCGTTGGCCGAGCAAGAGGCTGCGGCGAAGGTAGGCGCCTCCCCCTTGCAGGGGCGTATTGATGCGTTGGTCTCTGGGAAGATGGATACCCCCATCTCCCAAGAAGAACTTGAGACGGCTTTCAGGTACACCCGCGATGAGATAAACGCCCTTCAGGCGCGTATGGATGAGTCGCGCCCGGGGTCTGAAGCGTATGCCGAGTTGGATGCCGCCATCAAGGAGAAACAAGGCGCGTTGGCTACTCTGGATGCCAAGAAAGCGGAGATGAGTGCCTTCGCTACAGCGACTCCAGATGAGCAGGGCATGATCCGTCCTGCCCCTGAAGCCCCGTCTGTGCAAGCGCCGGTAGACGCCACAAGCGTACCCACCATAACCCCAGGCGCACTGGAGCAGATTCAGGCCAAGCCCCTGGAGGAAGGAGCCCCCAGTGTTACAGAACCTATCGAACCAACAAGTGGAGCAGGCGTTGGCGTGGCTGGCGAGCCCGTTGCTGGAGCCGCCCCCGCAGGAGTTGGAGCACCTCAACCAGATGGAGTGGTTCCTGCTGCATCGGATGTTGGACAGCCTCCTGCTAGAGAAGCAGGACAGCCCGGTGCAGTAACCACTGCTGAACCCGAGGCCCCGGCACCCACTGTTTCACGTGAAACAAAGCCCAAGCGGACGCGCAAGAAGGCCCCGCCTAAGACCGCCGCCGACATCACCAAAGTCCAGGGGCTGGACAAGAAGGCGCTGACTCCAGAGGAGAAAGACGCCAAGGCGTACTTTGGCCGTGCAGATACTGAAACGGCACTGCGCAACATTGCCAATGATCTGGTGTACCAGCCCACGGCGTACCGTAACGCCAAGATGAAGGCGTTGCCCGATGAGGCGTATTTTGCCAGCGAGAGAGAAGCCACGATGTTCCGTGGTCAGGGGGGCGTTCACGCCAAGAATGCCGATAAGTGGGCACGCGCCAATCTGAGCCCTGAGCAGGTTGCGTATCTGGATCAGTGGATCAACCAGTACACCAAGGAGCAGCAACGCTCCACCAAGTTCCGCAAGAAACTTGAGAAGCAGCAGGAACAAAAGGCGGCTATTCGGCAAGAGGTGGAGGCGGCTCCAGCAGAACTGACGACCGAACAGGAACTGAAGAACTACGGCATCAAACAGAAGAGCCGTACCAAATCAGAAGCCCGGAAGTATGCCCGCAAGGCCATCCGTGAGATGGAGCAGGTTGATGAGGATTACATACCCATCCTTGACTCCGATCTGGATGCACTGCTGTCCTCGCCTGAGGTTGCTCAACTCTCCACTTCACTCCACCCTACGGTTGAGGCTGCGCTTCGTCGGGGTGATCTCTCCAGAGCATTGAAGCTCTTTGCTGAATCTGCGGATCAGCCGCGTCTGACACGCCTTGCTGAAACACTCTCCAACATCCTGGGAGATGTGAAGGTTGTGTACGGGGCGGAGCAGGCGATGTATGACCCTGCGACCAACACCATCTACCTGCCCGAAGATGCGACCGATTACGACCTCATCCATGAGGCGTCTCATGCGGGGTTGTCCCACATCATTGCAAACCCGTCGCACCCTGTCACCCGGCAACTGGACAAGATATTCCAGCAAGTCAAAGCGGATATCGACGGGGCCTATGGGGCGAAGAACCTGCAAGAGTTTGTGGCTGAGATTTGGAGCAACGATGCCTTCCGCACTCAGTTGAAAGAGAAGCGATCTGAAGTACCCGCTCTGTCAATGTGGGACAAGCTCATGCGCCTGATGCGCCGCGCCTTCAGACTGCCAGAACGCACTGAGCCTACGCTCGATCAGATTGACCGGCTGCTCGACAGCATCGTGGGGCCGCCACCGGACTCCCGCACGGGCGATACGCTGTTTGCGCAGACTATTCACAACCCTGGCACGTTCCAGAAGGTGCTGAACAAGACCAGTGAGTTGACCCAGAAGCACACCCGGATGACGCCTGAGCAGGCTTCACGGTTCCTCTCGGCTGTGGAGGTGGGAGGGCTGACTCTGCGCCAAGGCTTGCAGAAGTTCTTGAACCTCTCTGCCGTGGGGGAGGTGGGGGAGCGCATCCTTGGGCGTGATGCTGTTACGTTTGCCGATACCGTCAACGAGATGGCCGGGTACCGTGAAAGCCTGATTGAGAAACTTGCCCCGTTGAACACCCGGCTGCAAAAGTACGTCCAGAACCCTGAGTTCAACAAGTGGACCAAGATGGTCCATGACCACACTCGGGAGGACATCAACCCTGAGGCTCCTGTCAGCAAGTACGCCAACACGGAGAAGGCCGCACTGCATGCACAGTTCAGCAAGGACTTCAAGACTCTCACGCCTGAAGGTCAGAAGCTCTACCGTGATCTGTTCGGCTCATACAAACAACTCTTCAAGGAGTTGCAGGACTCGCTCTATGCCAACCTAGTGGGTGTGCATGGTGAGGGCACCCCAGAGCGTAAGCAGGCATTGGGTGCCTACGAGAAGGTGATCGGCATGATCATCGCCAAGGGCATCGACCACTACGCGCCACTGTACCGTCAGGGTACCTACTGGCTGGAGTTCAAGAACAGAGATGGCGAGATGGAGCGCAAGCTCTACAACAGCCAGATTGAGCGGACCACTGCCCGTAACGCCCTTGAGCAAGAGGGAGCCACCGACTTTGATGAGTACATGAAGGTCGAGGGGGAGAGAGCCCGCAGGGCACCCAGCGGCACCATCGCTGCCCAGATCATCAAGATCATGAAAGAGGGCGGTGCGGAGGATGCTGCGGTTGATAAGTTCTTGGCCCTGATCGTCAGTGCCATGCCAGAGACCAGCATCCTCAAATCGTTCACGGCGCGTAAAGGCACGTTGGGCTATGAGGAGAACGCCGCCACGGCCTTCAGCAACGTCACCAACAATTTGGTGGGCCAGCTTTCACGCATGCGGTACTCGGACAAGCTGCAAGGTCTTATAGATAACATGGGCCAGACGGCTCAGAAGTTACGCGGTATTGACCAGCAGCGGGGCGCTGAGATTCTGCAAGAACTGGAGTCCCGGCTTCAGTTTGCGATGGACCCGACTGTTGAACGGTGGGCACGGTGGGCCAGCGGTGCCGCGTTTTATTTCAACCTTGCAGGTAACGTCTCCTCCGCAACGATTAACTTGTTGCAGACACCGATGGTCACCTTCCCGCAGTTGGGTGGTACATATGGTTTTGCTGCTGCTGGCAGGGCTTTGATAGCAGCGACTAAGCTGTACTCAACATCTAGCTTTAGCCGCACGGTGACGGACATCAACGGGCAGAAGGTGACTGAAAACGCCATGCTGTCCGTTGAGAATCTGGTCAACGCAGGTAAAGCCCCGCAGTACAAGGCGCTGGTGCAGCGTCTCAAAGACCTTGGCTTCTTGCAAACGTCGACGGCCCGTGACGCCTTGGGGTTGGCGAATGATCCCAGCGGGGACCCCAGTGTGATGAAGACGTTGGGGGAGAAGACCGCGCTGTATTCCTCGTTCATGTTCCACCATGCCGAGCGTATGAACCGTGAGGTCACGGCAATTGCTGCCTATGATCTTGAGATGCAGCGGTTGGCTAAAAAGGGTGTAAGGGGAGAGGCCGCTCAGGCTCAGGCCATCGACAAAGCCATCCGCATGGTGGAGTTCACGCACGGTGCAGGGCATGCAGAATCTGCTCCGAGTATTACCCAGCAAGGTCTTGGCAAAGTGCTGACCGTGTTCAAGCGGTTTGCCTTCACCATGTACTACATGCTGTTTGACACCATCCGCAGGTCATTGCCCGTACCACCTGACGCCACACCCGAGCAAAAGGAATTGGTCAGCGCCGCTCGTCGCCAGTTGTTTGGCATCTACGCCATGTCCGCGCTCTTTGCTGGTGCCAAAGGCATCCCACTGTATTGGATTCCCGAGACTGTCTACAACGCATTTGCCGATGACGACGAGGATACCTTTGATGAGATGTTGCGCCGCTACTTGAACGAGTTCTGGTTCAAAGGGCCAGTGAATTACATCACCAACCTTGGTATCGCAGACCGTGTGGGCTGGACGGACTTGATCTACCGCGATCAGAAGGGTGACAAGGCAGACGCCTCGGCGCTGTCTCAGTTCCTTGAGAACATCCTTGGCGCTCCATACGCGGTGGTCAACAACGTCTTCCGGGGTCAGGAGTTGATTGCTGAAGGGCAATTCTGGCGCGGAGTGGAGACCATGCTGCCTGTGGCGCTGAAGAACCCCATGAAGGCGTACCGCTACGCAGACGAGGGTGCGCTGACGCTGCGGGGTGATCTTGTCGGTGAGGTCAATGGTGCCAACGCCGCCATGCAAGTGCTGGGTTTCGCCCCTGCCGATCTGTTGACCAAGTACGAAGAGAACGCCTACATCAAGGGTAAGGAAGACGCCACCGCTGGTCAGGCCAAGAGGCTTCTCAAGCAGTATTACATTGCCCTGAACATGGGTGACCAAGAGCGCATGGACGCCATCGAGGATAAGTTGTTCGCTCTGGGGGACAAGTACCCTGACCTGGGTATCTCCGGTTCGACCATCACCAAGTCCGTCAAGGCACGTGACGCCATCTCCCGGGATATGTACCAGGGCATCGAGATCAACAAGCGGATGCGCGAAGAACTGATCAGCGCGGCTGAAGAACTTTTTTGAATAAAAAAATCCCCGGGGGGTACCCGGGGTGTAATGGAGGTAAGGCAACTACAGAGAGAAGGAGACCATGTTGCCGAGCGAACTGTAGCACATGGTCATTTAATCCGCCAGAACCTAATCCCGTAAGTGCCCCCTTCTTTGGAGAAACGGTACTTCACAACCATCCCTCGCTCTTTAGCAGCTTGTTCCACATCCCCTGCCAGCGTATCAGGCGTCAGCGTAGGTATGTAAAACGAACTGCCAACTGCGAATTTGTGCCATTCTATTACGACTGGCACTCCGCTATTCGTTATCGTCATCTGCTGGAGAGGGCAACGGGGTCTTGTCCTCCGGGTCCAGCGCCGTAGCCTTGTTGCAATCGACCACCAGCGCGTTCACAGGAGGGGTGGACATGTCAGAGCCTCGGGACATCGCCTTCTTGATGGACCCTTGGCATGCGCCAAGCCGGTGCAGGTCATCCACAAGAGCTTTGTAGGACACTTGGTTTTCACTGCACCACTCACGAAGAACTTTGGTGGTTATGAACAGGAGCTTGGTGTCCGGCTCATAGCGTGTGATCAACTCACCCCTTGGTTCGCGTACTGGTACCGCATTCAACCCCGAACGCTTATCCACAGTGCTGTTGACGATGAGCATATTGTTGTTATGGGCGTTGAGGAACAGACCCAGATGGGCGAGAGGCCCAACGACTCCAGGGCGCACCTCAACCCGCATCCTGCCTAGCTCCTGCACCGCCCATGTGTAGACCGCAGCCACATCAATGTTGTGCAGGCCCAGCTTCTTGGTGATGATGCCCGAGGTGATGGCGCATGCTGCGGTGGCAGACCAGAACCGCTCCCGCTGCGTAAACCCTGCGGCCTTGTCCAGCTTGCGCTGCACCTTGAGGAGCAGCTTCTTGACCTCTGGCAGGTTGGCAATCACATACCGCATGAACACTTCACCGGCCACGCCGTAGTTCTCGTGCATGGGGTTGAACGCCTCATCGGACTCGGCCTTGCTCATCCGGTCGTTCTTGGACACTGAGAACTCCAGTATCCGCATCAGTTCGCCCTCTGGGAAATCCTTGAGGTTGTACAACTGGTCGTACAGGCTCTTGTTACCCGAGGTGATGGCGATCAGTGCCCAGCGCAAAGAGTTGCTCCGCTCCGCGTTGGTCTGGGATTGCATCCGGTTACGCCCCCGCCCGTGCGTGATGCTGTACGCCATGTTGCTGACTTCTTCATCCAGCATATTGGTCAACTCATCAATCGTAGCGGGGATGCTGCCCAGCACTGCAATCCTGTGCATACGGGCAAGGTACTTGTCCTCTTGGTTCAGCAGTGTTTCCACTGGCCGTCCCCAGATGCTGTTGACCATATGTTGTATGGTGGTCTTACCAACACCAGAGCCGTTGTTGGTCAGGTGAATGATGGCACCACTGAGCTTGGTGAACTTGAAGAGCGTTGAGCCGAACCCAGAAAACAGGGTGAACGCCCGCACCTCATTGCCCGGTGCAGCATAGATGTTGGCAACACGCGCCCACTCGGCCACGGTGCCTTTCTTGCCGTAGGCAGCGGCGACTTCTGCGGTGGCGTTTGATGAGGGGCTGTACACAACCCCGGACGCCGATATCTCCCGGTTGCCAACCACGAACTTGGTGTCGTTCTCATGCCAGCCAAACTGCTGGCGGGCCTTCTCAGCCTCAGTAAGCTGTTGCAGTTCATTGACCCATCTTGTTACGTAAGCCATGATTCCATCCAGTTTTGCGTTGTATGCCGCCACACCCTGAAACGACAGCACATCTCTGAGCTTGTCGCGTGACATGACGCTTGAGAGTGGGCACGAAAACTCTTTGATGCCGTCCTTGGGCATGTGCAGCCGCATCCACAGCGACTCCCCAACATCTGGGTCGTCCAGCCTCTTGACCACATACAGGTCGTACTCATAGACGAGCTTGTCTTGTGGCTCATCATCGTCATCGTCGTCCTTCTTGCGCTTTCGCTCACCGGGCAACTCCCGCCGATACACACCACCGTTCTTGCCACGGAAATATGGAAACGGGTACTCGGGAATCTCAACAGTGACTTCCTCCTCCAGCACCGCGTTGCGCATGACAACAATGTTGTCCTCGGCCTTGGCCTCTGCAATGGATGCGCCAATCTGGATGGGGGAAGTGATCTTGCCGCGATTGGGGCACTCATCGCACCCGCCCGGGTTCAGCCCCTGGAAGGTGGCGCACTTGTATGGCTTGCCAATCAGCGTATCGGCTTTGGTCTGCGTCTCCGTCGGGTCGTACTCTGGATGACCGTGGGATATCTTGTGGATTGCCAGTTCACCATCTTCGCAGTTGACCGCGATTGACAGCCCCGCCCTCCACAGTGGTTCTTCTGTTTCTTCTTGGTTGCGGTAGATGTGGACAAGCTGGGCACAGCCTTTGCCGTGGGCGCTCTTGCGCATGATGGTGCCAAACTTTGAGACGCTGTTACCCATCAATGCGCGGGTCGTGGCATCCAGTACCTTGCGGGGCACGTTCTTGGCAAACGGCAGATCAGGCTCACCCTCTTCTGCTCCGATCCCAACGATCTCTTGGAACCGGCTCAGTGTGATCGCTGGGGACACCAGCATGACATCAACCGGCTTTGGTGGGCTGTCTTTGTAGTTCAGCGTCTCTGGGACGCGCAGGATGCGGGCTGCATCAGCAGTCACCGCAGGGTCGGCCTTGAGGTTGTATACCGCGCAGAACTTCTTGAAGGCTTCGGCTGTGGGCTTCCAGTCGTTGTAGAAGATCGGCGCTGTCAGTGTCCAGTATGCGTGAACACCTCTGCCTGAGTTGATTATGGTTGGCCTTGGTAGTCCAGTGACCTTGACAAAACCTTTGAGAGCCTCAAGCGCATCGGCCTGTGTTTCGTATGGCTTTTCCTCGCCGCAGTCCAGATCAATCCAAAAGGCTTTGAACCATTTGGCGTTCTGCGCTGTGCGTCCTTCTGCCGCGTTCAAGTACTTGGCACATCCAAAATATGCGTCATACCCTTGCGCGATCAAGCCATCCACTACACCGTCGATCTCTTCAATTGACTCTACAAACGTCTGTCTCGGAGCACCTTTCTTCAACCCAACCACACAGTACAGTCCCTCTTCTGCCAAAACAGAAGAGAGAAAGGGAATCCGTGAGGTCATCGTTCGCTCTCTCAGCAACCCACTACTGGCGGCAGTGGGCGAAATTGTTGGGTTATTTAGCCTTGAACCTTGTGATCAGTTCGTTCAGCGTCTCGCGCATCTTGGGATGCGGGGTGGACTTGCCTAAGAACCACAGGTACACGGCCTGACGGGACACACCAAGGTACTCAGCCACATCAGGAACCGGGATGTCCTCGGCTATGCAGATACGCCCAAGCCGCACACCCACATGGGATGAGTCTGCCTTCTTGTTGGCGGCTGCAAATTTGCGTGAGTAGCCTCTGTTGTTCATAGTGTGGGTGGGGGTACTCGCTGTATCCGCTTTCCCCCCAGGCTCCTTACTCAGCCCAGTCGTCCAAGATGGCGCTCACATCTTTCGGTGCGGCTTTCTTGGGGCGCTTGGTCGGCTCCTCAGCAGGCACTTCTTCGGCCTTGACTTTGACCTTGGCCGGTGCGGGTGCCTCGTCCTCATCATCCCCATCGTCGGTGCTCACGGCGGGAGCGGCTGCAACAGCCTTGGGCTTGGCTCCATCAAGCGCCGCAGGGGTCTGGCTGATTGCTGCCTTGGCCTCAGTGCTGCGGCCCTTCTCTTGGCAGTTGGCCATCTCATCGGCCTCCAGCGGACGCACTGCCTTGAAGGTCAGTTTGGGAGTGGCACTGGCGGTATCGAACCGCATCTCGGTGACCACTGCGGTGATCGGGAGGCCATGACCACCCAAGAACTTAGCGTATGCCTGCATGGGCATCTTGCCGTTCTCCACGTTTCCAAAGATGGATTGCGCGGGCAGGGTCAGTTGGTAGATGTCACCTTGCAGATCGTTCTCCAGCATCACAGCCATGCGTTGGCTGAAACGGCAAGCACGACCGCCGCCCTGTTTCGCAGAGCCTGCGACATTCTGCGGGCATGAGGCGCACTTGGATGCCTGCGGTTCTGAGACCTTGACATCGGGGGAGATGCCGTCATTGGACCAGCAGTCGGGGGAAATGTTTTTGCCTTCTTCATAATCTCCAGCGTAGAAGCTGCGTGACACGTTGGCGTTTGCAGCCACGATCACAATGTTCATCGAGCGGTCTTCGTTCTGGGCAACTTCCTTGCCATCCACGAGCATGCGGAACACGCCGCCACGGATAGAAATACGTTTGCCGCTGCCACCGCCACTGCCGCCCATCAGGGCTTTCGTGGTCTCATCAAGTTCGATGTTGCGCAGGTGCGCGGGCAGGGTGTTGCCGCCTTTGGAAAACAGGGTCAGTTCACTCATCATTTACTCCAGTAGTTGCGGGGTTGGTTTTTGCGGTCGAGGTCAGGGCCTCAATGTCGCTCTGTTTGAAGCGGACCTTGTTGCCAATTCGGAAATGCGGAAGCCTTCCCTCTTTGACCATCGTGTACACGGTCTGGCGGGAGACGCGCAGAAAATCTGCAACCTCCTTGACCGTCATGTTTTGGTTTTGCACTTAGCTTCTCCTTATGGTAACTGCGTACCGGCTATCGACATTCAGGTTGGGTGGCATCATGTCGGGGTTCTCTTCGATCAGTTGCTTCATGACAGTCTGGCTGATGCGCTTTTCCAGCAGATCAGGCATGTTGTGCTGCATGATGAACTTGTGCATGGAGTTCCAATCGCTCGTCCAGTAACGGGTCTTCACTGTGCGAATGACGGTTCCATGTTGGGTCTTGAGGCTATCAGCGCCGATGGACTTGCACAGGTCGAGCAGCTTGCTCTCCAGTGTTTCCATCTGCTCCTTGATCTCCCCATCTTGTTCCTCATACTCGCGTAAGAGGGCGCTGCGTTTGTCGCGCATCTTGATGTAGACGCTGACAAGTTTGTCTACCGATATGTCTTCGGTCATTGTGATCTCCTTTCTTGTAAAAGCTGCTGCAACTTACCTGATCCAACAACCCCTTGTTTCCGGGGTCTTCTGTTGTGTCTGTTTTCAGTGGGTGTTACTTTCCTTAAATTTTCGATTCGATTGTTTGAACGGTCTCCGTCAATGTGGTCAAGAATGAATGGGATTGCCCCGCGAGGGTTGTGCATGCGCCATACCAAGCGATGCGCGGCGTACTGCATCCCTTCTATACATATCCGAACATATCCATCCGTTTTGGACTTCCATCCAGCAACTGCACCTGCCTTTACCTTGCCGTGTTTTCTGCTCTCCCGCCATATAAGCAGGCCATCTTTGTAGACAAACAACTCATGCAAGTGCGCAGCAGGAGGCAGCGGTAGTCTGGTTTTCATGGGGGCCCAGTATAATTGACAGAGTGTCATTGTCAATAGTTTTTTTCTCCTCCTCAACTCAGTAGTTCCCCGTAGAGGTCCACGATCTTGATGTGGATGTCCATCTTGTTTTTGAGCATGGCGTACATCCTCTTCTCCACCCCACTGCCTTGCAGGTGGACGACCACCGAGGGGTTCTTCTGCCCTGCGCGATGCACACGTGCGTTGCATTGCAGGTACGTTTCCACGGACATCACGGGGCTCCAGTACACGATTGTGTTTGCGGCATGGAGGGTGACGCCGTGTGATGCGGCTTGCGGCTGGATGACCAGCACCTGTGGGTCTGGCTGGGTCTGGAACCGCTGGAAGATGTCGGCCCGATTGGTTGCGGATATGCCCCCGTGAATCACGGCGGTGCTGTACCCGTGCTTCTTTAGGTCTTCGGACACCAACTCGATGGCGTGTCTGTATGGCACAAACACCAACACCTTATGGCTTGACTCCTCAACGACTTCACGCAACACCGCCAAGCGGTTGCTGGCGTCGAACTGCACAATCTCTCCAGTGTCGGAATACACCGCACCGCCTGAGAGTTGCAGCAGCTTGTTGAGGTTGGCCGCTGCGTTGACCGTGGTGATCTCTTCTCCTGCGGCCTGTACGATCAGTTGTTTGCGCAGTAGCTCGTAGTACTTGATCTGCTGGGCGGTAAGCGGTACATCCCTGAACGTGTAAGACATTTCAGGCAGGTCCAGGCACTGCTCTTTGGTGAACCGGATGGCAGGCTGCAAGACCTTATGCACCGTGGTCTGCGCGTTGGGTTTGGGCACCCACTTGAACTGCGTGACCTTGTTCATCACCAAGTCCTTGAACGCACCACCAAAGCGTGGCACGTTGTTCGGGCTGACCAGCTTGGCCAGACCATAGGCATCCACAGGCGATTGAGATGCCGGGGTGCCAGTGAGCATCCACAGCCATGTGTTGGGTGTGAGCAGAGAGTTCAGCACCTTCCAGCGTTTGGTCTGCGGGTTCTTGTATGCGTTGGCCTCATCCACGACCACAAGGTCAAAGCCACCTTTCTTAATCTCATCAGCGACGATCTCAACACCGTCGTAGTTGATGACTACAAACTCCGCATCTCCGAGCACGATCTCTTTGCGCTTCTCGGGCTTGCCGTGGGCAACATCAACCCTGCGGTGCATGGCGAACCGGAAGAGGTCACCCCTCCAGGCAGCATCCATAATGGACAGCGGGCAGATGACCAGCACCCGCTTGACGATGCCAAGGTTCATCAGGTAGTCCGATGCCCAGATGACGGAGGCAGTCTTACCCGTCCCCTGCTCGTTGAAGCAGAACGCCCTGCGGTGGAGGGTGAGGAAAGATGCAGTGGTCTTCTGGTGCTCAAACGGTTTGTTGAGCCCGGGCCATTTGTAACGGCCGGTGATGGGTGAGGGTGCGTTGATCTTTAAGTTCTTGAGGATGATGGACTCTTCAAGCCCCCAGTTGACCAGCACTCTGGCGATACCGTCACCATGCTCCAGTACCTTGCTCTTCGGAATCACGGTTGTGATCCGATCCGGGTTGCGCACTGTCAGCAGCAGTGCCTTGTTCTCAATGATCTCCATGTACGCTCCAATATCGTTGCACTCCAAACATGACGTTTGAAGGAAATCTCCGTCTTTCCGGAGTGTCCGTCAGTTCCCGGCTGAGAAAGGGGAGCAACCGTGCTGACTGGTGTAGTTATTCACTATGGAGGGCTCTGCAACCCTGGCGTCACTTATCACCCACACCTTACTTGGGTGACGCCCCAAACTTTATTTCTTGCGCTCTCGGGTGCTGACTTCCGACACCACCTTGTGGTTGGAAGCGCGTTTGAATGAACGGTTCTTTGAGGACGGCTCGATCTGCACACCGTGTTTGTTACTGCCACCCTTGCTCAGGGCTACGCGGTGGGCAACGTCTTTGCCCTCACGGATGTCGGCAGTGCCGTTACCGTTGCGGTCGGGGTGTTTTTTGTCGATGGCTCGACGGGCGCGTTGACGCTCCATCCGTGCCTCATGGGCACCATCGCGCTTCTTCTCAAGCTGCCATTCGTGCTTGGGGTCACGATCAGCTTTGTTTTTGTAGGGCATCATTCGCTCCTTCCATTATGCGGACAGATTAGCACAGGGCACCACGCCTTGCAACTGAAATTACGCTTGGGGTTGAACACCTCGGACTCATACGCGGCCTCTCTGGCGGTCAGTGTGTCATCGAGTTCTGAAAAGATACTGTAGCCAGTCTCAGCCTTGAACTGCGCCTTTACAAACTCTTCGCTCACCACGAACAGCAGCCCTGACTTGACCACCTTCACCTCTGGGAAGTGCGCAAACACACATGCCGCCATCAGGGCAAGCTGCTTGGTATCCGCGTACTTGGCGCTCTTGCCAGTCTTGTAGTCAATGACGCGCCCCTCACCCTTGTCCTTGTTGATGATCAACAGGTCAGCCACTCCCCTGAACCACACCTCCTTGTCAAAGAAGCCGCACGGCATAAGCCGCCCGTCCACCTTCTTGAGGCCCATCTTGAGTTCACAGTGTTTGTCACCGGGTATGGCTTGGAGCTTCTCCAGCATCGGACGCATGAACGCATACTTCTCAGGCAATGGGGTGCCGTCCCGCATGAATTTCTCCGCTGCCGTGTGTACGTCCTTGCCGTACATCATGGCCTCACTGTCAGGCTCCTTGATGTCTTTGGCCACCCGCAGGTGGTAGTACTTCTTGGGGCACTGCTCAAACAGCGTGATGCTGGAGTAACTCCATGCAGGGGGGTTTTTCACTGGTCGCCCTTCATGTGCCTGATGGCGTTGATCATCAGCCTTGTTTCGACAATTGCGTCGAGGGCCTGCTCGATGGCTTCATCGTAATCACGGTTTAGCATGTGCTTGTGCGCCTCTTTCAGAGCGTTCTCGGCCATCATGCACGGGTGTGCGTAGTCGATTAGTGAAGATGTCATTGAGGTATCGGTTGACTTCATATTCAATTCGCCTGTGAAGGTTTGGGTTAGTTAATTTGATGTGCTCAATCCATGAATTGGCTTTGGGGTGTTTGATGAAGGAGATACGCCCATCTAACTGCCGCTGGTACCAAGCCCACCCCATCTGTGTCATCTCAATCTCAAACATGCGTTCACGCAGTCTGGCTTCGCTTTGCTTCTTCCAGTAGAAGCTGATCTCTGGGTAAATAACCTCTCGCAGTTTTCGGTCCGGGTGCTTGAGTTTGCGGATCGCCTTGGCTTCAATCTGTCGTATGCGCTCACGGGATACATCAAACGTGCTGCCTACTTCTTCAAGAGACATATCATGATCTAACTCAATCCCGAACCGCATACGCAGTATCTTGGCCTCCCGGGGGGTCAACCCATCCAGCAGGTCTTTAATGTATGCCTGTTTTTCTTTCTCCCACAACTCTTCTTCTGGGTCCACCACCTGCTCATCAGGCTCAATGTGTGGCAGTGGGGGCATGTCTTCGTCGTGGCGGTAGCCGTAATAGTAATAGGCGTGCCTGATCACACTGTCTCCTTCGCTCATGGTGAGCGTACCGTAGGGGAGTGTCTTTCCCTTCAACACCTTGCCCCTTCGGGGGTCAGCAGTCGCCATAACTCCTCCCGTATCCAGCCTCACAGTTCAGTGGTATGCCCTGCGCCCACTCGGGCACAAAGCGCATGCACTCCATGACATACGCCATCGCCTCTTCAACCTCTGCCTCGGGTGCAATACACGCCACGGCATCGTGAACGGTGAGCACCACCTTGTACCGTTTGGCAATGCGCAGCATCTGCTCACCGATGATGCAACGTGCCAATCCCTGACAGATGTTCTCTGTCAACTTGCCCCCGTAGAGCTTGACCGGCCCTTTGCGGGAGTCATAAATATACTGCTCTTTGCCGTCTTTGTCTTTGACTTTTCGCAGGTTGGGGTACCGCTGGTGCAGCCCGTTGGGCATGAGGATGCCTTCCTTCTGGATGTCAATGATGCCCTTGCGTCCCCACTTGGCGGTCTTGCCCTTGGACATGGCTTCAATGGCGGCGGAGCCCGCCTTCCATAGCGCCGGTATCCACGGATATGTTTCACGGTATGTGTTGATGATGCGGGCGGACTCGTCGTCCGAAATCTCAACCTCAAACGTCTTAAGCTGCGCCTTGAACTTGGCGCTGCCCATGCCGTACCCGCTGCCCAGAATGGTGGTCTTGCCCACGAACCGCTCGGGGTCAGTGATGTTCTCCACGCCCTTGCCGTAGATGGCTGAGGCCATGAGCTTGTACGGGTCATACTTCATGTCCTTCTTCTTGACCCCTGCGGCAATCTCAGCGTTGTTGTTCTCAAACACCTCCACCAGATCATCCTGCCCCGCAAACCATGCTAGCACCCGGGCCTCAATCTGCGACGAATCACAGTCGATCATCACGTGACCCTCAGGCGCAAGGATGGCCCGTTTGAGCTTGCCTGCGTTCTCACCCCGGCTGGGGAAGTTCTGGAAGTTGAGCTTGTCGGCCCCACCCCACCGTCCCGTGTGGGCGGCGTAGTAGGAGAGAGGAACAGGTATCACTCCTCGATCCGCGATACCCAGCAGCCGCTCGGTCCGGGTCTCCTCCAGTGTGGTCTTGTTGCCCAGACGCGCAGCCACAAGCACCTGCACCCGCTCATCAGGGTGCTCGGCCAGCGCCTTGAACCCTTCATCGCTCTTGGCCATCGCCAACGTTAACTCGCCCGTTGTCGGGCTGATCTTTGTTGGTGGCTCGACGCCAAACCCGCGCAGCAGTTCTGCAAACTTCTGGTTGGACATGAGGTCATCAAGGTTGGCCCCGGCAGCCTCCATCAGCTTGGCCTTGCGCTCACGTACATCAGCAAGATGCGCTTGCAGCAACGGCTTGTCCAGCGTCAACACAGGCTCTGTAAACATCCTGATGGTCAGGTCGATGAGCTTGAGCTCACCGCGTGTGAGCTTGGGCAGTAGGTGCAGGAACAAGTCATAGGTCAGCGCTACGTCATTGCGGCAATACTCGGCGTACGCTCTCAGCTTTGCGGGAGGAAAATCTTCCCGCTTCAGGTCAATCGCGCTCACCACCTCTGTGCCCTTGACCCCCAGCTTGTAGTAATCGGCCAGCTTGGCGAGGCTGTTGCCAACCTCAGTGCCGTGTATGGCCCGTGCCATGCTCAACGTATCAGCAATCGCCTTGGGGCGAATGCCGTAGTGCCAGTTAAGGATTGCCATATCGAACAGGGCGTTGTGTGCCAGCGCCATGCTGTTGGCCCAGTCGAATTGCAGCAGCCACTCTTTGGTGGCTTCCTTTGTGCCGCTAAACCACTCGGGCCAGCCACCATCTACCTGCACCGACACACCGATCACTTCAAAGCGTGGATCACGGACGTACTCCTCCGTGGTCTGTTTCTTGAAGCCCAGATCGGTGCTGGTGTAGTAGGTCTCAAAATCGACCGTAAGGATGTTCATGAGAAGTTCAATCCAAAAAAGGCAGCCACATGCGCCTCAAACTCGTTCTTGCGGAACAAGCCAGCCTCACCATTGGCACGCGCAATGCCGATGTGGGTGTCATCCTTCCAGTCGAACAACTCATAGTCCCCGACCTTGATTCGGATTGTTGGCACTCCCATGATCTTGCTGTGTTCAGTAAGAAGCTGATTCGACACGTTGCTCTCCTGCCTCGTTGTTACTGGCCGCCCGCTGCAAATCCATCAGCGCCTTGTACTGCGCTATGGTCTCTGGGTACGCATGGATCATCCACTCGTAGAAGCCTCTGAGCATGATCATCTCATTGCGCATCTTCTGTATGTCGCCCTGTACGTTACGCAGGATGGTGCTGGTGTTGTCTTGGGGCATGTTGTACTGCCCTCGTGGATCACTCCAAACCTCTTGATACCCCCCTGGGGGTGTTGTGATCGCCATCTCAACCTCCGAATGCTTCTTTGAGTTCTTTGTACAACTCCTTGGCCTGTGCAAAGTTGATGGCGTGGAGGATGTCCATCGCGCTCATGTCACGCAGGTTAGGGGCGGCTTGGGGTGCTGGCGCTGGTGCAGCGTCCTCCACAGGGCGAACCTCGGGCACCGGGAGCGCCAAGGGCAACGCCAACTGTTCATGCAACATATTCTGTGCCCGCTGCTTGGCTTCAGCCTTCAGGGCCTTGGCTTGCCGCGCCTTTTCAGCACGTGCCTGCGCCTGCGCTTTCTTGCGGAGATGCTCGGCCTTGAGCTTGACGGATTCCAGTGGTGGCACGTAGTAGTACGTGTAAATCTTGCGCCCGGTCGCCTTATCAATCGCTCCCTCTTCCCGCCTGACCATGAACTCTTGGAACATGGTCGTCATCTGTGAGGACACAGAACTGTGGGTCTGTGCAAGTCCTTTGTTCTGCATGGCCTTCAGCACCTGCCCTGTGGTGGTCCCAGGGTTGTCTTTGATGTAGTTGTGGATGATGCTGCGGTAAGTTTGCCGTGGAGCGGGCTGTTGCTGCACGGAGGCGCTCTCACTGTCTTGCCACTCGTTCAAAATCTTCTGCATCTCGTCACTCATGTTTCCCATTTTCAATCTCCAGTAGTTGCGATAAAACATCCTGAACGGTGTTCAGGTTCTCCTCATTGACCACGATGGCAACGCCACCGCTGTCTCTGATCTTCTGCATGTTGCGCTCTTGCAGCGCGGTTGGTTTGTTCTTACCTGCCTTGCACTCGATGGCCAGGAACCTGCTGTTACAGCACACCACAATATCTGGTATGCCGCTGGTGCCATACCCACCCATGACCGGGTAGAAGTAGTACACCTCGTTGGCCTTGAGGGTGGCAACCACCTTGGCCTTAACTTTCGCTTCGGGGGTCAAAACGGTGCCTCCTCAAATGTTTGTGGGTGTTGCTTGCTCAGTTGCCTGTGGGCTCTCTCAAGCAGCTTTCCGTCCACTCTCTGAAACGGCCAGCACTTTGCGTATTCGACGCTTTGGTTTGGGTTCGCTGATCGCAACTTCTTTGGTGTTGAAGCTGTGCTCGTTGTAGCAGTGTCGGCGTCTGATCGGTGTTCCATCGTCATCCTTGGTGTGCTTGACTTCAGTCGGTGCTTTGCACAGTGGGCACTTCAATCTGTACCTCCAAACTTCTCATCTTCTTGTTCCTCGACATAACGTCCCCACACGTGATCCAAAAGGCCAGCGGCTTGGTTGAGCATGTGGATTAGTGCTTTGTGCTGGTACTCATCAAGCCCTTGTGCGTAGCCGCGCAGCCATGAAGCAGTGGTGAAGTACTGAAGTTTGTTTGGGTCAATCATTCTGGGTCTCTCCATAGGTCGGGCGTTGCCCACAAAAACAAGCACTCCCATACTCTGGGGTGTTCAGGGTGCAGCCGGTCGTGGTACATATGGGCCAGCGCAAGCTGGTTCTCACGTTCTTGCAACCACCACTCTTGTGCAGTGAAGGGCGGGTACTTGCGGGTCATTTGTTCTCCACTCTTTCATACGTGGCTTCAAAAATGTCGGGCTTGCACGGGTAGTGCTCACCCTTGACGCCGGTGATGATCCAATCGCCGGGGCAGACAATGTGACCCCCTTCCAGCGTGTCGATCCATCCGTGCTTGTGCATGATTTCGCCGCACTTGTCGCAATGCCGCTCGCCTGCATACGCTTTGTCCGGGTGACGGAAGTAACGAACCACCTCTCCCTCCCAGCCATGTGCCCTGCGATGTTCGCCGGGGATGTTCACCAAGCGACCGTTTTGAAATCCATCTTGAGGGCTGGCGTAATCCATCGGGTGATCGCCGTTTTTGAACCATTGCACGGCCTCAATGACCACGGGCTTCTTGCGGAATTTCATTCCCATGCTCCTTCTTCAAAGTCGTTAACGTGCTTGACTGCAAAAACCATGAGGGCCGCAACCACACTCGGCGTGATCTTCACTGTTGAGCCTTCACCGTCTGTGAATTTGATCCACTCGCCGTAGACCTCAAAGTCTTTTGCGCCGTCAATCTCAGCGCCGTCAGGTCCAATGTTCATTTCTTCACTCCAAATGCTTCGCGGATCAGGTCCGCAGAATGAAACGGCTCGGCTTCGTATGCGATTTCGGCGCAACGTGCAGCGACAAGGGCGGCGAAGCGTTCAAGATTGACCCAGAAGTCCTCAAGAATTCCGCGAAGGTTTTCGTCGTCAGTCTCAAACCGTTCTGGGTTCGTGAACCCAGCCTCCCGCGCCATGCGGATGATGTCATTTGTGTGTTTCATAGTATCCCTCCTTGAGTATCACGGCGTCTGGATATTCGTCCTGAAACCATGTCCACATCTGAGCGCGTTGGTCCTTTGCCTTGACCCAGCGGAACAGATATTCCCAGCTTGTTACCTCGTCATCCATGTCACAGAACTGTTCGGCCCGTAAGCGGTACGTCGCAATCAAAGTGTTGAGTTCAAGGTAGTGCAGCAGCGCCTGTAGCTTGTCTTTGTGTGTTCTCATGCAACCTCCAAAACCAATTTACTCAGATCGACCCGCCCGACGATTGGCCTTTCGCGCATGGCACCCTTAAGGTAACTTGTGGCACCGCAGGGACTGCCATTCTTGTCGAAGCCGATACAGTGAGCACCTGTTGCTGATACGCTGACCACCAACCACCATTCAGTGCCGGGATTTTTGCGACCACCTTTGGCCGGGTAAATGTTGCCGGGTAAAACATCTTGTGCCTCTACCTTCTTCAGTGTTTCCGGGGAAAGTCTCATACTGCATACCCATCCGTAATGACTTTGTTCTTCGCCTCCTCCAGCGCACCGATCAGCATGAGCCGGTCTGGCACAGTGGACACCTTGATCTTGAACTGGCCCCTGTCTTTCCAGAAGCACAGCACGATCACAGAGTCGGGCTGCTCATCCGCAGCCTCGTTCAGCACCGCTTTGGCTTGAACCTTGTGGTGGTCAGGGATGGTCAGGGTTTTGAGTTTGCTCATACTTCCAACCTGTCGCGCATCAATGAAATTTGATTGCGCATCTTGTACACATGCGCATTGAACTCACGCAAAGAATTGACCACCGGGGATGAGCCGCGCATTTCTTTGGTGACATATTCTTTTTCAACCTCTGGCTCTTGACGGAAAACCGATACAAGGCGTGACTCAAGTTGAATGATGTGATCTTGTAAAGAGTCCAAGTTTTGCTGTAGCTGATTAAGCTCAGAGATGATGGGCTGGTCTTGTTTTGCGTCCATTCCTGCGGTCTGTGGTGCGTACATTTCTTTCTCCTGTTTGTAAATGATTGATCCGGGGATTGGTCCGGGTCGTGTTCCCCATGCTTGACGCGCCATGTTGAAGTTGTAGTCTTCCATGCTCATGCTTGCCCCCTTGCTCGGATGGCGGCGGCATAGTCTTGAGACAGCATAAAATCACCAACGTCATCACACACCTTCGCACACGCCTCGCGCTCGGCAGCAACGGCTGCTTTCACCGCCGCCTCAAGCTCTGAGCGGTAGCACAGGGTGTCGTCGTCATCTTTGGTCATGCTTGCCCCCTTGCCTTGAGCATGGCATCAGCCACGATGTACGAAGCCTGAGCAATCTCTTGCACGTTCGTGCTGCCGTTGGCAACAAAACCATACATCGCCTTAGCCGCAAAGTAGTCGCGCAGGGTCATGCCTTCTTTGGTTGTGTGTTCCCTCTGACTTGGAAACGCTGGCCCACCTGTGTCTTTATCCATGATTCTTCTCCTTCAAGATTCTGTCAGCCCACATTGCTACCACTATGTCACCAACATTCATGCCCTTGCAGTCCTCATCCGTCAGCCCAACCCATTCACGCTTCTTTAGGCGCTCAATTTCTGCCCGCAACTCAGCGTTGATCTTGGCCTCCTCAATGCCTTTTCGAATCAGATCACTGGTCACTTGCGTTTCGCGGTGCTCCCAATCGCTGTACAGCATATTGGTTCTTGCAAGAAACTCTATCTTCTCATTCAAGCGTTTAATCTCCGCGTCCTTTTCGTGGTCAGTGGAGCAGTTGTCATAGTTTTCACAGCAAGTGTCAACCATACCTTTGGGGCAAGCGGTTCTGTTCATGTGTTTTTCTCCTTGAGGATTGACTCGGCGCTTGTCGCGGCCTGAAGTTTGGTCAAACAGGATTGGTTAATCGCCGAGAAGTCTTTTTCCGTCAGCCCGGCCCACTGTGCTGCGGGTGGGGTGGTGTTCTTCTTACGCAGAATGGCGTCGGCCCACGCCATACCCTTTAGAAAAAAATCATGGTCATACATGGGGTTATCGCCATCAGGCATGTCGCTTGGTTCTAAGCCGAACCACGCCGCCGGCTCCTGCTTTGCTGGCTGTGCGGGTGGGGTAATGTAGAGGGGCGTCTTAGACCAAGGCATTCTTTTGTTGTTGGTGTGCGTAATGTCTCCGTGCTTATTAATGTTGGCCCACGCCACCGGCTCCTGCTTCTCAGCCTGCTCGATGGCGAGGCGCAGGGCGATGATGGTCTGATTGATGAAATGCTCTGGGCGGCTCATCACATCCTCGTGGGCGCGTCTGTCGAAACAAGTCGATACCGCCCGCTCCAGCGCCTCCAGCGCCTGTTTCATTACTTCGATGCTCATTCTTCACCCCTAACTCGCATCCAATGCGCTTTATGCCGCAGCGCCTCGCTACTGTTGTCTTCGATAGCCTCTGCAACCATGTCCAGATAGTCGGCCATCAGTTCTTTTGTCAGCCACGCCGCCGGCTCCTGCTTCTCAGCCTGCTCAATGGCGGTGCGGAGAGCGGGGATGGCAGTGTTCCATCCTTCTTCGGCCATCGGCGTCATATTGCCTGGGTGTATGTTTTCCAACGCCTCCAGCGCCTGCTTCATTGCTTCGATGCTCATTTCTTCTCCCTTGCGTGTCGCTCCAATGTCTTCTTGTGTACCGGCATCACCGGCATCTCGACTACCATATCTTTTGGCGCTGCGCTCAGATAGGGTGCTGTGCGTTCGCTGTACGGGGCGCTTGGCTCAATACCCTTCTTGCGCTGCTCGTTGACGTAGCGCGTCATCTGGTATGCGTTGCGCCGTGCCTTCTCCAAGTCCCGCATGCTGATCTGGGGCTTGTAGTTTTTCCAGTCAAACGGGTCGTTCATCACAACTCCCCACAGGCTGTTAACGCATCAAACACCCGCAGCCTGAGCCGCTCGACCATAGCCTCCGGGCTCGTGCCATCGTGCTTTTCCCATGAGTGGATCATCTGTCGTATCTCGTCGAGGGCGTAGATCGCTGTGCTGCCGTGCATCGCATGACGCAGCTTGTCCTCGTCGTCTGGGTACGTGAACTCAAGGATGGCCTTCATTTGACCCTCCGCATCGCCACCCACGCTGGCTCTTTGTTCTCCACCACAACAGGGGGGCGTGTCTCACTGGGCGGCACCCACCCGTATCTGCGCCATGTGGCTTGCACATCTGCGCCGCTTGTCCATTTGAAATCGGGATGTCCAACGGGAATCCACGGGTCAGTTCTCTTCATGGTTACCTCTCTTTTCAACGATGTAATACAGCCTGTCATGTACCTTGAACCCAATACCGTCCACTACAGAGCGGGGCTCTGTGATGCGCAGGATTGAGATGGCCTCAATGATCCAAGCCGGGATGTCCTCTTGTGGGGCATCTTTATGTAGGAATCTACCACCTTGTCTTGGGGTTGTAAAGTCTACAATGTCAAATCTACCTTCAGAGTTGATGGAAACCCTGAGTGTGGACTCATCAAGCAGCACACGTGTCTCAGTGATCACGACATGAACACCCAATACTTGGTGTCATCGACCTTCACCCCAACGTCAATGATGGGTGAGTTCCTCTCACCAATGTTGAGCACCGCGATCTTGTTGCGTACCTCTTCAGGCAGTTCATCCACCGTGTGGGCCGTGTGCGCCTCGGCGTTGCCACTGTACTGATACACCGCGCAGTGGGGCTGCAACCACACGAACACAGTGTCTGGCCTGTAATTTTTCACCCGCTCCATCTCATCGCCCTTCTCCTTGATGAATGCGGCTGCGCCTGCAAACGCTGCTGTCTTAGGGGTGTAGCCTGAGATAACCATAGCCCTGATCTCCTGCATCAGATCGCCAGTGTTGAACCTCATTGCTTGAGAAATCGCGTTGTAACCTCCCTGTGCAATCACATCCCGTGCGTTGGTGCAGGCAAACTTTGAGTCCTCCATGACTCGTGTGAAATCAAACGCCTTGAGATGTTGCCGTGCGGTCTTGACTGCGGTCTTGAAGTCCCTGGACTCTTTGGTCCGGTACTTTGGGTTGTGGAGTTTGTACCGCTCGTTCTGGATGGTGTCGGATGTGACGCTGTAGACAGTCTTGCCGTTGTCGTCTTCAAACACCTTCATGATCCCCACAGGAAGATCAAGCGCGTAATCGAAGGCAATTGTGATTTTGGTATTCACAACAAACGACTCATGCTCTGTGTCAATGTGATGCCCAGCGAGACGCTCAATGACCGCCACCGCGTTCTTGTGCTTGTACTGATACTCCATGAAGAAGTTTTTGAGTGCTGGCGGGACAGCCACCATATCCCCACCCTCGCTCCCAAGGAAGCTGGTGTGACCGCACCGTTTTGCAGCGGCTGCGTGTGACAGGACGATACCGCGAATTTTTTCTTTGATGTGAATCATGATTTATGGCCTCCAGATAAAAACGTCTAACAGCAACACGATGATTGCCACGAAGAACACGACACGCTCGACGACCTCGTACCGCGTTAATTTTTTCCAAAGTGATTTCATTGCCTGCCTCCTCATTGATACCTGTACCCGGCGTCAGATGTGGATGGTCTGACCCACAGGCGCGTTGTTCTTATTGCCACCCACCACACACCACAGCACAGGCTGCTGCCACTTGCCCCACGATGCCACGTAGCCATCGGTGAGCATGACCACGCACTCGGGCTTGATGCCACGTGCCTTGATGTAGTCAGGTACACACGCTGCGTCCGTGCCGCCACCGCCTGCTGGCTTGGTGCTGCCAATCATCTTGCCCAGATCATCACGGCCATACACCTCATGCGCTGCCACATCGGTGTCCCAGTACATCAGGTCGAGCATCTCGGGCTTGACGTTATCGCAGATGGCCTTGACCTCGGAGAGGAACTCCTGAAGCTCACGCCCACCGATGGAGCCCGATGTGTCCACGCCCACCACGATACGTCCCATGCTCTCGGACAGGGTAGAGGGCATATACATGTCGTGCTGCAACCACCGGCGATTGACGCGCTGCCACGTGGAGATATCTTTACCATCAGCAAGGCTTGAGAGGAACTCACGCAACTGATCTTGCCACCGCACCTTGGGCTCCAGCAACTCGCCCAACTCACGGGTCTGACGCCCGCCCATCTTGCCTGCCAGTATCTGGCCCTGGCGCAGGGCTTGGTCGATCTCCTTGCGTATCTGCTCCTGCGCCTCCTCAGGCAACTGCTCACCGCTGGTCCAGTCGTGGTCATCAAGGCCACCACCTTCACCCTCACCCTCACCGTCCCCATCACCATCGTCCTCGTCCTGCTCGTCCATCAAGATGTTGAACACCTCCTGAGAGTCCATGCCACGGAACCGCTCGTCCAGCAGGCCCTGCTTGGGCAGAGTGACGAACCCACCGGAGTCCCGGCTGATATCCGCAATGATCAGGTTGATCACGTAGTCGCATGCCATGTTGGCAGCGCGGCGGTTCTGCTCATACAGATGCTTCCACAAGAACGTATGCTGGAACGCCTTGTGCAGGTTCTCGTGCATGATCAGGCCACGCAGGTCAGACTCACTGAGCGACTCAATGAACGCCTTGCCGTAGATACAGTCGATGCCGTTGGTGCAGGCAGTGGGTACCGAGGCATCCACCTTGTATTTGCCCACCATGATGACGCCCGCATACTCCATCGTATCTTTGTGGGACATCAACTCAACGTGAGCACGCTCGATGCGCTGAAGCGCAGTCATCTGATTCATCTGTGTGATAAACATCTCAATCTCCTTTCGTACTGTACGAAACCGATTACTTACGGGCAAACATGTAGTTGTTGGCGGCAGCCCACTGCGCGAACTTGGGGTTCGTCGCAGCCACCTCACGGGTGGGGCACTGCGGGATCATGACGCTACGGGCAAACAAACCCTGCGCCTCTTTGGACAGGCGGGGCAGGAACTCCATCCACGCACTGACCGTCTCCTTGCGGATACGCTGCACAGCCTTGGACACCAGCATGCAGGAGGCAGCGCCGTTGTTTGGCACAACCGCAGTTGTTGGGGACTTGATGATCTCATCCCAGTCAGCGAGCTGGCTGTCAAGGTCCACCATCGTCAAGATGTTGAGCATTGCCTTCTCACCGACCGTACCCTTGAGTGCATGGGCCATGACATCCTTGCCCAAGATGGCCGTGCGGTCAACGATATGACCAGCCTTCTCCAGCGAACGGGGCGTGACAAACGACAGCCGCACATCCCTGGGGTCGAAGATGTAGGCGTTCTGCTGCGGGGTCTCGTAGTCCTCAAAGGACGCCAGCATGTCCGGGTACTCACGCACCGTGGCAATGACGGTATGGTTGACGCCCCTTGATATCGCATAGGTCATCCACTCCTCGGCGCTGGGCTTGGCCACACGCACCTGGGTCACACGGTTACGTGCATGGGGCGGCACGTTGTCACCGATACCCTCAACCGCAAGGTTAGTGGTCGCAAACACAACCGACTTGGAGTGCAGCGTGTACGTGCCAAGCTGGCGCTCCTGCATCAGGCGCAGGCAGGCATTCATCACACCGCCCTTGGCCTTGCCCAACTCATCGAGCATGATCACCACAGGCTGGTCAACGAAGTGCATGCCGAACTCTTCATTGGGGATGAAGCTGCACACCTCGACCCCATCGACCGTCCTGATCTTGGGCACAACGAAGTCACCAACATCTTTGGTGGTGATGTCCACATAACAGAACTTGTGGTCCTTGAACTCGGGCTTGTCCTTGAGCATCTTGAGGATGGAGGACTTGCCAATACCCATCTCACCTTGCGCGAGGATGGTCTGCACATCGCCCACTGCGGCGATCAGGTCAGCGGTTTGCTGGAGGGACAGATTTTTGAACATAGACATGATGATTTCCTTTCAGTTAATAACAAACACAAACACACTTACACATCAGAACGAAAACTTATCGAGCAAGGCGTCCACCTTGTTCTTGGTCTGCTCACGCAGCACATCGCTGTCACGCAGGGATTGGGCATCCACACCACGCATGGCATCCTCAAGCTGCTGGCGCATGGCCTCAAGCCGCGTGTCCCCGGTGGTGTTGAAGTGCTTGAGCAGTTTGCACACATCAATTGCGTTGTCCACCAGAGAGTCACGGAAGATGCGGCGCTTGGACTCCCCCTTGCTGTCCGTGTCATCGGTCAGGCGCTCAGACATACGGGACAGTACGTCATACAGGCGGTCCCATGCATCCTTCATCATGGTGGTGGTGCGCTCGGCCATGACACCCTCGTAGTGGGTACGAAGCTCGGTCAGGCCCTGCTCGTTGATATCCACCCGGAAGTCACCCGATACAGGCAGTGGGCTGAAGGCGTACCGGAACCCGAACTTGCCAACGATGTCCTCACGCAGCGGGTAGTCCTCACGGTTAAACAGGTCGCCCAACTGGAACGCAGCGGCGGCCACCAGCGTGTCGTACTCATTGAGGAAGTCATTGACCGCAGTGCCGAACTGGGTCTCGTAGTCCGTGAGACGGGCACGGTAATCCACAAACATAGTCATAGGCAGCACTCGGTCGCCACTGTCAGACCAAGGTTGTGTAAAGGTGTAATGCCACGTGCGGATGGCCCCGGCCAGCTTGTTGATCTGCTCCAGCTTGCCGCTACCGGCCAGCAGGTTCTTGTGGTAGTTACCGGCACGGGTCTTGGTGCTCTTGGCTTGGTCCACCTCCTCAGACACCCGGCGGTCCAGCTTACGCGCCGTCCACACGGACAGGTTCAGGTTGACGATGAGGGCAGAGCCCGACAGTTTGCTCACTTCAATTGCAGACATTTGATTTCCTTTCGTACTGTACGAAACAGCGTTTAACTTAACTAACACTACTAACACGAACTACATTGTAACAGACATTACTCACTGGGTCAAGGTATAGCCTCCCATCCATATCTCACCACGTTGGCTGGTGTGTTCTTGCGAGTCGCGGCGTTCATGTCTTTGGCTTGTGCGATGGACAGGCCCGTCCACTGCACCTCGGTGCCATCAGACAGGGCGATGTAGAAACAGTAGCGTTTCGATGCAGGGGTGGGGCGCCATTTCGCCACAATATCTTTCACATCGCCGTACATGTCCAAGGTCTTGTTGTCCTCTGGTTGTTTCATGGTCATTCCTCCATTGCTTCGCGTACGTCTTCAAACATCTGGTCGATATGCGGGTCGTCGTCGAGGTAGAACCCCTCCAATGACCAACGCATCTTGGTGTAGCCAACGGCCATCCCGTACTCACGCTCACCCTTGTGATACACAGCGTGAGCCGTGTCCCTGTCGGTGAAGTACGCCTCAAAAATTGTTTCGTTCTCATCCTCGTAGTTGATCAAGGTGCCGCGTACGCACCACACGCTCTTTTGTTTCATTTCTGCATCTCCGCAAGGTTGTCTCTGATCCAAGTCACCAGCAGGTGTGCGTCAAGCGCAGCCGCATGGACAGCCTCAAAGTACTCAGGCTTGTGGTCTTGTGGGTTATCCATGTAGTTGTTCATGTCGTTGGCGATTGCCATCGTCAGGTCGTGCAGGTGCCGCAGTGCGTCATGGATGTTGTCGGGTCGTTTCATAGTTCACTCTCCATCATTAAGTTGTTTCACCTTGTCGTGCTCATCGGCCATGCGCTCGGCCCAGTCGTCGCCCTGCTCCGTAACAACGGCACACACTTCGATCTGCCCAGCCTGCATACGCTCAGACACATTGAGGATTGATCCGTCCGTGAAGATCACGGTGATGCCCTCGTCGTAGTCGTCCACGTAGTCCACCCGGGCCACGGTCTTGCCCACAAACGCTTGGAACATCTCATTGCTCTCGTGCATCTCAGTCATTTCAGTTCCTCCGGAATCTCTACTTCATCACCCAGTTTGGATGCAACGTAGCAGCGCATGGCTGCGATCAGGGGTGTGGGGCCGTAGCCAAATGCTTCAGCGTCGTCACGGATGGGCGCAGGTGTCCATGCCGCCCATTCAACACGGCTTGATGCAAACTCACGGCTTGTACTGATTTCCTCCCGCTCAATGATCGGGCCACCGTGTGCCCAGTCGGTTGAGGGTTGCCAGTAAACATTCCCGTCCATGTCCATACGGGTCATCGTCTTGCCACTGCGGTAGATGGGGGTTCCATCGGCTTCAGCCACCGCCCAATCAAGCGCGGCCCCTGTCAGTTCACTTGTCTTGATCTTCATGTCCTCACCGCCTTCTGATTAGTTTGTTTCAGTGTGTTGAGTGCAGAGGCAGCAGTGACGAACATGTAGCCGCCTTTTTGATACTCCTGCACCACCGTCCAGCCTTTGCGCTCGGCCCGTGCGGCCTTCTCGCCGCAGGCCAGACACACATGGTAGCGTTCCCCGAGTCGCCAGCGGGTGACATGTATGTCATCACCGCAGCGTACGCATTCGTACCACTCATTCATATCTTTCTCCTTTCGTACTGTACGAAACTCACACAGTCTCCATCCGCTCGTTGGCTGCTTCGATCAGCCCGACCGAGCCACCACGCACCACGGCTTTCATGTCATGCACGGACAGCGGCACGAGTTTGATCTCTGGGTTGTACGTGCTCGGGTTGGCTTGGCTGTAGTGCCTGCTGGTGGACTGGCTGTACTTGTCCCGGTTGGCGTACCACGTGTCCGTGGCCTGCTCGTAGATGAACAGCGGCCAGTGTGTGCCGTAACTGAACACCATGTATCGGCCATTGCACCACTCGCCCCACATGTGTGAGGCCACAAACGGTTGGCATTTCTCCACGTAGCTGCGGCAGTTGTAGTTGGCTGTCTTTGGCATTTCAATTCCCTTTCATATAAAACAGTTTCGTACCGTACGAACTGAGTGCAGGACACCGCACCGCATAGAAGGCTGGTCGCCCAGCCCCCTATAAGTTGTTGTTTCCTACTGTTGTTTGGTCTTGTCCCACGATAGCGTGTGTCACCATCTGCATATCCCAGGTGTTTCCCCCGCATTGCTGCGGGCAGCACTCACTTGCGCTCGTTCTGGTTCAGTGGTCTTGGAGGGTGTCGCCTTTGGCTTCGCACACTTCCCCCCGTTAGGTTTGTTGCCGGTCTCCCAGCAGAGCACTCCACGCAGTTAGGTGGGTCGGTGCAGGTGGTTTATCACCATGCACCATGTATTGCACTTTGCCTGCACTATCGCGTTCGGAACCGCAGGGTTCACTACTTACTACACCATGCATGCACCCGACTGGCTACGGGACGCCTATTCACCGAGGGAGAGTCTCTGCACTGGCCGTTGTTGTTCTTGTCCTGTGCTGTCATCTGTCTGGCTTCTGCCATGTAGGCAGCGGCGGTGTGGTTGCCACACACAACACCCGTAAAGATGTTGGCTGTGTGATTGCCTTGCGTGTTTTTAAAGAGCAGCGGGTGTGGGGTTCGATCTCCCCGGCTTTCGTACTGTACGAAAGTCCCGCATTCCATATTTCAACTAACCAGAGGTTAGTGTAACACACTTATATCATCTTGTCAAGTTGTTACTGGTTGGATTTAGGTTGATTATTGGGGGGTTCAACCCATTCAAACCTGTGGTTGTTCAAGCCTCTGTACAACCCGTCAAGGTGGAGCTTGAGATTGCCAACGGCGATCCCGTAGTGTTTGGCACAGGCTGCGATTGAGCGGAACTCCTTCCCGTCATCAATGCACCGTACTGCCCGGGGAGTGGTCTTGTGAAATTTAGTGGGGACAAGGCCGGGTGGTACTTCTTCTGGGCTGAGGAGCTCGTAGGTTCGACCCCCAACCGAATATCCCCGGCCTTTGAGGTGATCGGACAGATGGGGTGGGTGAACTCGGTGGGCATGTGCGGCGGCGGTGATGGATGGGAATATCTCGCCTGTGGTGATGCAGCGGATGGGAATGCCACGGGTTGCCTTGGGTGCGGGCTTATCTTTACTGCGTTTGGGTGTGGATACGTAGGGCTTGATGCCCTTGGCTTTCGTCACTCCGAGGGAGAGTAGGACGATTGCGCGTTGGCGCGGTGTGAGCTTAGTGGATACAGACAAGTGAAACCTCCATTTTATGCTGCAATATTCCACCGACGGGAATAATTTGGAAGCCAGCAACCATGCGGGCTGGCGAGGGTAAGTATACCATAAAGTTCCTTTATTCCCGGATTTTTGGGGAATTTGCGCCAGAGCCCAAGAGAGCGAGAAAAAACAGAGTTTTTACACACGCATAAAGATGTTTTTCCTATGAAGGGTAAGAGTGTGAAGAATGTAGGGGGTGTATATATTATTTTTAGAGAATAAAAGAAAGAAAGGAGGATTTCCCACTGCAAGTGCTTGATTTCATTGGGTTTTGAATTCTTCTTATTACGGGAAGGTTGCAGCAGTTTTGGATAAAACACTGCTTTGCATCAGCTTGACGCATTTTCGTACTGTACGAAAGTTAAAACCAGCACGGCCAACGGGGAGGGAACAGGTATCTTTGTCCACTCAGTGATGGGTGGAATAACTAGTATGCTCTGTAGCGCAACTACGTACGCTTTCGTACTGTACGAAACAAGGAGTATGCTCTGTAGCATAAGATGGTGATAGTAGTATACTCTGTAGCGTAAGCTGGTTATGTCTAGTGATAACGGCTCTGATCGACGGCCAACGGGGAGGGAACAGGTCTCAAAAGTGTCAAGTAGTATGGTCTGTAGCATAATTTGGTGGGGTTTCGTACGGTACGAAACTACTACGTATTGCGGCCCACACAGCACGGCCAACGGGGAGGGAACTGGTATCAAAAATTTTGGGCAAAAAAAAAGCCCCGCCGAAGCGGGGCTTAGAGGTCTTAGGTATTACTTGATTTCATACCCTTCGGATTGCAGATAGTCTACAAACCCTGCATAGATAGTCTTGAATGTCGCATCGGCATAGAACCCCTTTTCGACACTCTGGCAAAGTGCTTCGAATGATTTGCCCTCATCATGGTTAAATGCCTTTACCAGTAATTCGGACAATTCAGACTTGCCTTTGCCTTTTGCTTTGCTATTGCCCTTGGATCGCTGACCGTTCCAATCGCCAATCGGCTTGCCGTCTGCAACCGCTTTCTTGAAGGTTGGCAGATACGTTTTATGTGCCGTGTCGTGAGACAGACCGCCCTCGATGCAACCGTCAACAAACGATGTTGCAATCGCGCATCCCGTTTTATCTTTCTTGTACATGCCGACCTTGGCCTTGGCGCTGTGCAGTTGGGCAATGTATTTATTCATTGTCTCTTTCAGCAAACCCGCTGTGGTCTCTGCTTTCTTGAGACCACCCAATGCAACACCGACAGCATTGGCAATTTGAGACAGATCAATTTGTTTGGACATGATAGAACCCTTTCAGTAGTGCGTTAATGGAATATGAACCGATTGCACTAGTCCCGATCCATGAGATGGATTATGCCCTATCTATAACATCTTTGCACGGGATAGCATTGTTTCGTACCGTACGAAAGGGTAAGCCCTCCCCACCCCCCGCTTTATGGGTTAGGTACCATCAGTGGCTTGTGCTACTCTATTCTGCACATCCCATCCCCACTCCAAAGACTCACTTGCTTCACCTACACAAAGCGAGCTTCTAACGGTGTAGATAACACATACCAAAACATCTTACGTTGTTACGGAGCTATAAGCCACCGTTGCCACCAAAACCTACAAAAGTTTACGTAAAAACATCTTATGGGGGGTACCCCCTTTATTTATCCTGTACTACTCACGTAGATTTCCATCCAGAAACACCCCCCCTATTGGAGTCCCAACCTCCTTGTGTTACATTCCGCATATTCCCGTATCCAGCGGTGCTATGACTGATGAAATGATCCTCGTTACGCCAGAGTTGGATGTGCCACCACCGTTTGATTGGTCGGCAGATGAAATCATGGACATCCGTGAACGTGCGCAACGTGCGTTCAATACCGTCGAGTTTTTGCGGGCGAACGGGCTCGATGATGTAGAGGTCACAGAAGCTGACCGCAAAGATGCCCGGGCTGTATTCATGGACAGCCCTGCCGTGCCTCCGCAGGCAATCAACACACCTGCCAAAGCCCTCATTCTTTCTGCTCTGCTCAACGAGTACGACTTTGATGTGGTGCGCAACGCACAGCAGCTACGCAATTACATCAAGCTCAAGTACTTGGAACTCTCCAATAGTGGCAATGCCAAGATCGAACTCAAGGCACTGGAGATGCTGGGCAAGCTCTCGGATGTGGGTGCCTTCACAGAGCGCATCGACATCAACGTCACACACCGCACCACGGAGGAGTTGGAGGCTGATCTGGCCAGTAAGCTCTCTTCATACCTGTCTGACATCATTGATGTGGACGCCAAGGAGGCGGTCTCTCTTAACTACGACCCACTGCCAGCAGCACCAGCGGTGCAGGTGATCAATGTGGACGAGGAGTTGGGGCTTGTAGGTGGGGAGCTTGATGAGGATGGGGATGAAGCCAGCATCTGATTCACTCAAGCAGTTGTTTGAAAACCCGCAGATGCGGGAAAGAGTGCGGTTGCTCACTCCGGAGCAGTTGTTGGCGCTGGTCAAACGCTTCCCAAGGGACGAGCAGGAGGCAGTTTCGGAGATTTTGGAGGAGCTACGCACCCGCACAATGCGTGAAACGGCTCAAGAAGACTTCATGGCCTTCGTAAAAGAGGCTTGGCCGACGTTCATTGGGGGTCGGCACCATGCCAGAATGGCTAAAGCGTTTGAAGAAGTGGCCAGTGGAGAGGTCAAACGCCTGATCATCAACATGCCACCCCGGCATACCAAGTCAGAATTTGCCTCATATCTGCTCCCGGCGTGGTTTTTGGGCAAATTTCCGCACAAAAAGGTCATTCAGACCAGCCATACAGCCGAGTTGGCGGTGGGTTTCGGTCGAAAAGTGCGAAATCTGGTCGATTCTGAGGCATATGCACGGATTTTTCCCCATGTGGGGCTGCAAACGGACTCCGCAGCGGCAGGAAGGTGGAACACCAACTTCGGTGGTGACTATTTCGCCATCGGTGTGGGCGGCGCAGTGACCGGAAAAGGCGCGGACTTGCTCATCATCGACGATCCGCACTCAGAACAAGAGGCTTCCATCGGCGCGTACAACCCAGAGGTGTACGACAAGGTGTATGAGTGGTACACATCCGGTCCCCGGCAGCGTCTTCAGCCGGGTGGAGCCATCGTGATCGTGATGACTCGGTGGTCACTGCGTGATTTGACCGCTCAGGTGCTCAAGGCAGCCGCTCAGAGGGGTGGTGAGGAGTGGAAAGTCATCGAATTTCCGGCTCTGTTTGACGACAACAAGCCGCTGTGGCCTGAGTTCTGGAGCCTCAAAGAGTTGTTGGCCCTGCGTGAGGAGTTGCCCACCGGCAAATGGATGGCGCAGTACCAGCAGCAGCCTACCTCGGACACAAACGCCATCGTCAAGCGGGAGTGGTGGCGCTGGTGGGAGGCAGAACGCCCTCCGCAGTGTGAGTTTGTCATTCAGGCATGGGACACGGCCCACGAGGTCAAGAAGGTCAACGACTACTCTGCGTGTTCGACATGGGGTGTGTTCTACAGCGACGAGGACAGGGGCAACGCCAACATCATCCTGCTGAACTCGTACAAGGAGCGGCTTGAGTTTCCTGAACTCAAGAAGAGAGCGTTTGAGCACTGGCAGGAGTGGGAGCCAGATTCGTTCCTCGTGGAGAAGAAGGCCGCAGGTGCTCCGCTTGTGCAGGAGTTTCGGGCGATGGGGATTCCCGTTCAGGAGTACACGCCCAGCAGAGGGCAGGACAAGATATCGCGGCTTAACTCAGTTGCGGATTTGTTTGCATCAGGTAAAGTGTGGGCACCGC
>Ga0315903_10000680_pt1 | contig 51095 bp, 45 predicted proteins | sample LakEriMetagenome_7_FD_203524 | JGI IMG/M metagenome (GOLD analysis project Ga0315903, IMG submission 203524) | Freshwater fungal communities from buoy surface, Lake Erie, Ohio, United States - Buoy 2 MA119 | ecosystem: Environmental > Aquatic > Freshwater > Lake | place: USA: Lake Erie, Ohio... | reverse complement strand
GCCGAAGACGGCTTCCAGCAAGTGCACCAGTTCCACCCAAAAATGGAACACATAGACGCCTTGCGCCAGGATCAGTCCGAGGTACAGGGGAAGCTGCAACCAGCGGCTGGCAAAAATCAATTTGGGCAGGGGGCGCAGTGCCGCTTTTTCAGGATGGGATGGGGGTTTCGAAGCCATGGGTATTCTTTAAAAGAGTTTGCCCGATTTTAAAGCCGTAGATTTGCCAAAATATGTCGGAATTAACAAGATATGAAAGAATACTGTCAGTCAGGGCTTTGTAAGAGCCAAGCACGACATTCAGCACCAGCAATTTGAATAAGTTCCCTAGGAGACACAGAATGAGCGCAACCGTTTATCAGCCCAGTGCTGATTATGTTAAAAACGCCACCATTTCAGGCATGCCCGCCTACCAAGCCTTGTGCCAAGAAGCCGAAAACGACTATGAAGGCTACTGGGCCCGCTTGGCCAAAGAATTCATTTCTTGGAAAACGCCTTTCACCAAAGTTTTGGACGAGTCCAAAGCCCCTTTCTTCAAATGGTTTGAAGACGGCACGCTGAATGCTTCTTACAACTGCTTAGACCGCAATGTGGAAAAAGGTCTGGGCAACAAAACGGCCTTGATTTTTGAAGCTGACGGTGGCGAAGTGACGCGCATCACCTACAGCGAATTGCTGGCCAAAACTTGTCAAATTGCCAACGGCCTCAAATCCATCGGCATTCAAAAGGGCGATCGCGTCGTTATCTACATTTCCATGTCCATCGATGGCGTGGCCGCCATGCAAGCCTGCGCCCGCATTGGCGCTACGCATTCTGTGGTGTTTGGTGGCTTCTCTGCGCAGTCTTTGCGCGATCGCATCGAAGACACTGGCGCCAAAGCTGTGATCACAGCCGACCACCAAATTCGCGGTGGCAAACAGTTGCCCTTGAAATCCATTGTTGATGAAGCTATTGCTTTGGGTGGTTGCAACAGCATTCAAAACGTGCTGGTGGTCAAGCGCAGCGGCGCCGATGTGGCCATGACTGCGGGCCGCGACACTTGGATGCACGATTTGGTCGCCAAGCAAGCCACCACGTGTGAGCCTGAGTGGGTGGGCGCTGAGCATCCCTTGTTCTTGCTTTACACATCGGGTTCTACGGGCAAGCCAAAGGGTGTTCAACACTCGACGGGCGGCTATTTGTTGCACGCAGCGCTCACCACCAAGTGGACCTTCGACTTGAAACAAGACGACGTGTTCTGGTGCACGGCCGACATTGGTTGGGTCACGGGTCACACCTATATCACCTACGGCCCCTTGGCCTTAGGCGGCACTGAAATTGTGTTCGAAGGCGTGCCCACATACCCAGACGCTGGCCGTTTCTGGAAAATGATTCAAGACCACAAAGTGTCTATTTTTTACACAGCGCCTACCGCCATTCGTTCATTGATCAAAGCGGCAGAAGCCAACGATGCGGTTCATCCCAAGAGCTACAACTTGAGCAGCTTGCGCTTGCTCGGTTCTGTGGGCGAACCCATCAACCCGGCTGCTTGGGAGTGGTATCACAAGCATGTGGGCGGCGGAAATTGCCCCATCGTCGACACCTTCTGGCAAACAGAAACCGGTGGCCACATGATCACGCCTCTGCCAGGCGTGACGCCCATGGTGCCTGGTTCTTGCACCTTGCCTTTCCCTGGTATTCAAGCTGCCATCGTGGACGAAACAGGCAAAGACATGCCCAATGGTCAAGGCGGTATTTTGGTGGTCAAGCGTCCATGGCCTTCCATGATTCGCACCATCTGGGGTGACCCCGATCGCTTTGTGAAAAGCTACTACCCCGCAGACTTCCAAGGCAAGTACTACTTGGCCGGCGACGGTGCCATTCGCGATGCCGAAACAGGCTACTTCACCATTACCGGTCGCATCGATGATGTGTTGAATGTGTCGGGTCACCGCATGGGCACCATGGAAATTGAATCGGCCTTGGTCAGCTGCACCGAGCTGGTGGCCGAAGCTGCTGTGGTGGGCCGTCCTGACGACACCACAGGTGAAGCCATTTGCGCGTTTGTAGTGCTGAAGCGGCCCTTGCCCACAGGCGACGAAGGCAAGGCCATTGCCAAACAATTGCGCGATCACATCGCCAAAGAAATTGGCCCCATTGCCAAGCCCAAAGACATTCGCTTTGGCGAGAACTTGCCCAAAACGCGCTCCGGCAAAATCATGCGCCGCTTGTTGCGCAGCTTGGCCAAGGGCGAGCAAATCACGCAAGACATCAGCACCTTGGAAAACCCAGCCATCTTGGGTCAACTCGGCCAAGCGTATTGACCCAATGGGACCACAAGCCTAGACCCTATCGTCTAAGGCTTGGGCCCCATCGCCACCCCTTCACGGCGCGGATCTGCGCCGCCGAAGAAACCTTTGGGCGTCACTTCAATCGCCTGAAGCCCGCTGGGCAATGGCATTTCACGAACCTCATGACCCCTGGCCTGCAAGGCCTTGAGGGTTTTTTCGGAGAATCGTTTTTCTTCTAAAACAGTGGGGCCATTGAGCGAACCGAAGTTGGGCAAATTGATGGCTTGCTGCGTGTTCAAGCCCCATTGCAATGTGCCAATGAGCAGCTTGCCGGTGTAATGAATGATGACGGCACCGCCAGGGCTGCCCCCCGTCATTTTGAGTTGGCCGGTGTCTTTTTCAAACACCAGCGTGGGCGACATAGTAGACCGCGGACGCTTGCCACCTTCAACGCGGTTGGCGATGGGCACGCCTTTGGCATCGGTTGGTGCAAAGCTAAAGTCTGTGAGTTCGTTGTTCAGCAGGAATCCACCTTGACGGCCTTGGCCTGTATTGACCATGAGCCTTGAGCCAAACACGGCTTCAATGGTGGTGGTCATGGCCACCGCATTGCCGTATCGGTCGATCACGCTGATATGGCTTGTACCGTATTCCTCTTGATGCGGCATGGGCGCGTAGGCAGTTTGAAATTCGGCGGGATTGCCGGCTTGTGCCATCTTCATGCTTTGCTCGCCAATGAGGCGACTGCGCTGCTGGAGGTAGGTGGGGTGCAACATGGTTTTCCAATTGCCACCCGGGGCTTTCACAAAGTCGGGATCGCCCACAAACTGGGCCCGGTCTGCAAATGCCAATCGGGCAGCCTCGGTGTAGAAGTGCAGCCATTCACTGCCGGGCAGACCTTGCTCTAGCGGCATTTTTCCAGCTGGGGTGTTGTTTAGGATACCCAGTATTTGTCCAATGGCCAAAGCGCCTGAGCTAGGCGGAGGGAAGCCGCAGACCTGAAAGGTTTTGCCTGTGGTTTGAACCACATGGTCAAAGCACAATGGCTCGCGCTTTTTCACCTTGTAATGGGCCAAATCTTGCAGCGTCATACTGCCAGGTCGGGTGGGATGCTGGCGAACTTTTTGAACCAAGGCTTGTGCCGCAGCCCCTTGCTTCAAAGCTTGGGAACCTTGGGCCGCGATGGTGCGCAGAACGGCTGCCAACTCTGGATTTTTAAGAACATAACCCACTGGGTAGGGCTTGCGCTGGGCATCATAAAAGTAGCTGGCCGCAACGGGGTCATTGATCAAATCAATTTCGGCAAGCAAGGCTTGGTGCAATCGGGGGCTGATTTTGAAGCCTTGTTCCGCCAATTGAATAGCCGGTTGCATGAGGGTGGCCCAGGGCAGCTTGCCATGTTCTTTGTGGGCTGTTTCTAGCAGGCTCAATGTACCTGGCACACCCACGGACAGCCCGCTCAAGACACCCTCCATGAAGGGCAATGGTTTGCCTTGCGCATCTAAAAAGAGTTTGTCTGTGGCCGCTGAGGGTGCCACTTCGCGGCCGTCATAGGCTTCTACTTTTTGACCATCGTGGTGCAGCAAAAAGGCACCGCCACCAATGCCACTCGATTGAGGTTCTACCAATGTCAGAACCATTTGAACGGCAATGGCCGCATCGATGGCCGAGCCACCAGCCTTGAGGACTTGATAGCCAGCATCCGTGGCCAATGGGTTGGCCGCTGCCACAGAAAACCCTTGTGTGGCCCAACCCGGTTTTGCCTGATGGCTGACCTGATCGTTGGGTTGGTCTGGCGTGACGAGATGAAATGAGTTTGGCCTGGGTGCACAAGCACTCAATGCGCCGCCCAAAACAACGGCAGCAAGCATCAGCTTGCTGCGAGATTTTGGAAATTTCATAAACGCCCTCCAAGAATTGGATGGCAGAGTATGACTTATTTGGGGGCGAGTCGAATAGCGCCATCCAAGCGGATGACCTCGCCGTTGAGCATGTCATTTTCCAAGATGTGCTTCACCAGCTTGGCGTAATCGTTGGGCGTTCCAAGGCGGCTAGGGAAGGGCACTGCAGCAGCCAGTGCGTCTTGAACTTCTTGTGGCATGCCAAACACCATGGGGGTGCCAAAAATGCCAGGAGCAATGGTCATGTTGCGCACCCCGTTGCGTGCCAAGTCGCGCGCAATGGGCAGCGTCATGCCCACCACACCGCCTTTGGATGCCGAGTAAGCCGCTTGACCAATTTGCCCATCGTAAGCCGCCACAGAGGCTGTTGAAATCATGACACCGCGTTCGCCTGTGGCTTCGGGTTCGTTTTTGCACATGGCTTCTGAAGCCAAGCGAATCATGTTGAAGCTACCGATCAAGTTGACGGTGATGGTTTTGCTGAAAACGGCCAGTGAGTGAGCGCCATTTTTGCCCACTGTTTTTTCTGCAGGGGCAATGCCAGCACAGTTCACCAAGCCAACCAATTTGCCAAGCGACACCGCTTTGGCCACAACAGCTTGACCGTCGGCCTCATTGCTTACGTCACACTTGACAAACGCCCCGCCAATTTCCTTGGCAACAGCCTCGCCTTTTTCGGCCTGCATGTCTGCAATGACCACGGTGCCGCCATGGGCCGCCAACATGCGTGCTGTGCCTTCGCCTAGGCCAGATGCCCCGCCCGTCACAATGAAAACCTTGCCTTGGATGTCCATCTCTTACTCCTGTTTGGTTGACGTTACGTCAACGTCAACATGAATTATGCACCTAGGAAAAACCAGACTTATCTCGCTATGAGCCTCATAGCGACTATCAATCGGCACCTAGGGTAAACACGATTAGGATAGACCCTAATGAGTTTTCATTCATTGCTCATTTTTTTAAATCCTTTGGAGTCACAACATGTCCCTGATTAATACCCCCGTACAGCCTTTTAAAACACAAGCTTTCCACAACGGCAAGTTCATTGAAGTCTCAGACGCCAGCCTCAAAGGCAAGTGGTCTGTTTTGATTTTCATGCCAGCCGCTTTTACCTTCAACTGCCCCACCGAAATTGAAGATGCGGCTGACAACTACCCAGCTTTCCAAAAGGCCGGTGCCGAGGTTTACATCGTCACCACCGACACGCACTTCTCACACAAAGTGTGGCACGAGACATCACCCGCAGTGGGCAAGGCCAAGTTCCCATTGGTGGGCGACCCAACACACACCTTGACCAACGCATTTGGCGTGCACATCCCTGAAGAAGGCTTGGCCTTGCGCGGTACCTTCATCATCAACCCCGAAGGCATCATCAAGACCATGGAAGTGCATTCCAACGAAATTGCACGTGACGTGTCTGAAACATTGCGCAAGTTGACAGCAGCCCAATACACAGCCGCCAACCCAGGTCAAGTTTGCCCCGCCAAGTGGAAAGAAGGCGCCAAGACATTGACACCTTCCTTGGATTTGGTCGGCAAGATCTAATTTTTAAAAACAAATCGGCGCATCGCGTCGGGAGAAAACCATGTTAGACGACACCCTCAAATCACAATTGCAAACCTACTTAGGCATGCTCAGAAGCCCCATTCGCTTGATTGCCACTTTGGACGAAAGCGAGACCGGCCTGGAGATGCGCAGTTTGCTTGAGACCATTGTGGGTTTGTCTGACAAGGTGAGCCTGGACACTTCAGGCACCGATGCGCGCAGCCCTTCTTTTCTCGTGGTCCGCGAGGGTGAGACGCAAGGTGTGTGCTTTGCAGGATTGCCCTTGGGTCACGAGTTCACATCCTTGGTATTGGCTTTGCTTTGGACCGGGGGTCACCCGCCCAAAGTAGAAGCCGATGTCATCGATGCGATCAAAGCACTCGATGGCGACTTCAACTTCGAGGTCTACATGTCCTTGTCTTGCCACAACTGTCCTGATGTGGTGCAGGCTTTGTCGCTCATGGCCATCTTCAATCCCAAAGTGAAAACGGTGGTCATTGAAGGCGGTGCGTTCCAACAAGAAGTGACCGAGCGCGAAATCATGGCAGTGCCCATGGTGTTTTTGAATGGCAAAGTATTTGGCTCTGGCCGCATGTCGGTTGAAGAAATTGTTGCCAAAATTGACACAGGTGCTGCTCATCGCGATGCTGCCAAGATCAACGCCAAAGATGACTTTGATGTGTTGATTGTGGGCGGTGGTCCTGCTGGCGCTGCGGCTGCAGTGTATGCGGCACGCAAAGGCATTCGAGTGGGCATTGCCGCTGAGCGTTTTGGCGGTCAGGTGAATGACACCATGGCCATTGAAAACTACATCTCCGTGTTGGAGACAGACGGCCCCAAATTTGGCGCCGCCATGGAAGCCCAAGTTCGTCACTACGGTGTTGACATCATGAATTTGCAAAAAGCATCCAAAGTGATTCCGGCCACAGAGCCAGGCGGGCTGATCCAAGTGCAGATGGAAAACGGCGGTGTGTTGAACGCGCGCAGCGTGATCTTGTCAACTGGTGCACGCTGGCGCAACGTGAACGTGCCAGGAGAGCAAACCTACAAAAACAAAGGTGTGGCTTACTGCCCGCACTGCGATGGTCCTTTGTTCAAAGGCAAGCGAACAGCTGTCATTGGAGGCGGCAACTCTGGTGTTGAAGCCGCCATTGACTTGGCAGGCATCGTGGCGCACGTCACGGTCATTGAGTTTGCGGATCAACTCAAAGCCGATGCGGTGCTGGTGAACAAACTCAAAAGCTTGAACAACGTGACCATTCACACCAACGCCCAAACCACTGAAATTACGGGAGACGGCAGCGTGGTCAATGGCATTCGCTTCAAAGACCGCGCCACAGGTGAAGAACACCATGTGGCCTTAGAAGGGGTGTTTGTTCAAATTGGCTTGATACCCAACACCGAGTTTTTAAAGGACACTCTCGAGCTGTCCAAGTTCGGTGAAATTGTGGTGGATGCCAAGGGGCATACCAATTTGCCGGGTGTGTTTGCAGCTGGCGATTGCACCACGGTGCCATTCAAGCAAATTGTGATTGCTGCGGGTGAGGGTGCGAAAGCAGCGCTGAGTGCTTTTGACCACCTCATTCGGACGCCGGTGGCAGCCTAAGTTCAGACGCCCTCATCTAACTCTTGCGTAGATAAGCCAAAGTCAAGGCCAACCATCCTAGAATAAAACTGGTGCCACCCCATGGCACCAAGGCTTTGAAAGTTTGGATGTCGTGCCAAGCACGCAGCAAGATGTTGATTGAAAAGAGGATGCAGCCTAGTAAAAAGAATGCGCCTGCAAACTGCAGGCGTTTTTCGTTTGGCCTTGACTGTCCGAGGATGCCAACCAAAATGAGGCCAATCGAATGAAATTGCATCAAGTTCAAGCTGGCTTGAACCATGAGCGGCGAACTGCCGTTTAAACTGTTGGCATGCGCTGCGTAAGCTGACGCAATGACCGACAAGGCCGCCAACAAAGCGCCCATCGCAATGAACCCCTTTGGCCAGCGCTTGAGAGTGGTTTGTTGAAGGTGTTCCATGACAATCAAAGTAGTTCAATTTAGATTCAACATTATGCAAGTGAAGTTGTGGCCCTTGAGGTCAAGCCCTGTTTGGCGAGATGTGCTCAGGATCAGCCTGTGCGCCATGAGTTTGATCGGCGCACTTGTTTTAACGGGCTGTGCCAGCGTCAAAGCGCCAGACACTCAAGTGATCAAAACCCCTGGTGCCCTAGAGACGCCTGCGGCTGGGTCAGGCACGGTTGCGCCTATCGCGGTGCCTCCTGCACCACCGCCTTTGAAGGTTCTGAATTTGGGCTTGGCTTTGGGTGGCGGTGCTGCTCGAGGATTTGCGCATGTGGGGGTCATTCAAGTTTTAGAAGAGGCGGGTATTCAACCCGACTTGGTGGTGGGCACTTCTGCAGGCAGCTTGGTTGCAGCCATGTACGCCAGTGGCAAAAACAGCACCCAGTTGAGGCGCGTGGCCGAGACCATGGAAGAGGCAGAAATCACAGATTGGATGATGCCCATTCTGAATCGAGGTGCTCTCAGAGGCGAGGCCTTGGCGCGGTATGTCAACAACCAGGTTGGGAATCGTTTAATTGAGCAAATGAAGATGCCCTTGGGCATTGTGGCCACCGATTTGCACAGCGGCGAGCCAGTGCTTTTTAGAAGAGGCAACACGGGCTCGGCTGTGAGGGCCTCTAGTGCTGTGCCAGCTGTTTTTCAGCCCGTCAAAATTGGCAGTCGAGAGTATGTTGATGGTGGCTTGGTCTCACCGGTGCCGGTGAGGCAGGCAAGAGAGATGGGCGCCAACGTGGTCATTGCGGTTGATATCTCTACCGACCCTGAAGGCAGTCCTGCATCTGACACATTTCAAATTTTGATGCAGACTTTCAACATCATGGGCAAAAGCTTGAACACTGTTTTGTTGAAAGATGCCGACGTGGTGGTCAAGCCCGCGCTGATGGGTGTGAAGAGTGCCGACTTTGCGGCCAGACGCAAATCAATTGAAGCGGGCAGGGAGGCCATGCTCAAAGCTTTGCCAAGGCTGAAAGAAGTGCTCAGCGGCTATGCCATGAAGCCATGATCATCTTTGTTTGAACGAAAAAAAAGCCGGTTTCAAAACCGGCTTTTTTGTCTGACCCAAGCCAGATGAACTCTGGCCTGATTCAGGTTTGACCCATTAACGCTTTTTAGAAGCAGTCTTGGCAGTGGCAACCGCTGTGTTGGTCACAGCAGCCATGTTGGCTTCAGCCATGTCAGTGGCTTGTTTCACAGCTTTTTGAACGGATTCATAAGCGGTGTTGGCAGCGTTCACAGCGCTTTTCATCACGGCAACGGCTGTCTCTGTGCCAGCAGGTGCGTTGGAAGTTGCAGAGTCAACCAAGTTGGCAAACTGCTTTTGTGCAGCCGCTGTTTGGGCTTCCAAAGCTTTGGTGAACTCGTTAGAAGTACCAGAAGCGATGTCATAGAGGTGACGGCTGTAAGCAGCTGTTTTCTCGGCCAAAGGCTGGAACAGGTTGGCTTGCAAAGCCATCAATTCTTGAGCATCTTTCACGCTCAAAGCAGCTTTGGTGCTTTGTGCAGACTCGCTCAAGGCAGCTTTGGTGGCTGTCAAGTTCAACTCGACCAATTTTTCCATGCCTTCGAAGGCTTTGGATGTCAAACCGAAGAGGGTTTCGACATTGGCTTTGTGGGATGCAACGATTTGTTCTGTAGTCATCATGATTTCTCCATTGATTTAAAAAAGGTTTCACAGGACTGCTCTGAACCGGCTTTGCTTGTCGCTAGGCCTAACATCTTGTTGCAGTGCAGCATGGGTTGAATTTTAGGGACTCTCAAGCCAATTACAAGCACTTTTTGTTGCATTGCAGCATTTTAGAGTCGGCGTTCTAGAAATGGAAAAGGGCTTGAAAGCGTCACAATTCGGACATGAAAGCCTTCTATTCGGATCATTTTGTGTTGCCTTTGCCAGAGGGACATCGCTTTCCCATGGCCAAGTACAGCATGCTTCGGAAAAGGGTTGGCACCGAGCTTGGCGGGGTCAATATGTTGGAGGCGCCCGCTGCCACCCTGGGCGAACTGGCGCTGGTTCACGACCCTGACTATGTCAAAGCTGTTCAAGAGGGCACCCTCAGCCCGCAGGCTTTGCGCGAAATTGGCTTCCCCTGGTCGCCGGCCATGGCCGAGCGCTCATTGCGCTCCGCTGGGGCCTCCATTGCGGCAGTGAGGGTGGCGGCTTTGGAGGGCATTGCCGGTAATTTGGCAGGCGGCACCCACCACGCAAGTGCCAATCAAGGCGGTGGCTTCTGCGTCTTCAACGACATTGCCGTGGCGGCTCGGGTCTGCCAAATGGAACATTTCAGGCAGACCAAAAGAACCCTGCAGGTGCTGGTGGTCGATCTGGATGTGCACCAAGGTAACGGCACTGCCAGTATTTTTGCCAATGATCCCAGTGTTTTCACGCTGTCTGTGCATGGTGAAAAGAACTTTCCCTTTCGAAAGGTCGAAAGTGATTTGGACGTGGGCTTGCCGGATGGCTGTACCGATGAGCCCTATATGGAAGCCTTGGACGGTGCGCTTGAGACCGTCCTGCAGCGTGTTCAGCCTGAGTTTTTGATTTACTTGGCAGGCGCCGATGCGCATGAAGGCGACCGGCTGGGCCGCCTCAAACTCACTGAAGCGGGCATGCAAGCCAGGGATCAAAAAGTATTTGACTGGGCCAAAGCCCATCACTTGCCCATGATCATTTGCATGGGCGGTGGCTATGGCCGAGACTTAGAAACGACCGTTTCAGTGCAAATGAATACTTGGCGGCTGGCACATTCGCACTGGCTTCACTGGCAAAATCGGGGCTTATGACTTCAGCAGATTCTCAGCCCCAAGTTGCTGCCGCCAAGCCACAGGCTTTGCCGCGCAGTGCTTATCGTGCCTTTCGCCCCATTACCACCCGTTGGATGGACAACGATGTGTATGGCCATGTCAACAATGTCGTCTATTACAGCTGGTTTGACACAGCGGTCAATGCGCACCTCATTGAACAAGGTGTGCTGGACATTCACAATGGTGAGACCATTGGTCTGGTGGTGGAAACGCAGTGTAATTATTTTGCGCCTTTGGCTTTTCCGCAAACCATTGAAGCGGGCATTCGGGTGGCGCATCGCGGCAGCTCAAGTGTTCGCTACGAGGTGGGCTTGTTTGCTCAAGGTGAAGCACTCACCGCTGCTCGCGGGCACTTTGTGCATGTTTATGTGAACAAGCTCACGCGACGCCCGCAGCCCTTGCCCACTCAATTTATTCAAGTTTTGGAGACCCTCTCATGAAAGAACTCAGTACATCCCAAGTTAGCACGCAGGTGGCCGACGGCAACAGCGTCGATGCCGCCATCTTGAGCCGTTTTTCAGCGCGCGCTTTTTTGAACAAGCCCGTCGAAAAATCGGTGCTCGAAGATTTGCTTCAAGTGGCCGCTCGGGCGCCCAGTGGCACCAACACACAGCCCTGGAAAGTCTATGTGCTGCAGGGCGCCGCCAAGGACAAATTGGTGAATGAAGTTTGCGATGCCCACAATGCCATGGCGGCCAACCCAGCCTTGGCGGCCGACCATGCAGAAGAATACGATTACTACCCCAGTCAGTGGGTCAGCCCCTACATTGACCGTCGTCGTGAGTGCGGATTTGGCTTGTACGGCGTGCTGGGCATTGCCAAGGGCGAGAAAGAAAAAATGCACTTACAGCAGCAGCAAAATTTCCGTTTCTTTGGCGCGCCAGTGGGTTTGATTTTCACCATCGACAAGGTCATGGGCCGCGGCAGTTTGCTTGACTACGGCATGTTCTTGCAAAGTGTGATGGTGGCGGCCAGAGCACGGGGCTTGCACACTTGCCCGCAAGCCGCTTGGAACAACTTCTCAAAAATTATTTACAAGCACGTGGGCGCCGGTGACAACGAAATGATGGTTTGTGGCATGTCTTTGGGTTATGCCGATGAGGCTGCCTTGGTCAACACCTTCAAAACCACGCGCATTGACCCCAGCTCCTTCACACATTGGATTGAATGAGTTTTTGGCTGATTCAGTGCTTGAATGGCCTGAGCCACGCAAGCACCTTGTTCATCATGGCTGCGGGCTTGACGCTGGTGTTTGGCGTCACCCGCATTGTCAATTTTGCTCACGGCAGTTTTTACATGTTGGGGGCATTGCTGGCGGGCACGCTGGTCACTCAATGGCAGCCTGGCTGGTCTGAGCATGCCGCTTTGTACCTCTTGGCCATGGTGCTTGGCGCTGTTGCTGCAGCACTGCTCGGTGCTTTGACTGAAATCTTTCTTTTCAGACCCTTGCGCCATTCGCCGCCCCTCTACCCACTGGTCGCTACCTTTGGGCTGAGCTTGGTCATTCACGATGTCTTGCTTTGGTTGCTAGGGCCTGGTGAGGTTTTTGCGCCGCGCTTTCCGGGCTTGAAGGGGGCGGTTCAATTAGGCGAAGACTTTTTTCCGCAATGGCAAATTTTGACCCTGTGTTTGGGGCCGGTTGTTTGGGGTTTGCTGCATTTGTTGCTTACTCGAACCAGCTGGGGCCAACGCGTGCGAGCGGCAACACAAGATCGCGACATGCTTGATGCCTTGGGCGTCAATCCAGCGCCGCTCATGTTGAGTGTGGTGGTTTTGGGTTGTGGCCTGGCAGGCCTGGCGGGTGCATTGCAATTGCCCAGAATGCCTGCCCATTTGCAAATGGATTTGCAAATGGTGGTCGAAACCTTTGTGGTGGTGGTCATGGGCGGTCTGGGTAGCATTGCTGGCGCTTTTTATGCGGCCATTTTGATTGGCTGTGTCCATGCCTTTGGCATTCATTTTTTCCCACAGGCCACCTTGATCTTGGTGTTTCTCACCATGGCTTTGGTGCTGGCCGTTCGGCCACAAGGCTTGATGGGTGAGTTGTCTGGTGCAGCACCTCGCGAAAAGGTCATGCCTTTTCATTTGGGAAGTGTGCATCGTATTTTTCAATGGACAGGCTGGATGGTTTTGGCGGGCTGTGCACTGAGTCTTTTGGTGGTCAATGACTATTCTCAACGCGTCTTGGAGGATGTGCTCATCATGATGCTGTTTGGATTGAGCTTGCAGTGCATGATGGCCTTGTCGGGCTGGGTAAGTTTTGGTCATGCGGCTTACTTTGGTCTGGGTGCTTATGCTGCAGCTTTGAGTCACTTGCAATGGCAGTTCAATGCGCTGACGGCGGCCTTGACGGGTTCCTTGGTGGCCACATTGGCCGCATTGTTCATGGGCCAATTGTTATTGCGCAGTGCTGGCGTTTATTTGGCCATGTTGTCGCTGGCGTTTGCACAAATGGTTTGGGCCAGTGCCAGTCAATGGGTGTCACTCACCGGTGGCGACAATGGTTTGATCGGTTTGCAATTTTTCAGTGCCATGCCGCGCTGGCAATTTCAAGCTGCCCTGGTCCTCTTGTGCTTTGTGTCTCTGTTTGGATTCTCTCGCTTGGTTCGCTCCAGCTTTGGCGCGGCCTTGCAGGCGGGGCGCGATGCGCCTCAGCGCGCACAAGCCAGTGCATTGAATGTGCCTCAATTGAACTTGCGCGTATTTCTCGTGAGCGCCTGCTTGGCGGGCCTGTCGGGCAGTTTGTGGGCCATCAGCAAAGGCGCAGTGTTTCCGTCTGCGGCTGCTATTTCGAATTCGGTCGATGCCTTGATGGTTGTTTTATTGGGCGGCGTTCATCACCTTTGGGGCGCACTGGCTGGCAGCGTCTTTTTGGTGGGCTTGGGTTCTGAAATTGGTCGTCACTTTGAATACTGGCGAGGCAGTTTGGGTTTCCTCATCATGCTCCTGATGGTCTTTGCACCTGAGGGCATGCTGGGTCTTCGCAGAGCCGAAAAAATGACAGACGGACGAGCGCTATGAAGCCAGTTTTAAGCGTTCAAGGCCTTCAGCAAAACTACGGCGGCTTTCAAGCCCTCAAAGGCATTGATTTTGAATTGACTGCGGGTGAGTGTGTGGCACTCATTGGCCCCAACGGTGCTGGTAAATCCACTTGCTTTGCTTGCCTGGCAGGCCAGCAAAAAGCGGCTGCGGGGCATGTGGTGTGGCGTGGCCATGATTTGCAACAAGTCTCGGTGGCACAGCGAACAGGCTTGGGTGTAGCGCGAACCTTTCAAGTGGCGCAAGTGTTTGAAGCCCTCACCGTGCTGCAAAACATGCAGTTGGTTTTACAGGCAAAACGGGGGGTTTCAATGCGCGATGTATTGAGCGACTGTTTGCTGGACAAAGCAATGCATTGGATTGATGAGGCTGGGCTGAGTGACTTGGGCCAAGACATGCTTCATTCCCCAGCAGACCGCCTTTCTTATGGCGGCAAAAAACGTTTGGAGCTGGCCATGGCCATGGCAGGTTTGCCAAACCCGAGTGAGGGGCTGATGTTGCTAGATGAGCCTGCTGCGGGACTCTCGCCAGAGGAAAGGTCAGACATGATGGACCGCGTGAAGCGGATGACCGACGGGGGCACCACAGTTTTGTACACCGAGCACAATATGGATGCCGTGTTTGGCGTGGCCGATCGGGTTTTGGTTTTGATTGATGGTCAATTGGTGGCTCAGGGCACAGCGCAAGAGGTTGCAGCCAACGACGTGGTTCGACAGCGATATCTTGGGCAAAGCTTCTCCTTCAAAGGGGGGGCTGAGCGTGCTTGAGTTGCAAAATGTCAATGCCAGTTATGGCCAAGCGCAAGTTTTGTTCAATGTCAGCTTGACAGTGAAAAGTGGTAACTTGTTGCTGATTCGTGGTTTAAATGGCGCAGGCAAGTCGAGTTTGCTCAAAGCCATCATGGGTTTGATGCCGCAAGCCACTGGCCAGATCTTTTGGCAGGGAGAAGCACTTCATACTTTGGCGCCCTATGAGCGATCGCAAAAAGGCTTGGGCTATGTGGCTGAAGACCGCCGCCTGTTTTCGGCGTTGACAGTGAAGCAAAACCTGGAAATTGCCATCCCTCGTTTGCACCGCAAGCTCCCCAATGGGCAAGCGGGACTGCAACTGACAGATGTCTTGGACCTCTTTCCGGCACTGGCGGGCATGCTCAACCGACCTGCGTCGCAAATGAGTGGGGGAGAGCAACAAATGCTGGCAATGGGCCGAACCTTGATGACGCAGGCCCATTTGTTGATTTTGGACGAGCCTTGTGAGGGCATTGCGCCAGTCTTGGTTCAAGCCATGGCCCGCGCGCTAGAGCGTCTCAAGCAGCAGGGCTTGACGCTGCTGGTTGCAGAGCAAAACCAGACGCTGGCCGATATGGCGGACCAGGTGTTGACACTGGCAGGTGGCAGCCTTCAGGATTGAAGCTGTAGGCTGATCTTATGCTGCTTGAACGATGCTAGGACGGACTTGGCTATCTAACTTTTCACCACGTTTATCCTGATATCCCTCGCCTGAGAAAGTACGCCGCTTCACGTACACTTCTAGCACCTCTGTTCTATGCCTCAATTTGCGACATGATCATTACCAGTTTGCTGGATACCGACCTCTACAAGTTCACCATGATGCAGGTGGTCTTGCACCAGTTTCCGGGTGCACAAGTGGAGTATCGGTTTCGTTGCCGCAACCCCGGCGTAGAGCTTGCACCGTATGTCGATGAAATTCGCAACGAGATCAAGTCGCTGTGCAGCTTGCATTTCAAAGAGGACGAACTGGCTTACTTGCGTACCCTGCGTTTTATCAAAAGTGATTTTGTCGACTTTTTAGGCCTGTTCAGACTCAATGAAAAATACATTCAAGTCACGCCCAGCTTGACGGGTGAGATTGAAATCATCATTCAAGGGCCTTGGCTTCACACCATCTTGTTTGAAATTCCGGTATTGGCCATTGTCAATGAGGTTTATTTCAGAAACACCCAGCGCTTGCCCGATTTGCTTGAAGGCAGGCAGCGACTCGATACCAAAATAAAGCAATTGCAGGTCGATGATTTGAGGGCGCTCAAAATTGCCGACTACGGCACACGTCGCCGCTTCTCCAGGGCTTGGCATGAAGAGGTCTTGAGAGTTCTCACCGGACGCTTGGGTTTTGGCCAGGCGGGTCAGTTTGCAGGTACCAGCAATGTTTACTTTGCCTACACCCTGGGGCTCACGCCCCTAGGCACCATGGCTCACGAATATTTACAGGCATGCCAAGCTTTAGGGCCAAGGTTGAGAGACAGCCAAGTTTTTGCGTTTGAGTCGTGGGCCCGCGAGTACCGGGGCGACTTGGGCATCGCTTTGAGCGATGTGTATGGATTCAACGCCTTTTTGCGCGACTTTGACATGTACTTCTGCAAGCTGTTTGACGGCGCTCGCCATGACAGCGGCGACCCCTTTATTTGGGGCGAGCGCATGATTGCGCATTACCGCACTCACCGGGTCGATCCTCTGACCAAAACCCTGATTTTCAGTGATGGCCTGACTGTGCCAAAAACCATTGAGCTGTTCAGACAGTTCAATGGACGGTGTATGCTGGCTTTTGGCATTGGAACCAATTTGACCAACGATCTGGGCTATGAGCCTCTTCAAATTGTGATCAAAATGACCCGTTGCAACGATCAACCGGTTGCCAAGTTGTCGGACTCCCCAGGCAAGGGCATGTGCGACGACGAGAAGTATTTGGCCTATCTGGCCCAAGTTTTTGAAATCACGCCCAATCCCTGATCGTGTGTCATTGGATGTTTGCTTGAATTGATTGAAGAAAGTGATGTGACATGAAATCTGTGTTTTCACCTTGGCTCATGCTGGCCCTACTTTTGAGTTGTTTGGGCGTACCAAGCGCTGCATTGGCTGCCGATTTTGATGGTGCTCAACTCACTGCCGTGTGGGGTGTTCCATTTGCGGGCATCTTGCTGTGCATTGCTCTGATGCCGCTTTTAACGCCGCATTTTTGGCACCACCATTACGGCAAGGTGGTAGCGGCTTGGTCATTGGCATTTTTCATTCCATTTGCCGTCATGTTTGGCGCCAATGTGGCAGGCGCGAATTTGATTCATGCGCTGTTTGCCGAATACATTCCGTTCATTGTTCTCCTCACAGCCTTGTACACAGTTTCTGGTGGAATTTTTATTCGCGGCAACTTGCATGGCAGCCCAGGCCTTAACACAGCCATCTTGGCCATTGGTGCATTTTTGGCCAGCTTCATGGGCACCACGGGCGCATCCATGCTCATGATTCGCCCACTCATCCGCGCCAATGACAACCGCAAACACGTGGCGCATGTGGTTGTGTTTTTTATTTTCATTGTGTCCAACGCGGGCGGCTCTCTCACCCCTTTGGGTGACCCGCCCTTGTTTTTGGGCTTTTTAAAAGGTGTTGATTTTTTCTGGACACTGAAAAACATTTTCCCTGAATCACTCTTTTTGATGGGCTCTTTGTTGGTGATTTTTTTCGTGTTGGATTCTTGGTACTACCACAAGCGCGAAGAGATTCAGGTGTTTGACCCCACGCCAGACTCACGTCAAATTGGCTTTGACGGCAAAGTCAACTTTGCCCTTCTTGCCGGTGTGGTGGCCTTGGTCTTGATGAGCGGTCTTTGGAAGTCTGATGTGGTTTTCGATGTGGCGGGCACTGAAGTGGGCTTGCCTGGCATGGTTCGCGATGCCGGGCTTTTGCTCATCATTTTCATCTCTCTCAAGCTCACGCCATCGCAAGTGCATGCCGATAACCAATTTGGTTGGGGACCCATGCAAGAGGTTGCCAAGCTGTTTGCAGGCATCTTTTTAACCATCATTCCCGTGATTGCCATGTTGAAAGCGGGCGTCAATGGCCCGTTTGGTGCGGTGGTATCGACCGTCACCAACCCAGATGGTTCGCCCAATGTGATGATGTATTTCTGGATCACCGGTCTGCTCAGTTCTTTCCTCGACAATGCGCCCACTTATTTGGTATTTTTCAATACCGCAGGGGGCGATGCTCAGGTATTGATGACCACCTTGGCGCCTACTTTGGCGGCCATTTCGGCAGGCGCGGTGTTCATGGGCGCCAACAGCTACATTGGCAACGCGCCCAATTTGATGGTCAAAGCCATTGCTGAAGACCGTGGCATCAAGATGCCAAGTTTCTTTGGTTACATGGCTTGGTCCATGTGCGTTTTAATTCCGTTGTTCATTGTGATGACGTTCATTTGGTTTCGAACATGACACAAAAATCCATCTTGGTAGCGCGTGCTATTTTTCCAGAAGTGCTTGAGATGCTCTCGCAGCACTTTCAAGTTGAAAGCAATCAGTCTGACGATGTCTGGTCTGCAGATGTTTTAAAACAAAAAATGCAAGGCAAGGTGGGAGCCCTCACCACCGGCAGTGAGCGCATCGATGCAGCCCTCCTGCAAGCCAACCCGCAGCTTCAAATTGTGGCCAACATGGCGGTGGGCTACAACAACTTTGACATTGCAGCCATGACCGCTGCAGGCGTTCTCGCCACCAACACACCCGATGTGTTGACGGAAACCACCGCTGACTTTGGTTTTGCTTTGCTCATGGCCACAGCCAGGCGCATCACTGAGAGCGAGCACTACTTGCGCAAGGGCTTGTGGACAAAGTGGAGCTACGACATGTTTGCTGGGGCTGAAGTGCATGGCAGCACGCTTGGCATCATTGGCATGGGCCGAATTGGTCAAGGCATTGCCAAGCGAGCCGCGCACGGATTTGGTATGCGAGTGATTTATCACAACCGCAGCCGCTTGAGCACAGACCTTGAGACGGCTTGCAAGGCCACTTATGTTGGCAAGGAAGAGCTGCTACGCACTGCCGATCATGTGATGCTGGTCGTGCCCTACAGCGCTGAATCGCACCATACCATTGGCGCCAAAGAGTTGAGTTGCATGAAGCCTTCGGCCACGCTGGTCAACATTGCCCGCGGCGGCATTGTGGACGATGCGGCTTTGGCCTTGGCCTTGAAGAACAAACAAATTGCGGCCGCTGGCCTTGATGTGTTTGAAGGCGAACCCGCTCTCCATTCAGCACTTCTGAATGTGCCCAATGTGGTGCTCACCCCCCACATTGCCAGTTCAACCATTCAAACGCGCATGGCCATGGCCAAGTTGGCTGCGGACAACCTCATTGAATTTTTGTCTAAGGGCAAGGCCCTCACACCGCTCAATCAAGTGACGGGCAAATAAGCTCAAGATGGACAGTTCAGTTTCTTTATGGGTTTTGTTGCTTGCCAACTTGTTGGTGCTGGTCTTGGTCTTGGCGTTGTGGCGAAAACAATCGGGCGATCAAGCTGGCGCCGCCGAAGAAGCCAATCAAGTCAATCAACTGGCCCTTAATTTGCAAGCAGCCAATGAGCGCTTAGAGCGCGAGCTGCGCAACGCCATCAGTGAATCTGCCAGAGGCGGGCGCCAAGAACTCATTCAAACCTTGGGCACCTTTCAGCAAAGTTTGGTGCAACAAAGCGCAGAGGCCACGCGCACCCAAAACAGCCAGATGGATGCGTTTGCACAGCAACTGGCGCTGTTGCAAAAAACCTTGTCCGACACACTCACTTTGCAGGTGCAGCAGTTGTCAGAGGCCAATGCGCGACGCTTGACGGAAATGCGCGGCACCCTGGAAACTCAACTCGCCCAGCTCCAGCAAAGCAACACCGCCAAGCTCGACGAGATGCGCCAAACGGTTGACGAAAAACTGCAAACCACTTTGCAAGCCCGCTTGGGTGAAAGCTTCAAGCAAGTGGCAGATCGCTTGGAGCAGGTGCACAAGGGCCTAGGCGAGATGAACACCTTGGCTCAAGGTGTTGGCGATCTCAAACATTTGCTCACCAATGTCAAAACTCGCGGCATGTTTGGCGAAGCGCAGCTGGCTTCTTTGTTAGAGCAAGTGATGGCACCCGATCAGTATGCAACGCAGCACGCTACGCGGCCCGGTAGCAAGAATCGAGTCGACTTTGCCATTCGTTTGCCAGGCCGGTCGGAGGATGGCGAGCCCGTTTGGTTGCCCATTGATGCCAAGTTTCCAAACGAAGACTACGAGCGCTTGCTAGATGCGCAGTCGCGTGCTGATGTCATTCAAGCCGAGTTGTGCAGCAAGGCTTTGGAAGCGCGTGTGCGATTGGAAGCCAAATCAATGACCGAAAAATATGTGGAGCCGCCTTACACCACAGATTTCGCCATCATGTTCTTGCCCACCGAGGGCTTGTATGCGGAGGTGCTGCGCCGCCCCGGATTGATTGAGTCTTTACAACGCGATTACCGCGTTACGTTGGCAGGCCCCACCACCCTCATGGCCATGTTGAATTCTTTGCAAATGGGCTTTAGAACCTTGGCACTTGAAAAACGGTCGAGTGAAGTTTGGCAAGTTTTGGGTGCCGTCAAAACAGAGTTTGGCAAGTTTGGGGATGTGTTGGCCAAAGTGAAAGAGCAAACGCAATCGGTTTTGAATACACTGGACAAAGCCCAAACTCGCAGCAATGTGATGCACCGCGCTTTGCGACAAGTAGAGGCTTTGCCAGAAGGACAAGCTGCTGGATTGTTGCCCAACGAAGCGGATGCCACTGACAGCGACAACCCGTGAATCGCGAACTTGCCAAACTGATCACAGGTCAGATTTTTTTGCATGCTTGTATGACCGGCATGCGTTTGGCCACGCCTCTTTTGGCGCTGCAGCAGGGATACAGCACCATGGCGGTGGGTGTTTTGTTGGCGCTGTTTTCTGTCACGCAAGTTTTCATGGCCATTCCAGCTGGACGATTCACAGATCGACATGGTTTGAAGCCGCCAGTGAAGATCAGTGTGGTGATGGCTTGTGTTGGTGCAGGACTGGCCGCTGTTTGGCCCACGTTCCCGGTATTGTGCGTTGCAGCACTCGCCACAGGTGGCGCTACGGGCGTAGCTGTGATTGCGCTTCAACGGCACGTCGGTCGAATGGCTGCAGATACCAATCAACTCAAAGAAACATTCAGTTGGTTGGCCATTGGCCCTGCATTTTCTAATTTCATCGGGCCATTTTTTTCGGGATTGATGATTGACCATGCAGGTGCCATGCCAGCCGATGCCGATGGGTTTCGAGCGACGTTTGTCATGCTGACTCTGTTTCCGCTTTTGGCATGGCTTTGGATTCGCAACACTCGCGAGAAACCCATTGCGCCGCAACTGCCTGAACATGCTAATTCGCGTGTCTGGGATTTGTTGCATGAGCCCATGATGCGGCGCTTGCTGTTGGTCAACTGGCTGCTGGCTTCTTGTTGGGATGTGCATACTTTTGTGGTGCCAGTTTTAGGACACGAACGCGGTCTAAGTGCATCGGTGGTGGGCACCATTCTGGGATCGTTTGCTGTGGCTTCGGCCCTGACACGGGTGTTTTTGCCCTGGATTGCAAAGCGCCTACAAGAGTATAGGTTGCTCACTGGCGCCATGATTGGAACAGGCTTGATCTTTGCCATTTATCCCTTGGTTGATTCGGCTTTGGCCATGGGCATTTGCTCCGTTTGTTTGGGCGTGGTTTTGGGGGTGGTGCAGCCAATGGTGATGAGTACCCTGCATCAAATTACCCCCGAGCACCGTCAGGGCGAGGCGTTCGGCCTGCGAATCATGACCATCAACGCTTCAAGCGTCTTGATGCCTCTTATGTTTGGGGCTGCAGGCGCAGTGCTAGGCGTTTCATTGATTTTTTGGGTGATGGGCTTGGCGGTGGCTGGCGGTGCCCCTCAAGCGTGGCGTTTGCGCCCTAACAGCCAAGCAACTGAGCAGGCCTAGCAAGGCAAAAGTTTCTTGATTTCTTGCCATGCCGCTTCAGGTGAATCAACAAACTTAAAGCACTCTAGGTCTTGTTTGGAAATGGTGCCCGATTCAAGCATCCATTCAAAGTTGATGAGTTTTTTCCAATAGTCTGAGCCGTAAAGCAGCACCGGTGTCGGATTGACTTTTCGAGTTTGAACCAAGGTCAGAACTTCAAACAACTCATCCAAGGTGCCAAAGCCACCGGGAAATGCAATCAGCACTTTGGCCCGCATGGCAAAGTGCATTTTTCGAAGTGCAAAGTAGTGAAACTGAAAACTCAATGCGGGTGTGACGTAGGCGTTGGGGGCCTGTTCATGCGGCAATGAGATGTTGAGTGCCACAGAGAGTGCTCCAGCTTCATGGGCGCCTCGGTTGGCGGCTTCCATGATGCCAGGGCCGCCCCCTGTGCAGATGGTCAAGCGTTCGGGGGGTGTGTAGGGCATGCAGCCTAGCGAAACCATTTTGGCCAATTCTCTGGCAGCTTCGTAATACTGGGCATTCTGCAGGGCTTGTTGGGCTTGGCGGATGGCCTCGGCTTGGTGTAAGTCTGGCTTGGATGAAGTGACTTCATCAAGATGCCTTTGCGCTTGATCTAGGCTTTTGAAGCGTGCACTGCCAAAAATGACTGCGGTGTGGGCAATGCCGTTTTCGGCTTGAATCAGTTCGGGTTTGAGGAGTTCTAGCTGGAACCGAATGCCGCGAGTTTCGGGGCGAAGCAAAAATTCTGGATCATTGAAAGCCAAGCGGTAGGCATCTGCCATGACTTGGTTTTGGTCTTGGCTATGGTCTGAGTGATGGTGAAGGTTTTGGGTAGATTCCATGGCTTCATTGTGAAGCAAACCACGCTTTATTCAAGCAAAAAAAAGACCTCCGAAGAGGTCTTGATGGGCTGCGGCGGGTGCCACAAACAAGAAAGCTTAGACGCGCTTGCGGTATTCACCGGTGCGGGTGTCAATTTCAATCTTGTCGCCTTGATTGACAAACAAGGGCACTGGCACTTCAAAGCCAGTGGCAATCTTCGCTGGCTTGAGTACCTTTCCAGAGGTATCGCCTTTGACCGCGGGCTCAGTCCAAGTGATTTCGCGTTCGACGCTGGTGGGCAACTCAACAGAGATGGCCTTGCCGTCGTAGAACACCACTTCAACGGCCATGCCGTCTTCGAGGTAATTCATGGCGTCGCCCATGTTTTCTGATTCAACTTCGTATTGGTTGAAATCATTGTCCATGAACACATACATGGGGTCGGCAAAGTAAGAGTAGGTGCATTCTTTTTGGTCCAAGATGACTTGGTCCATTTTGTCGTCGGCCTTGAACACAGACTCAGTGCCCATGTTGCTGAGCAAAGCCTTGAGCTTCATGCGAACAGTGGCAGCACCGCGGCCGCCGCGGCTGTATTCCGTGCGCAAAACGATCATGGGGTCCTTGCCTTGCATGATGACGTTACCAACGCGAATTTCTTGTGCTACTTTCATAATGTGTCCAATGGTTGTCCCAAGAAATGAATTCTTCGGGGTTGATCCGGTGCAGGATCATTTAAAGAATGGGCAAAAGCTTAAATTGGCCCAAAGCCCGCAATTTTAGCGCTTTTCTGCCACGAATTGAAGCAGCTGGCTGACCAAATCCATTTGTTGCATCAAACGCCCTCTGGCAGTTGCGGCGCAGGCTTGCCAAGCAGGCAAATCGACTTGGGGCAATGGCTCATGAGAGAGGCCGTTCCAGCGCAGGTGAAAGCGCCGAAGGCTTTCTGGCGCATCGAGCCAGTCTAAAAAAGCATTCAATTTAGGCCCATGGGCACCATCGTCTTGGGGGTAAATCTGCCAAACAAAGGCTTTGCCCGCCCATAGTGCTCTCACCAAGGAGTCTTCACCGCGTACAAAATTCAAATCGCTGGCCGCCAAAGCATGGTCAAACTGAGTTTGCGGCACAGGGGGCATGAAATGAAAATGGGGTCGATCCAAATGCACAGGCCAATGGCGCAAAGCTTGCTCAAAAGCCAATGCGCCTCGTCCGTGCGCCACTTGCCATTGATGCCCGGGTGTCTTCAAAGATGCCAGCTGCATGGCTTCTAGCAGAGCCTCTGGTTCATAGCAAAAAAGTGTGCTTGTTTGAGGGTATGGCTTTGTCTGGGCGGGTTCTGAGCCAATAGAGTCCCTTGACTGAAGGCTTTCTTCAATCCATGGCTCTCTGATCAAGCCCCCTGTTTGGTGAGTGAAGCCAGGATAAAAAAACCATTTGGTGCGGCCTTTCAGGGGGCCGCTCATCACGGGGGAGGGCAGTCGGTGGCTTCGTTCCACGTAAGACTCTGCGCTGAGATATTCCAGGTTTAACCAGACTGAGTTGGACGCGCTTGCGTCATCGGTCTGAGCCGATTGGGCTGATTCGGCCCAAGTTAAGAAATGCTCTGGCAACTCGCAGCCAAAGGCTTCAATCCAAACGTCTGAAGCTAAATCCTTGGGCAAAAGAGGTGCAAACCAAGGCCTGACAGACACTTGCCCAGAGGGGGTGGAAAAAAGGGCAAAACCTTCTGCGTCAGGTTTGGCTTCAGGGGCCATCCAGGCTAAGGCTGTGGCATCGTCTACCCACAGGCGAACATGGTGGCCGCGCTGGGCCAAGTTGGCACTCAGGCGCCAGCAGACCCCCAAATCTCCGTGGTTGTCGATGACGCGGCAAAAAATGTCCCATAGCATGCGCGATATTGTCGCCCGCTTCGAGACACAATAGCGCCCATGTCGAGTGTTCATCCAGATTCTTTGTTGGCCGAGGTGGCCGCGCTTCCGAGTTTGCCGGGGGTTTACCGCTATTTCGATGAACAAGACCAGGTCTTGTATGTGGGCAAGGCCCGCAATTTGAAAAAACGCGTGAGCAGTTATTTTCAAAAAGACCATGGCGGCACCCGCATTGGCCACATGGTGAGCAAGATTCGGCGCATGCAAACAACTGTCGTGCGGTCTGAAGCGGAAGCTTTATTGCTTGAAAACAATTTGATCAAAACATTGAGCCCCAAGTTCAATATTTTGTTTCGCGACGACAAAAGCTATCCCTACCTCAAGGTGTCTGGAACAGGTACTGTTCGCCAAGCTTCCCGCGCCACCCCTTCCAACAATGAAGTTAAAGTGGGTGTCAAAGCTGAGGAGTATTCAAGGATTGCCTACTACCGAGGTGGCGTCGAAAAAAAGCACCGCTATTTCGGCCCTTACCCCAGTGCTTGGGCGGTGAAGGAAACCATTCAGCTGCTGCAAAAAGTTTTCAGGCTTCGCACCTGTGAGGACACGGTTTTTTCAAACCGAACGCGGCCTTGTTTGTTGTACCAAATCAAGCGCTGTTCAGGGCCCTGCGTGGGTGTGATTTCAGTAGCGCAATACGCGCAAGATGTGGCGCAGGCAGAGGCTTTTTTGCGTGGTGAGACCCAAGCCGTTTTAAAGGCCATGGAGTCGCGCATGATGGCGCATGCCGATCGGCTTGAATTTGAAATGGCCGCGGAGGTTCGCAATCAAATGACGGCCTTGTCGCGCGTGCTGCATCAGCAATCGGTCGATACCGTCACGGACACCGATGTGGACATCTTGGCCGTCAAGGTTCAGGGCGGTCGTGCTTGCGTCAATTTGGCCATGGTGCGAGGCGGCCGGCATTTGGGCGACCGGCCTTATTTTCCCTCGCATGTGGAAGACGGTCATGCCATGCTCAACCAAGCCTTGGAAGATGATGTGAGCACCGAAGCCATCACTTTGGAAGTGAAAATTTTGGAAGCTTTCATTGCGCAGCACTACCTCAACATCCCTGTGCCCCCAGCGCTCATTACCAGTGAAAAAATCAATCCCAAGGTGCTTGAGGCCATTGCTTCACAGTCTGGCATCAAAGTGAATACTGTCCACAACCCGCGTGAACAAAGAAGAGCCTGGTTAGAGATGGCAGAAAAGAATGCGGCCATTCAATTGGCGCGTTTGTTGGCTGAGGAGGGCTCGCAACAAGCTCGCACCCGAGCCCTGGTAGATGCACTCGATTTGGCGCCCGACGACATCGATGCTTTGCGCATGGAATGCTTTGACATTTCACACACTTCCGGTGAGGCTACGCAAGCATCGTGTGTGGTTTTTCAAAATCACAAAATGCAAAACAGCGAGTATCGCCGCTACAAAATTGAAGGCATCACCCCAGGCGACGATTACGCAGCCATGCGCCAAGTGTTGATGCGGCGCTACGGCAAAGTGGCCGAAGCCCTGAAGTCGGGAGAAGCCGACCTCAAGTTGCGAATGCCCGATGTGGTTTTGATTGATGGCGGCAAAGGTCAGGTGTCTATGGCCAGAGAGGTGTTTGAAGCCTTGGGCCTCGACTTGTCTTTGATTGTGGGCGTTGAAAAAGGCGAGGGCCGCAAGGTGGGCCTGGAAGAGTTGGTTTTTGCAGACGGGCGCGACAAGATCTACCTGGGCAAAGATTCTGCTGCCCTGATGTTGGTGGCGCAAATTCGCGACGAAGCGCACCGATTTGCCATCACGGGCATGAGGGCTCAGCGTGCCAAAGTGCGGGTAGGCGGTGGTCGTTTAGAGGAAATTTCGGGCATCGGACCCAGAAAGCGAGCCAAATTGTTGCAGCGCTTTGGAGGGGTGCGTGGGGTGGAGGACGCCAGCGTCGAGGATCTGATGTCGGTCGATGGCATTTCGAAAGAACTTGCAGAAAGCATATACCAAGCCCTCCACTAGGGCTTGAGGCCTGGCGTCAGCAAATTGACTTGAAGGCGTGACACAATACGTTCCATGTTTTTCACCATTCCCACCATCATGACCTGGACGCGCATCGTCGCGATTCCCTTCATTGTGTGGGTGTTCTACTCCGACCTCCCCGTGGAGTCGCGCAACTTTTTGGCTACCACCATGTTTGTGGTTTTTGCCATCACCGATTGGCTAGACGGCTACTTGGCACGCAAGCTCAATCAAACCTCTTCCTTTGGTGCATTTTTAGACCCGGTTGCCGACAAGTTCTTGGTTTGCGCAGCATTGCTGATGTTGGTCCATTTGCACCGCGTTCATGTGTTGGTGGCCCTGATCATCATTGGCCGTGAAATTGCCATCTCTGCTTTGCGCGAATGGATGGCCCAAATTGGAGCCAGCAAAAGCGTTGCAGTTCACTTTGTGGGCAAGCTCAAAACCACGGTTCAAATGGTGGCCATTCCGTTCTTGCTTTACAACGGTCAACTCTTTGGCGTAATCGACACACATTTGTGGGGCACTGGCCTCATCTGGATTGCATCCATCTTGACCATTTGGTCCATGATTTATTACATGCAAAAGGCCCTGCCTGAAATTCGCGCGCGAGTGAAATGAGTCATCCAAGTTCATCTGATGCTTGGGTGCGGGCCATGCCAGCAGTTTTCGTGCTCATTTGGAGCACCGGTTTTATTGTTGCGCGCTACGGCATGCCACACGCGCCGCCTTTTTCCTTTCTCTGGTATCGGTATGCCTTGTCCATATCTTGCTTTGTGATTTGGATTCGCTTTGCGGGCGTTCGATGGCCCCAAAGCCGATCAGAGTGGTTTCACTTGTCGGTCACTGGCATCCTCATGCATGCAGGCTATTTGGGTGGTGTTTGGGCAGCGGTCAAGGCTGGCATGGGCTCAGGCTTGTCGGCCCTCATCGTAGGACTGCAACCAGTTTTGACGGCCATTTGGCTGTCTTCCAGCAGCTCCACAGAAAATCGTGTCACTCAGCGCCAATGGATGGGCTTGGTCTTGGGCTTTTGTGGCTTGCTCTTGGTGGTCTGGCGCAAACTCACGCAGGGCACCGCGCTCGATCACGTCACACTCTTGAATGTGAGTTTTGCAGTCATGGCGCTCTTGTCCATCACCTTGGGCACGCTGTATCAGAAAAAGTACGTCAAGCCCTGCGATGTGAGAACTGCTAATACGACCCAATTGATTGCAGCTTTGATCGTGACCACGCCCATCGCATGGTTTGAAACGGAGTCGGTGCAATGGAACTTTGAAAGCATGGGTGCCATGGCCTGGTCTGTATTAGGATTGACACTGGGGGGCAGTTCCCTGCTGTACATGCTGATTCAAAAGGGAGCGGCTGCCAGCGTCACCAGTTTGATGTACCTGGTGCCGCCGTGCACCGCACTGATGGCCTGGTTCTTGTTTGATGAACCCATCACTGCCATCACTTTGATGGGCATCGCCCTGACGGCATGGGGCGTCAGTTGGGTCCTCAGACCTGCTAAATGAATTGAAGGAGAAAAAAGATGAGTCAAAAACGAATTGCAGTGATTGCCGGAGACGGTATTGGCAAAGAAGTCATGCCAGAGGGCTTGAGAGTCATGGAGGCTGCGGCTTCCAAGTTCAACCTCGATTTGAAATTCGATCACTATGACTTTTCAAGTTGGGACTACTTTGAAAAGCACGGGCAAATGTTGCCCGACAATTGGAAAGACCAAATTGGCGGACACGATGCCATCTATTTTGGCGCTGTGGGTTGGCCCGACAAAATTGCCGATCACGTGTCCTTGTGGGGATCCTTGTTGATGTTCCGCCGCGAGTTTGATCAGTACATCAACTTGCGCCCCGCCAGACTGATGCCTGGCATCATTGCGCCAGTGGTTCGAAAAGATGGCTCGCCCAGGCAGCCCGGTGAAATTGACATGTACATCGTACGGGAAAACACCGAGGGCGAATACTCCAGCATTGGGGGGCGCATGTTCCCCGGCACGGAGCGAGAAATTGTGATGCAAGAAACGGTGATGTCACGCATTGGCGTTGACCGTGTGTTGAAGTTTGCGTTTGAATTGGCCCAGTCGCGGCCCAAAAAACATTTAACCAGCGCCACCAAATCCAATGGCATTGCCATCACCATGCCCTATTGGGATGAGCGCGTTGTGGAGATGTCCAAAAACTATCCTGGCATACAGCTTGACAAATTTCACATCGATATTTTGACCGCGCATTTTGTGCAACGCCCCGACTTTTTTGACGTGGTGGTGGCCAGCAATTTGTTTGGCGACATCTTGAGCGACTTGGGCCCTGCTTGTACTGGCACCATTGGCATTGCACCCAGCGCCAACCTCAATCCCGATAAAAAATATCCTTCCTTGTTTGAGCCCGTGCATGGGTCTGCGCCCGACATTGCAGGCAAGAACATCGCCAACCCCATTGGCCAAATTTGGTGTGGCGCCATGATGTTGGAATTCTTAGGTTGCAAACCTGCGCACGACGCCGTGTTGGGTGCCATTGAGAAAGTTTTAGCACCAAATAGTGGCGCGCCGCGCACACCCGATATTGGGGGTTCTGCTAATACGCAAGACCTTGGCAAAGCCATTGCTGCTGCTTTATGAGAACTTTTGGGATCAAGTTCTGGAACTAAAATTATTTTTTCGTCATGCACCCCGCGTCTATTCAGTTTGGATCTAGAATTCGTGTCGCATTGCGGTTTCTAGACTGAAAATCATTTGACAGGCGCGGTTTGTCTGTTTAAATTGAAGTCGACAAATTCATTGCGGCGACAATGTTTTGTCCCAGAAGTTATCCAAACTTCAAACAAAATTTTTAACTCAAATGAGTCACTCAACTTTGAGTGCTTTTATTTTTCGAAAGCTCTTTTTATGAACAAGACAGAATTGATCGAGCACATTGCCAAGCAAGCCGACATCTCTAAGGCCGCTGCTGGCCGCGCATTGGAAGCCACCATTGGCGCCGTTCGCACCACCTTGAAAAAGGGCGGCACTGTTGCTCTGGTGGGTTTCGGTACTTTCGCCGTCACCAAGCGCGCTGCTCGCACGGGTCGCAATCCACGCACTGGTGCAGCCATCAAAATTAAATCTGCCAAGGTGCCTAAGTTCCGTCCAGGCAAGGCCTTGAAAGACGCCTTGAACTAATCTTTGATTAAGGGGGGTGATTAGCTCAGTTGGTAGAGCGGCGCCCTTACAAGGCGTAGGTCGGCGGTTCGACCCCGTCATCACCCACCACCCCCAAGCAAAGGCGAACAGGTTGTTCGCCTTTTGTGTTTTCAAGACATTGACCGCGCCACTACACAGAGAGTTCTCACATGTTTGATTTTGTCCGCAATAACACCAAGATCATGATGGGCTTGTTGTTCTTGCTCATCATTCCTTCCTTTGTTTTGTTTGGTCTTGAAGGCTACAGTCGTTTCGACGACAAAGGCATGGTTGTCGCCAAGGTTGACGGTCAAAAAATCAACCAAACCGATTGGGATGCCGCGCACAAAAGCGAGGTTGACCGCATTCGAGCATCCATGCCCACCCTCGATGTGAAGCTGTTTGACACCCCTGAGGCCAAATACGCCACGCTCGAGAAAATGGTGCGCGACAAGGTCATTGCAGCAGCGGCTCAAAAAATGCATTTGGTTGCCAGCGACCAACGTCTGGCCAAAGAACTTCAGCAAAGCCCCGCCATTGCTTCATTGCGCACCCCTGATGGCAAGCTTGACATGGAGCGTTACAAGCAGTTGGTCGCATCGCAAGGCATGACGCCCGAAATGTTCGAAATGCAAGTGCGCGCAGATTTGTCTAACCGACAAGTGATTCAAGGTGTACAAGCCTCAGCTTATGCAACCTCTGCCCAAACACAAACCGCCTTGAACGCGTTCATGCAGCGCCGAGAAGTTCAAATTCTCAATTTTCCTGCCGCCGATTTTTTCAACAAAGTTTCAGCCTCCGATACAGATCTGCAAGCCTTTTACGAAAAACACAAAGGCAAATACCAGTCCATGGAAATGGCCGACATTGAATACATTGTTTTGGACATTGAAACCTTGCGTCAATCCATCACGCTCAACGAACAAGATTTGAAGTCTTACTATGAACAAAACTTGCAGCGTTTGTCTAGCAAGGAAGAGCGACGCGCCAGTCACATTTTGATCACGGCGGCCAAAGATGCCCCCGAGGCAGAGAAAAAGGCAGCACGTGCCAAGGCCGAAGAATTGCTCAAAGTGGTCAAGGCAAAGCCTGCCAGTTTTGCCGATGTGGCACGCAAAAACTCACAAGACCCTGGCTCTGCCGTGAGGGGGGGCGACTTGGATTTCTTTGCGCGTGGTGCCATGGTCAAGGTTTTTGAAGATGCTGCCTTCAGCATGAAAAAGTCAGACATCAGCGACTTGGTTGAGTCTGAATTTGGCTATCACATCATTCAGCTGACCGACATCAAGGCTCCTAAGGCCCAAAGCTTTGAGTCCCTGCGCCCCTCTTTAGAGGCCGACTTGAAAAAGCAACAAGCCCAGCGCAAGTACGCAGAATTGGCAGAAACCTTTTCCAACATGGTTTATGAACAGTCCGACAGCTTGAAGCCCGTGGCTGAAAAGCTCAAGCTGACCATTCAGAAAGCCAATCAAGTTCCTCGACAGCCTACCAACCCAGCGCAGGCCAAGGGCATCTTGAACAACCCTGCGTTGTTGCAAGCCTTGTTCAATGAAGCGTCTTTGCAAAAGCAGCGCAACACAGAAGCCATTGAAGTCGCTCCAAGCACTTTGGTTTCTGCGCGGGTGGTCAAGCACCAACCTGCTGCCACATTGCCCTTCGCCGAGGTCAAAGAATTTGTGAAGCGCGCCTTCACCCAAGAGAAAGCGGCTGAATTGGCCAAGGCTCAGGGCGAGCAACGCTTGACTGCACTCAAAGCCAAAACAGGCTCCGATGCACTGCCCAATGCCGTTGTGATTTCTCGTGAAAATACACAAAGGCAATTGCCCCAAGTGGTGGAGGCTGCATTGCGCGCCGACCCCAACAATTTGCCCTCAGTCAATGGCGTTGATCTGGGCGCTCAGGGCTTTGCGGTGGTGCGTGTGACCAAGGTTTTTCCACCAGAGCCAGAAAACAAAGCGCTCATGGCCCAAGCACAGCAACAATTTACGCAACTTTGGGGCACTGCAGAAACGCAGGCCTACATTGCCCAATTGAAAACCAAGCTGAAGGCCGAAATTCTGGTCCCTAAGCCCAGTGCGGCCAAGCCTAAGTCTGAGGCGCAGGGCGCCTGATGCCGAAATAGATTCGGCTATAATTCCGCTTCTACGGTGGCTGTAGCTCAGTTGGTAGAGTCCAGGATTGTGATTCCTGTTGTCGTGGGTTCGAGCCCCATCAGCCACCCCACTCATTCAAGGGTTTGCAAAATTTTGCAAACCCTTTTTCTTTTTAAAAAGTGGTTTAATGCCCTTTTTGTAACCTAACTTTTCATTTTGCATTCACCATCAGAAAACGCCAGCAATGCGATTGACATCGTTTACCTTTGGGTCAATGGCAACGATGCAGAGTGGCGTGCCAAACGCGATCAATGTGCGCAAGAATTAGGGGCCCCGAGTAACTCAAGCTTTGCCAAGTTTGGCAATGTTGAAGGACGATATCGCGACAACGAAGAGTTGCGATTCAGCTTGCGAGCGCTTGAGAAGTTTTTCCCCGATCACGGCCACATCTACATTGTGACCGATGGTCAAGTACCCGATTGGTATCAAGCTTCAGACCAAGTGACCCTGGTGGATCATCGCGAGCTGATTCCGAGTTCGGCTTTGCCGACATTTGATTCAGGCAACATCGAGTCGTACATCCATCACATTCCTGGTTTGTCTGAACGCTATTTTTATTTCAATGACGATGTGTTTTTTGGTGCACCGGTCTGTTTGGAGAACTGGTTTTTTGACAAAGGCTTTTACGTTTCGTGGTCTGATGAACCCGAGGTGAAGGGCAATCAATTGCAAGCCGACTCCACATCCCTTGAAAATGCCAGCCGTCTTTCCAAGCAATGGCTAGAAGCCAATCAAAGCACCCGACCCATAGACCCCAGCTATCAGCACACGCCCCGAACTTTTTCACACTCTCCCAGACCCATGCTGAAGTCTGTCATGCGAGAAATTGAACGTGAAGCGCCCGAGTTGTTCGAGCGGGTGCGGTCTACTGTGTTTCGCACGTGGAGCAAGCCCACCATCATTTCTGACTTTGTATTGCGCTGGTCTTTGGCGCATGGTTTGGCCAAAACCATTGACCACTCGCATGTGTACATTGCAACGGACAAAACCTTAGAGTCTCCATCGCTCAAGCACTTGCAAAAACTGTTTGGCAAGTTAGATTTTTTTTGCATCAACGACACCACCGACGATGCTCAGGATGGGGACCCTCGTTTGCTTCAAGTTCGCAAAATGTTGAATACGCTTTTGCCCCAGGTTTCGCAAAACGAATCGCTTTGCAATCCTGTTGAAACAAGGCTACAAGCAAGCCTCCATGTTTAAGATTGGATGGTTTTAATCGAATGGCCCATGAACGTTTCAATCAGGCTCAAATTGAAGCCCGCATGAAAAGCATCCCGCAGTGGACCTGTGACTTTACTGATGCCTGTATTTCAAATGAATGGCAGTTTGAGACCTACAAAACGGCCATTGCCATGTTGGTCAAAGTGAGTGAGTTGGCCGAAATCCAAAATCACCACCCAGAAATCACATCGGTTTATACCCGCATTCGAATTAAATTGTGGACGCACGATGCCCAAGGTTTGACAAACAAAGACTTTGAATTGGCCGAAGCCATTGATAAACTGGTGGCGCAAGAATTCTGAACCCTGCAATGAAGGACCTGCTAGAGATGGCTGCACTGAAACCCAAATCCAAACCGACATCTATTCCCACTTCCACTTCCAAAAAATCTCAAAAACAACTCACCGTTGAGTTGATGTGGCAACTTCAACGCTTGGGTGCTCCAAGCATCAGCCCAGATGGCGCACAAGTGGTGTGTGCTGTGGCACAACCCTCCGTCAAAGAAAACAACATTCAAAGCGCCATTTGGTTGCTCTCCACTTTAGGCGGTGAGCCCAGACAACTGACGCAATGTGGCGACAAAGACGGCCGCCCGCAGTTTTCACCCCAAGGCGATTGGGTGGCTTTTGTGGCCAAGCGAGAGCAAAATGGCAAGAAGGATGATGAGCCCCAGCTCTACCTCATTCCACCCGACGGCGGTGAAGCCAAGCGCGCAGGTGAAGTGCCAACAGGCGTCGTCGATTTCAAATGGTTTCCCGATGGCCAACGCATTGCGTTCATTACCTGGGCCTGGCCTCAGCTCAAGGGCGTGCAATCACAAGCCGACAAACTCAAAGAAACCAAAGCCCGCAAAGACAGTGCATATGCCACAGAAGATGCGGTGTACAGGCACTGGGACCACAACTTGCCCATGGGCCGCGTCCCTCACTTGTGCATTTTGAATTTGGCCAGCGGCCGTGTGGTGGATTTGCTCGAAGGTACCCACTTCGAGTTGCCGCGCCGCGATCCCAGCGCCAATGAGTTTGACATTTCTCCCGATGGCCAAAAAATCACTTTCGTCTACGACCCCGACCAGGCACAGAATGCGGCGCCTCGCATGGCCTTGGCTGAAATTCAGTTGAAGGGTGACAAAGTGCTTGCCATTCGAGACTTGGTCAAAGACCGAGCTTGGGACCTTTCAGGGCCAGCCTACAGCCCCACTGGCGATCAATTGGCTTTCTTGGCCTCTCACCAAGCCCTCAAACACACGCAGCCCAATCACTTGGCTTTGCTTGAATTTAACAAGCCAACCAAGTCCAAATCTAGCAAGTCAGCAACGCCTTGGAAAACCATCAGCGCCAAATGGGACCGCGAACCTCAAATGCCACTCAAGTGGAGCGAAGACGCCACGGCCTTGATCTGCAAGGCAGAGGACAAAGGGCGTCAACACGTATGGCACTTCGACATTGCGGCATCACAACCCACGGTCATCAGTGAGGGCGGAACGGTGCACGCCTTTGATGAAGCGGCTGGCCAATTGGTCACGCTCATGGACAAAGCTGTTCATCCTGGCCGTATTCAGGTTGCCAAAGTGGACGAGTCGGGTCGCTCTTTGTCCGCAGAGCCCATGCGCATTGAACATTTCAATGACGATTTGCTCAAGGACGTTGCTTTAGGCCGCACCGAAGAGAACTGGTTCAAAGGCGCCCAAGGGGACGATGTGCAGGTCTGGTTGCATTACCCACCTGGCTTTGATCCAACCCAAAAATACCCCTTGCTTCACACCATTCATGGCGGACCTCACACTGGACCTGGTGATGTCTGGCATTGGCGCTGGAACTATCACGTGTTTGCCGCACAAGGCTATGTGGTGGCCAACGTCAACTATCACGGCTCGTCTGGTTTTGGTTTGGAGTTTCTCGATGCCATCACGCACAAATGGGGTGATTTGGAATTGCAAGACATGGAAGCCTGTACCGATTGGCTGCGCAAAAAATCTTGGATTGCCAAAGACCGCGTGTTTGCCACCGGCGGAAGTTATGGTGGTTACATGGTGGCGTGGATGAATGCGCATGTGAAGCCAGGTCGCTATCAGGCATATGTTTGCCACGCAGGCTGCTATGACTGGGTGGGCATGTTCTCTGACGATGCTTATGGTTGGCATGCGCAAGAGTTGGGCGGTTGGTATTGGAACGACATGAAGAAGGTGCACTCACAAAGCCCGCATGCCTTTGCTTCGAGTATGCAAACGCCCACCTTGGTCATTCATGGTGCCAAAGACTATCGCGTGCCAGACGCACAAGGCTTGGCCTACTACAACACGCTCAAAGCCAAGGGCGTCGATGCACGCTTGCTGTGGTACCCCGATGAAAACCATTGGATCTTGAAGCCAGCCAACAACGTGATCTGGTACCACGAGTTTTTTGACTGGATCAAGCGCTACGACCCCGCCTTTAAAAAGAAAAAGTAAAGACTCAGTTGACCATCACCAGCTTGCCCATGACGCCTCTGGAGCCCATGTGGGCATAAGCGGCCTTGAGCTCGCTCATGGGCATGGTGCGGTCAATCACAGGTTTGACTTTGCCTTGGGCATACCAAGTGGCCAATTCGGCCATCATGGCGGCGTTGGCTTTGGGCTCACGTCTTGAAAAGTCGCCCCAGAACACGCCCACAATGGAGGCGCCTTTGAGCAAGGCCAAGTTGAAGGGCAGGGCAGGAATGGGGCCTGCGGCAAAGCCAACCACCAAGTAGCGACCTCGCCATGCAATGGAGCGGAAGGCGGGCTCGGCAAAGTCGCCGCCCACGGGGTCATAAATGACGTCAGGCCCTTTGCCTTCAGTCATGGCCTTCAAGGCCTCACGCATGTTTTGCGTGGTGTAGTTGATGGTTTCATCGGCACCCAAGGATTTGCACAGGGCACATTTTTCGTCAGTGGAGGCGGCTGCAATGACGCGAGCGCCTGCAGCCTTGGCGATTTGAGTGGCCGCCGTGCCCACGCCTCCGGCAGCGCCCAATACCAGCACAGTTTCGCCCGCTTTCAAAGCCGCCCGATCGATCAGGGCGTGGTGCGATGTGGCATAGATCATGATGAAGGCTGCCGCATCTACCGCGGGAAAGCCGGGTGGCAGTGGCATGCACAATTTGGCGGGTGCCAGGGTGTGAGTGCCAAAGCCTCCCGTACCGGACAAACAGGCCACCGATTGGCCCACTTGGAGGTGCGTCACACCTTCGCCCACAGCTTCAATGACGCCAGCGTATTCCGAGCCTGGCACGAAGGGCAGGTCGGGTTTCATTTGGTATTTGTTTTGAACGATGAGCAAGTCGGGAAAGTTCAAACTGGCGGCTTCAATTCGAATCAAAACCTGGCCTGCCTGGGGTGCGGGCGTGGGTAATTCTTTCCAGGTTAAGGCATCAACACCGACAGGGTTTTCGCAAAGCCAAGCGTGCACAGAAATTCTCCTCAAAAATCATTCAATGGATTGAATATAAAGGGCAATCTAGACATCGGGATGTCTCGGTAGCGACCTACAATTGAGGCCTAGGACCCACCCATGAAAATACTCATTTCCAACGACGATGGCTACCGTGCTGAGGGCATTGTGGCGCTTTACCACGCCCTGAAGCAAGTGGCCGAGGTGGAAGTGGTTGCACCCGAACACAACAACAGCGCCAAGTCCAATGCCCTCACGCTGCATTCCCCCCTCTATGTCAGGCAAGGCGAAAACGGCTTTCGGTATGTCAACGGCACGCCAGCCGATTGCGTGCACATTGCCCTGACGGGCCTGTTGGGATATCGCCCCGACTTGGTGGTGTCTGGCATCAACAACGGCGCCAACATGGGCGATGACACCCTCTATTCGGGTACCGTGGGCGCCGCCATGGAAGGCTATTTGTTTGGCATTCCCGCGCTGGCTTTTTCTCAAACAGAAAAGGGTTGGGCCCATTTAGATCAAGCGGCTGAGTTTGCCAAAAACATGGTGGCGCAATTTGCAGAGGCACAGCTCATTGGCAAGTCGCCTTGGTTGTTGAATGTCAACATTCCCAACGTCAATGCGCAATGGAAAAACGCCAAGCTGTGTCGATTGGGTCGCCGTCATGCCGCAGAGCCGGTGATCACCCAACTCAGCCCGCGTGGCGAAACCATGTATTGGATCGGCAATGCCGGCGAAGCCATGGACGATGGTGAGGGCACCGATTTCCATGCCGCCAAAAATGGGCACGTCACCATCACGCCTCTGAAGGTCGACCTCACAGACCATGACAATGCGGGTTTCTGGGCCCAAAACTTGTCCAAGCTCAAAGTCTGGGAGGGCTGATGGCGCAGCGCCCAGGTTTCCCCATCAAGCTTCAAACCAAAGACAAGGCGCCTTCGGTCAAAGCGCCTTCAGTCAAGACGCCTGCGTCTAAACCAGCCACCGCCAACTCGCAAGGCTTGGGTTTGGATTCCAGTGCGGTGCGTCAGCGCATGGTGCAAAAGTTGGCTGCCCAAGGTTTGAAAGATCCCATGGTGCTGCAAGCCATGGGCAGTGTTGAGCGGCATCGCTTTGTCGAAAGCGCCTTGGTTACTCAGGCCTACGAGGACACCAGCCTGCCCATTGGATTGGGTCAAACCATTTCCAAGCCCAATGTGGTGGCTCGCATGATCGAGCTGCTGCGAGAGGGCGCCGAGGGCAAGTTAGGCCGTGTGCTGGAAATTGGCACGGGCTGCGGCTACCAAGCCGCCGTACTGAGCCATGTGGCCACCGAGGTGTACAGCATTGAGCGCCTCAAGGGCTTGCATGAAAAAGCCCGCGCCAACTTGCGTCATTTCCGTTTGGCCAATGTGCACTTGCTGTTTGGCGATGGCATGCTGGGCTACCCCAAAGGAGCCCCCTATGCCGCCATCATTTCTGCCGCGGGGGGCGAAACACTGCCCCAGGCTTGGCTAGATCAATTGGCCGTAGGTGGTCGCTTGGTGGCACCCACTGTCACGGCCAATGGCCAGCAAGCGCTCATGGTGGTAGACAAAACCGATCAAGGGTTCAAACAAAGCGTTTTGGAAGCGGTTCATTTTGTCCCTCTAAAATCGGGTATCTCCTGAAGGATTTTGAATGACATTGTTGAAAAACCGTCAGAGCTTGGCCCTAATCTGTGTTCTGGCCGTCAGTGTCTTGGCGGCTTGCTCAAGCCGGCCGCGGGGGCCTATTCCGGTTGAAGATCGGGTGGCTGGCCCAAGTACTTCGCGCTCCAACCAGAATGCGCAGTCCCAAGCAGCCAAAGCACCTGCCACCAAAGCACCGATAGGCAATCAGCCAGTCGCCAGTGCCCCAGTGGCCACAAGCTCCCCCATTTCAATGGGCGCCTCTTTGCCCGGTTCAGAAAACGCTGGCAAGCCAGGCTATTACAGCGTCCGTTCTGGCGATACGCTCACCAAAATTGCCTTAGACCATGGCCAATCATGGCGCGATATTGCCAAATGGAACGGCATTGAGAATCCCAACCTCATTGAGGTCGATCAGGTTCTGCGTGTTGCACCACCCATTCAAGAAGCAGCTGCCAACAGACCCAGCAAACCCGTTGTCGCCCAGAGTCAAGCGCCAGGGAGTGTGACAACTCCCCCTGCCAATACGGCGGCAGCACCAAGTTCAGCCAACGCCAATTCACCTTCATCATCTACCAACCTGAATGATGAAGGTCTGGCCTTCGCCTGGCCACACCCCGGTCCCGTCCTAGCTGGTTTTGATGAAGCCAAAAACAAGGGTCTCGATTTTGCGGGCAAAGCGGGCGACCCCGTGCTGGCTGCAGCCGATGGCAAAGTGGTCTATGCCGGTTCAGGCTTGAGAGGTTATGGCAACTTGGTCATCATCAAGCACAACAACACCTTTCTCACGGCCTATGCGCACAACCAAGCCCTGTTGGTCAAAGAAGACCAAGCAGTGACCAAAGGCCAGCGCATTGCCGAGATGGGCAGCTCGGACGCCGACCGGGTCAAGTTGCACTTTGAAATTCGCAGGCAAGGCAAACCCGTCGACCCTGCCAAACTGTTACCAGCCCGCCCATGAGCAAACAGAGCGACACCACACGAGAAGAGCAGACACAAGAAATTATTTTCGGACGTTCTGATTTACCCACAGGCTGGCTGCACATCGATGCCCTCGACATGGAGGCACAAGGCATTGCCAGAAGGCCAGACGGCAAGGTGGTTTTTGTAGAAGGCGCTTTGCCATTTGAGCAGGTCTCAGTCAATGTGCATCGCAAGAAGAACAACTGGGAAGCCGGCGTGGTCACGGCGGTTCACCGAGAATCTTCGCAACGGGTGAAGCCGGGTTGTCCGCATTTTGGTTTGCATGCGGGGGCGTGTGGCGGTTGCAAAATGCAACACCTTGAAGCCAGTGCACAGGTGGCCATCAAGCAACGCGTGCTCGAAGACAACTTGTGGCATTTGGGCAAAGTCAAACCTGAGAATTTGTTGCGGCCCATGGAGGGGCCGAGTTGGGGCTATCGTTATCGCGCCCGCATGTCGGTGCGCTATGTTCACAAAAAAGGCGAAGTGCTTATTGGCTTTCACGAGCGCAAGAGCCGCTATGTGGCTGACATCAAAATTTGCCGAGTTCTGCCGCCCAACATCAGCGCCATGTTGATGCCGCTGCGCGAATTGATTTTTGGCATGGATGCCCGCGAGACCATTCCGCAAATTGAATTGGCGCAAGGCGACACTGTCACGGCTCTGGTGTTGCGTCATTTAGAACCCTTGAGCCAAGCAGATCAAGATCGACTGCGCGCTTTTGCAAAGCTGCATGCCGTGCAGTGGTGGTTGCAAATCAAAGGCCCCGACACGGTCAAGCTCATGGACGAAGGCGGCCCCGAGCTGTCTTATGACTTGCCCGACTTTGGTGTGCACATGCCTTTCAAGCCGACCGATTTCACGCAAGTCAATCCGCACATCAATCGCGTGTTGGTGACGCGGGCTTTGCGTTTGCTCAAGCCCGAAGCGCATGAGCGGGTGATCGATTGGTTTTGCGGCTTGGGCAATTTCACTTTGCCCATTGCCACCACGGCCAAAGAAGTGGTGGGCATTGAAGGCTCTGAGACATTGGTGGCCCGCTCCCTCGAGAATTTGGCCCGCAACCAAGGGCTGCGTGGCCAGACCAAGCCCTTGGCACCCACAACCTTCATTGCGCGCAATTTGTTTGAGATGACGCCCGAAATGCTCATGGCAGATGGCATTGCAGACAAGTGGCTCATCGATCCACCGCGCGAAGGCGCATTCGCTTTGGCCAAGTCTTTGGCAGAACTGCATGAGAATGCAGAGCTCAGAGGCGCCTGGCAATTTCCAAAACGCATTGTTTACGTCAGTTGCAACCCCGCTACCTTGGCGCGAGATGCCGGCCTCTTGGTTCACAGAGCGGGCTACAGATGTCTCAGTGCCGGCGTGGTGAATATGTTTGCGCACACCGCCCACGTCGAAAGCATGGCGGTTTTTGAACGGCTATGAAAAAAGCACCTGAGCTCTTTCGAACTCAGGTGCTTGGATGAAGTGCCCACACCAGTAGGCTGCGTTCAATCAGTGCTATGCGACGCTTAGTCGCGCTCACCACCCCAAAGGCCAAGCAAGGCCAACAGGCTTTGGAACACATTGAACAAGTCCATGTAAAGCATGAGGGTGGCGCTGATGTAGTTGGTTTCACCGCCATCCAAAATTTGCTTCAAGTCATAAAGCATGTAAGCGCTGAAGATGCCAATGGCAGCCACAGACAAAGCCATCATGCCGGCTGTAGAGCCCACAAAGACGTTGACGATACCGCCCACCATGAGAACCAAGGCGCCCACAAACAACCACTTGCCCATGCCAGACAAGTCGCGCTTGATGACACTGGCCAGGGTGGACATGACTGCGAACACACCCGCTGTGCCTGCGAAGGCTGTCATGATGAGGTCGGCGCCATTTTTGAAGCCCAAAACCATGGCAATCATGCGTGACAGCATGAGGCCCATGAAGAAGGTGAAGGCCAGCAAAACCAACACGCCAGTGGAGGAGTGTTTGGTTTTCTCAATGGCGAACATGAAACCAATGGCGCCACCGAAGAAAACGAGCAGGCCTAAGCCGCCACCCATGGACTGTGTAATGCCCGTTGTCACACCGATCCAGGCCCCCAAGACGGTGGGCAAGAGGCTTAAGGCCAACAACATGTAGGTGTTGCGCATGACCTTGTTGCGTTCAGCGGGCGTGCTGACTGTGCCGCCCCAGCTGGGTTGTTCGATGTTTTGAAGATCGCTCATTTGTGAACTCCTGGTAATTGACCCTGTATCGGGTTGGCAAATTGTAGAGCTTGTAAACACAAATGCCCAATTTGCCGAAGTTTGAAGGGTCTTTTTTCTCAAGACTGGTCAGATGACCTTGTGGCACCCTGTCTGAGGTATGCTATTTGTTCAGTTTTGAAACCCGAGTCATTTAAACCTTAGACACTATGAAAACCCAGTTCATCCTCGAATTATCAGACGTTCAAACCATTGCCGCTGCCGCGCAGGCCGAGGCCGAAAAAAACAACTGGGCCGTGAGCATTGCCATTGTGGATGCGGGTGGCCATTTGTTGCATTTCCAACGCTTGGATGGCGCGCCCCCCATTTCCTCACACATTGCGCCGGCCAAGGCCAAAACCTCTGCCATGGGACGCCGTGAAAGCAAAATTTACGAAGATGTGATCAATGGCGGACGATACTCATTCTTGTCAGCCCCCTACATTGAAGGCATGCTGGAAGGCGGCGTCCCCATCTTGAAAGATGGCACGTGCATTGGCGCCGTGGGCGTGAGTGGCGTCAAGTCCACCGAGGATGCTCAGATTGCCAAGGCGGGCATTGCCGCCATTGGTCTCTGATTTTGAAAAGCTCGAAAAGAGCTTTTCGAGCTTTTTGGATCAGTACAAATCCAGCACAGCACCCTTGCTGGCGCTGGAGGCGTTGAAGGCAAACTTGGCCTGAACACCTCGGTGATATCGGGGTGCAGGCGCGGTCCAAGCGGCACGGCGTTTGGCAATTTCTTCGTCGGGCACGTTCAAAGCCAGAACCAGTTTGTGCGCATCGATGGTGATGAAGTCCCCCTCGTTGACCAAGGCAATGGTGCCGCCCGCAGCAGCTTCGGGGGCCACATGACCCACCACCATGCCCCATGTGCCGCCAGAGAAGCGGCCATCGGTAATGAGGCCCACGCTCTCGCCCAAGCCAGCGCCAATCAGCGCGCCTGTAGGCGCCAGCATTTCGGGCATGCCAGGGCCGCCTTTGGGGCCAAGGTAACGCAAAACCATGACGTCGCCAGCTTTGATCTTGCCGTCCAAAATGGCTTGCAAGGCCGATTGTTCGTCGTTGAACACGCGAGCAGGGCCGGTAATGACGGGATTTTTCAAGCCGGTGATTTTGGCCACAGCACCTTCGGGAGACAAGTTGCCTTTCAAAATAGCCAAGTGGCCTTCTGCGTACATGGGCTTGTCGATGGTGCGAATGACGTCTTGGTCGGCGCGCGGTGAGTCTGGAATGTCTTTCAAGTTTTCAGCCACAGTTTTGCCGGTGATGGTCATGCAGTCGCCGTGCAGCAAACCAGCCTTCAACAAGACCTTCATGACTTGTGGAATGCCGCCAGCGCGGTGCAAATCAACAGCCAAATACTGACCGCTGGGCTTCAAGTCGCAAATCACGGGAATTTTCTTGCGCATGCGCTCAAAATCGTCAATGGTCCACTCAACACCGGCGGTGTGGGCAATGGCCAAGAAGTGCAGCACGGCATTGGTAGAGCCACCGGTCGCCATGATCACGGCGACGGCGTTTTCAATGGCTTCTTTGGTAACGATGTCGCGGGGCTTCAAGTCCTTCTTGATGGCCTCGAGCAAAACCTTGGCCGATTCTTTGGCCGAGTTTTTGGTTTCGTCATGCGGGTTGGCCATGGTGGAAGAGTAGGGCAAAGACATGCCCAGCGCTTCAAAAGCAGAAGACATGGTGTTGGCCGTGTACATGCCGCCGCATGAACCCGTGCCAGGAATAGCGCGCTTTTCAATTTCTTTCAAATCAAAGTCGCTCAAATTACCGGCAGCGTTTTGGCCCACGGCTTCAAACACGCTGACGATGTTGAGGTCTTTGCCTTGGTAGCGGCCCGGCAGAATCGTGCCGCCGTAAACATAGATGGCAGGCACATTGGCGCGCAAGATGCCCATCATCCCGCCGGGCATGTTTTTGTCGCAACCGCCCACCACCAACACGCCATCCATCCATTGGCCTTGCACGCAGGTCTCAATACAGTCAGAAATCACTTCGCGGCTGATCAGGGAGTACTTCATGCCCTCGGTGCCCATGGCCATGCCATCTGAAATGGTGGGGGTACCAAAGATTTGGGCGTTGCCACCGGCCTCTTCAATGCCCGCTACTGCAGCATCGGCCAACTTTTGCAAACCGCTGTTGCAAGGGGTGATGGTGCTGTGACCGTTGGCCACGCCCACCATGGGTTTGACAAAGTCACCTTCTTCGTAGCCCATGGCGTAATACATAGAGCGGTTGGGGGCTCTGGATTTGCCTTGGGTGATGTTGGCACTTCGGCGATTGCTGGGGCTGGCGGGAGTAATGGGGATGATCTTGTCGCTCATGGTGTGGGGCTGTTTTCTGAGTGGATTAAGGGCATTTAGGCTCAAAACAAGCCTGTTTTGTCTGTTTGGGCTTTATTCTAAGGGACACCCAAGACTTCGGACCCTTGTTCGGGCCTGAATAGGCTTCCCCAAACTGAGGGGTTTCACGATGTCCAACAGGGCCTGCAACAAGGCACAATCGGGCTCATGCTAATTCACCCCCAAATTGACCCCGTTGCATTGCAATTGGGCCCCCTCGCTGTTCACTGGTACGGCTTGACCTATTTGGCGGCTTTTGCGCTGTTTTTCTTTTTGGCAACACAAAGGCTCAAACATCCTCCCTTTTCTCGCTTAAGCCATTGGCAAGCTCGGGATGTGGAGGATATTTTGTTTGCGGGCGTGCTGGGCGTTGTTTTAGGCGGCCGCATTGGTTATTGCTTGTTCTATCAACCCGGCTACTATTTGTTGCACCCCTGGGAGGTGGCCTATGTATGGCAAGGCGGCATGAGTTTTCATGGCGGCCTGTTGGGCGTCATGGCGGCCATGTGGTGGTTTGCCAAAACGCGGCATCGGCCATTTTTCCAAGTGATGGACTTTGTGGCCCCGTGCGTGCCCACGGGATTGGCTGCTGGCCGCATTGGCAATTTCATCAATGGTGAACTTTGGGGCCGCCAGGCAGACCCTGATCTGCCTTGGGGCATGGTTTTTAGAGGGGCGGGTGACTTTTCTCGGCACCCCTCTCAGCTCTATCAGTTCTTGCTGGAAGGCCTGCTCTTGTTTGTCATACTCTGGGTGTTTGCCCGAAAAGACAGACCCCTAGGCCAAGTGTCAGCCGTATTTTTGATGGGCTACGGCTTTTTCAGATTTGTGGCGGAATTTTTCCGTGAGCCCGATGCACACCTGGGACTGTTGTCTATGGGGATGAGTATGGGGCAGTGGTTGTGTGTGCCCATGATTTTGGCGGGTATCTTTCTGTACTTGGCGGTTAACAAGCCTCGCCAAGCTGGATGAAGAGTTGAAGTTTGATCGCCAATTCTTGAGTTTTTTAAAATGAATGAAGGAGACAAAAATGCAATATTCCAAAAACCAATTTCAGCGCCGTGATTTCTTGCAGTGGACTGCTGGTACGTCCTTGGCCGCCGCTTTGCCTGCTTGGGCTCAAGCCAGTTGGCCCACCAAGCCTGTCAACATGATTGTGCCGTTCCCTGCGGGTGGCGGCACAGATGCCTTCGCCAGACCTTTGTCAGCAGTGTTTGCCAAACTCACCAGCAAGCAACTCATCATTGACAACAAAGGCGGTGCTGGCGGTACTGTAGGTGCTGGTGTGGCCGCTAGGTCGACTCCCGATGGCTACAACTATTTCATGGGCGCTGTGCACCACACCATTGCGCCCAGCATGTACCCCAAGTTGGATTACGACTTGGAGCGCGATTTGGTGCCGCTCATTTTGGTGGCTGCTGTGCCTCAAGTGTTGGTGGTCAATCCCAAAAAAGTGGCAGCCAACAATTTGAAAGAGTTTTTGGATTATGTGAAGAAAAATCCAGGTAAATTGAATTACGGCTCTGCTGGCAGTGGCACTTCACACCACTTGGCTGGTGAGTTGTTCAAACTCCAAACACAAACCTTCATCACGCACATTCCCTACCGCGGTGCCGGCCCTGCTTTGCAAGACTTGATTGCGGGCAATGTTGACATGATGTTTGATGGCCTCGGTTCTTCTTCTGCGCACATCAAGGGCGGCAGAATCAAAGCCTTGATGGTCTCAGGTGCCAAGCGCAACCCCGCCATTCCCGATGTGCCTTGCTCAGCGGAATTGGGCTTGCCAGATTACACGGTTAGTACTTGGTATGGCATTTGGGCACCCAAAGGCACACCAGCTGAGGCTCAAGGCCGCATGGTGGATGAAGTGCGCAAAGCCTGCCAAACCGATGAAGCCAAAGCCATTTGGGCGACGCAAGGCGCAGAGTTTCCTAACTTAGCGGGCGCTCAGTTCGATGCCTTTATCAAAACTGAATTGCGCAAATGGAGCCAGGTGGTGAAAGCCTCTGGCGCAAAGCTGGATTGAAGATGACCCAAGCAAATTTGTTTGCAGCATTGAGAGCTGCATTCCCCGCCCAGCTCGACAGTGCTGCGGTTGAAACCGATCATGGTTTGGTTTACAGCTGGCGCGATTTAGACCGCGCCAGTGCCATGATGGCCAACTTGTTGGAGGGCTTGAAACTTCCCAAGGGCAGCCGCATTGCGGTGCAAGTGGAAAAGTCGGTGGAAGCCTTGATGCTGTATTTGGCCACCTTGCGAGCAGGCTATGTGTTCTTGCCACTGAACACAGCCTATCAAAGTGCCGAGATTGAGTACTTCATTGGCAATGCAGAACCTGCGGTGGTGGTCTGCTCGGGCGCCAACTTTGGCTGGGTGAGCAAAATTGCATTCAAAGCAGGCACTCAAAATGTGTTCACCCTGAATGACGACAGAACGGGTACTTTGCTTGAACGCGCTGCACAGCAAAAAGATCAACACAAAATTGCGGTCAAAGACCAAGACGATTTGGCCGCCATTTTGTACACCAGTGGCACCACTGGCAGAAGCAAGGGCGCCATGCTCACGCATGGCAATATGCTCAGCAATGCGCAAACCCTCAAGTCTTATTGGGGTTGGAAAAAAGGCGATGTGCTTATTCACGCTTTGCCTATTTTCCATGTGCACGGCTTGTTTGTGGCCATTCACGGCGCCCTCATCAATGGCAGCAAAATGATTTGGCTTGCCAAGTTTGATCCCAAATTTGTGATTGCCAAAATGCCTGAGGCCACAGTATTCATGGGTGTGCCTACGCTGTATGTGCGCATGCTTGCTGAGCCCGCCTTGAACAAACAAGCAGTGCGCAATATGCGCTTGTTTGTGGCAGGTTCAGCGCCTTTGCTCATTGAAACATTCACTGAATGGCAGCAACGCACGGGGCACAACATTTTGGAGCGCTACGGCATGAGCGAAACCGTCATGCTCACCTCCAACCCTTATGCAGCCGACAAGCGACACAACGGTCAAAGTGAACGTCGCGGCGGTACGGTGGGTTTCCCCTTGCCAGGCGTCAAGCTCAGAGTTCAGGGCGACGATGGCAAAAATCTGCCGGTGGGCGAGATTGGCAACATTCAAGTCAAAGGGCCCAATGTGTTTCAGGCTTACTGGCGTATGCCTGAAAAAACAAAAGAAGAATTTACCCCTGATGGCTACTTCAAAACAGGCGATGTGGGCAAGTTTGATGAGCGCGGCTATGTGACCATTGTGGGTCGCAGCAAAGACTTGATTATCAGCGGCGGCTACAACGTGTATCCTGCCGAAATTGAAGGCTACATCAACGAAATGGCGGGTGTAGCCGAAAGTGCTTTGGTGGGTGTGCCGCATCCAGACTTTGGCGAAGTGGGCGTGGCCGTGGTCATTGCCAAGCCTGGTGCGCAGTTAAGCGCAGACCATATCATCGCCAGTTTGAAATCGCAGTTGGCCAACTTCAAGATTCCCAAAAAGTGTTTCGTGGTGCCAGAGCTCCCACGAAACACCATGGGTAAAGTTCAGAAAAATTTATTGCGCGATCAGCACAAAAATTTGTTCTTAGCGTAAAACCAAAACTGGCACGTGGCAGTGGGTTAGCACTTGTTGTGTCTCGCTGCCTAGCAGCAAACGCTTGATGCCTTTGCGGCCGTGTGAGGCCATGACCACCAAGTCGGCCTTGTGCTTTTTGGCGGCCGCAATGATGGCATCAGACACGATGTCGGAGCGGCTAACCACCCCCTTGGCTTTCACGCCCTTGATGCTTGCCGATTTTTGTACCGCATCAACAGCGACTTGTGCTTCTTCTGCCCACTGACCTTCTATGCGTGCAACATCTTTGGCATTGAGAGGAACACTGCCCTCAAAATAAGACATTGGATAACGTGGAACTACTTTCACTGCAATGAGCTCCGCACCGCAAGTGGCGGCCAAGCCAATGGCGCTGGCGACAGCTTTTTTGCTCAAAGGTGAGCCGTCGGTGGCAACAAGAATTCGGGTGTACATAGAGTGCTCCTTTTGTGAATGGGTGTACTTAGCATAAATCTCTGAATTCTCTGCGCCTTGATCTGGATCAAGATGGATGCAAGCTGCATGGCTTATCTTCGAGGCATGTCAACTCAAGCACTCACCACCGATGTTGAGGTGCTGTCCTCTCAGTGGTCCTTGTTAGACCACGCGCAAGAGTGGTCAGATTTCAGTCAAGTCAATGATCAAGCCACCAACACCTGGGCCTCTAGTGTGGTGTTCGAGGGCATGTACTGCGCCGCCTGCGCCATCAACATTGAAGAAGCATTGTTGGCAGTTCCTGGCGTGCTCTCTGCGCAAATCAGTGCGGCCAGTCACAGAGGGCGCATTGTATGGTCGGCCCAAGTCACCAAGCCTTCCAGTTGGATGAAAGCGGTTGCCAAATTGGGCTACACCACCTTGCCCGCCAACGACGCCTTGGCCAATGAGAAGCGGCGAGAAGATGCCCGCAAAATGCTGTGGCGCTTGGGTGTGGCAGGGCTTTGCATGATGCAAGTCATGATGTATGCCACACCGGTTTACCTGAGCGATCCCCAAGACATGGCACCCGACATGGTGCAGCTTTTGCGATGGGCCTCTTGGGTGTTGTCGCTGCCGGTTTTGTTTTTTTCCTGTAAGCCTTTTTTTGCCACAGCATGGCGTGATTTACTGCAACAAAAAATCTCAATGGACTTGCCGGTGGCCATCGGCATGCTGGTCACTTTTGGCGTGAGTACTTTGGGCACTTTCGAGCCAGCCGGTGCTTTTGGCACTGAAGTTTACTTTGACTCCTTCACCATGTTTGTGTTCTTCCTGCTCACGGGGCGTTGGTTAGAACTTAGGCTGCGCGACAAAACAGCCGGTGCCTTAGAAGCTGTCATGAACCGCTTACCCGATACTGTGCACCGTAAAACCGACAAGGGTGAGTGGGCCATGACCACTTTGCGTCACTTGAAAGCGCTGGATGTGATTCAAGTCAGAGCGGGTGAAGCGTTTGCAGCCGATGGCCGCATCGTGAGAGGCGACACGCAAGTGGATGAAGCCTTGCTCACGGGCGAATCTAGGCCGCTTGCCAGAGCCGTTGGCGGCAGTGTGTTGGCCGGTAGTTTGAATCTGACGGCTACGGTGGAAGTGCAAGTGACTGGCCTGGGTCAGCAAACTCAATTTGGCCAAATGGTGAAGCTCATGGAAAGCGCCAGTGTTTCCAAGCCTCAGATGGCGTTGATGGCAGATCGGATAGCCAAACCCTTTTTGTGGGGGGTGCTCATCGCCGCTGCATTGGCTGCGGCATGGGGTTGGCAACAAAGCCCCGCGCACGCGCTCATGGTGGCGGTATCTGTACTGATTGTGACCTGCCCCTGTGCCTTGTCTTTGGCCACACCCGCTGCCATGTTGTCGGCTGCGGGCGCATTGGCCAAAGGCGGTGTTTTGTTGCGCAAGTTGCAGTCTATGCAGACTTTGGCCAGTGTCGACACTGTGATCTTTGACAAAACAGGCACGCTCACAAATGAAAACTTCAGCTTAGATCAAATCAGCACACGCGAAGGTGTGTCCACCTCACAAGCTCTTAAGTGGGGGGCGGCTTTGGCGCATCATTCGCTGCACCCTGTGTCAAGGGCCTTGGTGAAGGCGCAACCATCACCTATCGACCACAGCTTGCAGTTGGAAAATATTTTTGAGTTTGCAGGGCAGGGTGTTCAGGCTACTTTGCGCACATTGCAAGCTCAAAGCAAAACCGCTCAGCCTATTGAATTGCGTTTAGGTTCTGCTGTTTTTTGTGGCTTGAATTCCACCAAAGAAGATGTCTTGCACGCATGCCTCAGCGATGAAGAGGGCTGGTTGGCCACTTTTGAGTTCACTGAAACGCCCCGCCCAGAAGCCGAAGCCACTTTGCGTGCACTTGAAAAAATGGGTTTGCACATTCAGGTTTTATCGGGTGATGGTCAAGCCAGTGTCAATCAATTGGCTTTGCGCTTGGGCATTCAAAACGCCAAGGGCGCGTGCTCGCCAGATGAAAAACTCAAGCAAGTGAAGTTGGCCCAATCACAAGGCCATCGGGTGGCCATGGTGGGCGATGGTCTGAACGATGGCCCTGTGTTGGCAGGCGCCGATGTTTCGTTTGCACTGGGACAAGCCTTGCCCTTGGCGCAGTCCAAAGCAGATTTTGTGTTGATGGCCAGCGATTTGAAACCTCTGGTGGCCACGTTCATGCTCAGCCGAAAAACATTGCAAATTGTGAAGCAGAACCTGGTGTGGGCGGCTGTTTACAACTTTGCATGCGTGCCACTGGCCATGTTGGGTTATTTGCCCGCATGGCTCGCCGGATTGGGGATGGCTTGCAGTTCATTGGGCGTGGTATTCAATGCCATGCGACTTTCAACAAACATGCAATGTGAATTGAAAGGCAACACCTGATGGACATCCTTTATTTGTTGATTCCATTGTCAGTGGCTTTGGTCTTTTTTATTTTGGCGGGATTGTGGTGGGCTGTGAACCGTGGGCAATTTGAAGACATTGAAGCAGAAGGCGAGCGAATTCTTCGGAATGATTGACTTAAGTCAATGCAGTGAGATGGCTGTCTTGAGAAACTCTCTTCGTAATTTTAGAAGAGGTGAAAATGAAATTTGCCAATGCACAGGCAAGCGTCTACAGCGACACGGTTGTCAGACAATTTGCCATCATGACGGTGGTTTGGGGCGTGGTGGGCATGTTGGTTGGCGTGATCATTGCCGCCCAGCTCACTTGGCCAGAATTGAACTTTGGCATTCCATGGCTCAGCTACGGTCGTTTGCGGCCCTTACACACCAATGCCGTGATTTTTGCATTTGGCGGTTGCGGCTTGTTTGCATCGGCCTATTACGTGGCACAGCGAACATGTCATGTTCGCTTGTTTGCCGAGAAGCTGGCAGCGTTCACTTTTTGGGGATGGCAGTTGGTCATTGTGTTGGCCGCCATCACATTGCCTTTGGGATACACCAGCGGCAAAGAATATGCCGAACTCGAGTGGCCCATTGATATTTTGATCACCTTGGTTTGGGTGTCGTTTGCCATTGTGTTTTTTGGCACCATTGGCACCCGCAAAGTTCGCCATATTTATGTGGCCAACTGGTTCTTTGGTGCATTCATCATTGCCGTAGCTCTGTTGCACTTGGTCAACAGTGCTGCCATGCCTGTGGGCCTTTTAAAGTCTTACTCGGCTTATGCCGGCGTGCAAGACGCTATGGTGCAGTGGTGGTATGGCCACAATGCAGTGGGCTTCTTTTTAACCGCTGGCTTCTTAGGCATGATGTATTACTTTATCCCTAAGCAAGCTGAGCGGCCTGTCTACAGCTACCGCTTGTCCATTGTTCACTTCTGGGCGCTCATTTTCACTTACATGTGGGCCGGCCCTCACCACTTGCACTACACCGCATTGCCCGATTGGACGCAGTCACTGGGCATGGTGTTCTCGCTCATTTTGCTAGCACCCAGCTGGGGCGGCATGATCAATGGTGTCATGACCCTGTCTGGCGCATGGCACAAGCTGCGCGACGATCCTGTGCTTCGTTTCTTGATTGTGTCTTTGTCCTTCTACGGCATGTCCACCTTTGAAGGACCCATGATGTCCATCAAAACGGTCAACGCTTTGTCGCACTACACCGATTGGACCGTGGGACACGTGCACTCTGGTGCTTTGGGCTGGGTGGGCTTGGTCACCATGGGCACCATGTATTACCTCATTCCGCGCTTGTTTGGTCAGAAAAAAATGTACAGCGTGAAAGCCATTGAGGCGCATTTTTGGATTGCCACCATTGGCATTGTGATTTACATCGCAGCCATGTGGATTGCAGGCGTC
>Ga0315903_10000676_pt1 | contig 51310 bp, 67 predicted proteins | sample LakEriMetagenome_7_FD_203524 | JGI IMG/M metagenome (GOLD analysis project Ga0315903, IMG submission 203524) | Freshwater fungal communities from buoy surface, Lake Erie, Ohio, United States - Buoy 2 MA119 | ecosystem: Environmental > Aquatic > Freshwater > Lake | place: USA: Lake Erie, Ohio... | reverse complement strand
CCATCTCGCTCAAGGAACTCAATGCGTTCCTTGAGAAGAACAAGGTTGAGCATTTCCCGTATTTTATTCTTCGTGAGCGCAAGGTTGCTCGCAATACTTTCAACATTGTACCCAAGAGTGCTGGTCGCGCGACTCCTGTCGTTCAACAGCAATCTGTGTCTGCTGTTGCGATGGCTCCCGTCGCGCAGGTTGTGAATCTTGCGTCTCGTCGTGCGCAGAATGTGACTGAGTCATTTGTGCCGCAAAAGAACGGCACCTATGTTCCGTTCGGATTCTACAATGATCTGAAGAACATCATCAGTTCGCGAATCTTCTATCCCATCTACATCACTGGTCTTTCTGGCAACGGCAAGACGATGATGATTGAGCAGGTGTGTGCTGCGCTCAAGCGTGAGTTGGTTCGTGTGAATATCACCAAGCGCACCGATGAGTCTGACCTCATTGGTTCGTATGAGTTGATTGACGGCAGCACTGTGCGCCGTGAAGGTCCTGTGCTGACTGCGATGCGTCGTGGTGCTGTGCTTCTGCTCGATGAGTGTGATCTTGGCACCGAGGACATCCTCTGCTTGCAGCCGATTCTTGAAGGCAAGCCATACTTCGACAAGAAGACTGGTGAGGTTGTGCATCCTGCTGCTGGTTTCACGGTGCTTGCGACTGCGAACACCAAGGGTAAGGGCAGCGACGATGGTCGATTCATCGGCACCAACATCCTCAACGAAGCGTTCCTCGAGCGTTTCGCTGTGACTGTTGAGCAGGACTATCCTCCTGCTGCCACTGAGCGCAAGATTCTTGAGAAGAATTTTGCTGAACTCGGCATCAATGATGATGTGTTCATTGAACGATTGATTACATGGGCTGAAGTCATCCGCAAGTCTTTCAACGACGGTGCGGTTGATGAAGTCATCTCGACTCGTCGTCTTGTGCATATCAGCAAGGCATTCTCTATCTTCAAGAATCGTTTGAAGGCAATCGAGATGTGCTTGAACCGATTCGACACGGACACCAAGACTGCGTTCTTGGATCTGTACACGAAGGTTGATGCTGAGGCAACTGCTCCAGTTGCGCCGAAGAATGATGTTCAGGTAGAAACGATGAATGACCCGAACAGTGGCAATCTTACCGTTCGCGTGACCAAGAATGGTCAAACACAAGAAGTGGTGATGACTGCCATGGATATGGTAGAGCATCAGGGTTCAGGATTGACTGAGCAACAGGTTATCGATCGAGTTGCCAAGACTTTGATAACTGCTCTTGATCGTGAAACCAATGATATGCCGTTCTAATGGAGACCGATATGAGTTTGCAAGAACAAGTCAATTATTTCTTGGATGAACTTCGCGAGTCTGGTGTGACGAATATGTTTGGTGCTGCACCGTACATCGTCGAAGAGTTTGGTGTGACTCGGAAGGAAGCCAAGAGTTTTTTGTTGAATTGGATGCAAACTTTTGAGGAACGGCATCCGCTGTAATCAAAAGTTTACTTTTGCCATTTGTTAGCATACAATGAATGATAATATAAAAATTATTGATAATTTCTTGACAAAAGAAATATTCCAAAGAATAAAGCATGTCTGTATACACAGTGCAGAGTTTCCTTGGTACTATAATGAGAGTGTGGTTTACGATGAAAAAATTCTTGGCAACTATCAGTTTACTCACATTTTTTATGAGAAATTGATTCCAAGAAGTAACTATTTTGATATGCTGCATCCTGTTATTGATAAACTTGGTGTGTTGTCTTTGATAAAAATTAAAGCAAACTTGGTGCCAAGAGATAAGAGTGTGATTGAGCATGGTTATCATACTGATGTTCCATCTCAAGGTGATCATAAAACTGCAGTATTGTATTTGAACACAAATGATGGATACACTGCATTTCGTGATGGTTCTAAAATTTCTAGTGTTGAGAATAGAATTGCAATATTCAGTGCTGATTTAGAACATACAGGCACAGGTTGTACAGATCAAAATTGTAGAGTTGTTATAAACTTTAATTATCATTAAGTTATCAATGATACTTTACTTTTGCCATTTGTTAGTATATAATAAATGGTATATCGCAAGGCAAGCCCCAACTTTGCGATATTATTGAAGGGGTGTTTTTGTGAAGGTATATTATATGTCTAATGCACTTAACTCGTTTGTGACTTATCTCGCCGATGGCAATCAGGTCACCAGCCGACAGGCTCGTAATCTGTTCAAGGTTGAGAATGTTGCCGACCTCGCTTATCGTGCACGCAATGAGGGTATCTCTGTATACACCAATCGCGTCACCAATTCGCGTGGTGAGAAGGTGTTTGCGTATCGCCTTGGCAATCCTTCGACTGCTTTCTCGAATTATCTCGAGCGCGGTCAGATTGCTCGTGCTCGCAAGACCCTCTATCGTAACGCCATCAGCGTTTCGATGAATGGCTAATCAGCCTGTTCTTAAAAACTAAAAAAGTTCTGTGGGGGTGCAATGCCCCCACAGTTTCATTTGTTTCGGAAAATACTGAGTTTGACATTGAATTCTTCTGGATATATAATATCATGAGCAGGAGAAAATTATGACCAAAGTAATTATCGCAAAATCAAAAGTTGATTGTGAACATCTACTAGGACAATTCTTAGATGAGTCGCATTTTGATACCATTATTGAAGAAGACACTGATTGTTATTTTCAAAGCGAAGATGAAAATAATATCGCATTCAAGTTTCGCAAAAATTATTTTAGCAAAGAACAACAAGAAGCGGCATATGCTGGGTTGCGCGAAGCAGCAACACAAACTCAGAATCGTGGACTTGCCGCTGGACCAAAGGGTGAGAAGTGTGGTGGTCGTGAGTGGGTGACAGAATTTCAGTTGCGTGTTCTTGATTTCATAAAGAAAGAACCAGAAAATGCAGTCATTGCAATTAATGTAAAAGAAGAAATTGAAAGATTGCGCGAGATGTACACTGATACAGAATCTGCTCGCGGTATGGTTTGGTTGAATTCAAAGGTCAAAGAGGATAATTTCGATTTTGAATCTTGGCTGAAAAAAGTTGTAAAGATGTCTGTCAAAGAACGCAAAGAAGAAGCACTCGGCGTTTCAGAAACTTATATATCAGATACAAGTTATGCCAATGTTGTATTCTCTGGCATTGCTGGATGGTTCGATCGTTATCCGCGCATTCCATATGGTCGCGCAACCGCTTATACACAACATTCATATGACAAATTCAAACTCTCGTTCCCGTTTCTACAAACGCTAGATCGTGGATTTGCTGAGTTACTTCCGACTCGTCATGCGGCTCAGAGAGAAGCAGCAAATAAAATCGATCCAGCATTCTTGGTTCCAGAAACTGTGTTTACAACAATCACTGTGAACAAAACTTTCCGCACTGCTGCACATCGTGATGCTGGTGACTTTTCAAATGGCTTGAGTAATCTTCTTGTATTGTCTAACAATGGCAACTATACAGGTGGATATCTAATTCTTCCAGAAGTTCGTATTGCTGTGAATGTACGTCCAGGTGACTTGTTGTTAGTTAATAATCATGAGTACATTCATGGCAATACACCTATTGAATTGCAAGATGATGTGGCTGAACGAATCAGTCTTGTATGTTACTTGCGCGAGAAGATGCTCGAACTTGGGAGCAAAGAGTATGAAGATCATCGATTTAATTATGTTGAGTCACGTCGAAAGAACAAGGAACACAGACTCCAACGACGTCTTTGGAACGGTATTTCCGAAGGAATGTGGGAAGAACAAGAGTGGTATGACTACTTGGAAAGAAATGGTGGAAGAGAGATGGTACAAAAATATCATCCGAAAGCATACGAAAAGATTTCTACCCTAGAAGATTTGTTCGCCTAATATGTGTGCTGTAATTGGTGCATTCCTAGAGAATCCAAGTTCTCGTGATTTGATCATGCTTGCTGATGTTTTTCGCGAGTCGAGTATTCGCGGATTGCACGCAACTGGTGTATCTTGGGTTCGGAACAATCGAGTTAACACAATGATTTCTGCAACTCCTGCAGGAAAATTCATTGAAGCATTTGATCTAAAAACAGCATTGAATGAAGACGGCAATCTATATCTAATTGGTCACTGTCGATATTCAACCTCTGATTTAAACTACAATCAACCACTTTGGGATGAAACTCTCTCGATTGTTCACAATGGCGTTGTAAGTCAAGAGATGCCAGAGAAGTGGAAAGATCTTTATGGTTATGATTGCAAAACTCGCAATGATTCAGAATTGATTCTTCATACAATCAAAGCAAAGAAGTCTCCGCTTGTAGAGTTTGCTAATGCTTCAATGGCAGTAATTGAACTCTATGCTGAAAAGAAATTGCGTTTCTATCGCAACGGAAAGCGTCCAATTTATTTTACTTCCTTGCCAAATGGCGGTATAATTACTTCAACGAAAGATATCGCCACACGCGCTGACTTGTCAGGTTCTATCGAGATTGATATGAATTCATATGTGACCATGGGCAAGGGTGTCTTTCGTAGAGAGTTTGTTCACATTGATAATGCAAGGGACTTACAGCATGTACAATAAAGAAACATTTACATACGGTGCTGAGATTGAGTGGGGTGATATTGACCGTCGAATGACGATTCCTCCGAATCTTGGTAAATGGGAATATGCTGAAACGGATATTGTCAATTTGCATCCTCCGTTTGAATATCGTGCATGTGATCCACTCGGCAAAGAGCCATGGATGGGTGGCGAAGTCAATATGATGCCAACTAAGACTTGGCAGGAACAAGTTGATCGTGTGATGAAACTCTATGAGATGTTTCTTGAATATGGAAATCAACCATCCACCTCATGCGTTAATCATGGTCACATTCATGTCTTTGTTCCAGGACTTAAGAACGATGTTGCTGCATTAAAACGATTGATTGCTTACATCAAAGCCAATCAACAAGACACCATTGATGCATGCTATGGCTTCTACGAAACAAAGGATATGAAGTCATGTGAAGGTGCCAAGATGTATTTGAAATACGATGGTGGTCGTCCAATGCCAGAGTATATGTGTGATAACATTATCAATCTTGCAACTGACTTTGATCACTTCATTAAACTGCATGCTGCTGGCAAAGATGGCGTATCAATGGGTCGCCCATTCCGTTATGCAATCAACACATACTGTATGAAGCATACTGGTACAATCGAGTTTCGTTGCTTTCGCTCAACAACTCGCCGTAATGAACTTGAATCGCAGTTTCGATTTGTAGAAAAGTTTATCGACGCTGCATTGAATGACGGACCCTCAGTAAAAGAAATTCTGGCAGGGGATAATTTCAGATTCCCTCCATTTATCTGGAATGTAAATGAGTATCTTGGTTGGATTCAAACCAAGTATCCAAAGGAACGCGGAGAAAAGAAACGCGAATTCCATGACGCTGCGTGAGACCACTCGCGGCGAATTTGTCGCACACATAACTGAAGACAAGGCTGATGCTTTTGCCAAGACTTTCGTCGCAAAAGCAGATATGCAACAACAATGGCAGTATTGTATCGGATATTGGGAAGGGACGGCGGAGCAGGAACTGGCAGGCGCGATCATCACAACTCGCTCAAAGAAAACCCCATATGTTTTCAATCTACAGTTATTGCATACATTTGCCAAACATCGCCGCAAAGGTGTGGCAAGAGTTCTAACTCAAGACTCTCTCGATCGTGCGCAAGGTCTTGGCACCAGTTACTATCGCGTTTCAGCCGAGCCTGATGCAGTTGTATTCTACGAATCAATGGGATTCAAATTCTTGGGAAAACAAAAGAGCGGATGCTCTCTCAGTATGTTCAAGATAAATGGCAAGAATTTCTCCGATGGAATCTATGATCTCACCGATCCTGTGATAAATGCAGCAGTGTATAAGAAGGGAAAAGGTGGGTGTGTACAAGTTTATTAAAATTGCTGTTTACTCTTGTTATGAAATAGTCTATACTATATCTGTTGCTACCAATAACGGTGCAACATTAACCTAATATGGCATAATGTTATTTGCCGAGGAGTTTGATATGTTGACTAGTAAGAAGTGTTATGTTTATGGTTTCCGTAATATCGAAAACGGAATGATGAATATTGGCTATAAGTCTCCCAAGACTGATAGACCCGATTATATTTCATCGATCAGTAATCCCCAATTCTGGGAAGATTACTATAAAGGAAAAGTTGAAAAGTCTTTGCTGTTTGAAGGCAATGCATTTCAAGATGATCTTGCTCAAACGATTGAGTGGTTTGGTCTTGACTATGGTATGTCTTGGGATAAGAGCAAATTCTATAATAAGTCAAACAATGCTCATTGTGTTGATGAGTCATTGCTCACTGTTGAGCACAAACAACTAGTTGTTGATTGGATTGAAGGTCGCTCAGATGGCATTAAGCCAGTTGATAGATTTCTTCAAGATAAAGCAACTGTTACTGCGATCCATAATGCAATCAAGTCTGGGCATTATAAAGTTGTTCTTGATCCTGTCAAAGTTGTTCACGGATATGAGCGTAATCAGATTCGTGTTGAACAAATTGATGTGAATCATGTTCGTAAAATTAAATCGCGTTTCGATCAAAATTCTAAAGACGCATGGGAATGGTTGTTGAAGGACCCTGTTGTCGTTGTTGTCTCTAGTAATAAAGACAAAGTTGTAAACACAGTTTTGAACGGTAACAATCGTCTCGAAGCAGTGTCAAAAACAGGTTTGAAAGAAATTCCTGTCGTGTATATTAACGAGACAGAGTTTGGTGCTGACGAAGAAACTCGTCTATCAAACTATGATCTTTTTGGTATGCTTGAGAACAAGGAAGACTTTATTGTTCGAAAGACGAATACAGATGCTGATATTAAGCGAAACATTAATAACTTTTTGGTTCGCGAGGGGATTGATCTTTCTGATCCACTGGCAGTTGATAGTGCTCGTGAATTGATCTATGAGCGATTCTCTTTGATCACTGAAGACAAGAAGAAGTTGAATGGTATTTTTCGTTCAATTCTGAATGACTTTGAAACGCAACAAAATGCGTTGAAGTATCAGGATAATCTAATTGCTTATGATGATCAGTGGTTGAATAACCACAAAGTCAAGAAGTATGAACTCAAAGGCACTGCCGCGATTCATGCGACTGCTTCCAAAGCAGAACATGCTGTGGCTCTTGGCTATATTGTGCACCGTATGTATAATGTGAAGAAAAAGAAAGGCGCGATTGTTCTCTACTTCAAGAACAAAAACGAACTTGCGATTGAAGACCAAGAGAAGCATATTGATAAACTTCGTGATATGATTAACTATATGCAACTTGATATTACTGTTGATGTCCTCCCTGCGTTCAATAACTAAAGAGAGGCGTGAGCAATTCATACGCTGGTACTCATGGTCGCTGAAATTCGGCGACTGTGACCCAGCAGTGTGGTGCACTAACTATCTCCACCAGCGATACGAACACAATGACGAAGAGCGATTGTGGTTTGCGTGGTTGTATGGTAACACCTATCAACTACCAACTGCATGGGTTCTCAAGAATGAGTTCCCAGATTATGAACTCGCCACTGTGGATCGTATTCGCTGGTGGAATAGTCACAATTACAAGAGACTGAGATACCAAACAGATACAAAGTGGAACAAGGGTCATTTGCCAGCCATGTTCGAATCTTATCAAGAGTTTATTGGCAATCGCACACAAAGAGAAGTTTTGGAGAGTTATTATGGAGACAACGAAGAGCAAACTTTTAACAGCCTTTGGAATAATCTTAAAGGAAGTCTTTATAAATTTGGTCGTTATTCCACTTGGTTTTATCTTCAGCATCTCACTCATACTGCTGGCATTAAGTGTATACCTACTAGCCTCATGCTGGACGATTATTCTGGCTCTCGTTCACATCGTAATGGTTTGCTTCTTGCCCTCGGCGAAGATGACAAATACGATAAACCACTTACTGCAGCAGAATATAAGTCTCTTGAGGCTAGATCGCGAGACATACTTGAGGAGACGCGATCTAGATACCCCGACTTGCTAAATCAAATTGATTTCTTCACGATGGAAACTTGCCTTTGTTCATTCAAGAAAATCTTCCGTGAACACCATGGGCGATATCTTGGTTACTATCTTGATCGTCAGTCTGAAGAAATTCAGCAAGCAGAGAAAGATGGATGGACTGGCATTGAGTGGAATGTTCTTTGGCAAGCAAGAAACGAAACTCTTGATTCAAGGCTTGCGATTCGTAATGCCACAATCAACAAAGAAAAGTTTACTTCTTATGTAAGAAGTGGTAGAATAGATCGTCTAGATTGGATGTTCTCAGATGAAAACCCAGTACAACAAGGACTAGAAGCATTATGGTAAAAGTAATTGCAATGGGTGGTGAACCAGCAACAGGCAAGACCACTCTGATGTTTAAATTGATTTCAATGGCTAACGATTGGCAGGTTGTTAAGCCACAAAAACTTCTTGATGCAATGTATTCCAAGAAACTCAATCTTTATATTCTTGGCAAGTATGCAGATGATGGTAACGTGTTTCAAGGAACAGATCGGTTGAGCATGGCAGTGCAGCCTGATGCTGAGAAGTTTTTCAGCACTCTTGAATATGAATCAAATGCAAATGATCATTCAGTGAATGTAATCTTCGAAGGTGATCGTTTATTCAATGGTAAACTGCTGGATAAACTTTCGGAGTGGTTTCCAAATTCATATAAGGTTCTTGTTCTGACCGCATCTCATGGAACAAAAGAACAACGTCATGTAGATCGAAAAGATGATCAAGATGATAAGTTTAAGAATTCTCGTGCGACAAAAATCTCCAATATCATGGGTTCGCTAACGCTCATGGACTATATAGAGACAATGGTCAACGAAAATCTCGATGATCAGGCAAAGATCATTGACTATATTAGAAAATTTTACAACTGGAGTGAATAATTATGCAGTTAGAAGTCTCTGTAGAAGAACTACGCAAGAATAAACTATTTGTTGCAACCCCAATGTATGGCGGCTCTGCACATGGCATGTATGTAAAGTCATGCCTTGATCTTCAATCTGTTTGCACACAGTATGGCATTGAAGTTCGATTCTCGTTTATCTTCAATGAATCTCTCATTACTCGTGCTCGCAATTATCTCGTAGATGAATTCCTTCGTGCAGAAGGTTTTACGCATCTTCTCTTTATTGATGCTGATATTCATTTCGATCCACGCGATGTAGTTGCATTGCTTGCCTTGAATAAGGATGTCATTGGTGGACCATATCCAAAGAAGTCCATTAAGTGGGGTGCTGTAAAGGAAGGTGTCAAGCGTCATCCTGACATCACTCCTGGCGATATGGAAAAACTTGCTGGCGATTTCGTTTTCAATCCAGTTCCTGGCACCGAGAAATTCTCTGTTGCTGAACCAGTTGAAGTTCTCGAGATTGGTACTGGCTACATGATGGTCAAGCGTGAGGTATTCCCAAAGTTTGCTGAAGCATATCCACAATTGAAGTATCGTCCAGACCATGTTGGTCAAGCCAACTTTGACGGCTCGCGTTACATCCATGCGTACTTCGATACTGTCATTGATACAAAGGAAAATGGTGGTCGTGGATCAGATCGTTATCTGTCTGAAGACTATATGTTCTGTCAGTGGTGGAGAAATATCGGTGGTCAGATTTGGTTGTGCCCATGGATGAAGACGCATCACGTCGGTACATATGCATTCACTGGTGACATGCCAGCCGTTGCAAACTTCGTCGGATCTCTATAATCCTATATGATTGTTGGACTCGTTGGCTTCATTGGAGCAGGGAAAGGTACAGTCGCGGATCTCTTGGTTGAGCGACATGACTTTTCCAAAGAAAGTTACGCAAACAGTCTCAAGGATGCATGTTCAATCATCTTTGGTTGGAATCGCGAAATGCTCGAGGGTAACACTCCAGAATCTCGAGCATGGCGCGAGCAAAAAGATGAGTGGTGGTCAAACAAACTTGGTCGTGAATTCTCACCAAGATTGGCACTACAACTGATGGGCACAGAGGCAGGACGGGATGTTTTCCATCCTGACCTCTGGGTTCATACTGTAATGCGTCGCTGTGAACAAGCACCCTGGAACAATTATGTGATTGCTGATGTGAGATTCCCAAATGAAATCAAGGCTATTCGAGATTCTGGGGGACGTGTTGTTCGCGTTCGTCGTGGTCCTGATCCTGAGTGGTATGATCTTGCTCGAGACTGCAATCTGGGACGCCTTCAACAAGAAGTAATGCGCAACGCATATCCAGAAGTTCATTATTCAGAATGGGCTTGGATTGGTTCAGAATATGATATTGTTATGGACAATAATTGTTCATTAGATGAGTTGAAGACAAGGGTTGACAATTTAGTTGATTCGTTATATAATAATCGTGTTGAGCAAATTGAGGATGTTAAATTATGAAACTTTCTGAAAACACCGTACAAATTCTAAAGAACTTCTCTGGTATCAATCAGAGTCTACAATTCAAAGAAGGTAATACTTTGAAGACCATTTCTGGTCTCAAGACTATCTTTGTTGAAGCAACTGTCAATGAAACTTTCCCAAAAGAGTTTGCATTGTATGATCTAAACAAACTTCTTGCAAAGGTTTCTCTGTATAAAGATGCAGAGTTGGGTTTTGATGACGACAAGTTGACTATCAATACTGAGAACAAAAAGAAGTCTGATTATATCAAGTATTGTTCACCGAAGGTTATTGTAACTCCACCAGAGAAGTCAATCACATTTGGTGATCCAGATTGCTCATTCAGTCTATCTCAAGAAGATCTTGATTGGATGCGCAAGAGTGCTGGTATCTCTGGTTCGCCAAACTTCGTATTTGAGAGTGATGGCTCAGTTATCAACTTTATTGCAACTGATATCAAAGATGATTCTGCTGACCAATCTAAGATTGAGATTGGAACCAGCGATGGTAAGAAGTTCCGCGTAGTAATGAAGGTCGAAAACTTCAAACTTCTTGATGGTTCATATGATGTTTCTATTGCCAAAAAGGGTATGGCGCGATTCAAGCATAAGACTGTCGATATCGTTTACTATATCGCAATTGAAGCCGCAAACTCGACTTTTGGTGAGGAATAATTATGGCTATTGATAAAGCAAAGGTTCTGGGATGCCTCCAGGAAATCTCAAACTCGTTGACTCGTATTGAAGCCGAACGAGATTTGATTCGTGAGATCCTTGCGAAGATGCAGGATGAGTGCGAGATTCCAAAGAAGTTGGGTCGTAAACTGGCAAAGACTTATCACAAGCGTAATTATGAGGAGGAAGTTGCAGAGCAGACTGACTTCCAGACCATTTACGAAAACGTGGCTAAATAAGTCTATTGGGGTGCGGCTTTCTTGCCGACGGTACTATCCGCCAGACTGCTCATCGTGAGGGTTCACCTCCTCCACCCCATCTTCTCTTTTAGGAATATATTATGCATAAATCTGAATTGCCTATTCTAATCGTAATTCTGTTGACCGCAATTTTCGCTCTTGCGAACACATACTTCCATTGGATTCCGTATTCTGCACCTCCAGTCATGTTGATGATTGGGATCGCATTATATTCGTTATGGGAGCATAAACGTGGCAACAAGACGTAATTTTTTCAAGTATCTTGGACTTGCTGGTGGTATTGCTGGTGGTGGCGTAGTTGCCGCCGCAGCCGTTTTACCAGATTCTGAAAAAGCAAGGTGTATCAAGGAAATTGAATCTACTGGTTACAATGGCAAATTAGCCATTGGTGCTGAGTATGGTGAACTGCTTCCGACAGAACCTAATACATTCCGTTTTGGATCGCAGTTTGTTCCTGGAACTGAACGACATGTAAAGGCAAGTATGACCGTCGGACCAGATGGCGAGATGTACTTGTATACAAACGGTAAATGGCGTAGAATAGTAACTGAGTGACAAGGAGTTTTATATTATGGTTGAAGCATTGTGGGTTGAAAAATACCGTCCTCATACTATTGCCGATTGTATCCTTCCTGAGGAATACAAGTCCACTTTTCAGTCGTATGTAGATCGCAAGGAGATTCCTCATCTTCTTCTCTGCGGTGGACCAGGCACTGGTAAGACTACGGTTGCACGTGCGTTGTGTGATGAAATTGGTTGTGACTATTTGATGATCAATGGTTCGGATGAGTCAGGCATTGATACCTTCCGAGTTAAGATCAAGAACTACGCAAGTTCAATGTCTCTTGGCGGTGGCAAGAAAGTCATCATTATCGATGAAGCAGATTATCTGAATCCAAACTCAACTCAGCCAGCCATGCGTGCTGCGATGGAAGAGTTTGCTCATAACTGCACTTTCATCATGACTTGTAATTATAAGAATCGCATTATTGAACCACTGCATTCTCGTTGCGCTGTAATTGAGTTTAAACTTCGTAAAGAAGATAAACCTAAGATGGCAATGGCATTCATGAAACGCGCAGCAGAGATTTTGGCTGTTGAGAAAATCCCATACGATAAATCAGTTCTTGCAGAAGTTGTAAAGAAACACTTCCCTGACTATCGTCGAGTGTTGAATGAACTTCAGCGATACTCTGTTAGCGGCAAAATTGACTCTGGCATTCTCACTAGCATTGCTGATGTGTCATTAAATGATTTGATTACATCGCTCAAAGATCAAAACTTCGGAGCAATGCGTAAATGGGTTGCCGACTTTGGTGGTGATGATCCTGCAAAAATCTATCGTAAGATCTATGATAGTTTATATGATGTGATGGATAAGTCTACGATTCCAAATGCAGTTTTGATTCTCGCAAAATATCAGTATCAATCTGCATTTGTTGCTGATCAGGAACTGAACCTCACCGCATGTCTCACTGAGATGATGGTGGAGTGTAAGTTCAATGGCTGATCTCTTCAAAGAAATTATTCCGTCTATTCTACAGACGAAAGAGTATGCTCTCCTAACAGAACAGGATGAAAAGTCATACTCATCATTTATGGTTAATCGTGCACTTTCGTATCATAGAGACACAGTTCTCTGGGCGAACGAAATGAATCGATTTACGACTCTTGATAACAAACTCAAATATGACTTTCTCCTAAATATTATAAGAGCCCAAAAGCGTCCATATTCAAAGTGGCATAAAAAGGCTTCAAGTAGTGATTTGAGTGTTGTTAAGGAATACTATGGATACTCCGACGCGAAAGCCGAGGAAGCATTAAAGATCCTCTCCGACGACCAAATCACCGAAATGAAAAAACAGTTATATAAGGGTGATTGATCATGGTCGAAAAATTAGTAGAAGTCACATTAGAAAAGCAAGACGACTTCCTCAAGGTTCGCGAAACTCTTACACGCATCGGAGTCGCTGCAAAGAATGATAACATTCTTTATCAGTCTTGCCATATTCTCCACAAACAGGGAAAGTATTACATTGTCCACTTTAAGGAACTATTTGAGTTGGACGGAAAGCCAAGCAATATGTCAGACAATGACATTCAGAGACGCAATACAATCGCGAATCTAATGGCTGAATGGGGGCTCGTCAAACTCGTGAGTCCAGAAAAAACAAAAGACAATGTTGCGCCACTATCACAAATTAAGATTCTTCCGTTCAAAGATAAGAATCAGTGGCAATTGGTTTCTAAGTATACAATCGGTAAGAAAAAGAAGGATACTGTATGATCTATTTGAGTGTGTATAGACTTCGTGATGATTTATTATTACCAACATACGGAACCACTTTAGCAAACTGTTTTGACTTATCATTCCAACCAACAAGTAATGTTGTTACTGGATATGATTCATTCAACTCACCCATAGAACGCGAAGTAAACTCATTTGGAGAAATCTCCATTTATCCTGGAGATCGCTTGTTAATTCCGACAGGCTTGATCTTTAAGATTGATCATCGCAAGACAATCGAAACATACGCTGACATCTCACGTGCAGAACTACCGCTACAAAATCATAGCATTCGTTTGCATCCTCGCTCTGGTCTTTCGCTTAAGAAAGGATTGATCCTAGCGAACTGTGAAGGTATTGTTGATGTTGATTATCAAGAGGAAGTATTTGTGCTCTTAACAAATGCATCAAAGATGCATGCAACAATTCGAAGAGGCGATCGTATCGCTCAAGGTGAAGTTGTTTGTAACGAACCATTTCATATTGCAGTGTGTAACACATGTCCAACAAAACACTCTGAGCGTGCTGGCGGATTTGGCTCAACTGGAGTTTCTGCTGAAACTCCTCCCATGGAGGAATGGACAGTAGACGGACCAACAAATTTTGGCTAAATAGAATTGGATGCCCATAAGGGGTCCATAACTATAAACTTGCTTAAAAAGGAGTAATACAATGACTAATATCACTGCACTTGCATCATCATTCGATCGCCTTCTTCCAACCGCTCTTGGGTTTGAAAATGCGTTCGCCGCTCTCGACAATGCGGCTCATCTCGTGACAGCAACATCTAATGCCTTCCCACCTGTGAATGTCGTCAAGAAAGACGAATACAATTTTGTCGTGGAATTGGCAGTTGCTGGCTACAAACAAGATGAGATTGAAATCACTGCTGAAAAAAACTCACTCAAAGTTACAGGCAAAAAGACAGACGAAGACACTCGCGAATATCTTGTAAAGGGTATCGCTGGTCGTAAGTTTGCTCGTCAATTTGTATTGTCTGATACAGTAGTGGTTCGCGATGCTAACCTTGCTGATGGCATTCTTTCCATTGAATTGGAAAATGTCATTCCTGAAGAACAGAAACCTCGTAAGATTACCATTAAGTAAACATTGAGAACTATATTATGATTCGTGATGAACTCTCGTGGGATGAATTGTTTATCTTACAGGCTTCTCTGATCGCTCAGAAAAGCAAGGACCCGTCGACAAAAGTCGGCTGCGTGATCGTCAATGATGACAATGTCATTTTGTCGACGGGTTTTAATGGATTCCCTCGCGGCATTGAAGAAGATTGGAAAGATCGTTGGAAGCGTCCAGAAAAGTATCACTGGGTTGAACACGCTGAACGCAACGCAATCTTCAATGCTGCTCGCGTTGGTGTATCACTCAACAACTCACGCGCATACCTAAACTGGGAACCAAAGCCATGCGCTGATTGCACACGCGCATTGATTCAAGCAGGAATCAAGGAAGTCATCGGACCGAATCGCCCATTTGCTGGCGTTGGTGCTGGTAAGCACTACTCAATAGAACACGCCGAACAGATGCTCCGTGAAGCAGGAGTCCGAGTACGCTATTTCGACCTTCCCCCAGAACTCGGGGAACCCTCATTTTAGGACCGCTCTCTCGCCTTTCTCCTCGGCGAGACAAGAGCATGTAAGTTGTTGATTTTACAAGAATTTCTTCTGTTGTAAATTCCTGTGTTCTATACGATAATTGTTGTATGAGACATTATCACTTTATAGACGGTCAGAAAGACAAGTTCGGTGCATATCACGTGCTCTGGCACACAGGGAATTATTGTTACGAAATTGAATGTCGCTCGACAGGCAACAAAATCCCCCTTGAAAACACGTCCTTCGAAGAGGCGAAAGAAGCCTTTAGAGACGTGCTTGTAAGTTATTGATTTTATTCGACTTTTTACTATTGCTATTTTCAATGGAAAATGCTATAATAGTCTTATGAAATATGAAATCGAAATTAAAGTAGGTGACGTGGTCAAGAGTCTTGACTTCGTTGGTCATGATGATTGCTACATGGTTGGTCTTGTGACCGCTGTGCTTTCTGATGGTACGTTCCGTGCCAAAACTATTAAGCGTGTGTGGCTTGGTCAGGTTGATAAAAGATTCAAATCTGACACTTTTGTCGCTCCGCTTCCTGGTCATCACTTTGCTGATGATCTGATGTTCCCTCGCGTGCAGGTGGTTGCCTAATGAAAACTCCAGATTACGAAATGTTCACCGCTGAGGGCAATGCTCTTGTTAACGGTGTCGTGCAGGCTGCGAAAGTCTCGGGCATGCAATGGGATCGTGTCTATTCGATGCTCGAGAAAATCTCAGAGATTGATGGGTTTCGTGAGGCAACTGACACTGCCGTTCGCGATAGCGTCTGGGTTGCTTTGACGATGGCTGACTATGAACGTCGAGTGGAGAACATCTAATGAATATTGATCGTCGTCATGGTGGTCCGTATGACCGTGGTTCTGCTGATAGTTACTACCGTCGTCCTCGTCGCCCGCACTTCTTCACAGAGGCAACATATGCCAGTGATGAGATTGAAGAGCGTTTCATGACCAAGCAGCAGATTGCTGAGTACAATCTTGGTTTTGATGACAACGAAGCGTCTGGTTCTTTCAAAGATTGGGGTTGATATGAAAAAGCAAACTGAAACATTGTTGAGTGAAGCGATTGATTTAGTGGATGCTGCTGATCATCTTCTTGCGAATACAATGACGCAGTATGATCTGAGTGCGAAAGATTGTTATGATCTTGCTGAGAAACTTGAGCGTGCTCGCAATCTTCTTTTGGTTGTTGGCGACCGCAAGTATCAAACTGAGTTGAACAAAATTCCGTTACCTGAAGGAGTACCATTCTAATGGGATTTTTCAAAGATGTTGAGATTGATGTCATTGATATGTTTCACAGCGATGGCATGAAGGAAACTGAGATTGCCACTTCGCTGGGAATTTCTCTGACGCAGGTTCATGAGATTCTCGCAGCATATGATCGCCGCGATGATGATGCTGACACTGATGAAGAAATTGTCAGTTATGATGAACTGCAGTTTGATCCAAATGAAATTGATTATAACTCGGAGCATTACTAATGGCTGATACAGATATGTCAAAGATTGTTGAGTTGAGCCGACAACTTGAAGCAATGGGTTGCGCTGTTGTGGTCTTCACTGAAGAAGAATTGCGTGGTGCCCGACCAGATCTTGTTCAAGATCGTTTGATTGAACTTGGTTGGGATGTGATTGATGTTCTTGCAACTGAGCCAGACCAAGATCGTTTGACTGAAGAAGATTGGAATTGGGCAATCAAATGAGTGATCCATATATTGCTTACATGGCTGGGTTGTTTTGTGGCATTGCTTTAGGTATACTCATCTGTATCCCAACTCGAAAGAAGGATCGTTACTATTATGATGACAAATGAATATCGTCGTTCTGTTCTGGCACCAAAGCCAAGAGTTCCGTTTGATCCGCGCAATAAGAGCCACATGCTTGATTTTGCTCGGTTTGTGAAGTATAATAATTGGAAAGATGGATGTTCTTATTTTCTTGAAGATCCATATACGGATATTCCGACCATGATTCGCGCTAAAATTGCATCAGCAGTTGTTGGTACGTTTGCGGAGAAAGTCTAATGGAAATTGTTGCATTAATTACTTTTGTTCTATTGATTTTGAGTTCAGTCTGTTTCGTTTATGCTTGGTATCAATTGCGTCGAGCGCAAGAGCATATTCGAGAAGCAATTAAGATTTGTGAAGATGCAGTTAAGTCGCTGCGTGCTGGAGGTCCGTGATGTCTGAGGGTGATTTTGAAGTGATGCCGAGAGGCACAATGGAAGAGTTGCGTGTGTTGCGCAGGTTTGTGAATGAAATGATTGCTTTAAGTTCAATTCATGATATGCCTGTGCCTCATGAGATGCGCACAAAGATAAACGAAGTTAGTCGCTTCTATAACGAACACGTGGAAACTTATCCTCTATGATGATTTATTGTGCTGCGCGTTTCAAACCCAAAAAGAAGCGCAAGGTCAAAGGTGTAATTGCCAAGAAATATAGCAGATCGTCTGCAATTCTTGGTGTTGAGAAATTGCCGACTTTGTCATATGGTGCTCGTGTTGGCGCTGATGTTGCGCGTTCTATTCAGTCGCTCGATACCAATCTTGCATATACTGAAAAGCGAGAAAGCATGAAGTATACTGGCACCCTTGTGAAGGGTATTGCGACGATGCATAAGTCAAATGCTGTGCCTGTGATTGATGAGGAACAGATGAAGGATATTTCTAGAATGAGACGAGGATGATCGGCAAAGTTCTCTGTCTTGTTGGACTACATAAATGGGTAGGGCTGTGGCGACCAAGTCGCTGCAGTTTTTATCCATTTGATATTTTGGTGAATAAAACTTGTGACCGTTGCGGGAAAGTTGTTGTGCCGAAACAACCAACTCGCCCATCTGATGAAGAGGAATAACTTATGTCTAAGATGAAATTTGAATTTCAAGGTGCGCTCTCTAATGGTGCTTTCTATGACAAAAATTCTACGAAGTCTATTGTCATGGAATTGAACGATGATAATCTGACCATTCCAGAAATTTTAAATGAGTTTCAAAACTTCTTGCGCGCTGCTGGCTATTATTTTGATGATAGCGCAGAATTGAGTGTGGTCAATCCTAAAGATGATTGGGAAAGTGAGTGGACAACTGATGGCTGGGATGATCGTACAGAGGAAGATGAAGGTAAAGTAGTCTCATTTGACTCTGAGAAGTCAAGTAAGTATAATTTTAGTGATGAGGAAATTACTGCTGAGATTATTCGCCTTCGCGATAGCACTCCAGGATTGAGTGAGGAAGGATATGAGATGGCTGCTTGGCACAATCTTGCCAAGAAAGTAGATGGGGAGGTATAAGTCATGCCAGCAAAAGTAGGTTTGAAAGGACACGGCAAGGGTCGTTGCAAATTAGGCTCAAAGAAACGCAAAGCACGTCGTAAGAATCGAAATGCGTGATTTGATTCTTGGTTTATTGCTCACAGGGGTTCTCTTCATCGGAATCATATTTCTGGTGAAGTTCCTCTGTGAGGCTTTTGCTTGGCTTCATGAGAAAACAAAATGAAGATTTCAATCGGTAAATATCCGAAGAAAGGTGAACAGAAAGTTTCTGTTCGTATCGATCCATGGGACACTTGGTCTATGGATCGTACACTTGCACTCATCGTTCATCCGATGCTCAAGCAGTTACACAAGACTAATCACGGTGCACCCTGTACTGACGATGACGATGTTCCTGAGCATCTTCGTTCTATCAATGCCAAACCAAAGAAGAATGAATGGGATACCGATGAGTTTCATTTCAAACGTTGGGATTGGATCATGAAAGAAATGATCTGGGCATTCGGTGAACTTGCCCGAGATCGCGACCCAAACTTCTGTATCAAGAAAGGTAAATACAAATGGGTACAGAAAGAAGGTGAAGACTGGAGCGAAAGAGTGACTCTTGTCGAACCCATTTATGATATGGAAAAGATGAAAGCATATCATGCTCGCAAGAAGAATGCCTTCCGCTTGTTTGGCAAATATTACGAAAACCTATGGGATTAATTTATGCAACCAGAAGTAAAAATTTATACAACCAGAAACGGAACGCAATATGCTTTGTTTGCGCAACCAGAGATAATCTCTGATGAAATTCGAAGAAGCCAATATTGGAATATCTATAACCTAGAAGTTGCTGATATCATATTGAGCGAAAGCAGCGGCAAGCGTGTCATCGATGTTGGTTCTGGTCTAGGTTCATTTACAATCCCTCTTGCAATTAAGTATCTACAGCAGCATATCTTCGAAGCATTTGAGCCTGTTCCTGCAATTAATGAACAATTGAATACAAATGTTTTATTGAATAGATTAGATAATGTTCGCTGTCACAGAATCGGTGTTGCTGATAAAAATGAAGTTGTTGATCATGCTATATTCGATCTGGCTGCTGTTAATCATGGCGCATTTTCTTTTTTGATTGATAGTTATACAAACAGAAACATTCCAATTCCAAACGAAGTTGATGTATATGAATTGAGAACGCTCGATGACTATCGTTTTGGTAATGTTGGGCTGATTAAGGTCACAGTTTCTGGTATGGAACTTGAAGTTCTGAGGGGTGCTAAAACCATCATTGAAAACAATCAGACTCCGCCACTGATGATTGAGTGTTGGAGTGATGAGTGGTATAAAGAACGAAAAGAGGCAATGATTGAAATTATAAAAGAATGTGGATATAAGCAAGTATTGCTTCGAAGAAACTTTATATTTGCGTTTAATGATATCAATTTGTTCAAGAAAGTGGAGCAGAGAATTAATGAACAACTGCCTGGTAGCAGAGTGGTGTTCAAGTGAAAGTTTCTATTATAACACCAACAACTGGAAATCCATATCTTGCTGAGTGTATCACATCGGTAAGGGCGCAAACATATAAGAACATCGAACATATCGTAGTTGTTGATGGTCGTGAGAGATGGGAAAGAGCAGAAGAAATTTTAACTGCTGCTGAGTTTCCGAATGGAGTGAATGAACATGTTTGCGTCTTACCATATCCTACAGGCACTAATCGTTATAACGGTCATCGTGTCTATGGTGCTGCTACTTATTTCGCAGATGGTGATTATCATATCTGGTTAGATGATGATAATGCAATTGAACCAGATCATGTTGAGAATCTCGTAAAATTAGTTCAAGAAAAGAATCTAAGTTGGGCGTTTTCGCTAAGAAAGATTATAGATAAAGATAGTAACATCATTTGTTTAGATGATTGTGAGAGTCTTGGTCTTTGGCATTCAATCCTCAGCCCGAATGATTTCTTTGTTGATGTTAACTGTTACTTTGTGAAGAAAGAAGTGGCAGTTGGTATGTCACCTGTTTGGTATCGCAAATTCCGAGAACCAGGTCAGATGGAAATTGATCGCGCTATTGCCTCCGTTCTAATGGCAAAACAAAACAATCTAAAGTATGATTGTACTCGCGATTACTCTGTTAAATATAGAGTCGGCAATACGGGGCTATCAGTTCAAGGAGAGTTCTTTCTCCGTGGAAATGAAGCAATGTTAAAAATTCATAACGGAAAACTTCCTTGGAAAAATAATGGCTAAAAATATCAGTAATCATATTCATACCGCAGACCCATATGAAGGTCTAGATGTTCTTCCCTTAGACGCACAGGGATGGAATTCTGATGGCGAATCATTTAGTAATGCAATAGAAGCAACCAACGCAAAGACAATCATAGAAGTTGGTACTTGGAAAGGTGGCTCTGCATTTACCATGACTGAAGCAGCCTTGAGTTTAGGAATTTCTCGAGATGAACTTGAGATTGTTTGTGTTGATACTTTCTTGGGTTCATTTGAACATTATACAACGATGTGTACATTTCAGCCAGGAAATGGATCTAAGAAAAATGGACGCCCCACAATTTATGAACAATTTCTTTCAAACGTGGTTCATAAAGGCTACAAAGATGTTATAACACCATTTCCCGTTGACTCTGGTAATGGTGCTCTTGCTCTTAAGCACTGGAATGTTCAGGCAGATTTAATCTATATCGATGCTGCGCATGATTATGAATATGTAAAGATCGACTTCTTTCGTTATTCAGAATTATTGAGAGAAGGTGGATATATACTCATTGATGACTGGCATCATAATCCTATCAAGACTGCTGCAAAAGAAGTGTTTGGTGATAAGGTTTTTGATTATTATGGGAAGGCTGTGTGGATCAAGTAACAAAATATATTGAAAGAGTCGAGGCGGCTCTTAATTGCGCCAATACTAATCAAACAAAATTGACTGAGAAGCAACTCAAAAAAGTCAAAGGTTTGTCTGGCGAAAAAATTCGAATTCTTTTAAATGAACTTATTAAAGAAGATACCAACTATCTCGAGGTTGGTACATTTACTGGTTCAACCTTTATCAATGCGATGTATGGCAATAAACCAAAGTCTGCATTTGCAGTAGATTCTTTCTCTGCAAAGGATAGTTGGGAAATGGATATGAAGGTTGATGTAGAGTATTCTGGAATCAAAGTCAAAAATGCATTGTTTCTTCACTTCCTAGAAAACTGCGAGAATAATAACATAACAGACTTCACCTGCATCCAAGGTGATTGTTTTGATCTGCTTCCACCCGATAAGTTTGACATTCGCGACATCAACACTTATCTCTTCGATGCTGGTCATACAAAAGAAGATCACACTAAAGCAATCACATACTATGTGAATACTCTATCGGATGTTTTCATTTACATTGTTGATGACTGGAACACAGAAGCGGTGCGCGAAGGTACAAGAGCAGGGTTCGAATCTGCTTTTATTAAGGTCCATAAAGAATGGGAAATGTTTGGAAATATACAGATGATAGATGGCAATAGACACCATGATCCAGACTGGTGGAATGGATATTATGTTGCTGTTTGCGAAAAACCATTTGGGTTCGTTTACCCTGAAGAGGATCTTGAAGATAAACCTTTATGGGTAACAATTTCTGGAACTATTGGAGAAATGTAAAATGTTTAATCCGTGCATCGCATCGATATTCATGAACAATATCGATCAAAAAATTGTTGCTCTACAAAAACAAGTTGTAGAAAAATATAACGTATCAAAGATCCCTCATTATCATATCTACACTGAAGCAAATCCAGGTTACACCATGGATAAACTTGTTGATATGTTAGAACAGAAAGGTCATGATGCAATCATGTTCTTAGATATTGATTGTTTGCCACTTGAAAACAATGCGCTCAATTATTTCTTCGAACGAGCCTACATGGGAAAGATAATTGGTGATGCTCAGCGTAGTAACCATATTCAAAATGATCAGCATGTATTTGCTGCTCCGCATAACGTAACATTCACAATTGAAATGTATCGTAAACTTGGCAATCCTTCGTTTATGCCAAACTATCGCGGTGATGTTGCAGAAGAGTTGACTTTTAAAGCCAGAGAGAGTAATATACCTATTGAGATCATAATGCCATTGCGTTATGATGCACCACCGATTCGTATGGCATGGGAATCGAAAGATTCTCCACCGTATTGGGATCTTGCAGATGGTATGCCAAAGTATGGCATTGGTACGACATTCGGTCTTACAAATAAAGATGGTACAACATTGGATCTGTTTTGGCATATGTACCAGAGTTTTCATCCAGGACAGAATGAAAGATTTACAAAGAAATGTGAGGAACTTTTAAATGGCTAATCGTAGTGACTTTTTTAGTGCAAAACTTCCGCGTCAATGGAAGCGCATTCTTGCCATGGGGCAAACTTATGGATGGGATGGCGATGAACACAATCGCGGTAATCTTAAAAATCTCATGATTCAAGCGCATGCTAATCATGTTGCATTTAAGATGAAGCGTCATAGTACAGAGAATCGTGACGCGAGTGATGGTGAATAATGAACTCTCTTGCAGAACTTCGTGATTTCCTTTCTACAAAGGAAATACAAATTAAAGAGTTCGGTGGTTGGTATCTAAAAGTTGGTAAAGATACTTGGACAATGCTTGATGGTGTTTATTATAGAAACAATCTTCCGCAAAGTCTAAAAGATAAAACTGTATTTGATTCATACACAAAGGTAAAACAAAATGTCGAACATCAAAGCAATGAAACTCGTAAGTGGCGAGGAATTAGTAGTAGAAATTACAAATGAAGAAGGTGATCTAATCACTTTCAAGAATCCTGTTGCTTGTGTAATGCAGCGCAGCGAAAAGGGACCAATGCTTGGCTTCATGCCATGGATGCAAGCGGCTGATGGTCCATTTACAATTACTCGCGATAATATTATTGTTGTCGCAGAAGTTGCCGATGAAGTGAAAAACGGGTATAATCAAATCTTCGGAGCAGGAATTGTCGTTCCTCCTAAAGATTTGATTGTGGGGTAATGCTTGGCTGATTTCTATACAAACATCTCGGTATCTGGAAAATATATCCTCTATCGTGGTGTCGAGAATGATAAGAGGGTCAGACGGAAGATTGAATTCCGTCCGACCTTTTATCTCATTGCAAACGAGAAAACAGATTACAAGACTCTCAGTGGAGAGTTTGTCAAGTCAATTGAGCCAGGAACAATTCCTGAGTGTCGTGAATTTCTAGAGAGGTACGAAAGTGTCGATAATTTCCCTGTTTTTGGTAATAATCGTTATGAGTATGCTTTTATTGCCGATCGTTATCCTGATGATATTCTTTGGGATATTAACAAAGTTACTATCGCTTATCTCGACATTGAGGTTGGATCCGAGAACGGATTCCCTGAGCCAAGAGATGCCAACGAATCAATCACCGCCATCACTATCAAACTTAAAGGTAATTATTTTGTGTTTGGTGTCGGCGATTATAGCAAGCACCGTGACGACGTGCACTATGCAAAGTGTCGAGATGAACTCGACCTTATACGAAGATTCATTGACTTCTGGACAAGATTCCACCCAGATGTGGTCTCAGGATGGAACGTCAAATTCTTCGATATCCCATACCTTGTAAATCGCATCACCAAACTTCTTGGTGATGCTGAAGCCAAGAAACTTTCTCCGTGGAATCGATTGTCATTGCGTGAAGCAATGATCATGAATCGCGAACATCAAGTTTATGATCTTGATGGTGTAGCAACTCTCGACTACATCGAATTGTATCGCAAGTTTACTTACTCGCAGCAAGAGTCATACCGACTGGACAATATTGCTCACGTTGAGTTGGGCGAAAAAAAGATCGATTATTCTGAGTTTGAAACTCTTCATCAACTCTACAAGCATGACTATCAGAAATTCATTGAGTATAACATCAAGGACGTAGAACTTGTTGAGAAACTCGAAGAAAAGATGAAGTTGATTGAGTTGGCTTTGACTCTTGCGTATGACAACAAAGTAAACTATGATGACGTCTTCACGCAGGTGCGCATGTGGGATGCGATTGTTTACAATTATCTTCTAAAGAAAAAAATTGTAATCCCTCAAATGAAGCGCGGATCAAAGAGTTCGCAGTATGAGGGTGCGTATGTTAAGGATCCAATCCTTGGCATGCACGAATGGGTTGCGTCATTTGACTTGAATAGTCTGTATCCGCACTTGATCATGCAGTACAATATTTCGATGGAGACTTTGATTGAGCCCTCGAAGTATAACGATAACATGCGTGGATTGCTACAGAACTGCAATATCAATGTTGAGTCTTTGCTCAATCAAGAAGTTGATACAGAAATTCTAAAACAACTTGGCGTAACACTTACGCCAAATGGTCAATTGTTCCGCACTAATGAACAGGGTGTGCTTCCTGAGATTATGGATAGTATGTACAAAGATCGTACGCGCTATAAGAAGTTGGCGCTGGAAGCCAAAAAGAAAATCGAAACTGTTCTTGACGATAAGAATCAAGTGAAGTATTTGGAGAATCAAATCTCACGATACAATAATCTTCAGTTGGCTAAAAAGGTCACGCTGAACTCTGCTTACGGTGCACTGGGCAATCAATACTTCCGCTTCTTTGATATTCGTATCGCTGAAGGTATTACGACCGCAGGTCAGTTGTCTATTCGTTGGATTGAGAAGAAGATCAACGAGTATATGAACAATCTTCTCAAAACAAAAGATGAAGATTATGTCATTGCCTCTGATACTGACTCAATCTATTTGAACATGGGTCCGCTGATCAAAAAACTTTATCCTGATACTTCTGACACCAAGAAAGTCATTAAGTTCATGAACAAAGTTTGTGACGATAAGATTCAACCGTTCATTGACTCATCGTATCAAGAATTGGCTGACTATGTGAATGCATATCAGCAGCGCATGGAGATGAAACGCGAATCTCTTGCAGACAAAGCAATCTGGACTGCAAAGAAACGATATATTCTAAATGTGCATGATAGTGAAGGTGTGGCATATGCCAAACCAAAACTCAAGATCATGGGTCTTGAGGCTGTCAAATCCTCAACGCCATCTGCTTGCCGTGTGAAGATTAAAGAGGCAATCAATATTATTATGACGCAAACGCAAGATGATTTGCATAAATTCATCGAGCAATTTAGAAATGAGTTTAAGGAGTTGCCTGTTGAAGACATTTCTTTCCCACGCTCTGTGAATGGCTTGACAGAGTATGGTGATGCCGCAAATATCTTCAAGAAGGGCACACCTATTCATGTAAAGGGTGCATTGGTGTATAATCACTTCTTGCGAGAATTGAAACTCAATAAGCGTTATCAAGAAATTCAAGAGGGTGAGAAGATTAAGTTTGTTTATTTGAAGCAACCGAATATCTTTAACAATAACACTCTTGCATTTATATCTGCGCTGCCAAAGAAACTTGGCGCTGAGCAATATATTGACTATGATCTGCAATTTGAGAAATCATTTCTTGAGCCACTTGATATTATTCTTTCTGCAATCGATTGGCAGAGTGAAAAGATTGATTCACTGGATTGCTTTTTTAATTGAAATGATGTATAATAGATGTATCCCAAATATGGAGAAATACCATGAGTTTGCTTGAAAAGTTAAAGAAAAATACGACGATCAAAGATACTGCGATTCTTGCCAAGTCCAAGTTCTTCGCAGCAAAGGACATGATTCAAACCAGCATCCCAGTTGTGAACGTTGCGTTCTCTGGAGATCTTGATGGTGGTTTTACTCCTGGTCTCACAATGTGGGCTGGTCCGAGTAAGCACTTCAAGACTGCATTCAGTCTGTTAATGGCAAAAGCCTATCAAGACAAGTATCCAGATTCAGTTGTTCTTTTCTATGACTCTGAGTTTGGTACTCCGCAAAACTATTTCACTTCGTTTGGTATTGACACCGATCGCGTTGTTCATACTCCGATCACAGACGTTGAGCAGTTGAAGTTTGATATCATGCAGCAGTTGAGTAACATCGAGCGCGGCGAGCGCGTGATGATTGTTATCGACTCTATCGGTAACTTGGCTTCGAAGAAAGAAGTTGAGGATGCGATGGATGGCAAGTCAGTCGCTGACATGAGTCGTGCAAAGCAAATTAAATCCCTGTTCCGTATGGTGACACCACACCTTACACTAAAGGACATTCCTATGGTCGTAGTAAATCACACCTATAAGGAAATAGGTCTGTATCCCAAGGATATTGTCGGTGGCGGAACAGGTTCTTACTACTCTGCTGATAACATCTACATTCTTGGTCGTCAGCAAGAAAAAGACGGCACTGATTTGATTGGTTATAACTTTATCATCAATGTTGAGAAGTCTCGATATGTTCGTGAAAAAGCCCGTATCCCTGTCACTGTTCGTTTCGATGGTGGTATTTCTAAGTACAGTGGTCTTCTTGACATGGCACTTGAGTCTGGTCATGTTACGAAGCCAAATGTAGGCTGGTATGCAAAAGTGAACACTGCCACTGGCGAAGTTGAAAGCAAGAAGTGGCGCATGGCTGATACTGAGTCGCCAGAGTTTTGGGACAGCATTCTTTCTGATGAGACATTTAAAGAATGGGTGCGCACAAATTACCAATTCAGTTCAGCAGTGGCTGGTAATTTGATTAATGAGGTTCTTGACGATGGTCATGAATAAGATTCAAGACCTTATTGCCGCAGTTGAGTTTTGGTATGCTCGAAAGTTCATCAAACTTGACAAGCATTATACCTTCTTTTTAGATTTAAATGGTCCTCCAGGATCATTTGCAATTAAATTTTTTAAAAAATATGATGGTGTAATTGTTGAGTTTGCCAATGTAAAAGTTGGTAATGATGGTCAATTGACGTTTGACTACGATATCATATCCAATGTGAACAATTGTAATGTGAAAACCAGAAGTTTTGAACGCTTTACTCAAAATGTAATGCGTAGTATACTTTATGGTGCTATTCAAAATGATGTAAGGGAAAAGAATGAAAACAGAAACACTGATCTTGTCGAATTTGATTCGGAACGAGAAGTTCATGAGGAAATCTCTGCCGTTCCTCAAGAGCGAGTATCTAACCGAAAGCCACGAAAGAAAGGTATTCGAAGAAATAAAACAGTTCATTCTGAAATACAACAGTCTGCCTCCGATAGCAGCACTGGAGATCAGCCTCAAAGAGTCGACCAAACTCACTGAAGTTGAGTTAAATAAGTCTCTTGAACTGCTGAAGGAAGTATCAGTTGACAAGTCAGAACAAAAACTCGAATGGCTTCTTGACACTACAGAGAAGTTTTGCCAAGAAAAGGCAATCTATAATGCAATCATGGATTCAATTCAGATCCTTGATGGAAAAGATCAAGCGAGGGGCAAAGGAAGCATTCCTACTTTGTTGTCTGATGCTTTGGGCGTTAGTTTCGATCCTCATATTGGTCACGACTTTCTGGATAATTACGCTGATCGCTACGATTTCTATCATCGCATCGAAAAAAGAATCCCGTTTGATCTTGAATACTTCAACAAGATCACTAAAGGAGGACTTCCGCAGAAGACCCTTAATATTGCTCTTGCAGGTACTGGCGTCGGCAAGTCTCTGTTTATGTGTCATGTGGCTGCTTCTTGCCTGACTCAAAACTACAATGTTCTTTATATCACACTAGAAATGGCTGAAGAGAAGATCGCTGAGCGTATTGACGCGAATCTTCTCAATGTTTCTCTTGATGATCTCATGAACATGCCGAAGGACATGTATGAGAAGCGCATGGGCAAACTCAAGGAAAAGGTCAAGGGCAAGTTGATTATTAAAGAGTATCCGACTGCGTCTGCGAATCCTGCTCACTTTCGCGCATTGTTGAATGACTTGGCTCTGAAGAAAAACTTCCGTCCAGATATTATCTTCATTGACTATCTAAATATTTGTGCGTCAGCGCGAATCAAAGCAGGTGCGAATGTCAACTCCTATACCTATATCAAAGCGATTGCGGAAGAACTTCGTGGGCTTGCGGTGGAGAATAATGTACCGATCGTTTCGGCTACTCAGACGACTCGATCTGGCTTTAGCAACTCGGATCCTGGACTAGAGGATACTTCTGAATCGTTTGGTTTGCCAGCCACTGCTGACTTTATGTTTGCATTGGTAAGCACTGAAGAACTACAACAATTGAATCAATTGTTAGTAAAGCAGTTGAAGAATCGATATAATGATCCGAATCTTCACAAGAGATTCACGATTGGTGTTGATCGCGCAAAGATGAAGTTGTATGATCTTGAGCAAAAAGCCCAAGATGCTGTATTGAAGGAAGCCGAATCAAAACCAGTCTTTGATCGTGGTCGTAGCACTGATAAGTTTAAAAACCTCAAAGTGTAATGAAACTAAAACGAATAGAGAAAAAGGTATATGCTCTTGCCGAAAAATGGGTCGGAGAAAAACACATACCGTCTATCATTCGCGGTTTGAACCAAGCATTCAAACCTTACATTGTCTGTTTTTCCTCTGGAAGATTTGAGGATTTATACTACCCCGACCACAATGTAATTGTAGGTGGACATTATTGTAATAGAATATCAGATATTGTTCCTGAACACATCTATATCCAGTTGAACTTTCCTAAAGATTCCAAGAAAGCAATTATAAGCGAAGAAGGCGCAAAGAATCTTGCTCTTAAGATTATTCGCGCAATACATCATGAGTATCGCCATAAACACCAACAAAGACATCGCCCCTTTCTTTTGCAGAAAGAGTACAAGCCAAAGCCTAAACAGAACAAGATGAAGGCAATGTATTATGGCAACCCTGATGAGTTAGATGCCCATGCTTATGAAACTCAGGCTGAGAAACTAGATATAAATAAATTGCGAAAGGCTCATAAGATTGGCTGGAGAGAGTGTGAAGCCATCTTTATGTATCGTCTGCACTTTCGTAAGCAAGATCCAAAAGTTTGGCAAAGGTTTCTGAAAAAGGTTTATAAGAATAATGACTGTTAAAAAGAAACTGCTGACGCCAGCGAAATTTGGTCTGAATACAATGAAACCAGTCAGTTCAGAAGTAATTGTTCGAACTGTGTTGGGCAAACTGAATAAGATCGATCTTACCCCAGCAGCAAAAAACGCTTGCAAACAAATGGTACAAAATTCTGTAGCAGGTAAACCCACATTCAAAGCAGAATTTTCTGGATTAACTGGAGCAGATATCGGCGTTTTGACATCAGACTTCGGTGAAGTGACTGGTGCCATTTATATGTTAAATTCTAAAAAAGGGTATACTGCTGCAAAGTTTCCTACCTCTGAATCGCAAAGACTTGTTGACTATTATTTGGTAAAGAGTGGAGTTGATGAACCATTTTCAGCGAAAGCAGGTCAGGGTGGCGCACCTTCTATCAATGCATTAGAAGATAAACTCGATAAAATGAAAGATGATTCACTCACTCGAAAGCAGAAAACAGCAAAAAAAGTTCTAAAGATTATCAACAATGAATCAATATATGATGGTGTACTTGTAGCAGCAGATTTTCTAAATCTTCCAGGCTATGCAGCACTCATTAACATAATGAAGAACAAGAAATATAAGACTGGGTATTCGAGTGGAATACCAACAGTTGAACATTTAATGTCTGCAATAGACGCCTGTGGAACTTTTGATTCTTGTATGAAAGAATTTAAACCACTTTTCGATGCAGCAGAATTTCAACTTGGCGGAGATGCAGGTGAGAAAAAAATGAGATCTGTGTTTGCTGGTACAGCAGGCAAAAGATATAAGAAATGGGGGCTTTTGCATTTTCCAATAACAAGTCAAGTTATGAGTTGGTTAAACGATCCTGCAAATGGCGCAACTGAGGTCTTAACACTGGCTGCAAGATCATTAACTGTAAATCAAATTTATCTTGATCATACACCACCAATAAGTGGACCAGTGAAATGGAAGTCTGGGAATTTAAACTATATAATTAAAACCTTTTCTGATGCTAACTTTAAATTCCATTCCCCTTCTAGCACTCCTAATCCCGTTGGAAATAGAATTGGAATGAAAATGATTAAAGGATGATTTATGACTGTATTTGTGACTGGTGGTTTGGGATTTATTGGATCTAATTTTGTATTCGCCCACCTAAAAAAATATCCCGCTGATACTGTTGTCATTCTTGACAACTATTCATACGCAGCAAATGGCTCGAACATAAATGGACTATACGAAGATTATCGTGTAATTGTCCAGCGCTGTGACATTCGCAACATCAATCGACTCGATCAATTATACTACGATTATGACCCAAAAATCACGTACCATTTTGCTGCTGAGTCTCATGTTGACAACTCTATTGCTGGTGACGATCATTTCCTCAGCACTAATGTTGAAGGCACTCACAACATTCTAAAATGCATTCGCAAGTTTGGCAGTAAACTTGTTCATGTTTCAACTGATGAAGTTTATGGATCACTCTCTCATGATGATCCACCGTTCACAGAAAAGACGCCATACGATCCTCGCAATCCATACTCTGCTACCAAAGCAGCAAGTGATCATCTTGTTCGTGCTTATGTGAATACTCATGGAATAGATGCAGTTGTTACGAATTGCTCGAATAACTACGGTCCGCGACAACATCGCGAGAAGTTCATCCCAACTGTAATTCGTCACATAAAGAACAATACTCCAATTCCTGTTTACGGAACAGGTCAGAATGTTCGTGATTGGTTGTTTGTTGAAGATCATTGCGAAGCATTGCTTGCAATTGGAGAAAACTTTAAGCGAGGAGAACGCTATAATATCGGCGGTGGTCATGAGATGAGTAATCTTGAAATGGTTACATTGATTCTAGATCTCATGGGCAAACCTGTGAACATGTATCAGAACTGGATTAATTTTGTTACAGACCGCAAAGGTCATGATTTCAGATATGCAATGGATTCATCAAAACTTGAACGAGAACTCGGTTGGAAAACAAAAACAAATATAACCGAAGGTCTCCGTAAAACATTGGAGTGGTATAATGCGTAAAGGAATTATTTTATCAGGTGGTCTTGGCACTCGCCTGTATCCATGTACTCGAGTAATATCAAAGCAGTTACTTCCTGTCTATGATAAGCCACTGGTCTATTATCCAATTTCAACATTAATGATGGCGAATATTCGCGACATCATGATCATTACTTCACCTGCTGATCGTGCACCATTTGAGAATTTGATTGGTGATGGTTCACAGTGGGGATTGAAGATTTGCTATGCTACACAGTTAGAACCAAAGGGAATTGCAGAGTGTTTCCGTATCGCTGAGAAGTGGATCGGCGAGGATGATGTGACTCTGATTCTTGGTGACAATATTTTCTATGGCAACGAACTGATCAATCGCTTCAATCGTGCTGCAAGTAATCATAAGGGTAGCACATTGTTTGCTTATCATGTCGCTGATCCAGAAAGATTTGGTGTTATTGAACAAGACTCTAGTGGCAATCCAATCAAAATTATTGAGAAACCAAAAGTTGCACCAAGCAATTATGCAGTCACTGGGCTTTACTTTTACGACAATAAAGTAGTAGACTATGCATGGCAGATTCAACCTTCTGCAAGAGGAGAGTTAGAAATCACCGATATCAACAATCTTTATATGCAGAATCATGATTGTACAATTGAGTATCTAAATCGTGGTATTGCTTGGATTGATACTGGTACATTTGAGTCGCTATCTGAGGCATCAACTTTTGTCGGTTCGGTACAAAGAAGAACAGGCATGATGATTGCTTGCCCCGAAGAAATAGCGTATAATAATGCTTGGGTCACGGAACATGAAGTTCGTCGTGCAGCCGAGAAGTATAGTAAATCGGATTATGGTAAATATCTTGGACAAATCTTGAGGATGAGACAATGAGTGATGTGAAGCAAATGATTGAAGATTTGGTTGCCGCTGTTGGTACACCAAAGTATGCATACAACTGCAAGGAATTTAATCCTGAGAAAGACACCGTATTCTATTCTGGTCCATATTGGGATGAGAAGGAAGTGATTGCTGGTGTAAGTGCATTCCTCACAGGCAAGTGGCTTGTTTCTGGTGAACAGGTTGGTAAGTTTCAATGGGAATTTGGTCGCAAGTTTAATGTAAGGCATTGCCACATGGTGAACTCAGGTTCATCAGCAAACCTTACCATGGTTGCTGCTCTCAAGAAGCACTTGGGTTGGAAAGATGGCGATCAAGTTATCGTATCACCTGTCGGGTTTCCAACAACAATTGCTCCGCTTGTTCAGAATGGTCTTGTTCCAGTGTTCGTTGATATTGAAATGGACACACTCAACTTTGACCTTAATCAAGTTCAAAAGTGGATAAATGAAAAGACTGTTGCAGTATTTGTTTCGCCAGTTCTTGGTAATCCGCCAAATATGGATGTGATCTCAAAGTTCTGTGCAGAAAATGACATTTATCTAATTGGTGATAACTGCGATTCACTTGGCACAAAGTGGGATGGTAAACTTCTAACGGATTATTACTATGCGTGGACAACATCTTTCTATCCTGCTCACCACATTTCGACAGGCGAAGGCGGCATGGTTTGCTCAAACGACGAGCAACTCATCAACACTGCTCGCAGCATTAGTTGGTGGGGTCGTGATTGTCGTTGCGTCGGTGCTGCTAATCTATTGGCTTGCGGAACATGTGGCAATCGCTTTGATAAATGGCTTGAAGGATATAATGGAATAATTGATCACAAGTATCTCTTCACGAACATGGGCTACAATCTCAAGCCACTTGACCTTCAGGGTGCAATTGGTAGAGAACAGTTGAAGAAGATCGATGAGATTGATGTGAAGCGTCGAGCAAACTTCAAGCGAATCAAGGATATGTTTGAGAAATATATTCCAGGCGTTCGTGTTGCTAGTAATCTTGATAAGGCTGATCCATCATGGTTCGGCGTTCCGTTGATCACTGACACACCTGAACTCAAGGAAAAACTTCAGGCATTCTGTGAGGCGAATAGAATTCAAACTCGCAATTACTTCGCTGGAAACATTCTCTTACATCCTGGCTATAAACATCTAGATGATGCGTCCAAGTATCCAAATGCGAACAAGGCATTAAGTAACGTATTCTTCGTCGGATGTCCACCGCATTATGGTGATAAGGTTTGGGAATACTACGAGAGTGTAATGCAAAAATGGGAATGCTAAACATCTTTGGAGGGTACGGATTTGTCGGAACTCAATTCTGCAATACAACCAAAAACGGTTACATCAAGAATTATCGAGATAACTACCAAGTACGGACACCAGATTGCGTTTACTTTATTAGTACCGTTGATAACTATAATGTACATATCAGTTCTACGGTGGATATTGATACTAATCTCATTGTATTAATGAAGGTGCTAGACGAGTATCGCAAATATATAAAAGAAACTGGTGAGAAAGGATGCTTTAACTTCATCAGTTCTTGGTTTGTCTATGGATTGGACTCTGGTTTCGGTGAAGGTTCTCGTGGAATCTCAGAGAACGAAACATGCAATCCAAAGGGGTTTTATTCGATTACAAAACGATGCGCTGAACAATTGCTTATGTCTTATTGCGAGACATTTGATTTGAATTATCGCATACTGAGGCTGGCAAATGTATTGGGTGCAGAAGATAAAAAGGTATCTGCGAAGAAGAACGCGCTCCAATATCTATTGGGCGAAATCGCTGCAAACAGACCCGTCGACCTCTATGATAGTGGTTATTTTTATCGTGATTATATTGATGTTCGCGATTGCGCTCGAGCAATCAATCTGGTTGTCAACAATGGAGAACTCAACTCCATCTATAACATCGGAAACGGATACCCAATAATCTTCCGTGATGTGGTTCGTTACGCTCGAGATGCTATGGATTCGGCTTCTGAACTGCGTACGATTGAACAGAAAGAATTTCACAAGAAGGTTCAATCTTCTCGCTCTTTCTTCATGGATAATACCAAGTTAAGAGAACTTGGATATCGACCAGAGTATACGATCCAACAAACTGTCGATGATATCATATACAATATCTTAACTGCTAAAAATAACTAAATATACTATAATCCCACAGTGTGGAGAGAGTATGTTTGGTTTCAAACAATCTATTCCGTTATTAACAGAACAGAAAAAGCCAGTTCGCGGAATACAACACCTTCCACATCCTTCAGAATCAGCCTTCAGCGCTCGTAAGGGTGCAGTTGGTTCTACTCTCTCCAAGATTCAAGGCGTCATCAGCGGTCGCGCTCCGATCACTCGAAAGATCGACGATCGTATGTCCTTTCAAGTCATTCGCACTCCAGAAGGTAAAATCGGCGTAAAATATAAAGGCGCTGGTTCTACCTACAATTTTTCTGCTGAAGATGTAAAGAAACAGCATAGCGAAAAACCATACATTGCTGGACCATTGATGAATATTCATAAGCACATTGCGAAAGTGCTTCCAGAAGGTCCAGGCGAATATCAGGGTGGATATCTAAGTTCCCTTGAGGATCGTACCGAAGAAGATGGTAAGATAGGTCACAAACCAAATACTATTCGTTACTCTGTCGACAAAAATTCTCCAGAAGGAAAGAAACTTGCAAAGGCTAGATTGAGCATTGCCTTACATTCAAGAATTGCCGCAGATGGAAAGGCTTCTCCATTAGAGGCTGGTGCTACGAAAGACCATCCAGATGTTCATGTAATGGATCATATTGTTTCAGATGAACATCGCACAATGAGTCCAGAAGCAAAGCGTAAAGCACTTGAACATATTGCAATGGTAAAAAAACTTGCAAAGGACCATTCTCACGATCATCATGAGGGTCATGAAGAAACATTAAATCGTTATGCCAATTCAACGATAGATTCTGGTGAGAAACCAGGTGCAAAAGGATACATAAAGTTTTTACAAGCGCATCATCAGAAAAGAATCGATTCTGTAAAAACAGAAAAAGCAAAGAATCAAAAAGCAGAAGAAATGCGTGCTGCAATTAATCATGTAAATGATAATCTAGACAAGTTTGATCGTACCTTTGATGTTCACCACCATCTACAACAAGCCACATATGCAGTTGCTGACTCACTATCTAAAACTGCACATGGTGGTTATTCTCATCATATCGATGGTGAAGAAGCTGCTGGTGAAGGATTCGTTTCAAATGGAATGAAATTTGTTCCTCGTAAATTCACTGAAGCCAATCGTAAAAGATCAGCAATATTCAAAGCGCAGAAAGCACAAAAGAGTGTGATATGAGTAAAGCAACATTTACATTCGGAAGATTTAATGCTCCAACTGAAGGTGGACATGGCAAATTAGTCAGCGCAGTTCAAGGACATGCTGAAAAAACTGGCGGTCGTCATTATATTTTCCCATCACATTCTCAAGATGCCAAGAAAAATCCATTGGCTCATGGCGAAAAGGTTGGATTTATGCGTCGTCTATTTCCAACTGCAAATATTGTTTCTTCAGGCAAAGTGCGAACAGCAATCGATGCGATGAAACATTTAGAGAAACAAGGACACACTCATGTCACAATGGTAGTGGGTTCTGATCGTGTCGATGACTTCCATTCTCTGCTCAATAAATACAGAAAGAAAGAATATCCAGGAGTTAAAAAGGTCAACGTTGTGTCAGCAGGACAACGTGACCCAGACGCGGAAGGTGCAGAAGGAGAATCTGCTTCGAAGCATCGAGCGCTAGTTGCTGCTGGAAAACGAGATGAGTTTATTGGAAAATATAGCGATAAGAAACTCGGCGCACAAATACATGATGCATTAAAAAAAGGTATGCAAATGGAATCAACAAACCCAATCGGCATTTTTTTACTTGGTGGTCCAGGAAGCGGAAAAGACTATGTTCTTAAGAACATCTTTTCTCGTTTTGATTTGACCGAAGTTCAAGCAGATCAAATTCTCAATGGTGCTGCTGCTGAACTATTTGAATCAAATCAAAATATCGTTATCAATGGCGCTAACGATGCTGAGAAAATTGAACTTGTTCAAAATTTACTAGAAGGTTATACATTTGATTTTGTGCATGTATCTGTAACGAATAAGGTTTCACGCTTACGCAATGAACAACGCGAACAACCAATCACAGAATCAAAACGTATTGACAAATATCTAAAAGCTGAGCAACTTGCTAAAGATGTTGAAGCGTTTATTTTCAATAACTCAATTAATTTGAACGAGTCTTCAGAACTAGAGAAAGTTTTCTTTGGCGATCAAATCGAAAAACTTTTAGAAAGAGTTACAAGTCTTGGTCTTGAAATGAAATCAACTCCTGAGCCAAAGTCTTTCTCTGTAATTAAAGAAAAGTATTTTCCACCAGTCGCAAAAGATAAAGCATCTGGACTTCCAAAGAAGTATGTCCGTGGTTTAAGCCCATCTACTGCAAAGGCTAGAGCAGCTCACTGGAAAGAAAAAGCAAAGTTATCTGATAGTGATCCAAGAGCATATGAACCAGCTCCTGGTGATGCAACAGCAAAAACGAAACCAAGCAAGCACACAGTTGCTGTTCGTAAGATGATGGATGAGGCAGAACTTCAGAAAGTTCGTCGCCTTCCGCGCAGTGGAAACATCACTGCAGTCATGGACAAGAGACAAGAAACTGGTCGAGTTTCAGAGGATGTAGTTGCTGAGGGTGCGGCTGATTCTTCACTCGCAGCAAAAGCTGAGAAGTCAGGTATTTCAGTAGGAACGCTCCGCAAAGTTTACAAGCGTGGAGTTGCTGCTTGGAATTCTGGACATCGTCCAGGAACAACACCACAACAGTGGGGTCATGCTCGTGTGAACTCTTACATCAATAAAGGAAAGACTTATCACACAGCAGATAAAGATCTTCGTGAAGAAACCGAAGAAGATATTAATACACTTTTTGAAATGCAATTAATGGGTACTGACGAATATCGTAAGCATGCTATTGCTATGACGCCAGGACAGGGAGAAATTGAAGATGCTTACAAGTCTAAGAAAACTGTTAAGTCCGAAGAAGCAGAGTGTGAATGTGGAGGAGATTGCGGCTGCAAAGATGGCTCTCAAAATGAGTCAGTTGGAGGAGCAAGTGAACGAAGTGTTCCAAAGAGTTTCAGAGACCTCCGAACCGAAGCCAAAAAAGAAAAAGAAGAAGACACAGAAGTAACAGCAGTTTTCGATCCTAAACTAGGCGACTCTAAGAAAAAAACAAAAAACTTGAAATCACCTCCAAGAAATCTTGATTCAACAATGCAAGGTCTCCCAGTTGCATCTCGCTTCAATGCTTATGAAGAAAAGAAACCAGAAGAAAAAGGTTTCATGCCAACACCTCGTCAGGTTCCTGCTCCTCCTGGCGGTCATTCTGTTCCAAAGGGATATAAGCGAGTCAAAGATCATATCGCTGGTTGGAAACTTGTAAAGGAAGAAGATTCTTCTGAACTCACTCTCGAAGAAGCAGTTCAGTATCATACAGAAAATAATATTTCTTTTACTCAAAACGTTTTCCGTCCAGGTTCAGAAATGTTCTTTGAATTGATTGGAGAGGCAAAGCGTCTTTATAAGGAAGGCAAATATACACCAGCTGATGAATATGAAGTCGATCTTCTAAACTCAGATATTGGTGAGATTGCAGAATACGAAGGACAAACAGTCGTTCTAGACTATCCAATTGAGGAAGGTCTAGAGGAATGTTGGAAAGGTTATGCTCAACGCGGAATGAAAAAGAAAGGCGACAAGATGGTCCCTAATTGCGTTCCTGTGAGCGAAGAAGGAGATCCAACTGGCGGCAAGGGCATCGGTAAACCATTTCGCTCTGGTGGTGGCGGTGCGGTTTATGTTCGTGTTGGTGATGGTATTCGTAAGATTACCTTCAGCAATTCTGGTATGGCAAAGAAATACAACGATCCAGCAAGAGTTCGTTCTTTCGTCGCTCGTCACCATTGTTTAACGAATAAAGATAAGACGTCAAGATCCTATTGGGCTTGCCGTTGGCCAAGATACTTTTCTGATTCAGGACAAACATGGTGGTAGAAAAAAAGCCATATGAAGACCAAGAACTAAATAATTGGTCTTTTATACGAACTTTCAGGCACGATGTATTGACTGAGGAGTTGGTTTGGCATCGTGATGAGAACGGTAGATTTATAGAAGTTTTGGAAGGAAGTAATTGGGAAATTCAAATTGATAATGGACTTCCAAAGAAGTTATACAAAGGCGATAGGTTTTTTATTCCTGCAAAAACTTATCATAGAATAAAGCGCGGGACAACAGATCTTAAATTGAAGATCGAGGAATTCTAAATGGCAGACGTAAAAGTTCCAGCACTCTTGCATAAGATGTCAAAGGCTGCTCAAAAGGCATGGTATAAAAAGAACAATATGAAGATGCCCGATGACATGGAAGGTAGATCTGCTGCTGCAGCGAAGAAGGTGAAGGTAACACCAAGAAAAGAGATTGCTGTTGAGCCTGGTTCTGTGCGCGCTTTAAATGCAGCAAGACAGCAAGCATACATGGCAAAAGGTGGTCGTCAACCTATTGGTGCTGCTGGTTCAGGCGGTCATAGTTCTATGGCTGGATCAAACATGTCAACTGCAAAGGGAATGATTGCTGGAATCAAAGCTGGATTCAATCCAAAAGTCTCTCTTGATCCATATGAATCAGAAAAAGCAAAGAAAGTTGGTCCACGCTCATTAAAAATGAAAAAAGAAGAAGTCGAACTCGATGAAGCAAACATGCGCTTCGATTATGAAGCAGCCGCTCGTCCAAAGTCATCTGATGTCAAGAACTTCTTAAATCGAGATAAGAATCCTCGTGCTGCTGCTGCTTCTAAAAAGTATATTCGCCGCATGACAAAACTCGGTGGTCTTGGTCCAAATCAAACCAAAAAAGACACCGAAGCACACATGAAGGCTCATTTTGAAGAAGTCGAACAGGTTGATGAAGCAGCAAAAATAAAGAAAGAGAAACTAAAAGCACTTCTATATCGCGACAGATCAAATGTAAGAGAATTAGGCAAGGGCGCAGGTCTTACCGCTGCACAAAAAGCGGCAGCAAGAAAAGCCATCGCAAATGAAGAAGTCGAACTCGATGAAGGCTCAAAGCGCATGAGTGCAGCCGTTAAATTGCAACGCGCATTTGACAGAGAAAAAACTGCAAGCGATGCCAGCCGTAAGCGTGGCGAGGAAGTTCTTGCTCAGGCTCGTGCAGAATATGCAAAAAAACAAGTCGCTAAGGCAAACGAAGAAGCCGAGCAGATTGAAGAAGTTACAAAGAAGGAAGCCGAATCAATGCTCGGCGGTCCAGTCAAGGAGAAACCAAAGATGCCACCAGGAAAACAACCAGCAGGATATCGTTACGTTCGTAATCTTGCACGTAAAGCAATGAATAAGGGCGCTGTTGCAGCAGTGCATCGCTCTATGGAAAAAACAATGGCGAAAGAAGAAGTTGAACTTGATGAAGTAACTGGATACGAAGGCGTCAAAGATCGTAAAGATGTTATCAAAAGAGCAACTGCAATGAATAGAATGGGCAAAGAAACATTCCTTGCGAAAGTAAAAGCACGTGCTGCTGAGATGAAAAAAGAAAAGAAAGCAATGAAAGAAGAAGTTAAAGATCAAGCAGATGTTGGTGAATACGATTACGAAGGTGATATGGCAAAGTCTCAACTTCGTAGCATCATGGCAAACTCAAAGCGTATGCATGACATGCTTGAAGAAAATACAAACCTTCCTGAATGGGTTCAAAGCAAGATCACTCTCGCTGAAGACTATATCTCAACTGCATCAAACTATATGCAAGGCGAGATGAATGAAGAAGTCGAGCAGATTGATGAGAAAATTAATCTCGCAAAAGCCAAGATGGGCACAGTGATAAAAGACTTCAAGAAATCTGATGCTCCTCAGTTCAAGGGAAAGAGCATGGAAAAGCGTCGTCAAATGGCAATTGCTGCAAAACTCGGCGCAGAAAGAGAAGCGGGAATGCGCGAGGAAGTCGAGCAAGTAACTGAAGCTGAAGGCAAAGTTGCTGTAACTCCAAAAGAAAAGGCACTCGCTGCACATCATGGCGATAAAACACGCATCACATTCGGTGATGTTCTCAAGGCTCGTTTGAAGTCTGTAGCCGCAAAGAAAATGGGTAAGTAATATGAAACACGTAGTCGAACTCAAATATACCAATCCTTCTCACGAACATGTTTCTTTGCGTCGTCGCGTTGAGACTATCAATCGTGTTGTTGAGGCTCAAAACGCAGAAGAAGCATTGAATCGTGCTGCTAATCAGCAACGCGCTCTTGGTTTTCGAATTCAATCTGCAAATGTTGTTGAGCAAAAAGTTGAAGAGCCAACAACCGAAGTTCTTTCAGAAGATGTTGAACTTGAAGAAGGTAAAGTTGCAAAAGCACTTGCGGTTGGTGCAATGGCACTGGCTTCAATGGGCGCAAAGGCTCACACTGATACAACAAAGTCAGTGGCTCAACTTGCTCAAGAACGCCCAGCACTTGCACAGCGATTGCATGATATTGGTGCATCAGGTCAAGTTCCAGCATCAGATAAGCGTGCAGCAGAACTACAGAGAAAGCAGGATCAAGAAATGCCAGCCTCTGAGCGTCGTGCGAAAGAGTTGAAGAAAGAAGAAGTCGAGCAGATTGATGAAGCAGGTGATCCAGACAAGCGTGTTGCAGGATACAAAATGCCAGCGCATATCAAGGCTGCTCAAGCCAAGTCTGATGCTCTTTCAAAAGTCGAGAAGCCAGTACAAGCTGGAACTCTTGCTGCTTTGAAGAGAAGAGAAATGAAAAAAGAAGCAGTAGATCCAGGTTCTATGAAAGTGGTAAATAAGAAAGTAAAAGCAGCAGAAAAGATGATTAACGCTGCGAAGGGTAAGGTAAATAGAGTCGACCTAAAGCCAACGTTGGATCTTGAGAAACATAAGAGTTCTGAATAATGTTAAAATTTAAACAATATATCAACGAAGAAATTGATGCTGTTATCGATACAGACTCACGTCGTCTTTCTGAGAATATGGATGCATTAAACGATGAGCTCGAAACGCTCACAATGAAACCATATCAAAATGCTCCAATTTTCTTGGCGCAACTTCGCGGTGTTTGTGAACGATACGGAATTCAGATTCCACAATCAGCAACACCAGAGTTTTTAAATCTCGGTGCAGAACTAGTATACGCTCTTGGTACTTCTGGGTTCCATCTATACATCGTATATGATACGCATGATGAAGATGGATTTGTAGATGGTTATGCTCAAGTTGTCTCAAATGATGAATTGCAAGATCTGATGGGAATGTCTGCAGAAGATCTAGTTGGTGAAAGAGAAGCATTATTGATTCCACCAAACACTTATCACAAAAGAGATGACGACGCAGGAAACAGTGGCGAATATTAATATATGTTTTTTGATGATTTGAATGAATCAAATATTTTATTATATGCAGCAAAGTGCTATGAAAAGCCCAACTGCATTGATAGTGAATTTGACGAAGACTATAAAAAACTTCGTTATATAAAAAGATTATTACATCGTTATCGAATTACAGGAGAATTAAAAGAAAGATTAATTTTAAATCATCTTGTAATTGCGCAAAATGTCTTTGGCATTGAGCCATGTACGCGAATGTTATTTTTATGTATTGATGAAAAAGATTATAGCGCATTAAAGACGTTTCTTGTTTATACGTCTGCAATGCCAAAGATTGTAAAGGGAATACGAGGTGAGGATATTATTTCGAGCGATATTGAATTAGATAACAAGATTGTGAGCGTATTAAGAAGTCTCTAGTTAATAGCCGACATACTGATTATAACGAATAGTAAAGACAAAGTCAAGTAAATGAAAAAATTTAAAGAATTTAAAGAGTCGATTGCAATGAGTGTCGGTAGTGGTGCTGTAGCAGGTATGCCAACAGCAACTTCAGCTGATCAAACTCCAGTCGGTCTTGCTGGAAAAAAGAAAATTCTACGAAGAGTCAAGCCACACGATATGTTTGGTGGCATTCCAGTATTCAAAGTTCGTTCCGAGGATTATCATAAAGCAGTCCACGGAAAGAAAAAATTCAAGCACTATACATCTTATGTCTCTGGTTCTTTGGGTGAAGATGTTCGTGATTTCGCCGCGCAAAATCCTTCATCTGGAATTATTGTTCAAGATGAGATCACTGGCGCAATGTTTTATCTAAAACATGGTAAGAGGTAGACAATGAAAGCAGCATTTCTAGTTTTGACTGCTTTGTTATTGGTTGGATGTGAAGATAGATATAGATACCCATGTCAGGATCCTGAAAATAAGGATAAGGCAGAATGTAATCGTCCAGCATGTGAAGCTGATGGCTTTTGCTACGATAAATTAAATGGTTTGCCAGAACAAGAGGCACCGCAACAAGTTGAGGAATCCCCTGCTCCAGAAGCAGATTGTAATAAGACTGATGAAACAACAGGAGAATAATTATGTTTAAAGGTCCACGTTATACAGAAAGTGAATTGATGGCACGATTGAAGTTTACAGTCGGTCTTTCTCTTGCTTTCACACTTACAGGAATTGTGTTCGTAGTTCTATACTCACTCATCTTCGTGACGCAGCCAATGCAGCAGTCACCAAATGATGCGAAGTTCTTTGAACTCATCACTCCAATCGCAACATTCTTGACTGGTATTCTATCAGGCATTATGCTTGGTAAGCAAGAAAAACCAGAAATTCCAGAAGCACCAAAAGCACCAGAACCAACACTTGGTGATGTAACACCTGCAGATTTAGTGCCAGAACCAGTTGCTGAAGTTGCTCCATTAGTGGTTGCCGCTGCCGCTGGTGCTGCTGTAGTTGCTGCAGCAGACGATGATGAAGATACAATTGCCTGAGGTGATTTATGAGTTTAGTGGCATTACAAAAGAAAATTGGAGTAACAGCTGACGGTGCATGGGGTCCAGGAACTCTACGTGCCGCTGCTGCTTACTATAAACTATCACCAGCAAGAGCAGCACACTTCTTTGGGCAAACTGCTCATGAAACTGGTGGATTCAAGGCTTTCTCTGAAAATTTAAACTACGGCGCAAAAGGTCTCCGTGGAATTTTCGGAAAGTATTTTAAGACTGACGCCGAAGCATTAAAATATGAACGCAAGCCTGAAGCAATTGCAAATCGTGTTTATGCATCGCGTATGGGCAATGGTCCAGAGATGTCAGGCGACGGTTGGAAATTTCGCGGTCGTGGTGCATTACAATTAACAGGTCGCGACAATTATCTTGCATTCTCAAAGTTTTGCAATCGTCCAGATGTAATGACAAATCCAGATCTCGTTGCCACTGAGTTGGCGTTCGAATCTGCAATGTTCTTCTTTGAGAGAAATAAACTTTGGGCATTATGTGATCAGGGAGTGAATGATGCTACGATATTATCCATTAGTAAGAAAGTTAATGGTGGTACTCACGGCTTGGAAGATCGCAAGGCTAAAACGAAAACGTACTTTGCGCAATTAAGTGGACCAGCACCTGCTGCTAAACCAGTAGCAGCTGCAGCTGCTCCAGCCACTCCAGCAGCAGGTAAAGTAAATGCAGATATGCAACTATCTGAACATTTTAATCTAAAAGAGTTTACCAAATCAGAAACTGCGATTCGTAAAAGAATCGACAATACACCAAATGCAGAACACGCGCAGAACCTCAAAAATGTTTGCGAAAAGATTCTTGAACCTGTACGTCGCCATTTCGGTAAGCCTGTTCGTATTAACTCTGGATATCGCGGTCCTGCTCTTAACGCTGCCGTTGGTGGCTCTTCTAAGTCTCAACATTGCAATGGAGAAGCCATAGATTTCGAGATTGATGGACTTCCAAATCCAGAACTCGCAAAGTGGGTTTCAGAGAATTGCGAATTTGATCAAATTATCCTTGAGTTCTATGATCCGAAAGAGGGACCAAACTCAGGTTGGGTGCATGCATCATATACTTCGAAGGGTCCAAATAGAAAACAAAAATTGACAGCCGTTACTGAAAAAGGTAAAACTGTCTACAAGCCAGGATTTGTAGTGTAAGAAAGAATGACAACAACACTAACAGATATTCTTGGCAGTGAGATGCCGCCAGGACCGCAAGGTCCACAAGGTCCACAGGGTATTATTGGTCCACAGGGTCCTCAAGGTTCACAAGGTCTTACTGGTCCTCAGGGTCCACAAGGCGTAGTTGGTAATACTGGACCACAGGGTCCATCTGGTCCATCTGGTCCGCAAGGACCAACATTTAATCTTACTGTACAAGAAGTCTATGCTTCCAATAATGCTGTTGGAAACACAGTAACGAATGTCAGCCGAATTCAGTTTGATTTAGACTCTTCTTTCAATGCAGTTGATCAAACTTCTGGAACGGTTCGTATCCTTACAGGTACAACATTCAAGTATTGGGAAGTTGATGATGTTTTAAAACTTACTGCAATTGGTCTCGATACGATCAATTTCAAGTCTGGAAACAACGTTGTTATTGAAGCAAATGCTCAATCGATCCCACAGAGTATTCGATTTAGCGTACCAAATGTAGATTTAAAGGTCGCTAAATCTGGCGATACACTTTCTGGTAATCTAAACACCACTAATTTAGTTGCAGTTACAGATAATACTTTTTCTATTGGAGACTCCACTCATCGATATAAGAAAATCCATGTTGGAGAAAGTGGATTTCAAATCGGTAGTGCAAACATCTATTTTGATGGACATTTGCATAGTACTGCACCGTTCGCTTCAAATGTATCCTATATCGGACCGTCGGTAACTCTTGCAAATACCGTTTCGACGACTTCAGATTCGGAGGTTATTATTGATTCATTCCCTGCCGCTGATTATATTACTGTAAAATATGTCATTCAAGCAAAAAGTGTTGAAGGAATTCATTCCACAGAACTATTTTGTATGCACGATGGTATAACTGTCCATACGACCGAATACGCCGTTTTGATTACAAATTATACTCTCGGAGTGTTCTCTGTTGTTATTGAGAGCGGGACATGCAAACTCAAATTCTTCCCAGATAATCCTGATAACAACCTAATCACCATTAGATTCTTAAGACAGGCATTATCGAGTTAGAAGGGCAAATTTTACTAAATATAAAAGCCGATTCGTTCATAATCGGCTTCAGGAGATTTTAAATGGCGACAATGAATAGAACATTTAGCGTTAAAACTGGTATTGATGTAGCAAATACCATTGTTGTCGATTCAAGCCGAAACCTATCGAACGTTCCTACAGCAAATGTCGGAACAGTAAACGCGACTTCTTTTGTAACAGTTGCTGGATTAGATGTAACTCTCCAAGCCAATACTGCTCGTGGAACTGCAAACGACGCCTACGCCCAAGCGAATACGGCTCGCGATACTGCGAATGATGCCTACGGTCAAGCGAATACTGCAAGAAATACCGCTAATGATGCATATGCACAGGCTAACTCTGGATATGCTCAAGCAAACTCTGCTCGCGACCAAGCCAATACCGCTTATGGTCAAGCAAATGCAGCATACGGTCAAGCCAACGCTGCCTATAGTCAGGCAAATGCTGCATACTCTCAAGCAAATACAGCAGCCAATACAGTTTCTGTTACAGTTGGCGGCTTAACACTTAACAATAAAAAGTTACTCATACAAAATACCAGCTCGATGTCAATCGAGTTGCTCGACGATGGCACAAATGCGAATTTAATCTTCCGCAGCAGCGGTGGCGTTGCTTACGATCAAGCCAATGCTGCTTATGCACAAGCCAACACCGCACGCGATACTGCTAATGACGCATATGGTCAAGCCAATACAGCTCGCACCACTGGCAACAATGCGTATGCGCAAGCCAATACTGCTCGCGACACAGCGAATGACGCATATGGTCAGGCAAACACAGCACGTGGAGTTGCCAATGATGCTTATGCTCAAGCAAATGCTGGTTACAGTCAAGCCAATGCGGCTTACGGTCAGGCAAATGCAGCATATGGACAAGCGAATGCTGCGTATGGAGAAGCAAATCTAAAACTTAATCTCTCTGGTGGTACAGTTTCTGGTGACCTTACTGTTCAAGGTAACTTGTTCCTAACAGGTAATGCGACATATATTAACGTTGCGACCTTGAAGGTTAATGACTCGATTATTCAGTTATCAACTAATTCAACTTCCGACGCTGTTGATATTGGTTTCGTTGGTCACTATAGTGAAGATGGCGGTACAACAAATCTACATTCTGGTTTTATTCGTCATGCCTCTGATAATGTATTTTACATTTTCGATGGTTATGCAACAGAACCAAGTAATAACGTTATTGACGTTGCCTCTGCAAATCTAGCGTGGTTGCGCGCGAATGTTAATGCTGCATCACTCTTATTGCAAGGTAATACAGTTGCTACTCAAGCCAACTTAACTCTCGCTCATGATGCTGCGAATAATGCAAGCAACACGGCAAATGGTGCTTACGCTCAAGCGAACGGTGCCTATGCGCAAGCCAATGGTGCCTTTGCTCAGGCAAATGGCGCATACTCTCAAGCGAATGGTGCATATGCTCAAGCCAATGGCGCTTATAGTCAAGCCAATGGTGCATATGATCAAGCCAATACTGCTGCAAATACTGTTCGTGTATATGCAAACAGTGCCAGCGGTTTATCAAACAAGTTCCTAAACTTTATCAATACCGCAAGTATTCAGGTTAGCGTCACTGATAATGCTGATGGTAATGCAAACATTGCATTTATTACGACTGGCGCTGCAGTTGCTGATTCTTATGCCCAAGCAAATGCTGCTTATAATCAAGCGAACGCCGCTTATGGTCAAGCCAATACTGGCTACGCCCAAGCCAATGCAGCGTATGGACAGGCAAATGCGGCTTATGGACAAGCAAATCTAGCATACGCCCAAGCGAATGCGGCATACAATACTGCAAATTCCAAGGTTGATACGCTCATTCAACTTGGCGCAATTCAGATTGGTTCTGGTCAAACGAATAATGTTTGGTCATACTCAATCAATGTGAATACTGCATCGACAACAGTGGTTGGTGTCACGAAACTTGTTGATTCGATTACTTCTACCGATACTGCAAACGCTGCGACTGCAAACTCAGTCAAGTGGATAAACGACGTCAAGGTTGCCAAGGCTGGCGATACGATGACTGGCAAGTTGACCATCAACGTTGCAGGTGAAGGTCTTGAAGTTGCCAATGCTAATGTAACAAACACCTTGACAGTCGAAGCATTGAAGGTTACAACTAACACTGTAACAACAGCTGCTTCTGGTCAGGTTGTTCTAGATATCTTCCCAACAACCGATCTTGCTTCTGCAAAATACTTTGTCCAAGCCAATAGTGGATCAACGTATCACACTACTGAAATTATCCTTGTCCATGAAGGCACCAATATTTGGATTACTGAATATGGTACAATCCAAACTGGCGCTTCCTTGGGTACTTTCAATGCGGATATTGATAGTGGAAATGTGAGATTGTTGTTCAACGCTACACAATCAATCAATACAATCCGCGCTGTACGTTATGGCATAGTTCCATAAATATAGTTAGAAAGTAAATCCATTGGAGGATAGTGAATCCGATGAGGTCTGAAGTTCGCATGTAAGCGCATGCGTCTATTTGCCCATCGCATTCTGACATAATATGGCAAATACGACGAGTAAAACCTTCAGCGTAAAACATGGTATTGACGTCGCCAATACTATTGTCATTGATTCAAGTCGTAATCTCTCCAACATTCAGTCAGCAAATATTGCTGGCGTCAATGTTCTACCTGCAATCAATTCTGCAGCAAACACCGTCTCAGTTTCTGCCAACGGTGGAAGCACATTACATGGCAAAAGACTTAATTTTGTCAATACCGCAAATGTAACAATCGCAATCACTGATTCTGGTGATGGTAATGCAAATATTGCAATTACATCACTAGGTAGTGGTGGTGGCGGTGGAACTGGTCCACAAGGTCCACAAGGTCCTGCTGGTCCAACAGGTCCATCTGGAACAGGTACTGGTAATCCTGGTGCAGCAAGAAATGAATTTACTGGTGATGGTAATACGGCAACATTTGCTCTAACTGTTCCGCCAACCAGTGAAGAGCATACAATCGTCTTTGTTGATGGTATCGCTCAACCAAACTCATCATACAATATCTCAAGTGCGAATATTGTATTTACTGCAGCACCAGAAAATAATACTAAAATTATTGTATACACCATTGGCGACTCTGGTCCACAAGGTCCACAGGGACCAGCTGGTGCTGCTGGTTCTTCTGGTGCTACTGGACCACAGGGTCCAAGTGGTCCTGCTGGTCCAACTGGTCCATCTGGAACTGGCACTGGTAATCCTGGTGCAACTCGTGATATTTTTACAGGCACTGGTGCGTGCACAACATTTACTCTAACTGTCCCTCCAACTAGCGAAGAACATACACTAGTTTTTGTTGGCACTGTATTACAAGGAAATGCTGATTATAATATTGCTGGAGCAAATATTGTCTTTACGGTCGCCCCAGCAAATAACGATGAAATTATAATCTACACTATAGGTGATTCTGGACCTCAAGGTCCGCAAGGTGCTACTGGTCCGCAGGGTCCACAAGGTGATATAGGTCCACAAGGTCCTCAAGGACCACAGGGTGTTGCAGGTGTCGCTGGTCCACAAGGTCCTTCTGGTGCAAAAGGTGACACAGGTGAATTTGGTGGTGCAACTTTTGAGTTTGTGTATCTTACAAACACAGCGAACTCTGATCCTGGCACTGCAAATGTAAAATTCAATAACACAAATCTTGCCAGTGCAACAACTCTTTATATTGATTTTATTGATACGAATGCAGCTAACTGCTTCAACTATTTGCAAACGATTGATGATTCAACATCAACAATCAAAGGCACATTTAAAATTGCCAATACCGCAAATACCTTGGATTATGCATACTTCAATATCAATGGTCTTCATGATCATGTCTCAAGTTACTTCTATGTTCCTGTTGCACACTTAAATGGTGCAACAAGTTTCCCAGATACAACAAACGTAACAATCACCTTTGTTCGTACTGGTGATAAGGGTGATACAGGTCCTCAAGGTCCGCAGGGTGCTATTGGTCCTCAAGGACCACAGGGTCCTCAAGGTGTTGCTGGTCCACAGGGTCCATCAGGTGCTGCTGGTCCACAGGGTCCATCTGGTCCTTCAGGTGCTACTGGTCCAACAGGTCCTGGTGGAACTGGCACTGGTAATCCTGGTGCGTTCAAAGATTCATTTGTTGGTGATGGAAGTAGCAATACATTCACACTCACAATTCCACCAACAAGCGAAGCGCACACTCTTGTCTTTGTTGATAGCGTTCTTCAAACAAATTCAGATTATAATGTTTCTTCGTCAAACATTGTATTCACTTCTGCGCCAGCATCGAATGCTGCAATTGAAGTCATTATCATTGGTGACTCTGGTCCACAGGGTCCAACTGGCGCTGCAGGTGCTGCTGGACCACAAGGTCCTCAAGGTCCTTCAGGTGCTGCTGGTCCAACTGGTCCATCTGGAACTGGCACTGGTAATCCTGGTTCCACAAGAAATGAATTCACTGGCGACGGAAACACAGCAACATTTGTTCTAACTGTACCGCCAACTAGTGAAGCGCACACAATTGTGTTTGTTGATGGTGTGCTTCAAGAAAATGCTGATTATAATATTGCAAGTGCGAATATTGTATTCACAACTGCACCAGAAGATAACACATCAATTGTTGTTTATACAATTGGCGACTCTGGTCCTCAAGGTCCAACTGGTCCGTCTGGTCCAGGTGGAACTGGTCCTCAAGGACCACAAGGTCCTCAAGGTGTTGCTGGACCACAAGGTCCTCAAGGTGTTACTGGTCCTCAAGGACCACAAGGTCCTCAAGGTGTTGCTGGTCCTCAAGGACCATCTGGTGCAACTGGTGACATCGGTCCACAAGGTCCACAGGGTGCTGCTGGACCACAAGGTCCTCAAGGTGTTACTGGTCCTCAGGGACCATCTGGTGTTGCTGGATCTAGAACTTATACAGTAACAAACAGTGGCGCAAGTGCATATACGATTGATGGATCAAATAATCCAACAATTTCTTTATTGCGCGGATTCACCTACACCTTTAGTATAAGTGCTTCTGGTCACCCATTCTGGATTCAAAGTGTTTCTGGCGCATATAGTTCTGGAAACATTTACAATAATGGTGTTACGAATAATGGTACACAATCTGGGACAATAACGTTTGCTGTCCCGTATGATGCACCAAGCACATTATATTATGTGTGCCAATATCATCCTTCAATGGCTGGTACAATCAATATCAGCGATGTTGGTCCAATTGGTCCTCAGGGTCCACAAGGTCCAAGTGGAGCAAGTGTAACTGGTCCTCAAGGACCTCAAGGACCTCAAGGACCGCAAGGTCCCCAAGGACCGCAAGGTGTCACTGGTGATACTGGTCCACAAGGTCCAACAGGTCCAGTTGGTAATTCTGTCTTTGTGACGCAAAATAGCGCAGGATCGATCACTAGTAATACAATCAACTTTGTCAATACTGCAACTGTTACTGTTGTAACTTCAAACAGCAATGGCATCATTAACGTTGCATTTACAAGTGTTGGTGGTGGCGGAGGAGGCGGTGGAGATGGTAATGCAAATGTTACTGTTTCTGCAACAGCACCAGTTGGTGGTCGCGCAAATCAAGACTTCTGGTGGAATAGCAACACTGGTACATTGAAGATTTACTATAACGATGGCAACTCAACTCAATGGGTTGATGCTGTTGTTCCAAAAATTGGTCCACAAGGTCCAACAGGTCCTGCAGGCAATACGGAAATCTTGGTAACATCTAACACAGTAGTCTCAAATTCCAATACGTTTACATTGTC